>Ga0209542_10000354_pt1 | contig 112059 bp, 107 predicted proteins | sample RifCSPhighO2_01_FD_184028 | JGI IMG/M metagenome (GOLD analysis project Ga0209542, IMG submission 184028) | Soil microbial communities from Rifle, Colorado - Rifle CSP2_plank highO2_0.1 (SPAdes) (version 2) | ecosystem: Environmental > Terrestrial > Deep subsurface > Rock core/Sediment ...
CGCGGTCTCGATCGCGGTCTCGATCGCGGTCTCGATCGCGGTCTCGATCGCGGTCTCGATCGCGGTCTCGATCGCGGTCTCGATCGCGGTCTCGGCGGTCTGCCGCATCTTCAACTGCTATAACATTGCGAGCCAGGGCGGCTTGGGCCTGCCTCGCTAGCAAGTCAAGGCGAGCAATTCCAAGATACCCAACAAAAAACAGGAGTAATGCAGCCGCTATAAATATTTTGGATTTAAAACTTTGCATAGCTGATGGTTGCTTCCGACCCTTTATCGCCGCTTATAATCACGATATTAATGTCTTCGTTTTCTTTTCTCAAGTAGAGAAATTTTGCCCCGCCTTCCTCGGATTTGTTTACAACTTCCCATTTGTTGTCGCTGGCCCATTTTGAATAAAAATCATAGTTTTCTTTCGCGCTTTTTGAAGATTCAAAAACCACGGTGGTTTGTTTAACATTGGATTCCGGGTAAGATGCGCCGTAAGACTGGATTAAAGCGGTTTTTGCGTTTAGAACAAGGCCTTCGGGCAAAGATTGCATGATCTCGCTCTCCCCTTTTTCTGAAATTACCGGAATGGCGATGTTTTCCGGAAGTCCGGCCGGTGCCTCGCCCAGCTTTTCCACTTTCCAGCCCAACAGCCAAACCCCAACCGCCAAAACAGCCACTCCACCGATTAAAATTACGATATTCTTTGTTGATAAAATGGTTGACATAATTAGTTTTCACGCAGCTTAGATAAGAGTTGATTCAATGCTTCTAAAATTCTTGGGAGTTCTCCAAAAGTTTCTTCTGCCAATATTTCGTTATAAACATACGCCGTTTTATTGCGGGTTTTAACCATATCAATCCAAACATCTTCAAGCCCGATTACGCCCTCACGATAAGCCTCTCTAAAACAACTAATGGGCGAATTGCAAGAAATGCCGCGCGCCTCCAAAAAAGTCTTGATAGATTTCCAGGCCAAATCAAAAGCCAACTCAAAGCGCTTAATCGCCGAATCGCGCGTAAAGCCTGTCTTCTGCTCCCTTAAGGCTTCATCTAAACGTTTAAGGGATTCGCCGAGTTCTTCCAGCAAAGCTTCGTATTTGATCATGGATTTATTGGTTGTGCGTGCTCGAGCGCCACTTTTTTAAATATAGGCGCCACATCTTTAAAATCTACTATTTCAATTTTATGCAATGTAGGCAGGTTTTCAACCTCTTCCTGAATATCGCACCAAACCCGCGCAGGTAAGGGTTCTGCGCCTTCAATGCCTATATCAATATCGGAGCGGCTGGAAGACGTGCCGCTTGCGCGGGAACCAAACAGAAAAACTTTATACTTTTTAAGGTCGATGTGTTTTTCTAAAATACCGACCACATCTTGCTTAAGCAACGCCAAATCGTTCTTTATATACTTGTCCATATTTTTTTTTGATAAAATGGTTGGCATGGACTATCTAATAATTTTATTAACAAGTAACCATCCTCTTATTGCATCCACGACATCACCGGGCCGAATATTTGTCATGGTGAATAATTTCTCCGGCGCTTGAGTTAGACCCAATTCAATACCGCTAATCGTCCGGGGCGCCAACGGCGGCCTAAAATTCGGATTAGTAGTAAACGCAGCAGAGTATTCGGCAGCAAATTCGCCGGCACCCATGGAAGAAGAGTGAGAAATAAAAACAGGATTTGGGAACCGTGTTTTGGCTATATCAAATATTCTGCGCAGCGTCGCGTCGCCTAAACCGCTGTTGAACATTATCTTTATAACATAATGGGTAACTTCATGTGCTCCCGTTTCATTTATTCGGTCGCCGCCTCCGAATTCGGATGCCCGACCACACGCGCATATTAAAGTAAGTTTGGACCCAGAATCAAAAACCCCATCGATGAAGTGAGCAGCAGGAGCCATACGTACGGCTTCGGCAGAAAATGTGTCACCAACAGCTCTACCAGAAGCAATAGCTTTTTCTCGCCAAGCATACAAGGCCTCCGGCATCAGTTTTGCCACAGCAGCGTTAAATCTATCGCGCGCCAAAACTACAACGTTGCGGCTGTCCACAAACAGCTGAACAGATGCACCCATTTGATTAATGGTATTGGAAATTTTAAGCTTGAAATCGCCGGGTTGTTGCTCAGATCTCAAAGCATTTGCATATATCGTCTGGTCTGTATTCCAAGAAAGCTGCAAAGCGTCTTCCGGAGGAGCAGATAATGTCATTAATTCCTCGACATCTCCGTGTAAAGTCAAAATATCAGCTATGCCCGATCCAACATCAAAATAAGCGTCTGTGCCAAACAAAGGCTCAACTACTTCGTATGGAACAGCTAAAACAGTTGGCGATGTTAAAGAACCAAACGGGTCTAAAAGTATTTCATCAAAAGTAAGCGGGATTAGATCAGTGCCATACAATTCGCTCACCGCCTCAATTGCTAATGAAGATTCGGAGCCGAAGATAGATTTGAAATCGGAGGAAATGTCGTCCATTACGCGGCCGATGTCAGCGTTAACCACGCCCGCTGTTGTAGTTATCCCGGCGAAAGCATTGGTGCCGATTAAATCGCCGCCGATTCCTTCAATAAAGTTATATCCCAAACCGCCGCCGGGCGTTGGAGAAATAATTATCTTAGCTCCGAGATTCCAAATATTAAAATTGCCGAAATCAAACTGCGCATGGGCGGTTTGTGCGTAGGACAGAGAAAAAATCAGCAAAAAGGAGAAACCGAGTAGCGATATGGATATTTTGCAGATATTCCGTTTTGTAAAAATGTTTCCCATGGCTTTATGTTCTGTTTTTTTCTAAAAACTTTTTAATCTCATTAATAAAAGCCGGGAGCAGCGGGGCCACATTCTCCAAAAACCACTGAATGTCTTTCCAGCGGTAATCTAAATATTCGTGCGCCAGTATATTCCTAACTTCGGCGCCGCCTGAAAATGTTTGCGACTCTTTTTCCGAAAAAGCAAGTTCAGACGCCGCCTCCAGCAAAATCCCGCGATAAGAATGGGGTATGGGTTTTCTGGACGAGGCCAAAATAATCTGTGATGCGTCTATGGTTGCGTTTACCAGATTCTCTATGGTTTTTTCAAGTATTTTTCTTTTCTCGTCGTCGCTCTGATATTGCTGCCAGGAAATTCCTTTATACTTAGGCAGGGAGCCTAGTTCGGCTTCAAGAAAAGCAAGCCGCCTTTCCAAAGAAACGGCGTCTTCTTCGTTTAAAGACGCGGATCTGGAAAAAATTTCATAATAATGATGCGCAGTTTGGTAAAAATCGTAGGCCTCTTTGATAACAATCAGCATAAATTCCACATAAATCCTTCGGCTCTTGATTACTAAGGGGGCGCCGTTTATGGCGGCCGCCGCAATTGGGGCATGCGCTTGATTTAAAACCACTATGTCAATGCCGTCCGTTTCTAATATGCCGGAAAGCTCCGACCACATATTTCGCCTAATTTCAGAAAAATCTCTCTTCTGGGCGTCTCTTTCAATTCTCCCGCCTTCCGGCTTAAAATACACGGCCACATCCCAATCCGAGCTCTCATGAATATTTGTTTCTCCTTTTGCCCTTGACCCGAAAAGAAACGCCATCACGACATCCTCGCGTTTTTCAAAATATTCCCGCAACTTTGCTATTTCCTTTTTAAGCTCTTTTTCCATACAACGAGTTTGTTGTTTTCATAATATTCTTTTTTGTAAAAATGGTTGGCATAGTTTATGTTCGGTTTTTTTCTAAAAACTTTTTAAATTCATATTTTATGCCATTCACGTATCAACTGCCAAAGATTTGTTTCTACGCGCAACCTTTCCCATACCGTCCAAACAAAATTTCTGGCTTCAAGATCATCAATGCCGCCACCTTGTATCAAATGTCTAAATTCTTCCGCAAACCCTTCATTTGGACTCCAGCTAAAATATTTACTTTTAAGTGACGGATTATCTCTAATCGCATCTCGCCATATATTTGCCCATTTTATGTCGAAGTCCGGGAAAAGGCCGGAGTTACTAACAATGGCACCGACAAGGTGCCCGACCTCGTGTAAATAAACTTCTCCTGGCGTAACTTTTGATATTGTTGGATCCAATGACTCTAATGGTACAAGAACAAGGTCTTGACCCGTACCAGACGTATCCAAAAACATCTTTCCTGCAGGATTTAGATCTGGCTTCAGCTCCCCAAATAAAGCTCTTAATCTGTTTGCGTTGTCTAAACTCAAAACAATAAAATCCGATCTAAATTCGGGAGGAAGCCATGTTTGATACTGCGAGATCTCTCTCGTCGCCGCAGCTAATTGTTCCCTAGGCTCAACAGCAACAAAGAATCCTTCTCTTTTAAAAACAATTTCCACTCCGCCGGTATCTGAGTTAAACACCATCTCTTTCGCGCCGAATCCTGGCGGCAAGTCTATCAACACAAGCGCGTATTCTATCGGATTCTCAAGCAAAAGCACATCATCAACATGTTGAGTCAATATTGGACCGGTACTGATAATGTCGGCGGAAATAAGAGGCTCCAGAACAAAACCTGAGCCATATGTTAAACCAACGTCTATCGGCGGCCCGGGTACCGGAGGCTTATCAAAACTAATTGAGTCCAAAACGCCAGACGGCAGGCTCAAGTCGGAAAAACTTTCGGAGATACCGGAAATAATGCTGCCGATGTCAAAATTTACTGCGGAGCTTACAGAGTTGAAAGCGTCCAAAGCGAAAGTGTTTCCTAAAACCTCGGCGCCGAATTCGGCATCTAAATAATCAGTAGCTGTAAGCCCGCCACCGTAAATCGTAGTAAAAGCGTCAGGCGCTGAATCAAACTGCGCATGGGCGGTTTGTGCGGAAAATAGAGAAAAAATCAGCAAAAAGGAGAAACCGAGTAGCGATATAGATATTTTGCAGATATTCCGTTTTGTTAAAATGGTTGGCATTTTCAGTGCATATTTTTCTCTATTCCGGCTTTTAAATTAGCAAATAATTTGGCTACCTTGGGTAGTTTAGCATAAAGGCCGTTGGCGTATTCTTCGCTATATTCGTGTACAATCTCATTTCGCAAGTCCACGACATCAATCCAAGTTTTATCGTAATCTATAATACCCTGATTATACGCCAGCTTTATACATTCTTTTGGCGAAGCACAAACAATCCCTTTCTTTTCTTCAAGCAACGCCTTCATAAGCTTCCAGGAGATGTCGAAGGTAAATTCGAACCTCTTTATGGCTGCGTCGCGCACTATTCTGCTTTTTTTCTGCTCTAAAGCTTCTTCAAGGCGCGACAGTGCTTTGGCAAAATCTCGTTTTAGTGCGCTAAACTTAGTCATATTTGCTTTTTGACCTTAGTTATAAATTCGACTTTCTTGGAAGCAACATTTCTAAATGATCCTGATGCGCTTCCGAAATCAATTACATCAATTTTATAAAGAACTGGGAGCTCTCCAATTTCACTGCGTATATTCAACAGAGTATTAAACGGCACTGGCTTCAGCCCGTCTATGCCAATGTCGATATCGGACCTTTCCGTTCCTGTGCCTGCCACGCGCGAGCCAAAAAAGAAAACGCGGTATTTGCCAATATCAAGATATTTCGACACAATCCTTACAATATCTTTCTTCAGTTTTTCCACCGGATAATGTTCTAGTCTCATATCGCTATATTCTTTTTTGTAAAAATGTTTTCCATATTTAATATATTTAATACTTAAACTCCGGGTCCCTTAGAAGAAGGTGGATTAAGAGAATATGATCGCTTGGATTGGAAATTGTTTTTTTGTCCGTCCTTTCAAACGGCTTTTTAATCGCCTGTCCGATATCTGTCCAATAGCTTTTTACAATAACGCTGACGGGATTTCCAACATCTTCACCGAGCAATGTCCCTAATGGCTGAATTGAATTATCCGCGTTTTTCAGAAATTTTCCTCCGCTTAAGTTGTTTTCAACCAAATATGACATCATTTCCCTGAAAAAGCCGAGATAAACCTTGTCTCTTGTAACTTCGGAGAGGGTGAGCAAAAAATCTGCGCAGACAAGCGCCGGATGAATCTTTTCGTCCTGCACAGCCGTCTCCGCGAGCTCTTGAGCGTGGATGGAAAGATGAGAGTTTTGCTCAAATTTAACCGCCTCAACAAGGCGCGCCGCTTGTCCGGTAGCTCTATATGCCGCAAGGTCGGCTAGAGGCTTGTAGCAGCTTTCTTGCGAGACAGCCGCATTGTCTTCTATGTAAATTGGCGAGTCAAAGCCGGAAACCGCCGACTCAATGCCGTCCGGAGCAACCAGTTTCCAGACAACATCCTCGCTTTTGAGATCGTCTAAAGCAAGCTTTTCTTGGGGTAAAAGCTTGCTTTGCTGAAGGTAATTCCAGCTTTTTTCCGCAAGCGCGGATGATTTTACCGACATTTTAAACAAGTTGGCCGGCAGGAAAGAAAATACAATGTAAACCGCTAAAAGCGCCAAAAAAAACCAAAGCCAAACTTTGACTTTATCCCAGCCAATTTTCAGCCCCCATTCCATATCGGGTAGCATATCGGAATATTAGCACGCAAAAGAGCGCTTCTCAAACCCAGAGTTGTGAATATCAGTAGTCCATGTGGCCGCCGCCCATGCCTCCGCCCATTGGAGGCGTCTCCTTTTTCTCCGGGATGTCTGTTACAGCCGCACCTATGGTTAAATAGTTCGCGGCTACCGAAACTGCATTCAAAAACGCTGTTTTTGTAACTTTCAAAGGATCGATTATTCCGGCCTCTTTGAGGTCGCCGATTTTATTTGTAAGAGCGTTAAATCCGAGCCATCCGCCATTTTTATTTTTTAATTCTTCAATCACTCTTGTCGGCATCTCTCCGCTGTTTGCGACTATCGCGGAAACCGGCGCTTCCAAAGCCCGTCCCAAAATTCCCCAAGCGGCTCTCGCGACTTCGTTGCCGCCTTTTTCTTGCATAGACAAATTGACGTTAAAAAGCGCGATGCCCCCGCCCGGCACAATCCCCTCCTCCATCGCGGCGCGGGTCGCGGCAACCGCATCCTCCACTCTTTGCTTTAATTCCTTTTGTGCCGATTCCGTTGGCGCGCCTACTTTGATTACGGCGACTCCTCCAGAAAGTTTCCCTACCCGCTCTTTTAAATTTTTCTTTTCGTAATCAGAATCCGTTTTTTGAATCTGCGCTTTTATCTGCGTAGCGCGGTCCGAAATCGCTTTTTTGTCCCCCTTGCCTCCGACTATGGTCGTGAAATCTTTTGAAGCAATGACTTTTCCGGCGCGCCCCAAATCGTCTATGGACGCGTTCTCCAATTTTTTGCCGATTTCATCTGAAATAAATTCCGCTCCGGCAACCACGGCGATATCCTGCAGCATTTCTTTCCTCCTGTCTCCGAAGCCCGGAGCTTTTACGGCGAGCACGTTAAAAACGCCGCGGATTTTATTTACAACCAAAGTGGCAAGCGCCTCGCCTTCAACTTCATCGGCGATAATTACCAGCTCTTTTTTGCCGGTTTGCACGATTTTTTCCAAAAGCTTTATGAAATCGGAGATCGCGGAAATTTTCTTATCGGTCACCAAAATATAAGGGTCCTCCAAAATCGCCTCCATTTTTTCCTGATCCGAAATCATGTATGGCGAGATATACCCGCGGTCAAACTGCAAACCTTCCACAATATCGTATGAATTTCCTATGGTGTTTGAATCCTCAATCGTAACAACGCCGTCCCTCCCGACTTTTGACATAACCTCGGCAATAAGCTTGCCGATCTCTCCGTCTTTAGCCGAAAGAGTGGCGACTTCCTCAATTTTTTTATTGTCGTTGATTTCTTCTTTTTGTTTTTCCAAAGCCGCGATCACCGTTTGGCTTCCTTTTCTCAATTCGTCGGCAAGCTGGATGACGTTAAACCCCTTTTCGCGGATAGCCCGCTCGCCTTCTTCAATCATGGCGTGCGCCAAGACAACCGCTGTGGTCGTCCCGTCTCCGACATTATCATTCGTTTTATCCGCCGCTTGTTTTATAAAATCGGCGCCCAAGTTCTCATATTTATCCTGAAGCTCAATGTCTTTGGCCACCGTTACGCCGTCAAAAGTTACTTGCGGCGCGCCGTAGCTTTTTTCCAAAACAGCGGCGCGGCCGCGCGGGCCCAAAGTCATACTCACGGCCTCCGCGAGTTTATCTATACCTTTTTTCATCGCTTCTCTTGCGCTCTCGTTAAAAAGTATTTGCTTAGCTGACATATTTTTATAAAATTATTCCTAAAATATCTTCTTCTTTTGCTATTAAATATTCCTTATCGTCGACCTTGATTTCGTTGGGGCCGTATTTGGAAAACAAAACTCTGTCGCCGGCTTTCACGGAAAGCGGCTGCAATTTTCCATTTTCCAATACTTTACCGTCGCCCACTGCAACAACTTTGCCCTCCTGCGGCTTTTCTTTGTCCGCGGTGTCGGGGATCAAAATCCCCCCCTTTGTCTTTTTTGCCTTTTCGTCCTCCGATAAAGGCTCAATCAAAACCCGATCGCCTAATGGTTTTATATTCATAAGCTTTTTAAGTTAATTATTGGCACTCGTGACCCTAGAGTGCTAAACAATACATTATCAAAACGCACTATCTTAGTCAAGGTTTCGTAATTTCGTAACCTTTTTAAAATCCGGACGGCCACCACAAGGGCTTCACGGCCTCAAAAACGTTGGCAAGTCCGTATGAACTTGGGGCAAGCACCGAAGCGACCACAATACTAAAGTATGCGCTGTTCGTGTTGGAGTCGGAGCCATATTTGCATCCAGCTGAACACGCGGCAAGAAAATAATCCCCAGCTCCGCCTTGAGCAAATATCGGCCACGCGCCAAGCTGAATGTTTGCAACAGTATTTTGGCCGACTTGAAGATTTGAGGCCATCAACGCCTGCTGGCTGCTATTTTTGCTTACGGCGTAAAGATCCACGGCGTACAGCGTTGTCTTTCCGTCCGCCCTGCTTAATGTAAGCGAGACAGTTTCATTCATAGTATAAGATGATTTATCGGTTTTCATTATAAATCCCGGATACGATTGCTGCAGCGTAATCATACTAAACGCGCGATCGCTTGCGTCAAAAATTAGTTCGCCGCTTGTTGAGTAAGTTTTAATTTCTAATGTATAATTGCCGGACGAAACCGAAGGCACAATAATTTGCTCGCTTCCGTCATTAATAGTCCCAGTCAACAGATTTGTTTCCACCCCGTACGCATCACGAAGTCTTATGACATCTATCTTGCGGTCTGACGGGAAATTACTGCTGGTCCATTTAATTGTCTGCGCCGAGCCAATCTGCCAGCTCTCTCCCCCGTTCGGAGAAAGAACGGTAATGGAGGGTTTGGCTGATATGTCGCAACTAAAATTCGCATATTTGCTTACTCCGTCCATTGTCGTATATGCATACCCGCCACAGGAACTTTTCCATGTCAGTTGATCGCCCTTGTTCCCTTTTACATCAACAACGCAAGACTCCGTTCCCTTGCAGCTATAGCTGTAAGAACTGCCGGAGGAATCACTGCCGGAAGAATAACACTCCTGCACAGTCGTTGAACCATTGAAAACACACTTAACTTGTTCAGACACGGTCGTACCCGGTGTTGAAAGAACATTAACTTGCGCAGTTGCTGTGAGTGTTACTCCGAAGGACAGCAAGTAATATGCTTTTATATCCGCAGCGCCGGCGGATATTCCGGTTACTGCCGCCGTTTTATAATCATTTGTCTTATAATCAACCTTGGCAACACTGGGATTTGACGAAACCCACTTTGCCGCAACCGGATAAGGCCCTGGCATAAATAATGGGCAGATATCTCCTGCCGGACATGGCGGCATTGGCGGCTGGTAAAATGCCTGAAGTTCTGCTGTTTGCGCCACCGATACGCTTACCAAACCCCACGAAAGATAAAGAGAGCCTTGATCCGCGGTTGCGGTCATGACGGTTACTTCTATAATATTTGATCTATACGTCTTTCCGTCTTTGTATAATTCAATATAAAATTTGCTGACACCTTCTTTTTTTGCCGTGCAAGTTATCTCCCACTCAGTATTTCCGCAAGCATCATTGAAAATCGGGTCAAAAAAGAATGCTCTTTTATAATCTCCTGATAAATTTGACGGGTATCCGGTAATGACAATCTTATCTCCAATTTTCAAAGCAACTTTGCCATCATATGATGCAGCAGGGCTTGAAGTAATTCTAATTGACGGTTGGAACATCGCACCGCCCACATTAACGCTGATTGTGGTTTTGGAAGCGTTGTTTTGGCTATCAGTTACGTAAAAAACTGCGGTATAAACACCTGCGCTGGAATAGGTATGGGTAAAAGTGGCGGTTTGCTTAACTGGTTCAGATGCAGATGGAGCTCCAAACAAAGCGGGATAAACAGTTTCATCACCCCAAATAACAGAATATGCAAGCGGACCGTTTTCTGGATCGCTGGCTGTCACGGTCCAAGTCCCTGATTGGCCGATATTAAGAGTCGTGGGGCCAGAAACGCCGCTGATGACAGGAGGAAAATTACTAGTTGTCGGCGGGATTGGAATGGGCATAGGCAGAATAGGAACTGGAATAGGATAAATCGTGGGGCTAGACACACTCACAACCCCGCATCCGTAAAGTTGGTTCAGTTTTGCTCTGGTTGCCTTGCCGACAAAGCCGGTGCCGTGCCGAAGGCCAACCGGCGTTAAAATTTCATCGCGATATTTTTCCTGAAAACCAGTGACCGCGGAGGCAACACTTTCGTCGAAATTGCTGTTTTTTTCCTCAAGCAAGCCTTCTTTTGATAAAACGGTTGTAAGATTTGCGACATCGCTGCCGGAACTCCCGATGTTTAAATTGTTGTTAAAAGTGTAGCAAAACGACTGCTCTGCAACTGCCACAGATGTCGGCAGGCCGCGCAAAGAACTGTTTACATTAGATACAACAGTTTGTTCGGCCCCAAACGACTGAAGCAGGCCCAAAATTGCCTGAATTTGGCTCTCGGTAAGAGCGGCGCTGGCTACTTGCGGCATAGCCATAAAAGCGCCCGAAATAAGCCAGAAATAAACCAAACCAACACACGCTAGTTTTAATTTTTTCATATGATTTGATTATGTCCCCACCGCGTGCTTTGCGCAACAGATTGTGTAGATTACGCAAACCAAATTTGCAACTTGAGCGCTATAGCGGTGAGACTGCAAATTATAAATTTATATAAATTATTTATAAATTAAAGTGTTGTTTAATATCCAGTTCGTTATCAATATGGCTAGCCAACATATAACGTACGTACGGCTGCAAGTTAAAAAATTCCACCACAAAATCAACTTCGTCTTTACATTCAAATGGATGCACAAAAACGCTTTTTTGAAATTTATAAAAACCCGCTTTTTTAAAAGTCTTGCTTAAAGCATCGCGAGATTTTTTGTAGCGCTCCGGAATATCAAACATCACAACCCGCCATTGCTTATCCCAGCGTTTCATCTCCGGCACCTTAATGTTTTCTATATTATAATTCAGAGTTTTCGCCTTCCCCTTATCGGTTAAAACCAACGTGACCGTGTTATCAGCGTTTTCTTTGACATTAACCAATTTAGAACGATAAAGATTTCTTATGGTGCGGTGTAGCGCGTAACGGTTTATTTTTTCAAAATCTTTTCTGATGGTCCTGATTATGCGAAAATATCTATCCGGAGAAGAAGTCAAACCCAAAGCTAAGCCGCCAAAGAGCAAAACTAAAATCTTTTGAGCGACTGGCCCCAATCTTGGTTCTGAATATCGGGGTTTTCTTGCCATAAACTTGATAATAATCCAAACAAAACAAATTTGCAACTTGAGCGCTATAGCAGTCAGACTGCAAATCTTTAAAAGCTAGCCCTGGGCAAAAACTGGACTTGGACAAAAAGGTGAATCAAAACACAATCTCACTCGTCAAAATCGCCCCCGCTGTGGATTTAAAAAATGACCCTTACCAAGACATCTCCTATGCGCATATAAAAACCGCCATTTTAGGAAATATTATAAGACGACGGGCGATCCCAATATCACTTGTTTTTTAAGTTCTTTGCTGTGTAAAGAGCCCACAGGGCAGAGTCTAGTAATTTTTCTTCTGAAACGAGTTTGTTTTGCCATAAAAAATTCTCTCGCCACGCTTTGTCACACAATTCTTTTCTTGTGTATTTCAAATAATATTGCAATTATTTGTGTTCTGTGTTGATTTAGGTCGCTTAGTATTTTTTGAATATCCATATTATCTATTTTGACTATCAATATCGCGCACCGTTATTATAAAACCCTCTTCAGCCACGCTCCAGTGTGGCTTTTTTTGTTGGAGGCAATTTCTTTTGGTGTTCCGCAAGCAATAATTTCTCCGCCTCCTCCACCGCCTTCTGGGCCCATGTCCAAAATCCAGTCAGCATTTTTGAGAACGTCCATATTGTGCTCAATCACCACGACGCTGTTGCCTTTGTCCACCAGCGCGCGCAAAATATTTAAAAGTTTTTGAATATCGTCAAAATGAAGGCCGGTTGTCGGCTCATCTAAAATATAAAGCGTCCTGCCGGTGGCTTTTTTGGAAAGCTCAAAAGCTAATTTTACCCTCTGCGCTTCTCCTCCCGAAAGAGTTGTCGCGGGCTGGCCAAGTTTCATGTATCCTAAACCGACGTCCACTAAAGTTTTCAAGCGCTGGTCAATTTGCGGAATATCTTTGAAAAAAGAGTAAGCCTCTTCAATTGAAAAATCCAAAACATCCGCGATATTTTTATTTTGATACAAAATCTCAAGCGCTTCTTTATTGTATCTTTTCCCGCGGCACTCCTCGCACTCAACGTAAATATCCGGCAAAAAATACATCTCTATTTTTTTGACCCCCTGCCCTTCGCAAATCTCGCACCTGCCGCCCTTGACATTGAAGCTGAACCTTCCGGACTTGTATCCTCGCGCGCGCGCCTCAACCGTACGAGAGTATATTTCGCGCATAAACGAAAATACGCCGGTGTAAGTCGCCGGGTTGGACCTCGGCGTGCGCCCGATCGGAGATTGATCAACCAAGACAGCTTTATCAATATTTTCCATCCCATCAATTTTTTTGTGTTTGCCGGGTTCTTCTTTCGCGCCGTAAAAATATTTTAAAAGCGCCTTCGCCAAAATGTCGGAGATAAGAGATGATTTGCCGGAGCCGGAAACTCCGGAAACCGCGACCAATTTACCAAGCGGAATTTTAACGTTAATGTTTTTAAGATTGTGCTCGGAAGCGCCTTTGATAAGCAAAGCCGCATGACTCCTCGAAACCTGGTTTTGAGACCTCAAAAAAACCAGGTTTCCTCCCGCCATGCGGCTTTTCACCTCCCTCCTCCCACTCAAATACTCTCCCGTCAGCGTTTTGGCTTTCAGCAATTCGCGATATTCTCCTTCAAAAATAATTTTGCCTCCGTGTTTCCCGGCTCCAGGCCCCAAATCAATTATCCAATCTGCTTCGCGCATCGTCTCTGCGTCATGCTCAACTACTAAAATTGTATTTCCCAAATCGCGTAAATCTTTTAAAGTTTTTATCAGTCGCGCGTGGTCCCTTGCGTGCAAACCGATTGAAGGCTCATCCAAAACATAAATCACGCCGGTCAGAGCAGAGCCGATTTGTGTTGCAAGCCGCACCCTTTGCGCTTCGCCTCCGGCGAGTGTAGTTGATTCTCTATCAATAGTCAGATAATCCAACCCTACCTCCAGCAAAAATTCTAGCCTGCGCGAAATTTCTTTAAGAAGCGGACGCAAAGCAGCGCCTAGCGGGAAGAAACCGCCTGGCTCCTCGAAACCTGGTTTTGAGACCCCCAAAAAACCAGGTTTCCTCCCGCCAGGCGGTTTCGAGGAGCCGGACAGCGCTGAAGGCGGCAGCGCGAAAAATTCTTTCGCCTCTTTAATAGTCATTGCCGCTATCTCCGCTATATTTTTGTCATAAAAAGTCACTGCCAGCGCTTCAGGTTTAAGACGCTTCCCTTTGCAAACGGGGCAAATTTCAACGCGCATATATTTTTCTATCTCCTCGCGCGTCCATTCCGATTCAGTTTCTTTCCAGCGGCGTTTCAGATTTTCTATTACTCCTTCAAATTTTGATTCCTCGCCTCGCGGGAAAACACTCGGTGTTTTTGGGGATTCAACACCGAGTGTTGAGGAGCGAGGTGAATCTCCATGCAAAATAATTTTTTTTATTTTTTCCGGAAGCTTTGCGTAAGGCGTGTTTAACGAAAATTTGTGTCTCTCCGCCAAGTCCGACAAAACCCACCAATACCATGACTGTCGCCCGACTTTGTGCGAAGCGGTCGCCCACGGGCGTATCGCACCTTCCGCCAAAGTTAAATTTTTATTAGGAATAATCAAATCCGGCTCAACTTCCAAAGTACTGCCAAGCCCAGTACAATATGGACATGCACCATATGGAGAATTGAAAGAAAAAAGACGCGGCTCAATTTCCGGCAAAGAAACGCCGCATTCAGAACAAGCGAAGTGTTCGGAGAAGAGCAGGTCACCTCCCCCAACCCCCTCCTTATCAAGGAGGGGAGTTATTTGTTTTGTCCCCCACTTTATAAGGGGGGGCAATGGGGGGGTAGACACAATCACCATCCCCTTTCCAATCTTCAGCGCCGTTTCCAAAGATTCCCTAAACCGCGGCCGATCAAGCTCTTTATCAATCACCAGTCGATCCACCACCACTTCTATACTGTGGGCTTTTTTAGGATTCATTGTTTTTTCTTCGGCTTCATCCAAACGCACAACATCTCCATCAATCCTTACACGCAAAAAACCGCCGCGCTTAATTTCAGCCAAAATACTTTTATGTTCGCCCTTTTTACCGCGGACAACGGGAGCTAAAATTGAGATTTGCGCACCGCCCGGGAAAACACTCGGCGGTGCGCTTTTCAAAATTATTTTCAAAATTTCTTCCACGCTCTGCTTGCCGATTTTCTTGCCGCAATTAGGACAATGCGGCACTCCTGCGCGCGCAAATAAAATACGGAGATAATCGTAAATCTCCGTAATCGTTCCGACCGTTGAGCGCGGGTTTTTTGTGACACTTTTTTGGTCAATTGCGATCGCCGGAGAAAGACCAGAAATAGAATCTGCGTCCGGCTTTTCTTTTACTCCCAAAAACTGTCGCGCGTAAGAAGAAAGCGATTCTACAAATCTCCTCTCGGCTTCCGCGTAAATAGTATCAAAAGCCAAAGACGATTTGCCCGATCCCGAAAGCCCCGTAATTACAACCAGCTTATTTTTAGGAATATCCAAATCAACGCTCTTTAAATTATGCACCCTCGCCCCTCGTATTTTGATATATTGATCGCCAGTAGGCATGAATTAGTAATTATACGCCCGATGTCAAGCGAAATCAAGAAACAAAAAAGCCCCATGTTAACAGGGCTTCAAGTTATGACAGCAGTATTTGTTCAAATTCCTCTGCACAACAGTCCACTTTACCGACCAAAGCTAGGCAAAGATTTGTCCTGCCGAGCAAGGCGGGCGCAACGCTCATTAAATCGTCAACAGTAATCGGCTCAACGCAAGAATCAAAAAAGTCTAAGGGCTCAATAAATTCGCCAAACTCGTCTTTATTCAATTCAAAACTGCCAAGCGCCAAGGCCGTATTAAGCGATGATTCGCCGACTTCTGCATAGCACCGCCTCCCTGCCAGCTTGGCGCGCTTAAGCTCATCTTCTGTAATGCCGTTTTTTAAAACATTATCGTACTCGTCAAGAGTTATTTTTAGAGCCATTTTCGCCTTTTCCGGTTCGGCTGCGAAATAGGTATAAGCAGTACCTCCGTCAAAACATATGTCGGTGTGGCTGTAAATCGTATAAACCAAACCCCGATCTGCACGCACTTTTTTAAAAAGCCTAGTACTGCCGCCGAGAACATTGAATAACAATGAAGCGGCGAGTGTGTTTTTGAGAGTCTCTTTTTTGTGGGAAATCCAGTTAATAGCTTTGGTGCCGACAATCGCATTGGTTTGAGACGTGTTCCTGTCTTCAACCATAAATCTTTCCTCCGAATTGAGGATCGTGCTGGAAAGCTCTGTTCTTGGCATGAATTTGCCTTCATAAAAATATTTTGAGCAAAGCGCGAAAACTTTCTCTGCAGAAATTCCTCCAGCAATAGAAAGAACCATGTTTCCGGGATAAAAATAATTTTTGTGATATTCAAGAAAATCGCCGCGAGTGATTGTTCCAATTGATTCCTTCAACCCAAGTATGCTTCTGCTCAATGGATGGCCGCCCCAAGCTATTTTCTGATAAAGTTCATCCGCGCACTCGTCCGGCGCGTCTAACTTTTGGTTTATTTCTTCAATAACAGGGCCCCGCTCAACATCAATATCTTCCTGCCTGAACAACGGGCAAAACGCCATTTGAGAAATCGCATCAAAAGCTTTTTCCAATGATTCGCAGAATACAGAAGTAAAGCAAAGAATTCTTTCGTGAGAAGTTGCCGCATTCCAGCGCCCGCCATCAGCCTCTATCAAATCGTCCAGCGCTTCGTGAGTCGGATATTTTTCGGTGCCTTTAAAAAAGACGTGCTCCAAAAAATGCGCAAGCCCGGACGCATTTGGGCTGTCAACGCGTGAACCGCCCTTAATGTGCAAAGACGCCCCAACCAGAGGCGTATGCGGCATTTCTTTAACAACAACCCAAAGCCCGTTGGACATCATCCATCTGCGGATATTCATTTTTGTCTCTCAATCTGAATTTAAACTAGCACCGCACGCATTAAAAAACAACAACTTTACAAAAATGCTGTGGCGTGCTATAATTGACGCAGAATTTGCAGTAGAACCCCGAAAAGGAGTTTCCAATGCGAAAACCGAGACATTTCTACGGCAAGCGCTACAAAAGCGGTGATTCTTTGGCTGATTGGATATTTCGCAGATTTATTGAGGCGGCCAACTTTAAAGTAAAACAAATCGTGCTGAAACGCAGGTTAAAAAGTGACGAAGGAGAACTGCTTGAAGGACAGTGGGATCCCAATATCGGCGTCTTGGAACTTAATCCAGCAAGATCTGGACACAAAAAACAATACGATATTCTGCAATCGTTTATTCACGAACTGTGCCACATTTTACTTAACACCGTACACGAGAAAGTTCTCTGTTCCAAAGTTGAAGTGCTTGAAAAAATTTTATGGGAAAAATTCACGCCGCAACAAAAACGCGCACTACGAAGCTTCATTCCGAAAGACGAAGGCAATTAATTTAATACGGCGCGGAAATTAAAAAGCCCCCGAACTAATTGAGGGGCTTTATTATTTCGTCTATCAGCTTTAGCTTTTTTGCCTCCACGGCAGTTATTTCTGCTTCTTCATCAAATAATTGAAAAATTTTGCTAACAGGCCTGCCGTCGTAACTAAATATAAAAAGTTGCACGGCGTCTATCCGAAATAATTTTAATGCGGCCTCCATGTGCATTCTGGCATTATATCTTTCTTTTTCAAAAAACGGGCGTACTGCGGAGTGAAATTTTATCGTCGCTTTTTCGTAAGCAAATTTTTTCTTCCCGGCTTGTGAAATAAGCGCAGCGCCGGAATTGGCGTAATCAACCACAATAGTGTCCACAATCACCTTTCTTTCATCTATAACTTTGCTTATACAATAAAAAATCTTCAGCGTGGCATAATAATCTCCGCCTTCGCTGGAAATCAGCAACTTGATAGGAGCAACGTTTACGGAAATAAGTTTATCAAAAGCGCGTTCAATCAAAAAAGGAGTAATAGGAGTAATCAGGCCAATAAGATAAATGCGCCGCTTCTCCAAATCATAAAAAACATGCCTAGGAGATTTTTTGTTCGGCATCTTGCAATTCTCAACTCTAACCTTAAGATAGCGTTATGCCGCTTAAATTTCAATCTAGACAAATTCCGCAAAATCCGGGGGTATATTTTTTCAAATCCGCCGGCGGGCGGAGCGGCGGCAAGATTTTATATATAGGAAAGGCCGCGAATCTCCGTGCGCGCATAAGATCATATTTCGGAAATGCGGCTAAGCCGCCGCTTGGCGGCTTAGCCGCCAAGTTAAACTTAAGTTGGGAAATTCTTAGTTCAGAAGCCGAAGCGCTCATCCGCGAAGCGGAGCTTATAAAAAGATATCGCCCGAGATACAACGTGCTGATGCGCGACGACAAGCAGTATTTTTATGTCGGATTTACAAAAGAAAAATTCCCGAAAATATTTATCGCGCACCAAAAAAACCGCACCGCAAATTATATCGGCCCCTTTACTGAAGGCGGTGTTCTGCGCTCGGCGCTAAAGACGCTCCGACGCGCTTTTCCATATTGCACTTGCCCGAAACCGCACAAGCGGCCATGTCTCAACGCGCGGATTGGGAGGTGTTTGGGGTATTGTTGTTTAACCCCTACCCAGCCTTCGGCTGGACTCCCCCTTCGTAAGGGGGAGAAACTATTATTTTCTTCCCCCTTCCCCCTTACGAAGGGGGAAGTGGATATGGGGGTTAGGGGTTATGAGAAAAACATCCGCGCTATCAGACAAATCCTCTCCGGAAAAAATAAGAGACTTGCGCGCACATTAAAAAAAGAAATGCAAAAATTATCAGCGGCGCGGAAATACGAAGGGGCTGGCAAAATCCGCGATCAAATACGCGCGCTTGAGAAAATTTTTGAACATCGCGGAGTACTCAAGCAAAACATGCCAACAGAATACACAAAAGCTATCCACGCGCTGGAGTCACTGCTTAAAATCAGCAACTTACAAAGAATAGAGGCGTACGACGTGGCCAACATCTATGGAAAATTTGCGTATGGATCGATGGCAGTATTTATTGGAGAAAAACCAGCGAAAGAAAACTACAGGCTTTTTAAAATCAAAACAGTTAGTGACACCAACGATCCCGCAATGTTGAAAGAAGTTTTAGAGCGCCGGTTCAAACACAAAGAATGGCCGTATCCGCAACTAATAATCGTAGATGGTGGCAAGGCGCAGCTCGGCGCTGCCTTGGCGGTTAAACCGCCAAGTAAGATAATCGCCTTAACAAAAAATAAGAAGCATGTCGGCGACCACATTTTTATCCAAAATCGCCGCGAACCGATTTCTTTAGACAACCTCCCGCAACCTCTTAAAAATTTAATTCTGTATCTGGATTCCGAGGCTCACCGCTTTGCGATTTTCCACTACCGAAAACTCCACCGCAAAAGGCTATTGACTTAAAATTTCTACCATGCTAACCTTGAGTAATAATGCGTAATTTACTCCTGTGGGTACAAATTGCGGTTTCCGTGCTGTTGGTTGCGGCTATTTTGCTTCAGCAAAAAGGCGTAGGGTTAGGTTCGGCTTTCGGAGGCTCAAACCAAATTTACCGCTCAAAAAGGGGCCTTGAAAAAACATTATTTATGGCCACAATAGTTCTCGCAGTATTATTCTCATCACTTGCGTTTTTTAATCTCATTATCAAATAAGGAACATCAATGCGAGTAGAATTTCTTGCGCTTATAGCGCTCGCGCTAATCGCGCTTGTATCGTTTCTCGGCATACTTACGGAATTAAATAAAAAATATGGCGTGGAGACGCCGGCGTTCGGAGGAACCCTGCGCGAAGGCATTGTTGGCAACCCAAGATTCATAAATCCACTCTTAGCCCAGACCGACGCTGACCGTGACATGACATCCCTAATTTATGCAGGCCTCCTGCGCTATGACAAAACCAGCGAACCAAAACCTGCCTTGGCAGAAAGCTACGAAATTTCTTCGGACGGCTTAACCTATACAGTTGCTTTGAAAAATAAACTTTACTGGTCAGACGGCGAAAAGCTTACTGCTGATGACGTTGTATTTACAATCGGGCTTGCGAAAAATCCGTTCGCTCAAAGCCCGCGCAGGGCGAATTGGGAAGGCGTGGATATAGAAAAAATTGATGATAAAACCATTCGCTTCCGCCTCAAAAAAGCTTACGTCCCTTTTTTGGCAAGTTTAACGCTGGGTATTTTGCCAAAACATCTTTGGGATAAAATTCCTCCTTCGCAAATCTCCTTGGCAGAATTCAACACTAATCCAGTAGGCGCCGGACCTTATAAAATAAAAGCCACGGATCATGATTCTTTGGGATCCATAACTGCAATGAAACTTGCGGCGAATAAATATTTTACTCTTGGCAAACCGCATATCAAAACATTGTCAACGCGCTTTTACGACAACGAAGAAGCCATCTTAAAAGATTTACGCGTAGGGGCATTGGATTCATACGGCGCGGTATCCTCAAAAAATGTAAGCGATGTAAACGGGCGCGCAAAAATTCAAAAAATATCTTTGGGGCGGATTATCGCTGTATTTTTAAATCAAGGCGCTCAAAAATCGCTCGCTTCTTACGAAATACGGCGCGCGCTCAATTTGGCTTTAGACAAAAAAGATCTTGTGGAAAAAGCACTCGATGGGTACGGCGAAATTATTGACGGCCCGCTGCCTTGGACCGCAGAAAATAATTTATATGATCAAGACGCGGCAAAAAATATAGTTTCAAAAGCCAAAGATAAAATTATATTTACATTAACAACGGCGCAAACTGCAGAACTTGAAGAAACCGCTGAAATTTTAAAAAATATGTGGAACAAAGCCGGTTTCGAAATAAATATAAAAACGTTTCCTGTGAGCGATCTTGAACAAAGCGTTATTGGCCCTCGCCGATACGACGCTTTTCTTTACGGAGAAGAAATAATGGGGAGCGCGCCGGACCCATTTGCGTTCTGGCATTCGAGCCAAAGAAACCACCCCGGCTACAACATTGCTCTTTACGCCAATTCTAAAGTCGATAAATTACTGGAGCAAGTAAGAATTGAACAGGACAAAGAAAAGCGCGGAGAGCTTTACGACAACATCCAAAACGAAATTAAAAAAGATTTGCCCGCGATATTTTTATTCACGCCATACTATTTGTACGCGCTGCCAAACAATATCAGCGGAGCCGCCATTAAGAACGTTAATACGGGCTCGGAAAGATTTGCTGCTGTTCACGAATGGTATTTAGAAAAAAATTATGTCTGGAAAATATTTTACGAATGAAATGAGAAAGGGCGACGTTTCGCAAAGAACGGTTTTTGACATGAAACCGGTACTTTATCAGCCAAATGAAGCAAAAACCAACGATGTTTTTTATAATGTTTATAGAAACCTTGAAATAATCGGAGGGAAATTGCGATATGATATTACTGAAATCCCGCAACGGAAAATAGGAGTGGAGTTCGCCAAAACATTCGGGCATTATCACAAGGGAATCTACCCGGAACTTTACGAGGTTTTGGATGGGCGCGCGTATTTTTTACTTCAACGTTACGGAAACTCTGCCCATCCGGCAGGCGGGGATCCAGCGGAGATTAAAGAAGCGTATATTGTTGAGGCGTCCGCCGGAGCAAAAGCTGTAATGCCTCCCGGATTCGGGCATCTATCTATAAACATTGGAAATGTGGAGTTGGTGTTGGGAAATTGGATCGGGCTAGCAGAGTATGACTACGAAACCATAAAAAAGCTTCGCGGAGGCTGTTATTATGTCTTAGACAGAGGAAAAAATATGGAATTTGAGCAAAATCCGAATTATAAATCCGTCCCGAAGCTGAAAAAAATAAAACTCCGCGACCTGCCGGAATTTGGAATTAAAAACGATAAAGAACATCCGATTTTGGATTTAAAAAATGAGCCGCAAAAACTTGAATGGCTCGTAAATCCGGAGAAATATTTAAACTTATTAACAATTGAGAAACTTTATAAAGAAATTTAACACGCCCCAGTGGCGGAATTGGCATACGCGTACGGCTCAGAACCGTATCCCGCAAGGGTTAGAGGTTCAAATCCTCTCTGGGGCAAAAATAAATATGGAAAATAAAACGAAACATAAAATTAGTAATTAATAAAATATAATTATGCCGCCAAAACAACAAAGACCAAGAATAAGAACGCTAAATGACCCGCCTAGCCGGGGCTATTCAGATCGCCGCCCGCTTCGCCGGAGCTTCAGCGAGGCGAGCCCGCTTCGCCAAAATGAGCACTCGGCTCCGCGCCACAACGCGACTTCCGACCGCAAATTTTATAAAGAAGGGTCACTGACCGGCCATGAAGCGCGCGGCCACGCCCAAGCCTTGAAGCGCGACACGCTTTATTATGTCCCATTGGGCGGGCTGGAAGAAATCGGCCGCAATTGTTCATTTTTTGAATACAATGACGAAATTGTCATCATTGATATGGGCATACAGTTTCCCGAAGAAGAAACTCCCGGCGTGGACTGGATTATTCCCAACACAAGCTATCTTGAGAAAAAAAAGAAAAATATCAGGGCGCTTTTGATAACGCACGGGCACTACGATCACTTCGGCGCTGTCCCATACGTTCTGGAGCGGCTCGGGAATCCACCGATCTACGGCACGCGGCTTATCAGAGAAATACTGCAAAAACGTTTAAATGAAATGCCGAATGTCCCAAAAATGCGTTTTGTAGAAATAAAAAACCGCGACAAAGTTAAACTCTCCGAGCATTTTATCGCCGAATTTTTCGGCGTAAGCCACACCGTGCCGGACACAACCGGAGTGGCGTTGCATACGCCAGCCGGCATCATGGTGCATTTTGCCGATTTCCGGCTTGATTACGACCAAGAAGACACGGTTCAAAATCTTCAGGAATTCGAGAGGCTTTCAGGGCTCGGCATTCATACATTGTTTTTGGACAGCACCAACGCAGATTTTGAAGGGCATTCTGTTTCAGAAAAATTGGTTGAGGCAAATCTTGAAAAAACTTTTTCGGAAGCCAAGGGGCGTATTATCTTGTCCACTTTCGCATCCATGATCACCCGCATGGCGGAGATAGTTAAGATTGCCGAAAAATTGGACCGAAAAGTCATAATCAATGGCCGCAGCATGAAAGACAATCTGGAAATTGCCAAATCGCTTGGTTACATTAAGTATAAGCCCGGCACTCTTATTTCTGTGGAGGAAATTAATAAATACAAAGATGACAAAATATTGATTCTCTCAACCGGCGCCCAAGGGCAGGAAAATGCCGGCCTCATGCGCATAGCAAATAGAGAGCACAAACACATCCACGTTAAACAAGGAGATACGATGATTTTCTCTTCTTCAGTGATCCCCGGCAACGAGCGCGGGGTGCAAACCCTCAAAGACAACTTCACGCGCCAAGGAGCTATTGTAATCACAAACAACGATTTGGATATACATTCGTCCGGTCACGCTCCGGGAGACGATTTGGCGATGGTCGCAAAAATCTGCAAGCCGAAGTTCATTATTCCTATCCACGGTTTCTATTTCAAACGCGCCGCCAACATTCAGAATATGAAACAAATAGGCATCGGCAAAGAGCGGATCATTTTGATGGACAACGGCCAAGTCGCCGAACTTGGTAAAAACAATAATGTAATAGTCACAGACAAAACCGTAGACGCGTTTTATGTTATGGTAGACGGCCTCGGAATAGGAGACGTGCAAGAAATAGTTTTAAGAGATCGCAGAATGCTTTCGCAAGACGGTATTTTTGTGATCATCGCGGTGGTTGACGCGCAAACTGGGCAAGTTAAAGGTTCTCCGGATATAATCTCGCGCGGATTCATTTATCTCAAAGAGTCCCACGAACTTCTTTCGCACACGCGGCATCTGGTAAAACGCGTGGTGGAAGAATCCACACACAACATGCACCCCATAAATTACACGCACGTCCGCGACAACGTCCGCGAACGCCTCGGCTCATTCCTCTTCCAAAAAACAAAAAGGCGCCCGATGGTGCTTCCGGTGATTATTGAGGTATAAAAAAACCTGTTTTTGTGGTAGCATAAATAAATGGCAAAAGAGATTATTGTCAGCGGAGTCAGGCCGACAGGAGAGCTGCATATCGGAAACTATTTAGGCGCAATTAAGCAGTTTGTTGAGCTTCAAAAAAAATACAAGACGTATTTTTTTATTGCGGATCTCCATGCAATTACCGAGCCACAGGACCCGAAAAAACTGGCGGCACAAACGCTGGACATCGCGGCGCTTTATTTAGCGTGCGGTTTGGATCCCAAAAAAACTACGCTTTTTGTGCAATCGCATGTTCCGTACACACTAGAGCTCGCGCACAGCTTAGGTACAATAACGCCGATGGGAGAGCTCAGCCGGATGACGCAATATAAAGAAAAAATCGAAGCAGGAAAACCGGCAAATTTTGGCCTCTTTGCATATCCCGTTTTAATGGCTGCTGATATTCTTCTCTATGACGCCGATGCCGTGCCGGTCGGCGAAGACCAGCTTCAGCACGTGGAACTTGCCAGAACACTTGCCCGCAAATTCAACGCAAAATTCGGCAAAACATTCAAAGAGCCGAAGGCGCTTATCCAAAAAGCTGGCGCACGGATCATGGGATTGGACGACCCGTCAAAAAAAATGTCCAAATCCGCCGCAAGCGCAAACAACTATATAGGGGTACTGGACAGCGAGTCTGAAATCAAACGTAAAATCAAAATCGCCGTAACGGATTCCGGCAAAGAAATAAAATTCAATCCGGAAACAAAACCTGCCATCTCCAATTTACTTACCATTTACAGCCAAATAGCGGATATCTCTATTCCGGGACTAGAAAAAAAATACGCCGGCAAAACTTACGCGGAATTTAAATCTGACATCGCTCCAGCCATAATCAAAAAACTTTCCCCCATACAAAAAAAATATAAAGAACTTGACAAAAATAAAGCAAACGTGCTAAGGTTCTTAAGAGATGGCGCAGTCCAAGCGCGCAAAGCCGCGGAAGCGGCGATAAAAGAAGTGCGCGCGAAAGTCGGGCTCTTGGAGGTTTAATTGAAACAAATCATCTATTTGGTAAGGCATGGTGAAACAGACTACAACGCTATAAACGTCTATCAAGGAAAGGGATTAGACAGCAGCCTAAATGCGAAAGGACAGAGGCAAGCAGAGCTTCTTGGAAAATGGTGGCGCCGAAACAAAACTATCTATCCGCTGCCGAATGTAATTTTAACTTCTCCTGCAAAAAGAGCCATGGAAACGGCTTGTATTATAAAAAACGAGTTGGTTGGCACAAAGAGGCCGCCAGCAATAATTGTAATTCCGAAACTTCACGAAATAGATCACGGCAAATGGGAGGGGCTGTCAGACAAGCAAGTCAAGAAAAAATATCCCAAACTCTACCGCATTTGGAGAAGCAAACCGATGAAAACAGGGTTTCCGGGCGGTGAGACCATGAGAAAGGTTAAAAAACGGATTTTAAAGGATTGGAATAAAATTAAGAAAAGAAAAGAAACGTATATTCTGTTTGTTGGCCACGGCGGAGTGAATTTTCAGATCGTAAATGATGTTCTAGAATCCGACAAGCTTCGTAATGTCCGACAAGACAACGCGTGCTTCAACGTAATAGAACTGCCAAGAATGCGAATGGCGCTCGTAAACAGCACCGCGCACTTGCTGTAAGCCACAAGCATTACGCCTTCAGAAGCTCTTCCAAGAGCTTCCTTTTTTCGTCTAAAAGTTTTTTAGTATCGGCCTCAATGTTCAAGCGTACCAAATCTTCGGTATTGGATGGACGAAGACTAAACCACCAGCTCGCCCCCACACCAAACTTTTTGGTGTGGGGGTCTAGATACTCAATTTTTATGCCGTCTAAATAAGAAATCTTACCGTCCGAGAAATACGCCGCAATTTTATCTAAAACTTTGTCCTTATCTTTTACTTTAAAATTTATCTCTTCTGACTTTGCGTAACGAAGCAATGGTGTGACTAATTCGCTTAACTTTTTATTTTCCAAACGAAGCAAATCCAATAAAGCCAGCGCGGCAAAAACAGCCGAATCGCAGTAAAAAAAATCGCGAAAATAATAATGCCCGGAAAGCTCACCGCCAAAAACCGCATTATTCTCGCGCATAAGCCGTTTGATAAACGCATGCCCAACTCGTGACTCAATCGGCAACGCGCTATGGCTCTCTATTTCTTCACGGACAACGCGGCTGGAACGAAGATCGTAAATAATTTTTTCTCCGACTTCGGCGTATTTTTTTGCTAAAAGCGCAGTCATCATATCCCCTCTCACAATTTCCCCTTTCTCATCCACAAATCCTATCCGATCTCCATCGCCATCAAACGAAATCCCCAAATCCGACCCCTTGTCCGAAACTAAGTGTCGGACATCTTCCATGTTTTTGGACTTGAGCGGATCCGCTTCGTGATTTGGGGAAGTCATATCCAAATCATCATGCAAAAATTCGACTTGCATTTTGGGAAACTTCAAAAAAAGTTTTTCGAGTAAAATCGAAGCCATGCCGTTGCCGGCGCATACTATAAGCCTTACGTTATACGCTTTAAGCTCCTGGAATTTTTCTTCAAAAAAATTCAGATAATCTTCTAAAAAATCTTTTTTTATTATTTTGCCGCGCGCCCCATTCACAAAAATCCCTCTGATCGCGTCGTTCTTAACCTCTTCCATGCCTGCGCCCTCCACAATCGGCACAGCATCTTTTTTCGTAAACTTGATGCCATTAAATTCCGCCGGGTTATGTGAAGCGGTAACCATCGCGCCGCCATCGGCTTCAGTTTTATTTACAATAAAATAATGCATCGGAGTCGTAGTAAGCCCCGCGTCAATAATTTCCACGCCTTCATCCAAAAGTCCGTCTAAAAAAGCTTCTTTAAGAGCCGGGGAAGAAACACGCGCGTCAGCGCTTACGACAATTTTTAGCGGCGCGCCTTCTAACTCCCCACTTCTAACTCCTAACTTCAAGTATCTCGCGAATGCCCGCGCTATCTTATACGCCGCGTCTTCATTAATCTCCTCCGGATATTTACCGCGGATATCATACGCCCTAAAAATCCCCTCACTCCAACTCTTTTGCGCAATTTTGTGCATACTTTAATTCTATTATTAAAAATCCGCAAATTCCAGCCACCAATTTCAGCCATACATACAATTTAAAAACGCGGGCTTTCAAGCTCCGCGCTCTTTATAATAATTTTCGCGACAATCCAGGAACATCTTTAGCGTTTTCTCCGTATATGTACCCTTGCCGACTTTAAATGAATAATCATCAATGCGCAATACCGGATGCACATGAAGCGTGGTTGAAGTTAAAAACGCTTCATCGCAGCCATCCAACACCGCGAAATGCAAAGGAGAATATTTATCTACAAACGAAAAAATTCCAGATTCTCCGGCGCGCTCAAGCACAATTTTTCTTGTAATGCCTTCGAGAACGCCGCTCCCTTGAGTAATCAAACCTCCGCTTTTTGTGACAAAAAAAACATTCTCATATGCCCCTTCTGTAATGCCGTTCCGCGGACTCCAGTAAAGAAATTTATCAAAACCCTGATCCCGCGCTTCTGCTTCATAAATATCCGCATATCCATATCCGGCAGTAAACTTACATTGCGGAAATTCCCGCATCGTCTGCATAGTTTTTAATTTGAAAGGTTTTTTGGGCGCAACCGGCAAGGGCCTGATATCCAAACTTAATGTTGGATAACCCAAAGCGGTTTTTGTATCGTGCGAATCTCCGGAAGTTACCAAAATCCTAACTAAAGATTCGTCTAATCCACCTTTCTTTAAAAGCCGGCCGGCCATCTTCTCAATTTGCTCTTTTGAAGGAAGCCTCTTAAGCACTATGCTTATGCGTGCGGAACAAGAAGAAATCAACCTTGCATAATGGTCGTCCCAATGAAACATAGTCTCTCTTCTCGCCTCTAAAAATTCCTGAACCCCTTGTCCGCGCCCTAACGCCAAATCATTCGCAAAATTGTAATTTATATACCAAAGTCCATCGCGACAAGTTAGCATCATAAATCTTCTCAACCCTTGAATCTCAAGAAACTATAGCATATGAACAAATTTTTTAAAAGACCTGCCGCGCTCGGCGTATCCGCTGAACATATCGAAAGCCGTGGAAGCCGGCGACAGAATAACGACATCGCCTCGCGCGGCTTTTTTGTTGGCTAATTTTACTGCAGATTTTAAATCGTGAGTTTTAATAATAGGCGCGGCCTTTCCAATAGCAAGGCCGATCTCGCTTTTATTTTGACCACAAAGAATCACCAGTTTTGTATTTGATTTTTTCACAGCAGCTCCAAGCGGCTTAAAACCCAAGCCCTTACTCTGACCTCCGGCAATCAAAATTTTTGGTTGGGTAAAAGATTTTAAAGCCGCAATCGTTGCGGCCGGATTGGTTGATGCAGAATCATTATAGTAACTGACGCCTCCAACTTTTCTTACAAATTCCAGCCGATGCGGCAAGCCTTTAAAGTTTTGAACTGTTTTTCTGATAATTTTTTGGGAAACGTCCAAATTAGCAGAAATTGTTGCGGCCATTGAGGCATTTTTAAGATTATGCGGACCTGATAATTGCAAAATTAAATCCGGATCTGGCAAAACAGCAATTTTTTTGCCATGGCTTTTTGAAGCAATAAGTTTTGAATATTTATTGTCTGGGAAGAAAAAAATGGTAGGCAATGTTTCACCTATTGATGAGGACACGAATTTTTCAAGACCTTGCGCAGTACGACCGGTACGAGCAGAGCGATTTTTCAGCAGAAAAATACGCGTGTCTTGAAAAATTTGGTGTCGAGGCAATAGGTTACTCACCAATCGCGCCTTGGTGTTTAAATATTCCTTAAATGATTTATGGTAATTCAAATGGTCCGGTGAAATATCTAAAACAACCGCGATATCCGGCGAACGATCTAAATCCTGCAGCTGGAAGCTGGAAAGTTCTAAAACAACGATCGAATTTCGCTTAAGCCGCGGCAAAATATCCAGCATCGGCCTGCCGATGTTTCCGGCCCAAAAAACATCTTTTCCAGAGGCTTTCAATATTTGATAAAGCAAAGTCGCCGTTGTCCCCTTACCTTTTGTGCCGGTGATGCCGATAATTTTAACCTCACCCCCCACCCCTCTCCTTCGTAAGGAGAGGGGGGTTTTAGAAAATAACACCACCTCTTTTCCGCGCGAGGCGCAGATTCGGCTACCGTAAAAACCCTCATCGAGCGCAGCGAAAAAAAGCTTCGTGGCACTAGTAATTTTTACTCCGGCTTTCTTCGCTTTTTGAATTTCCGGCAAAAGATACGGAACCCCCGGCGACCGGACAATCATATCAAACTTGTCTAAATTTTTTAGGTAATTCCTTCCTTGTCGCTTAACATCGCGGATTTCAATCTCGCGCTTGGGTGTCGGACACCCAAGTCGTTTAAAAAACCTTTCCGCTGATTTCCCCTCAACTCCGTAGCCCAAAATTGCAATTTTCACCCCGTTAGAAACCTTTTTTCTAGCGGGGTTCATATTGGCGAGGCTGGGCATAAATCTCGCAAAATAATTTTTGATTTGGCGGATTCGCGGGAAGTGCTAGAGCGCATCTCTCTATTAAAATCTATAATTTTATAAGTTAGCGAAAACCAGTCTTTTTTGGGAAATAATTTCATCAAATCTTGCTCAATTTTTTGGGGATCTTTTTCAGAAGAAAGCGCGCAGTAATTGGCAAATTGCCTAACGTGCGTATCCACCGCAATCCCTTCAACAACGCCGTAAGCATTGCCTAAAACGATATTGGCAGTCTTGCGTGCGACTCCTCGGAGCTTAAGCATCTCCGCCATAGTCTTTGGCAATTTCCCTCCGAAGTCTTTTTTGATTATTTTAGCCGAAGTAATAATGCTCTTGGCTTTTGCGCGGTAAAATCCTGTTGATTTGATTTCTCGCTCGAAAGTTTTTAAATTGGCGTTGGCAAAATCATCTACGGTTTTATATTTCTTGAATAATTTTTCCGTCACTTCGTTTACTTTTTTATCCGTGCATTGGGCAGATAAAATTACCGCCGCCAAAAGCTGGATATTATTTCCGTATTTAAGCGCGATCTTCGCCTTCGGATAGGCCCTCTTCAACCGCCTCAAAATCTCAAAAGCCCGCTTTTGGCGAGCTTTGAAGGTTTCTTTTTCTGCCTCTTTAAAAGTCATTACTGCGCGAGTTCTTTGCCTATATCTGAAAGCTCCTTATCCAAATCGTTCAAATTTAAGGCATTAAGATCCGCTTCTATTGACGAGGTCGTGTCGGAAGGAGGCAAAATCGCCGCGCCTTGTCCGCCGGTGCTATCAATGCCGGACCTCAAGTAATAAACGGCGAAAGCCGCGATTATCAAAACAATCACTATAATCACCACCCACCAAACAAGTTTTTTATTTTTATTGTCTTCCATAAATTTATCTTGATATAGTGCTGGTAGCTTCGCTGCCCAGCCGCAAACCTTTTATAGCCGTCACAACATCAACCAAAGCTTTATGCGCGTCTTTAACTTTTTGCGCAACACCGCGAACAAGCTCTTTCACTTTCTCAAATGCAACTTTCGGGTTTTCGCTTTTTGCCATAGCCGCAAATTGTGCTTTCGCGTCGCTTAAAGCAGTTTCAACCGCGGAAATTTTATCGCGCGCGGCTTTCAGCAAATCCCTCTGTTTAGAAACATCGTTGCCGGCGGCTTCTGTTTTAGTAAGCCTGGACTCAATCCGATCCGCCAAATTATTCAAGCGATCAATCGCGTTTTCAAATTTCCTAACCATTTGATTGAAAAACTGATCAATTCTCTTTGCCCGCTCCTCGCCCACCTTTTTCTGAAGCGCGTCCACTCGTTTTTGAGCCTCGGCCTTAAAAGCTTCTCGCTTGGTTTTCGCTTCCTGCATCAAGGCGTCGCGCTTCGTTTTGGCCTCTTGCCTAAGTGCCTCTTGTTTTTGGCGAAGATCTTGATTTAATGCCTTTCTGGCATTAGTCGGAGCGGGATTTTCCGCAAAAACCAAAAGCGGCACTGCCCCAACAAGCGCGCCCGTTATTAAAACTGCTTTAATTTTAGTCGCAAAACTCATAAATCAGACTAACCTTTTAATTATAGCATACTTCTTAAAAACAAAAGATGGCACCTGTGGATAACCCCGCACCGGAGCAAAGCTCGGTGCGGGGCGAACCCAAATTTCACTCGTACCTTAAAGCTTCGATTGGGTTGAGGCCGGCGGCGCGGCGGGCCGGATAGTAGCCGAAAACAATACCGATTGCAGCCGATACGCCGAAAGCCAGTAAAACCGCCCGGATTGAAACAGACGTGACTATGCCTGCAAATTGCGAAACCAAAATCGCGACTACCCACCCCAGCGCCACGCCGATTACTCCGCCTAAAAATGTGAGCATCACCGCCTCCGCCAAAAACTGCAAACCTATATCTTTATTTTTTGCGCCAATAGCTTTTCGGAGTCCAATCTCCCGCGTGCGCTCTGTTACTGTCGTCAACATCATGTTCATAATACCGATTCCGCCGACGAGAAGCGATATGCCGGCGATTGAAGCAAGGAAAATCGTAAAAGTTTCCGTGACTTGCGTCAAAGCTCCTAAAATATCCGCCTGGGAAATTACTGAAAAATCAGGCTCGGCGACGCGGTGGCGTTCCAAAAGAAGCTCGGTTGCCAGTTCTTGCACCGCGGGCATTTTATCTTTATCCGAAACCGTAACTGCGATTGTGGAAAGATAGTCAGCCCCCGCTAAAATTTTCTGCATGGTGGTAAGCGGCACGATAGCCACGTCATCCGGATTAAAAAAACCCGCGCCGCCTTTCGGCTTTAAAATTCCGATAACTTTAAAATTTATTTTGTTTATGCGTATGGTTTTGCCAATAGCATCATCCGAGCCGAAAAGGTCCGCTGCAACCGTCGGCCCCAACACTGCGACGCGCGACATGCTGCGATTATGCTGGTCGGAAATAAACGCGCCGCGGTCTATGGAAACATTATGAACAGGTTCGTATTCCGATGTTGCCCCGATAACCGTTGAATTAGTATTGTTGCCCGCTTGCGAAACGATCTGTAGCCTTCTTTGGTGTTCGGCTGACACGTAAAGTACGTCCTGAATCGCGCGCAAAGCCTCGGCATCCTCATTTTTAACAGTTTGCGCCGTTCCGCGTCCGGCGGAAACAATGCCTCGGCCCGGCTGGACTATGCCCGGCATAATTGTCAAAAGATTGGAACCCAAACCCTCAATGCTTGTTTGAATCGCTCCTTGCGCGCCCTGCCCTATTGAAACCATGGCGATTACGGAGGCGATGCCGATAACGATGCCCAAAATCGTAAGGCTTGACCGCGCTTTATTTGAAAGAAGCGCGGAGATAGTTTCTTGGAATAAATCGGATGGGTTCATAAATTATTTATCAATCGACGATGATGATTTTTGCCGTCTTCAACAATTTCGCCGTCTTTTACATGAATAATTCTTTCGGCGTGCTCGGCTACGTATTGCTCGTGAGTAATGAGCACTATTGTCCGGCCATGTTTCTGGTGAAGCTGTTGGAAAGTGTGAAGCACCGCCTCCCCGGTTTTGGTATCCAAATTTCCGGTCGGCTCATCTGCCAAAACCAAAGCGGGGTTATTTACAAGCGCGCGTGCGATCGCGACTCTTTGCATCATGCCCCCGCTAAGCTGATTTGGAAGATGCCCCCAAAAATTTTCAGGAAAAGTCGCCGAAGCAAGCGATTCTTCCGCTGCCTTCTCACGCACTTCTTTGCCAACTCCAGCGTAGACCAGAGGCAATGCGACGTTCCGGAGAACGCTCGTGCGTGGCAGCAAATTAAACGCCTGAAAAACAAAACCGATTTTTTTATTGCGGATATCGGCGAGCTCGTTATCATCCATAAACGAAACATCTTTGTCGTCCAAAAGATATGTCCCAAGAGTTGGCGTATCAAGGCATCCTAAAATATGCATCAGAGTTGATTTTCCGGAGCCCGAAGGCCCCATTATTGCAACAAACTCTCCGTTTTGTATAGTAAAAGTCGCGCCGCGCACGGCAACTGTCTCAACCTCGCCGTTTTTATAAATTTTAGAAATATTTTTGCAAATAATCATTGAAAATTATAAATTGAAAATTTGCATTTATCGCCTTCCTCCTCCTTGTCCTGGAAGGCCTGGAATTCTCAACCCGCCGGATTGTTGCTGTGTTTGAGTAGTAGCCGTTTGCGCGCTAATCGTGCCTGTAACTACCAGATCACCTTCTTTCGCGCCCGAAATTATTTCAATAAATTCATCGTTTGCGATGCCGGTTTCAACCTGCGTCCGGATGGGAGCGGCTTCGCTGTTTTTTATTTCCGCATATTGCATGCTCCCCTGCGATTTTACCGCGGAAACTGGCGCTATAAGCACGTCCGTCTTCACATCAGTAATCACCGCGGCAGACACGCTCATCCCCGGTTTTACCCGTTCATCCCCGCCTGCTGGCGAGGCTGGCTGCGTGTCAAAAGTAATTTTTACCGTGTAAGAAACCACTCCTTGCGCGACGGCGCCGATTGCGTCAATTTCGGCGACTTCGCCGGAAATGGACAGCTCCGGAATTGCGTCAAAGGTGAGCGTGGATTTTTGGCCGACTTTTATTTTTGCGACGTCAACCTCGTTTAAAGAAATTTCGGCTAAGCGCTGTCTAGTAATGAATGTAGCCGCTACTGCCCCGCCGGAAACGGAATCGCCATTTTTAAAATTAATTTTTGCCGCAACGCCGTCAGCTGGAGCGCGCACGAAATAATCGGAGAGTTTTTCTTTGGCATCCAAGAGAGCGTTTTCGCGCTGTTTGACTGAAAGCTCCTGCGATTTAAGATCAAAATCTGCGTTTATGAAAGCGTCTTTTTTGTCTTGGATCGCGTCTTTAACCGAGAGAAGGCTTGTGATGTGAGAATTGGTTTTGCTGGTGTATGTGTTGAGACTGGAAAGATGTGCGTCCGCAAGAGCATTGGGTTTCAAATCACGCTCTATTAATTTATCTTTGTAAAATTGTATTAGATTGGACGCATCCTTTACCGCCTCGGCGATTACCTTCGTGGTATCGTAAGTTTGATTCGCGATTTTTTCTACGGCGGCTTCGTCTGAGAAGCGGGAGGTGGATTTGTAATCCGCGAAATTTTGGTCATATGCCTTGCGCGCGGCCTGATAGGAGTTGAAAGCGTCGTCTTTGTACAAAACAGCTTTTTCGTCGTAGGATTTTACCGCGTCAGAATAATAATTGAGGTTAGTTTGGCTGCTTATAAAATTATTTTTAAAAAGCAAGTCGTTGAGCCCGGCCATAATTGCCGGCAGGTCCAAAAAAGCGTTTGAAGTTTCATTGAAGCCGTCTTCGTAGGCTTTTTTCAGATCCGCTTCAAGTTTTTCTTTTGAGTTTTCAACTTTGAATCTTTCCAAAGAAAGTTTGGCGTTTTCCAGATTTGCCTCTGCGTCGCGGACGGATTTTTGGGCGTCTCTGGCATCAAGCCGGATCAAAAGCGCGCCGGCCACCACCCCGTCGCCGTTTTTTGCTCCAACGTAAACGACGTCGCCGGCGGCTCTGGCTTTAATATCCACTTGATTTGATGCAGAAACCTGCCCGCTTCCGAAAACGGACGCGGTAATTGTGCCTCGCTTGATTTCAGCAAGCAGGTATTTTGTCTCGCCGCTAGTATCCGTCATTTTTTTGTATCCCCAATATCCGCCGTACGCCAGAAAAGCTATGGCAATGCCAACAACAAACTTGTGCTCTAATGCGAGCCTTGTAATGTTTTTAAACATGATGATAAAAGTTTAATTTATTAGTTGATTTTCTTCCAGAGCCAGGCGACTAGGAGGATGCCGACGGCGAGCCACACAAGCCATGTTATAATGCCCAAAAACCCGAAAATGCCCACGCTGCCGCCTCCCGTCATCGGCCCCCAATACCCATAATTCATCATAAGCCTATTATAACACATAAAAAGTGGCGACTTACCTCCCATGACACTTTTTATATTTTTTGCCTGAACCGCAGAAACAGGGGTCGTTGCGGCCAGGCTGGCCGCCAGCAACCGGCTTCCAGCTGCCAGCTACTGACAAATTAGCACTCTGGCTAGATGCTGGTTGCTGGGAGCTTGGAGCTATTTTAAATATCAAATTCGCGATGTAGGCGTTGATATGGCCTTCTAATTGCTGGAACATTTTTGCGCCTTCGTTTTTATATTCAACCAGCGGATCCTTTTGGCCATACGCCCTAAGCCGCACGCTAGAGCGCATATATTCCATCGCCTCCAAATGCTCCATCCAAAGCGAGTCAATTGCTTGGAGCATAATCATGCGTAGAGCGTCGGAAAAACCTACAACTTCTGTTTTTTTCTTTGCGAAAGCATCCTTGGCGTAATTCTGCACAAGCTCGGTAAGTTCTTCTCTGCTTTCGGCGCTTGCGACTCGCTCGTGAAGATCAGACGACTCCCCTACCATGCTTGCTAAATTCTCTTCTATTTCTTTTCTGTTCCATTCGTCTTCCAGTCCAAAAGTATGCGCCTCAACTATTTTTGTAAGAACATCGTGCAGTAAACCAGCCGCTTCTTTTTCTATTTCTTCTGGTTTAGCAAAAAGCAATTTTTTCCTTCTGGAATAAATTGCGGACCTTTGTTTATTCATCACGTCATCGTATTCCAAAACGTGTTTTCTGGTATCAAAATTAAATCCTTCTATTTTCCCCTGCGCTGATTCAATCGCGCCAGAAACCATTTTATTTTCAATCGGCTCATCTTCTGGTATGCCGAATCTCCCCATTAAATTTTTAACTTTCTCTGAAGCAAAAATGCGCATCAGATCGTCTTCCATGGAAACAAAAAATTGCGACTCGCCGGGGTCGCCCTGCCTGCCCGATCTCCCGCGCAGCTGGTTGTCAATCCGGCGCGCCTCGTGCCTTTCTGTACCAATGACGAGTAATCCGCCCGAATTTCGACATCGCTCAGCCTCTTCTGGAATCTGGGGATTCCCTCCGAGAATTATATCCACTCCGCGGCCTGCCATATTGGTGGCAACAGTCACCGCACCAAACCTGCCTGCTTGCGCAATAATCGCCCCTTCTTCTTCATGATTTTTAGCATTTAAGATTTTGCGCGCGATTCCTTCGCGTTGCAGCATCGCAGCCAGCTTTTCGTTTTTTTCAATAGATACGGTGCCGACCAAAACCGGCTGCCCTTTTTGGTGGCGCTCTTTTATTTCTCTGACAAGCGCGGTAAATTTTCCTTTTTCCGTCTGAAAAACTTTATCCGGAAAATCCTTGCGGATCATCAGTTTGTTGGTTGGGATCTGCACAACTTCCAATTTATAAACTTTGTGAAATTCTTCGGCTGAAGTCTGGGCGGTGCCAGTCATCCCTGCCAGTTTTTCGTACATTCTGAAATAATTTTGAAAAGTAATTGTCGCAAGTGTCCGTGATTCCTGCTGAACCCTTACGCTTTCTTTGGCTTCTATCGCCTGATGAAGCCCATCCGACCATCTGCGCCCAGGCATTAGGCGGCCCGTAAATTCGTCAACAATTATTACTTCATTGTTTTTTACAACATAATCGCGATCACACAAAAACAAAGCCTGCGCCCTCAACGCCTGCTCTAGATGATGCACAAACCTCATCCCGCGCTCCGTATAAATATCTTTTACGCCGAGCATCTGCTCGATTTTTTCAATGCCGGATTCGGTAATCAGCGCGGTTTTCATTTTTTCATCAATATTGTAATCGTTGTTTTCTTTAAGTCTTGGGACAATTTTTGCAAAAGTCTTATAAAGCTCTCCCGACTCCATATCTGGCATAGAAATAATTAATGGGGTGCGCGCTTCATCAATCAAAATTGAATCAACTTCGTCAACGATCGCGAAATGATGCCGGAGTTGAGACATTTGTGATGGCGAGGAAACCATGTTGTTTCTCAAATAATCAAAGCCGTATTCATTATTTGTGCCGTAAGTAATGTCCGCCGCGTATGCTTCGCGCCGAGAACATGGACGCAAAAAATCATGAACTATTTTGAACGCGCCAGTTGCGTCTCGCGCCCGATCTTCTTCTTCATGCGCTTCGTGTGATGGATCGTAAAGATAACTCGCTTCGTGATTCAACACCCCAACCGAAAGCCCCAAAGCATTGTAAATCTGTCCCATCCACGCCGCGTCTCTTCGCGACAAGTAATCGTTTACGGTAACAATATGCACCCCTCCGCCGATAAGCGCGTTTAAATACGCTGGGAGAGTCGCTACCAGTGTTTTTCCTTCTCCGGTTTTCATCTCCGCAATCTGCCCGCGATGAAGCGTGATTCCCCCCATCAACTGCGCATCAAAATGCCGCTGACCAAGAGTGCGTTTCGCGGCTTCTCGAACAGCCGCGAAGGCTTGAGGGAGTAATGCGTCAAGAGATTCTGCCTCAGCGTCAGATTGGGGCACTCCCAATCTTTTCCTAAACTCTTCCGTCTTTTTCTTTAACTCTTCATCTGATAGCTTTTTAAACTCCGGCTCCAGCTTATTTATTTCTTCCACAACAGGCCGCATTTCATTGATTACTCTTTCATTCGCATCCCCAAAAATTTTACCCAAAATTGACATGCTTTAGATTATACCCCAAATTTTACAAAATTGCAGGCGCCCTTCTGTCTTTCCTAATTCGCGCGAATGGTTGAATGATTTATGAAATTCTGATACCATCTTTATATGAAAGAGTTGGAAAGAATTTTAAAGGCCCTAGCCAATAAACGCCGGCTTGCAATTTTGAGGTATTTAAAAAAGAAGGGCGAAGCCTCGGTCAGCGACATAGCCGAAGAAATCAGCCTTTCGTTTAAAGCCACCTCAAAACATTTGGGCATTTTATATTCCGCCTATATTTTGGATAAGGAGCAAAGAAGCTCACTGATGTTTTACAAATTGGTTTCGCAACAAAAACCGCCCGTCCGCAGAATCATAGATTTGCTTTAGGCGCAACTGTACATTACTAACTATACATTACTAACTATATAATATTCGCTCATTCGCGCGAATGAGTCCATATAAAACAAAAACCTCTACTTCATATCATGGATATGTGATTCGCGCAAAGTGGCAGAGGTAATTTTAATAAATTTTGCGTTTTTTTGGAAATCGCGGAGACTTTTCGCGCCGAGATAACTCATTGAAGAGCGAAGGCCAGCGATTAAATCATCCAAAACATTTTTTGCTCTGCCGCGGTAAGGAACTTTTCCGGATTTGCCTTCCGGAGCGCGGTAAGCTCCATCTCCCGCATTTGGAGCAGCATCACGCGAGGCCATGCCTCTGTATAATTTATATCCCGCGCCGTCTTCCAAAACATATTCGCCAGGAGACTCATCCGTGCCAGCAAAAAGACTCCCTATCATAACAGTAGAAGCGCCAGCGGCGAGAGCCTTAGAAAAATCTCCTGAATTTCTGATTCCACCATCGGCTATAATTGGAACTTTGTATTTGGCAGCCGCCTTGGCGCATTCCAAAATTGCAGTTAATTGCGGCACACCCACGCCTGTCACAATCCTCGTTGTACAAGCAGCCCCCGGACCAATGCCGACCTTCACGGCATCCGCGCCAGCTTTTATCAAATCAATTGTGCCTTTCGGAGTCGCGACGTTTCCGCCAACAATCTCAACTCCGCTAAATTTCTTTTTTAAAAATTTGATTGTATCAAGCGCGCGTTCATTATGCCCGTGCGCAATGTCCACCACCAATACATCAGCTCCGGCATTCAACAGTGCTTTGGCTCTTTCAAAGGTGTCACCTTTTACGCCTAGTGCGGCGCCGACCAAAAGTCGGCCCTTTTTATCTTTGGAAGCAAGCTTGCCATTCGCCTGTTTTAAAATATCTTTTAAAGTGATAAGACCCTTTAAACGCTCCGTGCGATCAACTAGGGGCAGTTTTTCAACGCGATGCTGAAACATTATTTTTTTGGCATCGGCGAGTTTAATTTTGGGGTGAGCAGAAATTACTTTCTTTGTCATAATATCTCTGACTTTCCCGCCATTTTCCGAGAAAAGAATGTCGCGGCGGGTAATAATGCCAACCAGTTTTCCGGCACGGTCCAGCACAGGAAGGCCAGAAACGCTTTTTTCTTCCATCAACTTTTTGGCTTCTCCGAACTCCGTATCCACAAAAATAGTGTAAGGATCCTCTATCACGGCGCTCTCCGCCCGTTTTACGCGGCGCACTTCATCTGCCTGTCGCTCAATGTTTAAAAAACGATGAATTATGCCGATACCTCCGGATTCTGCCATAAAACGCGCCATTTTGGCTTCCGTCACCGTGTCCATATTGGCGGAAACAACAGGCAAATTAAGCCTTATATTGCGAGAAAATTGCGCCTCCGTGCTTACATCCTTCCGCGAAAAAACCCCGCTTCTCTGGGGCTCCAAAAGCACATCGTCAAAAGTATATCCCTCGCGCATGCCAAGAGTAATTATACATCAAGAGCTATTTCCCTTTCAATCTCCTCGCGCCCTTGAGCATAAGGGCGCGTTTTCTTTCTTTAAACTTTTTTATCTCGCGCTCCAGCTCTTCTTCTAAAAGATCAATCGCTTCGTTTAAACTCTCGCCCAAAGCTTCGGCGCGGAGGAGCGTTTTGCCAATCTTCAAATTTGTTTCTGCTCTGAAAACTTTTCCGGTTTTGTGATGACGCGTAGTTTTGCCGACCTCAATATTTAACGCGATCGGTTCGTTGTCTCGCGCCAAAAATTTCTTCGTCATCTTTACCAGCTTCGTATCCACATACTCACGCGTGGATTCCAGCAGTTTTATATTCGTGCCTTTTAGTAAAACTCTCATTGTTATTTATTATAACAAATTAAAACCCGACCAGTTGCGGTTCAATTTCCAGTTCGATGCTAAATTTTTCTTTGACTTTGTTTTGAATATCGCCTGAGAGCGCCAATACTTCTTCGGCTGACGCGCCGCCGTAATTTATTAAAGCCAAAGAATGAAGTGAGGAAATGCCCACGTTCCCGACGCGCATTCCTTTCTCAAAGCCAGCGCACTCAATAAGACAGGCAGCAGAAATTTTCACCCCACCATCGCTTCTCGGCCAAAACCACGGGTCAGCGCAGCAATTTTTGGTCGTTTTACATTGCGCAACTTTTAACTTTAGATTTTCTAGCACAGTTTCTGAAATCGCAGGATTCGTAAAAAAAGAGCCGACACTTGAGTGAAGCTCCTCTCCCATAAAAACCATGCCTTTCCCTGAACGGATTTTCAAAATTGCCTCGCGGACTGCTTGTAAGGTCGGTGAAGCATCTGCATCAAAATAATTTTTAAGTTCATGATATGCGAGCTTCGGGCTGCCTCCAGGCACAAAAGTAAACGTAGCGCCAGTTATTGCATATCTGCCGGGATTTCTTTTAAAAACGCTTGTTCTGTAGCCGAATTCGCATTTTTTATTACTAAAATTTATTTCTTTTCCAGTTTTAACGTCAAAAGCGCTTACTGATTGAATCAGTTTCGCAACGCTTTTCCCATAGGCGCCGATATTTTGCACTGGGGCGGCGCCTGCAGTCCCGGGAATTCCGGAAAGTGATTCAATCCCGGCTAAATTGCGGCTTACCGCAAACTCGACAAACTTATCCCAATCTTCTCCGGCGCCGACTGTTACAAAATTTCCGGACACATCAATACCGTTGATAGAGTTGCGGATAACGAGGCCGCCAAATCCTTTATCAGAAACCAATATGTTTGACCCGCCGCCTAAAACAAAAACAGGCAACGATTTTTCCACCGCCCAGGCGATAGCCTCTTTTAATTCCTCTTTATTTCTTACCTCGCAAAAAAAACTTGCCGGTCCGCCAATTTTAAATGACGTATAAGGAGCGAGTGATACGTTTTCTAAAAATTTCATTTTTTTTCAAACATTTCCTTTTCTTTGCGTGTTTTAAGCTCCTCCCATGATCCGCCGGCATCTTCAAGTGCCCTTCTTGCATCCTCAAAGGTTTTGTCGCTTTCCATTATTTCTTTAGTATCACGACGCGGCCAAACTTCGTGCCAGTGATATATAAAGGCCTTCCACGCCGCCTCTTCTTTTTGGCGCAGCTCTTCTGGATTTATATTCGTTTCTAAATTATCCATATCATTTACCGTGCCCCGCACCTTTTAAGCTTGGAGGGACTACAGAGGGTTATACTCCATCCATGTCATTAATGTGAGTGCCTGCTCTGTAATCCCTCCAAGAAAAGGTGCGGGGTGAAAGTGCCAGCCTTTCCATATTAAACCATCTTTCCCAAAAACACAAAACCCCCGATAAATCGTGGGCTTTGTGCAGACATAGATATGTACCTCCGACGCAAGGCCGGAGAACACTCACATGCTTACATCTTAGCAAGCCTATTATTTTTGTCAAGCGCATAATATCCACAATCAGCCTTGAGTGCCTCGCGGGCGCTGTATTGATACTTAAATCCGAAGCGGGTAATTTTTGAGCCGTCCGCGATTATTGGGTATGTATAAGAATTGATGCCAGCCGGCACGGTCGGAATTCTACCGCGCGAGAGATGCCACATCGCGCCGAAAGCGAGCTTTCCAAGAAACACGGGGACTCTGATAGACGCCTTGCCGATATCGCGCGCCATATCTTTTAATAATAAAAAATCCGGCGGCGCGAGATTAAAAACTTCATAATTTCCGCCGATAGTGCCTCTTGCCATCATCCGGATGGCTTCCCAAACATCATCTTCGTGCACATATTGTCTCGCGGAATCCAATCCGGTAATAGGCACGATTGGGAAACCGTACTTTACCATCTGCAAAAGACCGAAACGTTTAAACATAAATTGGCCCCGAGGGCCGGTGACGGCGCATGGGCGGACAACAAGCACTTGAGGCTTGAAACTCGAAACATTAAACGCGGTTTTTAGTTTGTCTTCAATGACTTTTTTATCCACACCGTAAAGATAACGCGACTCCAAAAACGGATCGTCTTCGCGAAATTTTCTTGCAGTTGAATTTGTCAGCAATGCGCCGTAAGAAGCAACAGTTGAAAAATGAATAAGGCGCTGAATTTTATTTTTAAATACAAAATCAAACACGCGCTCCGCGGCAGCAATGTTTGATTTAATTTGCCAGATTCTCTTTTTGCCATAACCTTCCCGAATCACATATGCGCAGTGAATCACAACGTCAGGCACTCCATGCACTAAAACTTTTTCTTCCCAGCCCGGGTCGCCGAGATTGTGAGTGATAAACGAAACTTTGCCGCCCGGCGGGAAGAAACCGCCCGACTCCTCGAAACCTGGTTTTGAGACTTCCAAAAAACCAGGTTTCTTCCCGTCGGGCGGCGGCTTCATATCTAACGCAACTATTTTTTCTGCAACCCCATCCTCTAAAAATCTATCCACCAGCATACCGCCGATATATCCCGATGTTCCTGTTATAAAAACGCGCATAAGGTTACTCTATCTTAAAAATCCTATTCTCGACAAGACCAAGTTAATTGTTTTTAAAATGATCGCCAAGTCCAGCAAGAACGACCTGTTTTTTATGTAATAAAGATCATACGCCAGCCTTTCTTTGGTTTCTTCAATTGAACTTGGATTTTTGTCGCCAAAAAACTTTTGCGAAACCTGTGCCCAGCCGGTTAAGCCGGGCTTGATAAGCGTGCGCACTTTGTAATAAGGAATTTTTTGTTCAAGCTCCGTCGCAAAATTTATGAAATCTGGCCGCGGACCGACAAAGCTTATATCACCCTTAAGAACATTCCATAACTGCGGTAACTCGTCCAAGCTGGTTTTTCTTAAAAATTTTCCGACTCCGGTAACTCTGGGGTCGCTACCATGCGACCAGGCCGAATAACTGGTACTGTACATTGTGCGGAATTTATAAATTTTTAAAAGCTTGCCGCCTTTGCCGACCCTGTCCTGGGTAAAAAGCGCCGGGCCACGACTTTCCAATTTGATGGCCGGGATTATGAGGGGATAAAAAAGCAAAGATATCAACCCAGCCGAAAGCGAAACCAAAACATCAACCACTCTTTTTGCAAAATCATAGAAAGCGCGCGAAAGAGATGAAATGTTTTCCAAAAGCCATGTTTCATCAACTAAGGATAAGGGTATTTTATGAAACACGGACTCGTAAAATTTCTGGAAATTTAAAAATTGCACGCCCCTGAAAAATGCGCCGTAAAATTTTTTTATCGTTTCATTATTGTTTAGCGCGGAGCTTGAAGAAACTATCGCCGCGAACATCCCGCTCAAGGCGGCTTTTTCAACCGCAGAAACATCGGGAACAATTTTAAAGTTTTCATAGTAAGGATTATAATGAAAGGCATGAGTGATTTCCCGGAGCTCACGCTCCGGACCAACAACGTAAAGCGCGCCTCTGCCGAAAGCCGCCTTGAGAAGAGGCATGCTCCATGCTCTCCATAAAAACAGCAATACATAAGAGAATATAAGATACAAAACCAAATTTACTTTCGGGGCGATGTAAAAATACGGCAAAAAAATATAAAAGAACACGATAGCGATAGCGCTATTTATAAGATGGATTCTGAACAAACTTTGGGCAAGAGACAGGCGATAGCCAATTATTAAAGTGCTGTAAAGGCCAGCCAGATACAAAACCAAAATCCATAGCAAAAAAACCAGCAAAAACGGCAATATATTATCATACAGAAAGACCCGATAAGACCAGAAGTATCTGCCGTAAGGCAGGAAGAAGCGGATAGTCAAAGCAAGCCACAAAGCCAGCGAAAAAACGGCGAGATCGCCCAGAAACAAAATCAGCGCCAATATGCGGGATTTAGCGTGCCAATTATACATCTATGATAAAAATATTATACGTCATAACAAAATCCAATTGGGGCGGGGCTCAAAGATACGTTTATGATATCGCGACTTCGCTGGATAAAGAAATGTTCGACGCGGCCGTTGCTTGCGGCGGTAACGGCCTATTGGCGACAAAACTGCAAGAAGCCGGTGTTCGCGTAATTCAAATCCCTTTCCTGCAACGCGATATAAATATCATAAAAGAATTTCTATCGCTTTTTGCGCTTTTTAAAATCTTCCGGAAAGAGCGTCCGGACGTAATACATCTCAACAGCGCCAAAATCGGCGGGCTTGGAGCAGTTGCGGCATACGGCTTACGGATTTTTTGCGGATGGCGACCTAAAGTTATTTTCACCGCGCATGGCTGGGGATTTAATGAAGATCGGCCATATCTCGCGCGCGTCATAATTTTCCTCGCGCAATGGATTTCTGTGATTTTTTGCGATTTCGTAATTTGCGTTTCATGCGCCGTATTCAATCAAGGAATGTATTTTCCATTCGCTTCAAAAAAACTTCGGCTTATAAACTTAGGGATTAAAAGTCCTGATTTTTTAAAACACCTTGAGGCTCGGCACAGACTCGCTACCCTCAATAAAACAAATTCTTTGGGTAAAGAGTTTCCGAGCGTCTGGATAGGCTGTATAGCCGAGCTGGCAAAAAACAAAGGGTTAGCATATTTGATTGACGCAATTTCAATATTAAGGACATCGGATGTCCAAGTATTGATTATCGGAGATGGCGAAGATTATAAAAAACTCCAGCTCCAAATCTCCAACCTCCAACTTCAAGATAAAGTTTTTCTTTTGGGATTCGTTCCTGAAGCGTCGCGATATCTTAAAGCATTCGACATGTTCGTTCTTCCTTCTATAACAGAGGCGGGCGCCTATGTGCTTCATGAGGCCGGCTTTGCGGGCATTCCGGCGGTGGCCACTAAAGTGGGCGGCATACCATACATTATTAAAGATGGTGAAAACGGATTTTTGGTCCCTCCAAAAAATCCGGAAAAACTTGCCGAGGCTTTAAAAAAACTTTTAGGTGATGAAAATCTGCGAAAAATCATGGGCCAAAAAAATTACGATCTTGTCTCCCAAAAATTCTCATTTGAAAAGATGCTCCGCGAGACTATTGACATCTATAATAAAGTGAGCTAACTTAAACACAGACACAGAAAAGGGACTTTATGTACATTATTGTGGGCGCGATCGGTGGCGTCATTAGTGGCCTTGTTTTAGATTTATGTTTTCCTAAAATGTCGCGGATAGCGAAGGTGGTTATCGGTGGATTTTGTGGCGGACTTGTGTTTTGCATTATTGTTGCAAAATTGGTTGGCGACCTTTAATCCATAGCTGTGCGAATTTGATTAATATTTCGACATATCGAGATTTTGAGAGCCCCACTCTGAAGAGCGCGGGCTTTTTTTATTGCAAAAATTTCGCAAAATATTTATAGATTTAGATATTTCGAAATTTAGAGATATCGATATTTTAAGGGTCGCCGTAAAAGTGCTTATACAATTCTGGGTCTTTTTCTTTCATAAATTCTTTCATCGGATCAATTTTAGGAATGTGCTTAAACTGCAATCCTCTTGCCGATCCACCTTTCACTTTTGCCGAAAAACTTTGAATGAGTCTAGAACACTCGTCAGTCAGCTTTAAACCTTTCTCTAATTCTTCCCTAGAAATGTATCCGCGGTCATAAGCAATATAAAGCTGGCTTCTGACTTCGCCGGACTCTCCTTTCGCTATAAACAGAGCGTCAATAAACTCGGCTTGCGTGCCTCGATCAAAACCCTCAGCGATATTAGACATCGGAGAAATGGCGGCGCGGCGAATTTGTCGTTTTAAATCAAAATCTTTGAAACTCGGCTTGTCCGTAATATCAAAAATAAAGTTAGCAAGTTCTCTCGCCTTCTGCCAGCAAATTAAATCTTCAAATTTTCGAATTGATGCCATACAAATTAAATTTCGATATATCGATATGTCGACATTTCGAAATGTCAGTCAAGTCCGTGTAATTTTTTGAGTTCGGCGATGCCTTCGGAGAGAGAAATTGTCGGTTCCCAGCCGAGGAGTTCTTTTGCGCGGGAATTGTCGGCTAAAGTCGTAACAGTTTCGCCCGGACGCGCGGGGATCACTTGAATTGGCCCACTGAACATATCTGCAAGCTCTTTTATTGTATAATTTTTGCCTGTGCCTATGTTTATAATTTCCGCTTTGCCGACTCTATCAGATTCCATTGCCAAAATATTCGCGCGCGCAACGTCGCGCACATGCGTAAAATCGCGCGTTTTTTGCTCTCCGTCAGCAACCATCGTCATCGACTTGCCTTCTTTCAACTGCTGGCGAAAAATCCCGATAACTGTCGCATAAGCTCCCGTCAAAATTTCCCTCGGCCCGTAAACATTAAAATAACGCAAAATCACCGTAGGCAGACCATAAAGCTCCGTAAAATTTCGGCAATAAAACTCCCCCATCAGCTTCTGCGCCGCATAAGGATTTAACGGATCAGGCTTCATATCTTCAAGAAACGGCGTTGGATTTTTCCCGTAAACCGACGAGGAGCCGGAATAAATAAGCTTTTTAACCCCGGCTTTTTGGGCCGCGCGCAAAACATTTAAAGTTCCTGTCGCATTAGCGTGATGAGTTTCCAAAGGATTTGCGATAGATGGCTGGATGCGCGCCAGCGCGGCCAAATGAAACACGTGGTCCATACCGGCAAACAGAGATGCGATCTCTTCATAATTTCGTATATCTGCTTCGTGAAAAATTGCTCTGGGATTTAAATTATCGCGTTTTCCAGTTTCTAAATTATCAATAATATGGACTTCGTGCCCAGATTCAATTAGGGCGTCGGACAAATTTGAGCCGATGAATCCGGCGCCTCCGGTAACAATTATTTTCATTTTAATTTCCTGCCCGTCCGGCAGGCGGGTTTATCTTTAATCCACTCTTTGTCATGCAAACTGACATCATTCGGCGTCAAACCTTGCCTCCGCAAAAGTCCTTCGTTAAAAATACGATCTTGATTGAACAAATCTGCAGAATGCTGAAGGCCGAGTTTTTTGTAATGCGCGATAAGCGCGTTTGTGTCTTTTGTAAAACAGTAACCGCCGTAGCCTCTGTAGCCGTGATAGTTGACATCCAGATGCGACTGGCCGATTCTCGGATCAGACCCAATTCCCAGTTTTATGTTTTCATAGTTCGCGCCGTGATGGCTCGCAAGATCAAAAATAGCGTTGGCAAAAGTAACTTTTCTGGTTAAAAATAAATTTGCGGCGTATTTGGTAATTTCTGCCTCGGTGGCCGTAAGATTAAGCTCGCTTGACGGCGACGCCAACGGCGCCTGCGGTAAAAGACTCAAAACCCGCTGCGCCGCTTCCTGATTATTGCGAGTCCAGCCAACCAGTTGGCGTTCCGGGTTTAGCATATTATGCCAAGCATTGGCTTCGGTTAAAAACTCCGGGTTAAACAAAACTTTGTGCTCCGGATGTTTTTTGCTGAAAAATTCCGTTGTGCCCGGCGGGACGGTGGATTTTATTATAATAATCTTTTTGCCGTTTATCGTTTCAAAGACCGCTTTCAACATGCTTAAATCCGCTGAACCGTCCCGATTTTGCGGAGTCGGCACTGAAATGAAAATCACATCCGCAAAATTTATATTGTCTTGATATCCTTTTTTTCTATCGGTGTCATATAAAAACAAATTTCTACCGCGCTTAAACTTTTTTTTCTCTTCCAAATATCGTTTAAGCGTTCCGCCAACCATTCCCACGCCAAGGATTCCGATTTTCGGTTTTTTATCCATATAATGTTTAAAACCATCCGCCGCGGCGGATGGTTTTAAAAATCTGTTTCGGATTATTGGGGTTTTGGAGCGGACTGCATCTGCAGGAACCATGGGATTTCGGTTGTTGCAGGAGTCTGAACAGGCGCTGGAGCTGGAGCTGGCGCGGGTACCGGCGCTGGAGCTGGAGCTGGCGCAGGAGCCGGTGCTGGTTCAGAAACAGGAACAGTACCCATAAGTTCCTGAAGCTTCTTTAGAGTTGCCGGACCAACTCTACCGACTTGCGAAATGCCATATTTCGCCTGGAAACGCTTCACGGCCGCTGTCGTAAGAGATCCATAATAACCGGTCGCCGAGCCTTCCGGGTAAACATCTTTGTCTTTCGCTAAAAATTCCTGCAAAGCCTTCACGTCATCTCCTATCACGCCTTGAGAAAGCTCGCGGGTCAAACCAACAGTTGCCGGTACTGCCAGCACTTGAACTGCAGCCGGGGGCTGACCGATTCCAAAGATTTCAGAGAGTTTTACCCGGGTTTGCGGGCCTACTCTGCCGACTTGTGAGATGCTATATTTCGCCTGGAAACGCTTTACGGCCTTAACTGTCAGGTTGCCAAAATAGCCGCTAACGGTTCCTTCAGGATAAATATTTGCGTCTTGAGCCAACAATTGTTGGAGCCTTTCCACATCTGCGCCTCGCGAGCCTAATGCTAGGTCGCTATTAAATACAGGACTTACCGCTTGCGCCACAGCCGATGGTTGAGCAACTATAGCCGCTGGAACTGCGGAAACGGGCAGGGGAGTTGCTACAACAGCAACAGCAGTTTGCGGTGGAACAATAGGAGCGTAAGCTCCTCCGCCGCCTCCGCCGCCTCCGCCGCCTCCGCCGCCTCCGCCGCCAACTATGCCTCCACCTACAGTACAAGTTGCAGAAACATTAGGAGTAACAGTTACGGTAGCCTGAACTCCTCCTCCGGGGTTTGAAATTGTATAAATACTTCTGTCTGATTGACACTGAAAAGAAGTGCTTACGGAGCCAACCTGCGGTGTGCTGAAAGTGATCCTGTCAGTTGAAGTAATCTGCAGAGTCTGATTTGCGGACATAATTAAAGAAAATGTGTTCGCTCCGACTGTAATAGAATCAATAAGAGCGCTCACGCCAGATACAGTCAGGCTTTTCCCACCTACGCTAATTATGGCACTGTCTGTGCCCAAAGTAACATCACCCACAGCAAAAGCTGCGATCGGAAGCGACATCAGCAAAGCGAAAATTTTAAAGTAAATTTTCATAAGTAATTTCGTGATTAACTTTTCAAACTTACTTGCAGGAACCAGCTTCAGCCCACAAAACACGCGAACCACCTCCTCCGCCAGTTATTGTTGTCGTACCAACGTAAACTCTGTACACAGTGCCATCATGCGGCGCAACAAGCTCAAGACAACTTCCTTTGTTCGTTCCGCTGGTATCAAGATAAAGCGTGGTTGTCGCGGAACCAGAAGCAGAAAGTTCCGCCGCCGGAGTAGATGTCCCACCTGCTCCGATAAATCCTTGAGTTGCAAATTGCCCTGAGGATCCTGTAGTCGTGGCCGTGCCTGACACCATAAGAGAATTGGCTCCAGTTGAAATAGAAATGCCAGACGAAGAAGCGTAGCCTAAAGTCGTAAGGCCGGTTACAGTAAGAGTACCTGTGGCGGTAACATTTGCCACATTTGACAAATTACCAGAAATCCACACGTTGCCGTGGACTCCTAGCTCATTGGCAACTACCGGAGTTGAAGACGCTATTCCAACCCTGCCCGTCAAAGTCGAAGCGCCAGTGACAGTAAGAGTACCTGTGGCAGTAACATTTGCCACATTTGACAAATTACCAGAAATCCACACGTTGCCGTGGACTCCTAGCTCATTGGCAACTACCGGAGTTGAAGACGCTATTCCAACCCTGCCCGTCAAAGTCGAAGCGCTGGTAACGCCAAGAGTGCCGCTCATGGTGACGTTGCCAGTCAGTGTGCTCGCGCCCGAAACCGTAAGCGTACCGCCGGTGTTGATATTAGTATCAATCGTAGTCGCGGAGTAGGCAATCCCGGCAACGAACAAAACAGAAACAAGCCCGGATGCCACAACAGTCAGGGCTTGTTTCTTTGAAACGAGAAAATTCTTCATAAAAAAATATTTAATCTAATAAAAAATAAATAAGTTTCGACACTTTATAACTGCATTTATTGTAACACAAAAAAACAAGCAAAATTGAGCCTGTGGATAACTTCCACTTACGGATTCCGCCCGGCTCTTATTTCCTCTATAAAACGCTCTCCTTGCGCCTTAAACGCAGGATTGATTTCTATTGCTTTTTGGAGCGCACCTATCGCATTTTGCCGCTCTCCCAACTGCATATATGTCGCGGCGAGATTGACGTGATACTGCGCATTATTCGGTTCTTGCGCTAAAAACAACATCCAAATATCGCGCACTTTTTTAAAATTTCCTGTCCTCGCGTAAGCGGTGAGAAGATTCTGATCGGCAATCAAGTTTTTCCCGAAAGTTTTAGTTAAAACTTCTTCGGCATAATCCGCTTTGCCGACAAGAACAGCGCCCAAAGCCATATTTTTTGCCGCCTCCCCGTGTTCTGTATCTAACTCATAGGCTTCTTTCAATACGCCAAATGCTTTTTCATTTTCTCCTTTGCTAATCAGCGCGTCTGCAATCAAAAAATAAATCTGCTGTTTTTGAGGAGAAAGCTCGTGAGCAATATTTAAAATTTTAAGAGCATCGTCAATCCTCCCGCCTCTTAAATAAAGCGACGCCAAAAAAAGATACTCTCTCGCGTCCAACGGGCTTTCGACAACTTGCTGCTGCATCTGGGCAATTGCTTTTTCCAAAACTTTCAATTTAGCTTCCTGCGGTAAGCCTGAAACCGCGACGTTGCTCGCGTAACTTGCAAATTGTTCTCTGGCCTCCATGTTGCCGAATGTGTTAAAAGCAAACACTTTTTCAAAATCCGCCAAGATTAAATCTGTGTTTTGGCCCCCAGTTGCCATGTCTTTTAAAGTGGTAAGCAGCGCGCGGCCTGCTAAAAGAGGTTTTAAATTTAGAAAATAGAGAGAGAAAACAACGCCAACGGCCACAAATACGACTGCCACGTACTTGCCTGGTTTTTCGAAACCGTCGCCCGGGGAAACACTCGGTGTTTTTTGGGATTCAACACCGAGTGTTGAGGAGGGCGACGGTTTCTTCAACGCCAAAAAATGCACAAATCCCAAAACGGCAAAAAACATAAAATATGAAGTTAAATTATCAAAAACAAAAAAGTTGTGGAAAAAATAAGCCGCGAAAAGCGATGTAAATACCGCCTTGGCCAAAGAATCGGCTTGTTTTTTCCAAAGAGCGTAAAGCCCCAAAAGAAAAGCTCCCAAATACGCGAAAAGCCCAAAAATGCCGCCGTGGATGAGCCAATCAAAAACGACGTTATGCGCCCGATCAAACCAAGGCTCCTGCTGCCACAAAACAGCTTTGTAATATTTGTTAAATACAATGTTAAAATTTTCCAGCCCCCAGCCAAAAATCGGGCGCTCCTTGAAACCCTCCAGCGCCATTCCCCAAATAGTAAATCGGGATTTTGTGGTACGTTCCTCCGGCGAAATTTGCGCAAAACGGCTAAGCACATAGTTTTTTTGGACAAAATCGGTGTTTTTAAACACAAAAAACGATCCAACCATCAAAAAAATTGCACCAGCCGCACCAGCAGCAATCAATTTGTAATGACGGCTATCCGCTCCCCAATCCCTTAAAACTACAAGTAAAGCAAAAAGCAATACTCCGCCCATAAAACCGAGTATCGAGCCCCTTGTCGCTGTTAAAAACACAATTGGCACCTCCAAAACAAAAAGAGACCCAAAAATGCTTTTGACCCATATGCGTTTTTCCCGAAACGCCCAATAAGCCAACAGCGCAATATGAAAAATCATGTAAATCGCGAGGTATGTAGAATTCCCCAGCGTCGCGTCCAATCTATCGCCTGATTGATGAATTTCCAACCTGCCCAAAAACTGAAGATAGGCATAAACTGTCACGATAAAACTTACAAAAATCGTTGAGTAAAAAAAACGCCGCCAATCCTTCTCTGTTGTAAAAACACTGATAAGCATCACAAAATATGCAAAAAGATGAAGGTGCGTAATCAGCCCCTCCATTCTTTCGTAGTTTGACCAAAAACTGCGGTAGGGATTCGCTCCGAAAATAGTTGAGAGCGCAAGCACGCCAACTGTCGCTGAAACCGCCCAAAAAATCGGCGAAGATTTTGGCCAGTAATTTTTATCTCCGCCAAAGGCGAGATCTCGCCCCTTCGGGGCGGAAAAAACCGCGGCAAAAACCCAAAGCGCTAATAAAATTTCAACCACAATCCTGAAAAAGAAATTTTTACCTGTTATAAACGGGAAAAACAAATCCCCGACTCCCGGCATCAAAATGTTCGCGAAAAAATTGCCGGCAACGATAAGAACCAGCGCCGGAAGCACGCAAAGCCCGACTTTTACAACCGATGCCATGTTATCTATCGCTCTTTGCGACATGAAACTAATGATACCCAAAAGAAGGTTGTTACGCAAATACTATACTCGCTTTTCGGACTTGTATGCGACGAAATGTTCAAAGCTCGGTTTTCAACAATTCCGAATATCCAACAAGCTCTTTCATTCTTCTTTGATGGTATTTGAAATTATGATCAATTGTGGCTATAACATAGAAATGCGGACATATTGGGTCAAGCAACCTATCAAAAACTTTATTGATAAAATGAAAGCCCCTTACCGCGACTATCTTCCATCCGCCGCTCTCAACCGTTTTTATAAGCGTATCGCGAGTAAAAAAATTTATGTGTTCAACAGCCAAACTCCCTCGAAACTTACCCAAGCGCAATAAGGAGGTGATTTTAGGAATGCAAGGAACGCCCAAGATCAAGATTCCATTCGGCTTCAGATATTTTTTTATTTGGCAAAGAAAATTATGCGGCGAATACAAGTGTTCAAGCAAATTGTTGGCAAAAATGACATCGAATTGCTTTTGAAGCGGCAAACCATCCGTTTCAACATTGCCGTATCTTATATCCAAACCCTTACTTTTGCCGTACTCCATTTCCGTTTCACTAATGGTAATTCCGACGCTTCCGCTCCCGAAATTGATTAAAAACTCGCCATAAGCGCACCCCATGTCTAATACGGACTTTTTGTCCAGATCAAACAGCTTCACAATATTTTTAAATGTTTGAGATTTTAAAACATTTGCGAAACGGTTTTGAATTTGCAAGTCTGCTTTTTGCGACATGGTTTAAATGATACTCAAAACCAACACAGAGAGCAAGCGACCAACGTTGCTAATTTGATAGCACTTGGAAGTTCGGCTTCCAAGTGCTAGTATAACAAACAATATGAGAAAAGAGGTATTTGTCATCGGCGAATTTTATCACGTCTATAATCGCGGGACTGATAAGCGAAAGATTTTCTTGGATAAATACGACCTTGAGCGATTTCTGCAAAGCATGCAGGAATTTAACGTGCTAGAACCAATAGGTAGTATTTATGAGAATTCTTTCGTAAAAGATCAACCCGGAAATCCGGCTTCCAAGTTGAGTCAACTAATAAACTGCATAGCCTATTGCCTTAATCCAAATCACTATCATTTTATTCTTCAGCAAACCGAAGAAAAGGGTATAGAAAAATTTATGCAAAAACTCGGTACTGGCTTTACGAACTATTTTAATAATAAATATCACCGTAGCGGGGTGTTATTTCAAGGCAAATTCAAAGCTCGTCATATAGACTCCAATGAATACCTTCTGCGTATAAGCGCTTATGTAAATTTAAACGACCGCGTCCATCAGCTTGGGAGTTCGGCTTCCAAGTCGAGTTGGGTAGAGTATGTAGAAAAACAAAAAGGGATTTGTGAGAAAAAAATAATCTTAGATCAATTTAAAAGCGTTGCAGAGTACAAGGCTTTTGCTGAAAGCTCGCTTAAAGATATATTGGCGCGCAAACAGCTTTACAAAGAGCTGGAAACATTATTGTTTGATTAACTTGGAAGCCGGACTTCCAAGTGCATTATAGTTCGTATTTTATGGCAATTATATCGTTCTCTCTAGGATAAAAAACGCGCGCCTTGCCGCCCCGCTCAATCAGCGCAAGATAGCGAAGAGGCCGCCTCACCTCAATCCGATCCGAAACCAAAACCGTGTCTTTTCCAAACACATATTTTCTTTCCAAAATAAAATCGTCTCCATGCTCTCCATCACGCGCAGCGGGCACTGCTTTGTAAACCGCCTCGCGAGGTGAAACATTGGCAATTACTTCTCCGCTCCACTGGGTGGAAATCATTGACGAAAACGCGGATAGGATTCTTCTTAAAAAATGGCCGGCGAGCAAGTGCAAAAGGGCGCGGATATTGCGTGCGCGCAGTTCAACAAACATATAAAACAAATGGCTTTTCAGCTCGTGCCGCTCATTTTTAAGCAGTCTTAATACGCGCCGAATTCTCGCCAAAAACGATTGTGACAAAGGCTCGGCAACCCAGCTGCCGAAGCCTGCGCCGCTTTCCACCTCTCCGTGACGCACCGGGTATCTATTAATAAAACTTTCGGATGCCTTGCCAAAATAAAACGCGTTGCCTCCGCCGTATCCAGAACCCCAACTCATTGTCGGAGTAAATGTTTTTCCGCGCACCGTTATCAGATACGATGGGGTCCCGACGCGCAGAATATCGGCGTCGGGAAAGTAAGCATATTCGTCTTGCGGTATATCCGTTTTTTGCGGAATAAGATTCCGCACGCGCGCAAGCCAGGCGATTTGGCAAGTCCAGAAAATTTTGCACTGAAAATTTTCTCCGGCCCTGGATGCCAAAATCCAGCCATCTTTATTTTGTTCGCGCTCAAGCCGCTCCAACATAATCCGCGCGTACTGTCGCGCCAAGCCGTCTCCGGCGAGCTCGCTCCACTTCAACAAAGCGTAAAGATCAAAAGAGAAGCTCGCCGCTTCATAGAAAGAATGCCAATACCAACGTTTTGTTTCCGCCCGAATGCTTTTTAATCCGTCTCTGCCGACCAGTGCGATGAGTGCCCGAATCCCCTTGCTTAAATTTGTTTCGTATACACGCCAATCAATACCAAGACGATCCAAAGAATACAATATAAAACCAATGTGCCTTGAATGATAAAAAGAAGTGATGTCGCGCGCGGAGTCCGGCATTCCGGATTTTTCCGGAAAAGGATGATAAGAAAAAAAACCGTCCGCCCACTGCTCCCGAAAAGCTCGATCAACGCCTTTTAAAACAGCCTGTTTCCACTTTTCTTCATGAAATAAAGCATAAGCCGCGGCAAGCCCGGTCCCGGCCCACAACCTCTGGTTGGTAATCGGCTTTTCCGATGCCGCCTCCGTAAGATAACTGGAGGAAACTTTCCACACCGCGTCGCGATATTTCTCTGCCGTTTCCACCGAAAGGCCGTTTTGCGGATGAAGCAAAAGAGAAGAGAGCGCGTCAATTCCGGAGCCCGCGTCCAAACTTGAATTGGACATATTGTATCTTGAATGATTTCCGGGCCACACTATCCAATATTTTCCCGACGGGTCCGGCTTTATCTTTGAATATACAAACCCCGCGTAGAGTTTGGCGCGTTCCAGATATTTTATTTCGCCGATCGCGTCAAAAAGCTCCAAATTCAATATCACAGCGTAAGCGATTTTTCCGGTATGCGGAACTTTGTGTTTCGCGCAAAAAATATTGCCGTCGTTTTCAGAAACGCCCAAAAGAGCGCCGGAGGCTTTTTTAAGAAGTTCCAGCGCGCTTTCCATCGTCTGCTTTCTTTAAAAAAAATAATTGTATTTTTGCGTACTTTCTCCAAATTAGCGGCGGCATCATTTTAGAAAGTAACCTTGCGGCTTTGACAAATAATGAAAACGGCAATGGCGGGGATTTGCTGTAATATGGCGTAAGTTCTTCAATTGTCGGGAAAAGAAATAAGCATTCCCGCGCTTCCAAACTAAAGCCCGTTTTTTTTAATATCCCAAAAACCCATTCCGGATCAATCGGCTTGAAAGGAGCCACCATCTGCGGGGTCATCACCGGAAAACGAATTTCTTTTTTGCGGCGCGCCTTGAAACGGTGCAGAGGCAGAAAATAAGAAAATTTGTTGCAGACTCCTAAAATCAGCGTTCCCCCGGGTTTTACTAAAGACGACAAATCCTCTAGCATTTTTTCATGCAAATTGGTTTGATGCGCCTCCAAACGAAAAAGGCAGGAAACAACATCCGCTTTGCCGGACGCTCCCGCAAAATTATAATTAACGTAATCAATTGCGCGTTCATTGCTTTCGCCGCCAACTCTTTCCATTGAAAAGCGCGCCAGTTGGTCCGCGATTTCCAAAATTTTAAACTTGGCGCGCGGAAACAGTTTGACCAGCCCTTCCAAATACGCGCCGGTTGACGGCAAAAAATCAATCCATTCCTTTGGGTCCTGCAGCATGACCTGAGGCGTGTGGGTTTTGATTGAATCAAGAACCGCGGCGAATTCTTCGTTAAGATACGGGCGGTATTTCGCGCCGCTCCAAACTCTGAACTCCTGAAATGTTTTTAGCTTATTAAGCGGCCAATCGTCCGGATCTCCCGAAAGCGGCAGGTCACGGTCGCCGTCGTAGAAATTATTATGCACAAATTCCGCAGGCGATCTGCGCCTGGGAGGCGGCGGTTTTTTGTCCGGCCAGCCGAACATAACCAAAGCCAAAATCTCGCGCCTTTCCGGTATTTTAAAAATGCTCCGCACAATTTTTTCTTTCCCAACGCTCGCCGCCCAATACGATCCGAGCCCGAGGCTTTCCGCGGTAAGAACCATATTTTGAATCGCGGCGGCGCCGGATTGGATATTAGAATGGTATTCCTGGCTGAACCTTTTATCGTAAGTTGCCAAAAAAAGCACCGGGGCCCTCGCGGCTTCCCCGGCTGATTTGGCTTCGTAAACAAGTTTTTGGCGAAGCGCGGGATCGGTTACGCGAATCAAACCCAATAGCTGCATATTGCAGGAGCTTGGCGCCCAGATTGCGGCTTCAAGAATTTTTTCAACATATTCTTCCGGCACGGACCTGTCGGAAAAATGCCGCTGGGTTCGGCGCGATTTAATGATATCTAAAATCATTTTAATTTGGCGTAGATATCTTTTCTTAAAAATAAAAGTTCGTACCAGTTAACCTGCCTATCCACAGGTGAAATATATTTCTTGGCAAGAATGTAGTTTTGAAAACGTAAATCGTTAGTTATCGCATCGCTTTCAGTAGTATAAATGACTTTATCTAAAGAAGAACTGGTAAAAACTGCCGCGGCTGGGTTTTTAAGGTAAAAATACTCAACGCGCTCTTTTAGAGACAAATTACGACGGGCCAGAACAGAATCATTTAATGCTCCGAAATCAATTGTTTTCATGCCGGAAAAATAAGGAATGGCTCCAGCATCAATATAAACAACAAGCCAATCCGAGGAAGACAGAGTTTCCTTAAGAAATTTGCCAGCCAAGTAATGCATGCCTTCTTTGTCCAATTTTTCCTCACGGGCGAACCTCATTTCACCGCTAATTTTTACAATCTGAAACGCAATTTGGTATGTGCTTAATACAATCAACAAAAACAGCGCTAATTTATAACTCACAGGTTTCGTTTCTTTGATTTGGTTAATTCCCAAACTGCCGAGATTAAGCAAATAAGCCAGTCCTATCCAAAAAAACGGCATAAAAGGAACATAAAAACGTTCGGAAAAATTTGTAGTAAGATGCGAGCGCGAATAAACCAAAAAGAGCAGCGCCATAAAAGCCACGACGGCAGAAATTAAAGGCCAAAGGCGCTGATCCCAAAGTCCATTTTCTTTGGATTTAATTTTCTCCCAAAGCCAATCCGCCGCAGGCAATATCAATAAGAAAACGGACACGAACGGAATAGCAAAATACGCGCGGAAAAACCTGGAAATCCAAACTATCAAAGAAATATCAAGTGAAGCCAATTGCTTGGCGTAATAAGTATTCGGCAAAAGCGCGCCATAATAATTCCATCGCCAAAGAAAATAAATCATTGCCGGCACAAAATAAAAAATGGTAAATAAGGCCGCGAAAAATTTTAACGCGTTTCTGTGATGTTTGAATTGCACATATGTTGCCGCTGAAATAGCAAATCCAGCCCAAGCTACGCCTTCCGGACGAACAAAACCAACTATAAGCGAAAACAAAAAGAAAACCGTGGTACTACTTTTTTTATTCTCTGCATCAAACACAACGCGCAAAAGCCAATAAAACGACGCTAGAATGGTTGCAACAAATAGCATGGTTTCAAGCCCGGACAGAGCGTGAGTGAAAAATATGGGCGTGGTGCTGTAAAAAAGCAGTGTTAGACCAGAAACCAATTTATTGATTCTAAGTTTCCGCAACACTAATAGAAGCATCAGCCATCCCAAAAAATAAGCTGATACTCCAATTGCGTGACTTACATCAATTGGATCAAAGCCCAACTTAATAAAACCGGCAAGCAAAACCGGCAAAGCAACACCAGTATAGCCCTCAATCGGCAGCTCTCCGATATTCCATGTTAACTCGCTGTGTTTTGCGAAGTTATCGGCGTAGCGAAAAGTAATAAAAGCGTCGTCTATAACCCATTTTGGAAAGATAGTTAACACAACAACTGGATAAACCAGCGAAATGACGATCAGGGCAACAGATGCAATATTGTAAGCTAATTTCATGTCAATTCATTAAGAATAACACGAGTATAATTTTGCACACTTTCTTCAATACTCACCGTAGTCACCGGTAAAAAATATTCATCAGTGTACGCTCTGATACTAGCTTTATCAAAACTAAACAAATAATTAATTATATCCTGCCGAGCAACTTGAACACGTCCATCAATAATTTCTTTCAAAGCAACCTTACAAGCCTCAGCATTATTGACCTTAAATACGCCCGGGGCCTCGCGGTACCACGCATAGCCGAAAACCAAAGACGGCTTGCCGCGCAAAACTGCCTCCCAGTTGGTTGTGCCGTTCACAGTAGCAACACATTGTGATTTATCAATCAAATAAAAATTATCTGTATTTATCGGTACAATTCGGACATTGTGCAAAGCCGCCATGGCCTTGTAATATCCCCTGTAACGGTAACTAAAATAATCCGACCCACGCAATTTCCATTGCATAGGATGCTCCTTTACGTAAATTAACCAATCAGAAGGGATGCTCGACGAAAGAACTTTTAACATCAATAATTGGTCCACAAAAATTCCCCCCAAAGGGCTGGTCGTGCTTTCTGGCTGTTGATTTAATGCTGCATAAATAAATTTTTTTGAAAAATCCGGAGGCGCCGCCAAAGCGGCGTACTCTGTTTTTTGATTTTGCCCGAATCTGCGAAGCGGGTGGGTTAAAATCTTTAGAAAAATTGAGTAATCTTTCAATACTGTTAAGGTGGTCCAAAATGATCTAAGTTTTACCAAAAGCTTATTAAAACCAGAGTAGGCTTTTGCATAATTTATAACATCTATTGGTATCGGCTTGGCTAGGGTTTTTTGAATTACATAGTAATCCCGAATGTCTTTTGCCAGATCATTTAGAGACCAATTTTGATTTTTATTCTTTTGTAATTCAGCTTTTAGAGCAATGCTGCCTAGAACAAAATCGTTCATAAAAAGTATTCTGTCGTTTAATCTTGTAAGCATAAAAAGAAGTGTTTTTACGCCTAAAAGTTTGGCCAAAGAATAAATCACAAAATCATAATTTGTGTGCGGGGCAACAAGAAAAAGCACAGCATCAGGCTTTAATTTCTTAAAAACTCCAAACCAATATCCAACATAGTGATAATAAAGATGCTTCCTTTCGCTTACAGGCAGTTGGTCAAAAAGCTTATTCATCATGGTAAGCACAACTGATTCCACGCCCAAAAAATGTTCTAACAGCTCTTCGCCCGGCGGAGCAAATTCTAAACCGCCAACCCCGGCGGGCGGCCTGCACCAAAGGACATCGCTGTATTCGTGGAAAATCGTTCCGGGAAATTGGGTCTTATCTATCTCGCCGTCCAAATTTCTGCCTGTCCAGTAGACAATTTCATGGCCGTGTTTTTTTAGATTGTAAACGACGTCTATGTGCCCGAAGCTTTTTCCCGTCCAACCGATTAAAAATAACCGCATAAAATTTTATTTCTAAAGCTTCGGCAGTTCATTAATAATAAACGCAGCAATGTTCTTAACGCTGTCAGCGTTGGATAATCCGGAGCCCGCCCCGGCGGAAGGCGCAATGTAGCCGCGGATTGCGGCTTCGCCAAAACTTTTAAGATAATTAATAATTGGCCGATGGTCTATTTTAAAACCGTTCTTAATCTTTTCTACCGCTTCGCGGCAAGAATCAAAATCTTTGACGTGGAGCAGACCGGGGCAATCATAATACCAAGGATAACCAAAGACAATGGCTGGCTTTGATCTTAAAACTGCTTCCCATCCGGGCGCGCCGGTAACGGTGGCAACCGCTTGCGATTCATTAATTAACTTGTAAGAACTGGTTTCAAGCGGAACAATTGAAACGTTGTCAATCTCTGAAATTTTCTTATAATAATCGCGGTATCTGATGCTGGAAAAACCAAACCCCCACCTCATCCACTGAAGAGGATGCTCCTTTACGTAAATCAGCCAGCCGGCCGGCAAAGCCGCAGAAAGAATTTCTAACGCCAAAATCTGGTCAACGAACGCGCCTCCTTGCGGGCTTGTAGAACATTCCGGCTGAAGCTGGAGAGGGGCATAAATAAATTTCTTAGAAAAATCAGGCGGCGATTGCAAACGCAGATACTGCCCTTTTAAGTTATTCGTAAATAAATAAAAAAAATTAAACAATGAGAACCTGGTTGAGTATTTGTTTATTTTGAAATCAAGATTGGGAGGCGGGCTGTTAAAATTCTTATCGGTTCTCGGCGCGTAATAATTCTTAATATCTTCCGGCAAATCTTCGGCCTTAAAATTCTTATCGCGATTCTCCTCCAGCGCGTCATGCAGCCATTCACTCCCGCCCCAAAAATCTTTCAGCGGCAGCAGTCTGCCGGGAATGCGCGTATCAACAAAAGTAAGAATTTTTATGCCGAGCGTCTCGGCTAACGCGTAAATCACAAAATCATACACAAAGTGCGGGATATAACTCATCACAACGGCATCGGGCCGGTATTTTTTCAAAACGCCGTGCCAATACCGAACCATCTGATAATAAAAATGTTTGCGCTCGTCCACCGAGGCTTTGTCCATAAAACGGTTAAGCATCGTCAAAACAAGCGATTCTGTCCTGTGCAGTTTCTGCAGCAAATTCGCTCCTGGCGGCGAGAAACCGGAAACATCAACGCCTCGCGCCGGTTTGGCGGCAAGAGCTTCGCGATAAGAATGAAAAATTGTCTCCGGCGCTTTAAATTTATCCATCCCTTCGTAGCCAATCCAGTAAACTATTTCATGGCCGCGTTTTTTGAATTCCGCAATTAAATCGTTCATCTCCGCGCTCTTGTCAGTCCAAATTAAAAATATTTTCATAAATTTAGGATTGTTTTAAATTATACATCTTATAGAAATAAGATTCTGCGTCGCGGAGCAAATCGCGCGGGGATCCGGCTTCAATAATCCTGCCGCCGTCCAAAACCATAACCTTATCAAAATTGACCACCGTAGACAGGCGATGCGCAATCGCAACGACCGTAACGCGGCCTCTCAAGCCTTCTATTGCTTTTTGGACCAAAACCTCCGACTCGTTGTCCAAAGCGCTGGTAGCTTCGTCCAGCACAAGAATTTTTGGTTTGCGGGCAAGGGCTCTGGCCAAAACCACTCTTTGACGTTCCCCGCCTGAAAGCCTCATGCCGCGCTCCCCAACCACAGTTTCAAATTTATCTTTCTGGCTCTGTATAAAATCATGCGCATTGGCGGCCTTAGATGCGGCAACAGCGTCTTTTAGGCTGACAGATTCTTCATAAAATCTAATATTGTTTAAAATGGTGTCGTTAATCAGAAAATCATCTTGAGCGACATAACTAATGTTCGTTCTCCATTCCTTTAAACTAATTTTAGATACATCTTCTCCGTCAATTAAAATTGTTCCTTTTTGAGGATTATAAAGGCGCAGCAGTAAATCGGCAACGGTTGTTTTGCCTGCGCCGGAAGGTCCTATTAGCCCAGCGATTTCTCCTCTCCTGATAGTAAAATTTATATTTACAAGTTCCGTACGCGCGCCGCCGACTCCGTAGGCAAACTCTACGTTTTTGAATTCAAGAACATCGTTAAAATGAAATTTGCTTTTCCCGGCATCCTCCTCCCCGTGTTTCGCGGCTTCGTCGCGGAACTGAAGAATACTTAAAAGTGAAGGTATAGACGAATTCCATCCATATATTTCAGTTTGCAATGATTGAAAATTTTCGAAAACCTTATTGATGGAATACACAACCACGGCAAAAGAGGCGAAATTAAACCCCACGGTTTTATAAAAAAAAGAAAAAATCGCCAAGATAAACACTACGCCGATCGGCTGCAGTAAAACCCGAGTAAGGGCATTCACACGGCCCGCCATAACCTGCAGCGCATTTAAATCCTCGAAGGTCGCCGTCCCTCTTTTAAGCGCCTGATTCTCCGCAAACATGGCCTTGATTGATTTTATGCCGATCAAACTTTCATTCAAATAATGCGCCAGGTCCTTGGATTTATTGATAATATCTTTTGCGATTACGCGGGTTTTATAAAACCAGCGCCGCAATATCAGCAACATCGCCGCGCCGAAAATCAAAGCAAGCAGGGCGACATTAAGCGATAAATTGATTACCAGAAAACTATAAACGGCCAAGTTAATCACGGCCAAAAAACCGAAACTGAGGCGCGGAAATAATTTCGCGCTGTCCGTAACATTAGCAATTAAAATCTGATCCAAGTGGCCCACTTTTTGTTTAGCCAAATAAGGCCAATTGGTCAGCAAAACCAAATTCAGAAGCTCGCTTCTTGTTTTTTTTTGATAATCGGCCGCCATGAGCGTCGTAATAAATTGGCTAACAAATATAACGGCGGCTTTCATAAAAAAAACAGCCGCTATAAACAGCATTAAATACCTTACGGAATAATCAATATTAAAATAAAGAAAAAAACTCCTTATTATTTTAGAAACGGCGTCGGTTGCTTCCGCCTGATTTTTATCCACAAATGAAAACAGCGGCACAATCGTATTCATCCCGACGCCTTCCAAAACGCCGCCGATTGTGGTCAAAACCGCCATCGCCGCAATCTGCCATCGATATCGCGAGAACTCGGATGCAATCAATCTGGACGATTCAAAATGCTTGCCGCTTTTAATTTTCATAATTGTTGTGATGTCAACGCCCCAAATCTCCATTCTTTAGCCGCTTGTTGTTTATAAAGCAAAGCAGAGTATCGGGCAAAGAGCGGCTTAGCTCGCGGCGCCTCGCTCTCAAAAAAGAAGACAGGCTGTCAACCGCGGCATTAACAAAACAGACATTCTGCCGATCGAGTTCTTTGCTCGTCTCTTTTACGCTAACCAGATACATCAGGTTGAAATCAAGACATGGATGAGCAATAAAAGCGATTATTGGGCTCACTGAAGCAATGGTCGGCTCAAAACCCAACTCTTTTTTTAAAATAGCCGCAATAGCCGCGCTGATAATGTTATCGGACGCAACTTTTTCCATGCCGCTCGGGTGCCCGCACGGGGTATCAAGTTTGCCGGGAGACTGAACAGCGCTTTGCGGCCGGCGGTGCAATCTAATTTTGTCGTCGCTTGTCAAAACAAGCGCCCCGATATTCAAGGCATTAAACCACCATTTAGGATTCGGGAATTCCCGCTTAAACTTATTATCAAGATTTGTGAATAAGTACTGGCTATACTTTCCGTAACTAACTTCCAAATCAAGCAACCCGGTGCCATAATCAAACGCGAACGACCACAATTTCAGCGAACGCCCGTCGTAGTCCGGTGGGCGCGCAATAAGCCTGTTTTTGATATGCTCACCAACCTCATGCGGAGGATTCCATTGCTCGCGAAGACGAACTCGCACAGTTTCTATATTCGACGCCACAACATTGTTATGCCGATAAAAGATGTAATTCAGGCCGGCATAGTCTTTAAAATAAAGTTCCGCCAGCGAAGAGGCTATTGGCTGGAAAATGGATTTCAAGATTTGAAGCGGCATAATTTTCATTGCTCCGCAAACTTTTTGAAAAGCTGTTCGGCTAAAAAAAGGTCAGTAGGAGAATCAATATCTATGGCGCGATCCCTCGAAATAACGTGATGGAGAACCCGCTCGCCGGAAAGCGAGTGTTCGTTCAGCACAACTTCCGGCCTTACGGCGATGACATTTGCGCGGAAATATGTCGCAGGATGTTTTTGGCGGGAAGAAGGGTTGGCATCGCGCCCGCTTTTGGTAAGAGCCGACACCAAATAATTTCCGTCATCCGAAATCATAAGAGCTTTGTTGAGCGGCTGCTTTGTCTCCGCCACCACCATGCAAGAATGCGCTTCGTTGTCATTCAAAATTTTTGCAACACACGCATCAATATCATCAGCCGTTTGCAGCGGCAATGTCGGCAGCACGCGAACCACCAAATCCGGACGATAACGCTCGTTTTCTTCCAGCCACCGCAGAGCATGCTCAACATATTCAACCTCTGGAGATTCGTCCGTGGAAAACTCTTCCGGGCGCAAAAACGGAATCTCGGCTCCGAATTTTTTACCGACTTCGGCATATTCAAAAGAGTCAGTAGAAAGAACAAGGCGATTGATGTAACGCGAACGCTTTGCGGTTTCAATAATCCATGCCATCAATGGTTTTCCCGCAAACGGCGCTATGTTTTTATGCGGCATCCCTTTAGAACCAGAGCGTGCGCCTATTAACCCTAATATTTTTAGATTGCGCGATGACATGTTGTGTATAAAACCCTCTTGGATTCAGCCATGTTTCTTTGAATATGCGTCATCTTTTGGCTCGTATCCGAGGTCGCGCTTGGCGTTTTGAATATCCCACAATCTGTGTTGGTTTGCGGAAACTCCGTAATAAACGCCGAAAGAAACGGGCGCCGTAATTGATTTTCGAAAAAGATCAACGAGATCGCGGTGGCTCAGCCATTTTCTAGCAAGCTTCTGGTTTTTTGTAGGATCGTCGTCGTGCCGCACATTTCCGATGCGTATACAAATTGATTTTAATCCGTACGCCTCCCAAAACATTCGCCCAAGCGCTTCGCCGAACACCTTGCTTGCTCCGTAATAACTGATGGGCCGCATAGGATCGTCGACAGAAATCGGCTTTGCCGTCTCCGCATTATTATTGTCATTTACATACCCCTCCGTCACTCTGTTGGAGCTTGTGTATATAACCCGTTTTGCCCCCGCCATTCTCGCGCCTTCATACACATTCCTGGTTGCTATAATATTATTTTTGAGTATTGAATCCCACGGAGCACCTGGCCGAGGATCGGCCGCGAGATGGATTACAGCATCCAGGTAATTTATCTCGCGAAAAACCTTTTCTGCCTCTTCCCAGCAGGAAAGGTCGCACACAAAATGAGTCGGGGATTTCACGCCTCTTACATCAAGGGTAAAAAGCTCATAATCGCTGGCCAAAGCCCGAAAAAGTATTTTTCCTATTAATCCTTCGGAGCCGGTGATAAGAATGCGCATAAATTTTTATAAACTCATTCTGCTTTGTAATTTCGCAAAGCGCCTGCGGCAAATTCCAGGCCATGCCCGGGCCGATCCGGAATAATAAAATATCCGTTTTCGCAATGCGGCTTTTCCAAAAAAAGATCGTCGGGCATCCAATCCACAAATTCCACCGCAAAACCGTTTGAAATCGATCCGAGAAGCTGAATAGACAGTTCGTGCACGAGATGCGGAGTGATAAGAAGATTCCAAGAAGCAGCGAGGTCAGCAATTCTGCGCACTTCACTAAAGCCGTTGGCGCGCGTAACGTTGGGCATTAAAAACTTTGCCGCTTTTTGCTCAATTAATTCGCGGAATTCAAACCGCGTATAATTATTCTCTCCGGTTGCCACCGGAATTTTAATATTCCGGGCAACTTCAGCGCAAGCGCGAAAATCATCAGCCAGCACGGGCTCCTCATACCAAACAAGATTAAAACCCTCCAAAAGCTTTGCCTGCTCAATATTTTCTTTTACGCTAAACCGCTGATTCACATCCACCATAAGCTTCATTTTTCCGCCAAGAGCCCTGTCCACTTCTTCCACTAATCTGCGATTTTCAAAAAAATTTTTACTGCCAAGCTTAAATTTATAGAACTGGCAACCCATTTCAGCGTAGCGCTCCGCCTCCTTTATTATTTCGGCGAGTGAGTACTTTGGCCAACCGCCACTGCCATACGCGCGGACTTTATTATTATTTCCTCCCCAAAGTTTATAAAGCGGCTGTCCAGCAATTTTTCCGATTATGTCCCAGAGGGCAATATCAATAACGCTTACCGCATAGCCTGCAATTCCCACGCGGCGAACATTCTGATCGGCTCGAAACATTTTCTCCCACAGCTCATCTATGGAACGCGGATCGTCTCCAAGAAGAAGGGGCTTAATCCTTGTCTCCAAGTATAATCGGACCGTATCGGCCGCCACACCGCCAAAACAAAGAGTGTAGCCAACGCCGACAATACCTTCGTTGGTTCTGATTTCTGCCGCCACCAATCTATGCTCTTTTGCTTCCAGGGAAATGGGATGTAGCAGAGGGATGGCGAGAGTAAAAACGTCAACGGAAACGATTTTAAGCCCAGCCCTCATCGCTTTCGATTTCTTTAATAAGCCGCGCCAAAGCGGCCGGAGACAGTTTGGGCGCGAACTCCGATGAAAATTTGCGGCTGTTTAATAATGCTGGCGCGGCAGAATAGTTTTTGTTATAATTCTCGCGCACAATGCCCTTTTCATGAGGAATCAAAATATACATGTCTTTAGTTTCAAGCGCGCGCGGAGTTTCATAATCGGCCAGCAATTTCTCGTGGATTTTTTCGCCGGCGCGCTTTCCTATTATTTTTACTTTAATATCGGATGGATTTTTGCCAAAAATGGGCGCGTAGTAATTTACCGCCGCTTGTGCTAAATCAAGAAGCCGCGCGGATGGCATTTTCAAAACAAAAACTTCCTGCCCGCGCATCATCTTGGTTACAGCTAGCACCAGATTTGCCGCCTGCGGGATAGTCATTACAAAGCGCGTCATTTTTGGATCCGTAACAGCAACAACGCCATTTTTTTGAATTTGCTTTTTAATAAGCGGCAAGACGCTTCCGCGGCTGCCCAAAACATTTCCGAATCTGACACAGGCAAATTTTGTTTTTTTATTGCCCTTATAATAATATGAGGCCAAAAACAATTTTTCTGCCATTAGTTTTGAAACACCCAAGATGCCTTCTGGTTCCGCGACCTTGTCGGTGGAAATGCCAATAACCTTAGGAACACTAAGGTCTCGCGCAACTTCTATAATATTTTGCGTGCCGATAATATTTGTTTTCACAACCTCAAAAGGATTGTATTCCGACATAGCAACCTGTTTCAAAGCCGCCGCGTGAAAAACCATGTCCGCTCCTTCCATAGCCATGCGCAATCTGTCTTTATCGCGGATGTCGCCAACGATAAACCGCAAAGCCTTACCGCGTACGCCGTCTATCCCGAATTCGTGCATCATTTGGTAATGCCGATCTTCGTGTCTGGCAAAAATTCTGACCGCTCTCGGTTTAAACTTCAAAAGCTGGCGCACTATTTCCGAACCGATGGAGCCCGTGCCACCGGTGACAAGAATTGTTTTTCCTTTAAACTCTTTTAGCATGTTTTTTTATGATTTCTATTAATTTATTTGAAATATATTTGACATCTTCTTTTTTAAGGCCGATATAAAACGGCAGAGCTATCGTACTATTGCTAACCGCTTCGGAAACGGGGAAATCGCCGGGCTTAAATCCGAACCTGTCTTTGTAAAAGCTAAAAAGGTGAATGGAGGGAAAATACGGCTTTGTGCTAATCCCGCCTTTTTGCAGTTCCAAAATTATTTTATCGCGGCTGATGTCGGGATTTTTTATGCGAATCACGTACACTTGCCAAGTATGAGTGTTGTGCGGAGGAGCTTCCGGGACTTGAATCAGCTCGCCATGCGGCGCCAAAAAATTATTATACAGCCCAGCAACCAACTGCCGATCTTTAATCAACCAATTTAATCGCTCAACTTGCGCAAGGCCTACAGCCGCCGAAAGCTCATTCATCCGGTAATTATACCCGAGCCGATTATGGTCCAGCCACTGCATATTGCTTCCCCTGCCCTGGTTACGGAGACTCAAAAAAAGATCGTGATATTTTTTATTGTTGGTGACAATTATGCCCCCTTCTCCGGTTGTCATTTGTTTATTCGCGTAAAAAGCGAAAACGGCAGACTCGCCGAAAGCGCCTGCCATGCGGCCCTTGTATGTCGCGCCCAAGCTCTCGCATGCGTCTTCAATGATTTTTAAATGATGCTTTTGGGCAATCTTTAAAATTGGGTCCATCTCCGCCGGCTGTCCGAAAATATGCACAACCAAAATTGCTTTGGTTTTTCCGGTAATCGCGCACTCTATTTTTTTTGGGTCAATATTGTAAGTCAAAGGGTCAATATCCGCAAAGACAGGCTTTGCGCCAACATATAAAATCGCGTTGGCGGAGGCCACAAAAGAAAACGGTGTAGTTATAACTTCATCTCCCGGCCCGATTCCGGACGCAATCATGGCCAAATGTAAACCTGCGGTGCCGGAGGAAACCGCGCAAGCGTATTTCGTGCCGACAAACTTGGCGAACTTCTTTTCAAAAAGCTCCTGCTTTTTACCCAAACTCAAAACGCCGGAATTCAAAACTTCCAGCGTGTATTTTTTTTCTCTCGCCGCGATATGCGGCCTGGCCATCTGGTAGCGCCTCATTAACTATAAAAACCCCAAAATTACGCTTGGGGTTTCCTCGGCAGTTTTCTTAAAATTCTCACTGGCGCGCCCGCCGCAATAACGTTCGGCGGCAAACTTCTATTTACAAAACTGTGCGCACCTACAACAGTGTTTTCGCCAACAGTAACGCCGGGCATCACGGAGCTATGTGTGCCGATGCGGCAATTTTTTTTGAGCAAAACTCTCCCCTTTTTGTCGTCAATTGTTGAATATGAATAAAGAGAACAATGAGAGCCTATTTGCACTTCGTCCTCTATTTCTACACCGTAATGCGCGGCTATTAAAGTATAGGCGCCGATATCCGTATTTTTTCCGAGCTTCAGCCCCTCCGGCCGCAAAACCAGCCAATTGTATTTAGTCGGTTTGCCATGCCGAATCTCCGGCGCCTTCCAATTTTTGAATCTGGTTTTGGCCTTAGACATATCGTCTCAACACAACTAATTAGTAAACATTTCTTCGCTAATAAGGGTTTCTGCCGGAATATCTGACTTGGAAGTCTTGCCAATAATCTGATTTAGATATTTCGGAAGCATGCCTGTGCCCGGGCGGCGGATGTCCAAATTTTCGCTGGTGAATTCTTCGCCGGCTTTAATATCGCGCGCGGCGACAATGCTTTTTCTGGCCACGGTTACGTATTGCCGTTCCGGCTCCAGAAGTTTTTTCCGGCCGGAGCCCATAATGACTGGCGCTTGTTTTAACATCGCAACCATTTCTTTAAATTCTTTCGGTTCCATTGAGGCTATGTGATCCGGCCCTTTCATTTTTCTATCCAAAGTAAAATGTTTTTCAATCATGCGCGCGCCTAATGCCGCGGCCATAACCGCGGCATGCGGGCCGACCGTATGATCCGAATACCCAACAAGAACGCCGGTTTCTTTCATCAAAGTCTGCATCGCGCGCAAATTGACGTGCTCCGGAGCGCACGGATAATCGGTCGTGCAATGAAAAAGCGCAATCTGATCGTTGCCAGTGTTTTTTATTGCTTCAACCGCCTCTTTAACTTCTTCCAAATCGGACATGCCGCTTGAAATTATCATCGGCTTTCCGAGCTTGGCGGCGTATTCTAAAAGAGGCAGATTCGTGAGATCGCCCGAACCAAATTTGAACGCGGGAACATTATGGGATTCAAGCAAATCAACTGACGCCTTGCCGCCGTGCGGAGTTGAGATAAAAATGATTCCTTTTTCTTTTGCGCGCGAGATCAACGCCGAATACCATTCTTCTTTGAGCTCCAGCTTGCGCAGCATCTCCAACTGGCTTTCTTCGGCGCCAACTTGTCCGCCTGATTGGCGGATATTTTTCTTTTGATAATCGGCCATCTTGCCAGCGGTGGTCACCACCTGCTCCGCGCGGAAAGTCTGGAACTTTACCGCGTCCGCCCCCGTCTCCGCCGCCGCGTCAATAAGCTTTATCGCCAAATCAAAATCGCCGTTGTGATTTACTCCGGCTTCGGCAATGACAAACGGCTCTAAACCATAATTTACTTTTTTGCCTTGAATAACGATGTTTTTCATGCGAAAAATTTTTTAATTCTAATTAATTCAACTTCAACAAATAATGGTTAGTTTCGTGGAGCTTGAAACCGGCTTTTTGGTAAAGAAAATTGGCCGCGAGCCGCTTGGAATTGGTTGTAAGTTCAACAACTTCCACGCCTTGTTCTTTTGCCCACTGGATTAAATCCAAAAGTATCTTCTCTCCAAAACCCTTGCCGCGATATCTGTCATCCACAATCATATCTTCAACTATGGCTTGACGCCGCAGTTTCGTCTGCCGAGGAAAAATCCAGCCCATGCCAATAAGCTCGCCTCCGTCTTCAATCTTGCTTACGTAACCGTCCAGCATCGCTTTATACAGAGATTGCTCGTTTACAACAGCGGCTGAATCAAGCTGTGACACGAGCTTCCGCACCTTGTTCAAATCATAAACAAATTTCTTTTTTACAAATTCCAGTATTTTTTTGTTTGAATCAAAAGCAATGGTTTTTAGTTCAGAAAAAGGAACCCACGAAATTTCCGAATTTTCTGCTTTATTTAATTTAATATCTCCAACCAGCTCTGTTAAATACGCAAAAGACAAAACTGGGAAGTCAAAGTTTTTATATTTTGCCGTGCCAGAAAACGCGCCGAGATAAGTTAGCAGAGAATTGACGCCTAATTCCTCTTTGATTTCCCGCTTCAGCGCATCCTTCGGCGTCTCGTTTTTATTTAAGTATCCGCCAATAAAATCCCACTCCCCCTTAAACGGCTCTTCTGCGCGCTTGGCCACCAAAAGTTTTTGGTCGCGGATTACAACTGCCGTGGCAGTCGGCTTAGGATTTTCAAATCCGCATAATTCACAATTTGTATTTTTCATTAACAATAGTTTAACTAATAAGCAATCTGCTTTGCAAGCAATTTGGAGTTTATTGTAACATCTTCTAAAATTTTGGCGACTCGCGGACCAGCTTTTCCATCGCCCCACGGATTTTTTGTTTTCTGAAGTTTTGCCAAATAAACTTTGTCGTTTAAAGATTTGTCTACAACTTTTTTGATAGCTCCGCGGTTATATCCTACATTTATAACATTATCTCCGTGCTGTCGGCCGAGCTGGCGCGTGCCGATATTTACCACCGGCGTCTTAAAAGAGGGCGGCTCAATCGTGGCCGCGCTTGAATTCCCGACCCAAACAGCCGCTTCGCGCTCCAAAACAAGAAAATCTTTGTACTGAAGTGATGGAAAAATATGAAAAAGCGGATTTCTTTTTTCTTTTTCTATAACCTTTATAATTTTTCTTCCACCGGCATCGGCGTGAGGATAAATTACAACGACTGGCAGTCTGAAATATTTTACTGCCGCTATCGTTTCCTTAATTTGTTTACCGGCATCCCGCCATTCTTCGCTTACAGGATGCTGGGTAATTAAAATAAATTTTTCACTTGGATTAAGCCGGAGTTTTTTGCAAAGCTCCGCTCGCGTTTGCAGCTTCTCATTTAAAATTACGTCCAGCGCAGGCGCGCCGACAACATGTATCCTCCAATCCTCTTCTCCCATTTTTTTGATTCTCTCGGCCGACTCTTTTGTCGCCGCGAAATGCACATGCGACATCTTCGTAATTGCATGCCGCGCGACTTCGTCAACGGTATAGGTTTTTTCGCCTCCGTGGATGTGAGCAATCGGAATGCCCAAATAGATCGCCGCCATCGCAGTAGCCAACATCTCAACCCGGTCTCCTAAAATCAAAACGATGTCGGGCCTGTTTTTGTTAAAAACGGAAACAATATTCGACAAAAACGCTCCGGCAAACCGTGCCATGCCAAACCTATCATCTGTTTCAAAAACGGCGTTAATGTGTTTAGCGGCTGGAAAAAAGTTTCTCACTTCATTTATGGTTTTACCGAATCGCGGCATAAGATGCATGCCAGTGGCATAAAGCTGAAGTTTAAGTTTTTTACTCTTTTGCACCGCGCGCAAAACCGGCGTCATAAGCCCGAAATCCGCCCGCGTCCCGGAAACATAAGCGATTTTTTTCATCATTATTTAAACTAAAAAATAAAGAGCGCAGTAACAAGTTACTGCGCTTTAAAATTAGCCAAAAAGTTCTCAATTTCTCTGACTGCGAGCTTCGCGTCCAGCGGCCGGAATTTTTCCATAATCGCTTGATCAGGCCTAACCAAGAGCGGCCTTATGTCCATAACTTCGGTAAGCGTTTTTGCGCCGCCGAGCGAGACTGCTGGGATCGCCTCTAACCTTGCTGTTCGCAATACATCAGTCATAACCGGCGTAACAACCGCGACCGTCGGCTTTCCGCATGAAATCGCAGTGTTCATGGACGAGCCTATGCTTGAGAAATAGGCGTCGCATACTACCGCCATGTCGTCGCTATTTCCTGCATCCAGCCGCCGAACACGGTTGTCAAGCGGCAAAAGAATCTCGTCCCACACTTCTACAAAGATCCGCTTATTACCGATTTCTTCAGCTGTTTTCTTTTTCTCGTTCGGGTGATAACGCGGGATCAAACACCAATTTCCGTGAGTCTTTTGCAAAGACGGCACAAGCAACTTCAATTCTTCCGTTGTATGCAAAGCGCCGCCGCCGCCGTAAACAAAAATCTCTTCAAATTGAGTCCGCAGTTCTTTTATTCCAATCAAAACCGCTTCAGGAGATTTGTATTCAGGACCGGGTATAGCGTGATTGCCAATAACGGCAACGCGCGCTTCGGCACCGACGCAGCCTCTCGCAATTTCAGCGGAGTACTCGTCAATAGTGAGAACCAGAGCACATTTTATCTCCGGATTCCTTTTTGCTCCACCCCAATAGTCCTCAACTCCGACCACGGGGATTCCCATTTTGTTTGCCGCCAGCGCAATGGTCCTGGAAAGATTAGTCGGCCCGGGAAACCCTACCAGCACGACTTGCGGGTTTACATCTTCCAAAAGCGCTTCTGCATCAAAACTCGTTTTTGGATCCGGGTCGGCATTGTTATCAGAAAAATAAGGTTTTATGCCAGCTGTCTTGTAATACAAAACCCCAACCCCTTCAGCCATAATCCGCACTTTATGACCCAATTCTATAGCAGCCCTAGAAATCGGCAACAGCATCTTTGTGTCTCCATTATCCTTAGAAACAACCAACCATTTTGCCACTAGGTGCCTCCTTATTTAGGCATTTTAGTCTTTTAAAAACCTATCATATGGACAAATTTTTGTAAATATGCTAGGAATTAAGCAGCTTTTGAAACCAAAGTAGGAGGGAATTATGATTCCAGTTTGGTTATTGCCGGTTTTTCTGCGACTGATTATCGGACACGTTCTCCAGGCAGCGCTGATTAAAAAAATTACGGGCCAGCATTCAAGAACAAGCCGATTTTTGCTGACCTATCTTTTCTGTTCAGCAATCGGAGTAATATCCGCGCTGATATTCGGGCAGCTGGCATTGGACCGCGTAGTGATGATTGTTATGATTATTGGCTTCTTTAACGCCATAGCCGCATATGCACACTGGGTAGCATCGGATATCAGTATGTCGCGCGCATCGCTTTATTTAGTGTTTGACGACGTGCTTGCTATGGCGCTTGGCTATTATATCTTGAGCGAAGCAAAATTTCTCAACAATGGCCTTTCTGCGGGCGCATCTGTAAGTCTTGTTACCGCGCTTTTTTTTATGATGTATAGAAACAAGAAAGCAGAGTTGGAAGCAAAACTGGAAGCCGTAAAAATCGGCGTAGAGCTCCCAGATCAAGCGCTCGGGGCGGCAAAAGAAAAACTGCTTCTTAAATGCGTTATCTATTTTAGCGTCACGTGGGGCATAGCGATGTTTTCCATGAAATACTTCGGCGCGCAAGATGTCCCCCCGCTGAAATACATCTGGGCATGGTACAGCGGGTCGTTAATCGGAGCCATTGTGGTATTTGTTTATTCCAAAACACCGATAAAAGATCTGCGCTCATTTTTTGCCATTGAAAAAATATTTTACTACAAAAAGATTGACGAGCAGGAAGACGAAGTTCTTTCATTATCGCCGCAGGCAAAAAGCATACTGCAGATATTCTTATTAAGCGTGAGCATGGTTTCCTCCTTATGGGCGAGCTACTGGGCATACCAAGCGGCTCACCTTATTATAATCCAGCCGACATTTCTCGTTATGGAAATGATTGCGCCCACCTTAATCGGCCTTTATTACTTCAAAGAAATAAAAGAGCTTGACGCGAATGAGAAAACAATACTTGTGATTGGTATGCTTAGCGGCATGCTAATAGCGTTTAATTCTTAGTCAATTTAAAAAGCCGCGGCATTGCCCGAGGCTTTTTATCTTTCAGGAATTTTTATGATGAGCATGCGGGCGGTTTTTGAAGATGTGTGCATATGAGGTTGACCTGCCGGAATGTAAAGAATGTCTCCGGCTTTTAAAACAACTTTTGTGCCGCCTTTTATATCCTCGCCACCGAGTTCGTTGCTATGCGTGCCTTCGCGAATCCAAGGCTCAACAAGCTCGCCGCCGTAAATAAATTCTGCCTTGCCTTCCAGCCCAATCCACAAATCGGCTTCGTGTTTATGCACCTCGGCTTCGGCTTCCGAAACCTCGTGGTCTTCCATAATTCCAAACGGGATTTTTTTAGAAAGAAATAACGCCCTGAACGGCTCTAGCTGCCTTTTGCCACGCATCGGTTCCAGCGCAAGAACATTATTGACCTCCTTTTTGCGGATAAGAACACAATCTTTCATAATTATTTAAACCATTATCTATCTTTCATCATTCTCATAACATTGGCGTGGTCTTCCCGGGCCATTTCAAGAGCGCTAGCGTTAAGCGCGCCCCCTTCTTTTTTGGGAAACATATTGGAACGGAAACAGCAAACAATGCCGAGCTTTTCTAGAATCTTCAAAGTATCATCATTATAAGAACTCACTTGATGCGCCGCTACGACCGGGTTCTGACCCGTAACTCTTTTTATGTGTGAGTAATTTTTTTTATACTCGCTGAATTGTTCTTCAAAAGACAAATCCGCGAGCGCAGTAGGATGAGAATAAGAATGCAATCCTATAACGTGCCCGCTACCGCTTAGATATTTTAAATCATTATCCGACATCCATAAACGTTTTGACATTGCTTTTTTGTCCAAACCGCAATCTTTTAACATGGCGTCCATGATTTTTTCATAATTTATTCTGCCGAGCGCCTTGTCTCGCAGAAAGCGGAATCTAATGTCGTTTATGGAATAAAACGGGAAACTCTCCAGCATCCTTTTCTCAAATTCAGGGTCTGTGTCCGCAGCAATTCCAGCTTCAGAAACTTTTTTAAAAAATATCTGATAAAAATCATCTATGTTATCAAAATATTTTACACGGAAAAATCTATAGAGTTCCAAATTTTCCTGCTTTCCCTCAAAAACGCCGGAGTAAATAAACCAGAAGGCCTTAAAGCCGTGTTTCTCTAAAACAGGCAAGGCGATTTCCGTCTGGCACAAAAGAGCGTCATCAAAAGTCAAACAAACGTCCCCATTCTTTAACTTGTTTTCTTTCAACCTTTTTAACCACTCAAACGGCGGCAAAATTCTTTCTAGGCCCACATAGCGCAATAGGTTATCCAAGTCGTCAGCAGAAATGGCTCCCTGCCCGCTTGGATGCGCTTCGTTATAAAAATGATGGAACATAATTCCATGCGGAATTTTTTTTTGGTATGCCATAGATTTTAACCAAAATAGCTCTCCAGCTTGCTTTCTCTGACTGTGTCCAGCGTGCTGCAATGGATGCCGCCCATGTAATACGAATGCCGAAAGCTGATTGGAACTGCCGTAAACCCATTTTGTTCAAGAAATTTAATGAGCGGAACCTGAATCTTATCAACGATAACAGTTTTGGGGTCAACGGAAAGCACATTCATGCCAATCCACGGAGAAGCCACGGAATCCAACCCAGAATGGACTCCCATCGCCAAAAGCTGCTGATGAACCGGTTTTCTGACTTTATCATGAAATTCCAGAGTTTTCTCCGGGGTCTGGACAATGTCGGCAAAATACAATTTTTTCCATTTCTTCAGAATTTCCGGACAATTATTCTCATTTACGCGGCTGCTATTCAAAAGAATCACGCCCGGAGCCAAAGCCAGAGCGGTAGAATCAATGTGGCTGGAGCGATAAATTTTGTCGGTAGTATGAACACGATACTCGTCACCCAAAACGCTTTGCAGCCATTTTGCTCCAAGATAATTGCCTGACCTGGATACCAAATACAAAAGGTCCCTCCCCAGCCGAACCGTGTTGGCCGCCTCAAATAAAATTTCGTCTTCTTTCAGCTTTATATATTTTTGCCCGTCATCATACCCGTCCCTTCCGTCAGCCGCATAAACTACCATATGGTCTCCCGGAATTCTCGGCTTTGGTCCCGCTATCCAGCGAAAACCATCTTTTAAATACTCATGCCAAATCGGATAAAGCCCCATTGCTTCAAAATAACGATGCTGTTCCTGCGACGGCGACTCAACAACGGTATTTCCGACCACAAGATGAAGATCTCTCATATTGTAAACGTGGTCGCCGACAGCGCTAAAGTAAGGCGTCGCGAAAAATTTGTTGTTATGAGCAATATCCGGTCTGTGCACTTTCACGCCGAATGATTTTAAAACTTTGGCCAGCCCGTCCAAATCTTCATTAATTTCATCAATCAGCCATTGCGGAAAAGCTTTTTTTGCCAACGCCGTCGCTTTCTGCAGCAATTCTTCAGTTACCGGCCCATGCGCCCCGCCTATCGGCGGGCAGGGAAACACCAAACTCGCGTGCCCGTCTCCGCGGCCAACAATAATCTCCTTAAGCTTGTCCCATTCGTTATGGCTGTTAATTTTCATAATTAATCTTTGTTCTCAACGGGCTTATAAGCAATGAAGTCCGCATGGCGCATGCCGCAAGCGCCCTTGAAAAGAACTTCTGTTTTATCAATGAACTTGCGCAATTTATCCAAATCGGCCGCATAAACCAAACCAACAAATTCATCGGCCTCCGCGAGAGCTCGCAGAAGCTTCTCGCGAAGAGGCTGAAGAAAGTTCAGCGCGTCGGAAGACTTTGCCAGTGAGCGCGACAACTCTTGAAAGCGGCCGACGTCCAGACTTGTGTCTTTGTTAAAATTCGCCACGCATGAAGTAAGGTTTGTAAACGCCTCCGCAAACGGAGTAAGCCCCTCGGTAAATTTTGGGAAAGCTTCGCTGTCCGATTCCGTCTGCAGCATCCAAACCAGTTCTGTAAGCACGCCCAGATTGGCAAGATTAGATACCGATGCGGTGTCAAACTTTGGCTGGTGATGCAGCGAATCACCGCGAAGCGGTATGGCAAATGGAGGATACGATGAATACAAACGCAAACCGCTATTCTTCATCCAATTCACGACTTCTGCGATTGACGGGTCGTCCTGTGATTGAATTACCCACCGGTCAAAAATAATCGCGCGACGGGTGCGAGGAATAAACTTCTCACTGCGGTCAATATCTTCCTTAAAAAGGAACTCGCAGACTTTCACCATTTCATCAGGTGTTGAAGCAAAATGATAAACGGCGAAGCGCTGAAGCATATTCTGAAATCCCCCGGCTTTATTCGGGTCTCCAAAAATCAAAAATCCCCCGGGCTTTACAAGCTTTGCGATTTTTTTGAAAGCCGCTTCCTTCGCCGCGGTGTGCGAGAGCACGGCCCTGCAATGAACAATGTCATACTTTTCGTTATCGGCCGGATTATAATCAAAAATTGAAGAACAGACAAAATGATGGTCGTCAAAATTCCGCGCATATTTCCTAAATACTTCCTTTGATATATCCTGCGCTTTCTGGTTCATTTCAACCAGCGTGCATTTGGCGCCCCAGTTTGCCAAATACACCGTATTCTCTCCCGTTCCGGCTCCGAAGTCTATAAGTTCGGCGTCTCGAAACATTTGCGGAGGGAATTTGAACAGTTCTCTGTAAACAAACTCCGCGTTCTTTACGTAATCGCGGTAAGCGGCTTCATCTTTGTGAGAAAAATATTGGGAAGGAATTTCTTCCTGAAACGTCTTGAGGGTTTCGCCCTCCACTTTTTTTATTTTCGTATCGTTATTATTGCTCATTTTTCTCAAGTTTATACAGAGTCTGTAAATTTTGCAAGTCTTCTTCAAAAGTATAGGGATACGGCGCGAGGCCGTAGATCGCGTCTAAAAAGGCCTTTAATTCGTCTTGATGCATTCCTTCGGACTGAACGGTGTAGCCCGGAGTGGGATCTTCTTTCGGCGCTTTAATAACTTCGGTTTCTTTCGTTTTGGCATCGTAAATTTTTATTACCCAGTCCTGCCATTCCCATTCAATTGCGCCGTCGCTTCCCAAAAGCTGTAGGGTCCTGAACGGTTTGCGGGAAATCGCATCAATAAAAATAGCGCCATAAACATTGTTTTTGTGGCGCAAATTCGCAAACAAAACATCGTCCGCATCCATATCCAAATCTGAAACTTTGCCGAAGACACCGGAAACATCGGCGACCTCCGCCCCGACAAGCCAATTAATCCAGCAAAGCTCAAACGGAAAAAGTTCGCGGCAAGCGCCCGTTTCTTTTTTGGAAAAAAACACCTTCCTGTAATCCTCCCACGGATGCCAATCCGGCAAATATTGCCCGACATGGTACTGGTACGCCAAAATTTTGCCGATTTTTCCTTCATTTACGGCTTTTTTTATGGTCCTGATCGGAAAAAAATAGCGCAAGGTGCAAGACGGCGCCGTCACGATGTTTAAATTTTTGTTTTCCAATATGTCTTTGTAGCCGTCATCGGAAGTCGCGACTTCCGCAAAAAAATGCTTTTTATTGCGGAGCGCAAATCTAATATAATCTCCGTGGGCGTTCGGCGGCGTAGAAATAATTACCGCGTCAAAATCCTTGTCAGAAAGTTTTTTTAAATCATCAATTGTTTTTATGCCGTATTTTTCCTCAACTTCCCTGCGCCGCTCCGGAGACACATCAAAACCAATAATATTTTTTTCGCCGTTGGCGTTGAGATTTCGTATGCGGCGCTTTCCCATGGAACCCAGCCCGATTTGCAAAAATGTAAGTTTTTTATCTGCCATATTTTTTTAACCATTCAATATTTTTTATGTCGCGGATCGCCTCGCTGATATTAGAAAAACGTTTGCCGCGCCTTATTTGATCCAAGAAAAATTTAATTTCTTTCTCATACATCTTATTGCGCTCTTCCGGAACGCGCGCTTTGGTTGTTTTTTTAGGAGTTTCCAAAACAATCTCTTGGCTTAAGGAATCCCAAACCAAACTTCCTTTGCTCCCGGCGATTTCCAGCGATCTTTTTCCTTGAGTTCGCAAATAATCCTGGTGCACCGACACTATCGCGCCGGTCTTTTTGCCGATAAATACGCTTTCGGCAAAATCCTCCGTATCTATCTTAAGATTGGATATTTTTCTGACGTACGATATCTGCGGAATCAAAACATCGTCCAAAAGCCAAGCCGGGTAATTTATATCATGCACCAAATCCAGAATCACGCCGCCGCCAAGCTTTTTCTTTGCTGAATAAATTTTGCTGTAATCCCGTCCAGGCCGCCATCCTCTCAAATCCTGCCCAACGGAAACGCGCATATAATAAACGCGGCCGAGCTTTTTTTGCCGAAGAATGCTCTTAATTTTCAAAAGCGTCTTTGAAAAATGCCAATTATATCCGACCCAAATATTTATTTTTTTTCTTTTCAAGCCGCTGGCAACATCATTTAAACCGCTAGCATTATTAGAAAGCGGCTTTTCCATGAAAATATTTTTTGTCATGCGCATACATTTTTTCAAAGCGCTTATGTGTTTTGAGGTCTCGTTGGCGATAATTATTCCGTCGTAAGGCCCATTTTTATAAAAATCTCGCCAACTTCTGACCTGAAACGGCAAAACAACATCGGTCCTTTTGGAAAAAACAACAATGTTCTTCGCCAGTCCGCTTAAATTTTTGTAATGCCTTTGTCCGATGGAGCCGAATCCGACAATCGCGGTCTTCATAAAAATCCTATTTAAAATTTTGTATGCGCCGAGCTAATTTGCTTTTGTTTTTGTAAAGATATTCCGCAAGCGCGAAATCTTCCGGATAGTCTATATCCACGGAACGCCATCTGTCGCACACCACGGCTTTCGTATTTTTTGTGTAAACATTTTTTTCTTTCAAAAAAGCCGGCGTTTTTACGATATACACGAAGCAGCCGTTCAAAACATAGCCCGGCCGCCAGTCCTGCGTGTTCGGGCTGAACGCGCCTCCTTTGGGGCGATTCACTAAAATAATGTTTTGTTTTGAATCCAAATGATAAAAACGCGGATTCGTCTGCATAATAGTCAGCACTGTCGTGGCATCGGTGCTGTTCATTAAATCCCAACAAGCTTGGATGTCTCCGTGTTCCCGCAAAGGCGAAGTCGTTTGCAAAAGTATGAAATGGGTTGGCTTGTAATTCTCATCCCTTTCCAGTCTCTGAAGCAAAAGCAAGATAGCGTCGTTTACGCTGGCGCTGCATGTGGCAAGCCGCTTCGGACGCAAATAAGGAACCTCGGCTCCGTATTTTTTTGCTATCGCCGCAATTTTCGGCGAATCCGTGTCAACAATCACTCTGTCAATAAACGGATTTTCTCTGGCCTGCAAAATAGTATAAGCAATAAGCGGCTTACCGCCAAAAGGCCGAATATTCTTATTTGGCACGCGGGTAGAGCCGGCTCTGGCCGGGATAATGGCTAAAAGCTCTTTTTTCTTTGTATCGCGCGTTTTCATAACATTATAACTTCTTACGCCCGAGAAAGGTTAAATTTTCTCCCAAATTATATTTTCCCACAAGTTGCTTGTATTTTGAGTCGGTGCCGCGAATAAATTCATTAAAATCGTCTTTAATCGCCGCACTTGCGCTTCCCGCGCTTACCAAAACAGGCTGGGCGTTTCCAACATTAAAATTGCTTTGCGGCTTTCCGGCAAGTATCCAATTTAGATGATTTAAAAAATTATACCGCTGCACATTGCCCGGCTTGCCTTCAAACCCCGCCATTTTTAACAAAGCGCCGAGTGTGTCTTTTGAATAGTAATAAACATGCGGCTCGCGGTAGTAAAAATCTTCGTACTCTTTCACTTTGAAAACAGTCAGCAGAACGTCGGAAACGTTTGGGAGTTCCAAATACAAATAGCCGTTCGGTTTTAAATTTTTCGCAATTCCGGACAGAAAACCAAAAGGGTCGGGGACGTGTTCCAAAACCTGCAGAGCCGTAATTAAATCAAACGGACCTTCGGCCATATTCACCCGCTCTATCGGCTCCGAATAAACCTTGAAATTTAAATTCCTTTTTATAAATTTTACGGCGGCTTCGTCTAATTCAATGCCGACTCTGGTTTTAACCCTTCCGCGAAGAGCCTCCAAAAAGTGGCCAGTTGAACAGCCCACGTCCAAAACTTTCATGTTCGGCCTTAAAATTGGTTCAAGTTTTTGTATAATCGGTTTTTGAAAGGGCAGGTATGTATTGAAAATTTCGCGCGGAGAAGATTGTTTTTTTAAATCTGGCCCGTGTAAAGCCCTGTATTTGTTGCTTCTGTAATAGGCCGCTGAAACGCCTGCCAAGGGCTCCAAGAAAATTAAAGAACAGCGCACGCACTGAAGGACTTTGCGCCTTATGCCGTATCTTATCTTTTTCCTTAAAACTTTGCGGTTTTCGGAACCGCAAATAATGCACGCGGATAAATTCTTTGTCATGAATAAATTTTTAAATAATTTTTGTAAGTTTTTTTAAGGCCCGTCGTCAAATTATGCTTGAATTTATACTGAGACAATGCCTTCATTTTTTTATTATCGCCGATATTGATGTTTTTGTCCGAAATCGGTTTGCCCGTTTTAAACTCCGCTTTTCCGCCGGTAATCGCCTCTATTCTGCCGACCAAGTCGTGAACGGAGTATCCGCGGCCGGTGGAAATATTTATCACCTCCAGCGGTTTTTTTTGCTTGCTTAAGATAAAAAATGCTATTAATTTGGCGGCGTCCTCCACAAAAATATAATCTCTCATCTTTAGATTGCTTCTCCCGCCGCGTATAGTCAAATCGTCCCTGCGAATCAAAGAAAGAAAAACACGATTGACGATTCCCTTATTTTTTACGTCTCCGTAAACAGTCGCCACCCTCAACACCGTAAGCGGATAATTTTCTTTTTTTGCAAAACGCGAGATCATAGACTCCTCTTTGTATTTTTTCCGTTCGTACTGCGTTACCGGCTTTGGCGCAGCGGTCTCTTTCTGCGGAGAAGCGGAGTCCGGATACAAAAGCAGGGTTGACAAATAAACAATCTTTTTTAGCTCTTTTGCGCCGCGCGCCGCCAAAATAACATTCTTCATCTGCCTCAAATCCGGCTGTATTAAAGTGACCAAAACATCCACCCTCTTAAAAATGCGTTTAAGCTGCGGATTTTGCAAATTAAGATCTGTGCGGAAATACCTCACTCCCCCAAACTTGTTTTTGGCCTTCAACGGAGACTTGTGGACAACATAAACTTTGTGGTGCAGCCGCGCGAGTTCTTTGGTTACATATTCGCCGATGAACCCCGTGCCGCCGATAAGAAGTATTCTCATGAATCAATAAGTGATTACTTTTTGAACATTCGGCAGTTTTATCGTTTCTAAAATTTTAACAACCTTCATCGCAGTATTTCCCTGATCATACGGGTTTCTCCCAGATTTTACTTTGCTAATAAAAATTTTATCAAAAAAAGATTTTTCAATTGCTTTAATTATTGCGGTTTTTTCGTTAGGAACATCTATGATGTTTTGCCCGCGTTCCCGCAGCTGCTGCCTTGTTCCTATGTTTACGGTCGGGAGTCCGAATGAGGGGGCCTCGTGAATGCCAGTGCTTGAATTTCCAACCAGCGCGTCGGCAACATTAAGAAGCCGGAGAAAATCTTCATAAACTATGTGCGGAAAAACTTTTATTCCGGATTTCAGCAAGCGGTTTATAATGCGCCTGCCGCCGGCGTCGCTGTTTGAATATATCGCCAAAGCATCCGCGTCATATTTTTTAACTATGTATTTCACGGCCTCTATGCTGGCGAAGATCTGTTTTAACACCGCCCCCTCCTCGGTGGTTACCGGGTGTTGCGCAAAAATAATTAATTTTTTGCGCGGATCAAAACCGTATTTTTCAGCTATAATTTCTTTGGGAAAATACTTTACACTGCGAATGCTGTCAAGGCTCGGGCTGCCCACCAAAAAAACATATTTAGGGTCCTCCCCCAATTTAACTATCCTTTTCGCGCTGGCCGGAGTGGCAACGAAATGCATATGCGCAAATTTAGTAATGGCGTGTCTTAACACCTCGTCAACGGTTCCGCTCACCTCCCCACCCTGAATATGCGCCACATGAATATTAAGATGCATTCCGGCGATTGCGGCCGCGAGATGCGCGCCCAAATCAAACCCGCAAAATATTATATCGGGCTTTAGTTTTGGAATGATATCCGCCATCCCGACAAGCGCGCGCCCCATTCCGGCAACCATAGCCGTTCCGTCATCGCGATCGTTTTCGCTGAACATCGGCAAAACTGCGTCAATTTTAAATCCGTCTTTTGCTATTATCCTTCCGGTTTCGCCAAGCCCCCTTAAAAGATGTGCGCCCGCAACCAAAAGACGCATTTCCAATTTCTTGCTTTTTTGAACCAGCCGTATAATGGGTTTTAGCCTGCTGTAGTCCGCGCGCCGCTCCGTTATAAACAGGATTCTTCTTTTTTTCATTTTTCTGTTTAAATAATGTCGCTGTGTTTCAGCTGAACGTCTTTTTTAATATTTCTACTCGCAGTTCTATCCAAAACAGAATTGTATTCCGCGGCCTTAATCTCGCCCGTGCCCGGGCGTTTAACCCAAAGATTGCCAGCATTAAATACGTCCCCCATCTTTATGTCTTTTGTCGTTACCACGCAAGCATAGGCAAAATCAATAACCGGCTGCTCTTCCTTTAAAATTTCTTTCGTGCCGCCAACCGCACGATAAATCGCGCGCGACCCTTTAACAAGATCTCCCAATTCTTTTGGATCAAGCGATATCGCAATGTCCGGTCCCGGCCAAGCTTTATCGGAAGTAAAATGCTTTTCTAAAATTGAGGCGCCGAGAGCCACGGCCGCAAGAGCTGTATAACCCCCCAATGAGTGATCGGAGAGTCCGATTACGGCATCCGGGAAATTTTTCTTCAGATCATCCAGCGCGCCCAAACGAACCTTGTCGTATGGAGTGGGGTACATCGATACGCAGTGCATTAACGCAAAAGGGACCTTGTGTTTTCTTAAAATTTCAACGCTTTTTCCGATAGATTTTATATCATTCATGCCCGTGCTTAAAATAACCGGCTTGCGAAAAGAAGCAATGTGTTCAACCAAAGGATAATTATTGCACTCTCCGGAGCCGATTTTATACGCCAAAACGCCCATGCTTGCCAGCCTGTCCGCAGCCGCGCGCGAAAAAGGCGTTGAAAGGTATATCATGCCAAGTTTTTCCGTATACGCCTTTAGTTCCCTTTCCTGCCTTTCGTTAAGCGCGCATCGCGCCATTATGTCCCAAATGGACTCTGTTGTATGCGATGGAATGATGTCTTTGGCTATCGGCACCATTTCATCATCAACCACATGGCATTGAAACTTAACGCACTCCGCGCCAGCGCTATGAGCATCTTCTATCATGTGTTTGGCTTTGGCCGCATCGCCTTCATGATTTATCCCAATCTCCGCGACCACAAAAGGCGGGTAGCCTTGCCCGATCTTTCTCTCGCCTATCTGAATAAATGTATTACGCATTAACATATAACTTTTCAGGCGGCTGCGCGTTTCAAATAGTAATGAAGGCTTGTTTTTTGCACCAGCGCTCTTTCACGTATGTGACGCACGCGCTGGCCGTGGCTCTGAAAAAAAAATATGGCGTTACGGATTTTTGCGCGTACGTATACACGCGCCCTGCTTATAATTTTTTAAAATCGCAAAAAGACATAAACTATTCCGCGCTTTTGTTTGACGAGGAACTGCACAATAACTATAAAAGCGCCGAATTGGATTACGATTTTTTAAAACAAATCGAAAAAGATTACGGCTTGCCTAATTTATGGCCGTATATCTGCGTTGACCGCATAGTAAGATTCAATCAGCTTGTGCGGGAATATCCTTATAATACGCCCAAATACAGCCATGAAGAGATGCTGAAGATTCTTCAGGTCAAAACAAAAGCCGTTTTGGAATTTTTGGAGAAAGAAAAGCCGGATTTTATTTTTATAAGATTTATGGGTGCGGTCGGTTCCCTTCTGCTTTATCATGTTGCCAAAAAAAAAGGCATTCGCGTGTTAACTCTTATGCCGTTCGGAATAAAAAATGCTCACATTTTAAGCGAAGAACATAAAAGGTTTCCCGAAGTAGAAAAAGCGTTTGCGCGAAATGTCGCAAGCCCCGACAAAAACAACCCATATTTTGCTAAGGCTGAAAAATTTCTGCGTGATTTTAGAGTAAAGCCGGCAGTTTATTATGAAACCGCCACCCCGGAACGCCAACAAATTGCCAGACCAAAACAGCTCAAGTTCTTAATGCCCGGCAATCTGTACAAATCGTTAAAATTTCTCTCCAAATTACTGCTACAGCGGTTCGCCGGCGAATCGGCGGAGGATTATTCGTTTATACGCCCGTCGGAATGGTTGATCGACAGAGCAAAAAGAAAAATAAGGGGTCTTATCGGCTACGATGATCTTTACGACAAAATTGATGCCAAAGAAAATTTCGCGTTCTTCCCGATGCATTCAGAGCCGGATGTGTCTATACTTTTGCAATCGCCTTTCATGGATAACCAAATATATCTGGCGGACAAAATAGCGCGTTCGTTGCCTGCGGGGTTTAAGCTATACGTCAAAGATCACCCGACGATGGCAAATTACCGGCCGCGCTCATACTATAAAGAACTGAAAAAAATCCCCAATGTTAAGTTTATAAATCCGCGGGTGACGAGCTTTGAGCTTTCAAAAATGTCAAAAATTGTCATTACTATAATAAGCACGGCGGCCTGGGAAGCGATGCTGTTAAAAAAACCGGTCATCACTTGCGGCGATGTTTTTTACAATAAACTCTCGTTCGTTAAAAACTGCCGGGCGCTTGAAGACTTGCCGAACCTGGTTAAAACCCAGCTTGAAAACTTTAATTATAGTGAGGCGGAGCTTTTAAATTTTTTAGCGGCGATGTTTGAAGAAACGGCCGAATTTGAACTATACCGCTACTGGGGGCAGGAGTCGTCTTTCGAAGAAATATTGGCAGGAATTGACCCGCTGGCGGACTTGCTAGCCAAAAAACTGCATTTGCAAAAAATCGGCTAGATTGTTATTCTCAAGAAATAAATGGGGCAAACAACGCAAATATTCCCTAAAGCTAAAAAGCTGTACAAAAAAGTTCTTAATTCGCCGACAGCGGATCGGGCAGTAAGAGGTTGTTTAAATTTGTCGGTTAACCTTCTGGCGGCCGGGCTCGGCTGGAATTTTCCGAAAAAGTTCGACTGGGATTGGAAGCTGGAAATGCTGCTTCACAAATACGAAGCCGACACTTTCTCTTTATTTAAAAAAAACGTCAAGCCGGGCATGACTGTAATAGATATCGGCGCGCATATCGGCTACTACACCGTACTTTTTTCCAAGCTCGTGGGACCGTCAGGAAAAGTTTTCGCTTTCGAGCCCGACGCGGAAAATTTCGCGCTGCTTTGCAAAAACACAAACGGCCTTAAAAATGTTTCTTTAGTCAACAAAGCCGTTGCTGACTCGGACGGCGAAATCACTTTTTACAAAATAAACCAAAGCACCGGCTGCCACAGTATTGTAACTCCCCGGCTTCCTTCGCAGAAAATATCCGTACTGGCGATCAGGCTGGACACGTTCCTGGCGCAAAATAATATTGCCGAAGTTGATGTGATAAAAATTGATATAGAGGGCGGGGAGCCGTTCGCCTTCCGCGGTATGGATGAATTATTTTCCAAAAGTCGGGAACTTATGGTAGTAAGCGAATTCTCGCCGAAATCGCTGATTAATCTGCAAATTCAGCCGGAGAATTTTTTGAAACAAATTCAAAATTATGGATTTTCTGTTTATCGGATATTAAATGGCGGCGGATTAGAAGCGCTCGCCGTTGAAAACCTGGCCGATTTAGAATTCTATAAAACCGGCTACACAAATCTAGCTTACTTAAAACGCACCGCCTAAATTTGCTTCTTCCAATATTCAATGATCTTATCCAGGCCTTTATCTAGAGAGTATTTAGGCTTCCAGTCCAAAAGGCGTTTGGCTTTGGATGCGTCAACCGAAAGAAATTCTTCCGCAACAGGGCGCCACGGGTAGTTTGGCGGGAAGTGCGGAATAATTTTGCCCTTAAAATTAAGTTTTTGTCTAATTTTTTTAGCAAGATCAAGCATTTTGGTTCGCGAATCGGTACCGAAGTTGAACGTTTGATTTATCAAAGGAGTTTTTAAAAGTTTCACATAGGCGCCTACGTGATCCTCCGCGTACATCATATCCCGTACGGACTTCGGAGTACCTATGTAAACGTCTTTGCCGGCAAGCATTGTTGTTATCAGGTATTCTGCGATAAATCCCGTATTATGTTTCCGGCCGTAGGTATTACAAGCCCGAGAAATCAAATAAGGCAGGCCGTAGGCTTTCGCCGCCATTTCCAGATAATATTCCGAAGCGGCTTTTGAAACCGCGTAGGGACTTGCCGGGTGCAAAATTGTTTCTTCCTTGAATGGTTTTTTGGTTTTCTGCCAGCCGTAGACTTCCATTGTAGATGCAAAAATGAATTGCTTGAAATTCGGGATTTCCAAGGCGGCATGCGCAAGATTTATCGTCCCTAAAAAATTTGTCTCGTTGAATTCGTGCGGCAACTCAAAAGACTGCCTGACGGCGGTTTGGGCGCCGAGATGAAAAATGATGCTCGGCCGGAACGTGCGCACAACTTGTTGGATAGCGTGCCAATCTGTGAAATTGGCATAAAAAAGCGAAAGTTTAGACGCCAGATCGGCTATATTGTCGAGGTGACCCCTGTCCGAGGTGGCGCGAACCAACCCGGCAAGCTCGTGCTCCTTTGTTTTTAAAAGTTCACGCGCAAGCTCGCTTCCGATAAAACCAGTTATGCCGGTGATAAGAATTCTCATATGAAATTAAGTTTTGAGGTCGCTAAAATTTTTTCAGTAGACTCCAAATCTTTGTGATCGTTGACGGTGCTAAAAAATCCCCGATGAGTATAGGCTTTTAACTTTCCGGCTTTGGCCAGTTGTTTGAAAGCCGTATTTTCGATCGCCCCGCGCTTAGGCAAATAGCTCTTGATCCCGTTTTCAAAAATATAAATGCCGGTATTCATAAACTTATCATACAAAACGGGTTTTTCATAGAAAGATTTAATGGTATGATTCTCGTCCAAATGCACGATGCCGAAAGGGCTTTTCAACGGACAAACCGCCACGGTAGCGATTGGGCGGTATTTTTCATGACGCTTTATCAGTTTTTTAATTGGGAGATCGGTTATCTGGTCTCCATTCATCGCTATAAAAGTTTCCGGAAGATTTATGTTTTTAAAAACGCTCCGAAAAGCATCGCCGGTATCCTTCGCTCCCCTGTGGTGATTATAGGTTATTTTAACTCCGAAACCGTGGCCATCACCAAAATAATCCGTGAGCACTTCCTTCTTGTAATTCACGCTCAAGATAATGTTTTTTACTCCGTTTTTTTTAAGCCAAAGAATGATCCACTCGATTATGGGCCTTCCTGCGACTCTCACCATGGCTTTGGGCTTATCGGCAGTTTCCGGCCTTAAACGAAGCCCCTTGCCTCCTGCCAAAATAACGGCGGTATCTATTTTAGGCATATTTAAGATAACAATATAACGCGGACCGTTATGAGGTAGGTTTCCCGTAAAACTCCAGCCATTTATTTTTTTGGGGAGTTGATTTTAATTCGTTCAGCGTTTCCGTGCCGTTTTTCACCAATTTTTCGCCGAGCGTTTTGTTTTTAAGCAAAAGATTTATTGCTCCAGCGAGTTTCTTAGAATCTTTCGGCGGCACCAAAATGCCGTTGCGGTTATTTTCAACGTGTTCGTTTATAGCAGGCACATCGGAAGCGATCACTGGCTTTCCCATTTCCCAAGCCTCAATCACCGCCAAACCAAATCCCTCATATCTCGACGGCACAATAACCATTTTGCAATTTTTATAAGCCGCCCTGAGAACTTCTACGCCGGCTGTGCCCAAAAAAATTACCTGGTTACGGATCCCGAGATTTTCTATTTTTTTTGTTAACTCCGGAGTTTCTTGGTCGGTACCAGAAGTAATGAAAATTAGGCGGGCATCCAGGTTTTTTTCTATTAAAGGCATGGCTTCTAAAATGATATCCCACCCTTTCCTTAGTTTCAGCTGGCCAACGAATAAGATCGGATTGCCGCCGCCATATTTTTTTAAAATCGACAGCCTTTCCGTATCGCCGTCTTTTGCCCCGCCGGTTTTAAATATTTCTTCATCAAAAATATACGGCAGATATTGAAAATCTTTTAGCCCGAGTTTTCGGGCTATTTCCAAGTTGTGCTTAGAAACAAAAATTACTTTGTCTGCGAGCGACATGGGCAAATGGAAAATGTAGTTTCTTAAATTCCCGATAACATTTTTGTCCCTAAAAACTTTTTTGAATGCCATAATTGGTCTGTCCCATTGAACTTTCTCCACGTACGGGAACGGGTCATCGCGATCAGTAACCAAATAATGATCGTGCAATAACCCATACTCCGTGAACATCAATGGGATGTTTAAGATTTTTGCTAAAATAGCCGCAGGCGCGCCGAAACGGTTGTTTCTGGCGTTAAAAACATGGATCAAATCCGGCCTTGAAAAAATAATGTGCCCAGCCAAATACCATACGCCCCTAACAAAAGAGCGCGGCTTATAAATGCGTACGCCGTCCAATTCATAAAAAGCTTTTTCGCCGATTTCCGGCTTAGCAAAAGCGAGAACTGTGGCGCCATTTTTTACGAGCAACCTCGCCAAAATATATTCAAGAAAGTTGCGCATTTGCGCATTGAATCCATATGAGGTTACGAAAACGACTTTCATTTTTTAATTTTTAATACATTATTTGAAATAAATAAATATTGTTGTAAGAAGTTACCGGGCGGAGGTTTTTTATAAAAGACAAGTCCCACTCCGGATTCCTGTTTTTGTCCCAAACAATATAGTTAACGCCGTACTTTTTTAAAAGATTATTCGCGTCAATTTGCGGTTTTATGATCTCCGCGACGCCAGTAGCCTTGCTAATATAATCATAATAATCCAAACCGGATTCAAAACCTTTGATGTGTTGATAAATCTGCTTGTAACTTGGGTCGGCGAGAGGATTTTTGCTAAGATAAGCGTAAACGTAAAGCGTGTCGTAGAAACGGCTCATAGGCATCACCGTCGCTGTCGCGCCAGTGTGCCAAAATAAATCGTGGCGTGTGTAAATGGTAAATAAATACGCCAGATAGTCATCCGCCGCCAAAATCACGCCGGAGTTGGGATCTTTTTGCAATTCCGCTATTATCGGCCGGTATAGCTGTTCATATTCTTTCCCCGGCAAGGTTGTCCAAAAAGAACGGTATTGCCCCAAAGCGCTGTGGGCAAAAACGGCAAAAAGAATAAATCCAAATAAAAATCTTCGCCACTCGTATTTTTCCAGCAAAACCCATAACATATAGAGGGCCGAAATTATTGCGAGCGGGACGATAAACCACCAATGGTAATGCGCGGGCTGCTCCACTCTGCCGGTGATAATCTGCTGATTTAAAACAATCCAAAACGCCGATATTAAGCCGAGAATTAAAATAAGATTCGGATCTCGCTTCTTTTTATAGTAAAAAAATAAAAACAGCGCGAGCGCGGCCGCCGTCACTTTGCTAAAAATAGGTTTATGCGTATGATAAGCCCAATTAAAATACGAAGATTGGGATCCGATATCGGAGGCGGCGAAGCGCAGCATTTTCACAAAATTATATAATCCAAGGGAAACCCCTATCGCGCTTATCTGCGCAATCATTTTGAGGCGCGCGAAATCTTTTTTAAATAAATAAAACAAAAACAGCGCGCCGTTTAGGGCCAGCACAAAAGTCCAGCCATAAAAAATAACGTAAAACAGAGCGCCGAATAAAACCCCTGCCGATATTTTGTAAGCCACCCTGTCCGTATTGACGCTCTTGACCAAAAAAAATAAGTAAAGAAAAAGCGCCAAAGAACTTAAATAGGGAAAAATCGGCCTGCCGTAAAGGTTAAAATCCATATAAAAAAAATCTTTATATGCAATGTGATATCCCCCAACGACAAAAATCGCGGCAACGGCCGCCAGCAGCTTGCCCGGCGCAAGCTGCAGCGTAAAAAAATAAATAAGCAAAATTAAGGCAAATACGCCGGCGAAATTATAAATTGCATAAAATGTCGGGGCGCTAACCGCGTCTGCCAGCCCAAAAACTCTCGGCAGCAGCGCCAGTGCCCGTTCGTTGTAAACAAAATATGCGTCTTGGTTGTCTTTGCCCTCGCGCAAAAAGGCATTTCCGAGATTATTCCGCTCCAATGCCTCTTGCGCGCGGCTTAGATAAAAATGGGAGTCCGTGCCGAAATGCGGGATATTGATGTCTTGATAATTTTTTGAAACAAAAGGAAACGCCAAAAGCGGCGCCTCAATTAACAGCGTCAGCAGCAGCCCCGAAACGGCGATTAAATAGTGTTCTTTAAAAAATCTTTTGGTCATTTTCGTTGCTGGTTCAAAACGTCCGTTACCGCAGTTATAACGTCGTTAACGTCGTCGTCCGTTAATTTCGGAGAAAGCGGCAAAGAAACTGTTCTCTCCGAAATCCATTCTGCGCTGAGAAAATCTCCTTTTTTATATCCGAATCTGTCGCGATAATACTGATGCATATGCACAGCAATAAAATGCACCCCAACCCCAATGTTATTCTTCGTCATTTTTTCTAAAAATTGGTCGCGGGTTATTTTTAAATTGTCTATGTTTAAAAGCAGAGTATAAAGATGATATGCGTGCTTCGTGTTTGGCTCAATCTGCGCCGGCAAAAACACCAGCAAATTTTTAAACGCTTCGTTGTACTTGTTCCATATTTCCTGACGCCTCGCCCAATGTTTATCTATTTTCTTTAGCTGATGAATGCCCAGCGCCGCCTGCAAATCCATCATGTTGTACTTATAGCCCGGGTATATCGCCTGATAGTGCTTATATCCGTCGCTTCCGAATCGTTGCCACGCATCCGCGCTAATTCCGTGCAAAGACAAAATCCTCATTTTATCGGCGTATTCCCCGTTGTTTGTAATGGCCATGCCGCCCTCTCCGGTAACCAAATTTTTTGTGGCATAAAAGCTAAAACACCCGATATCCCCGAAGGTCCCCGCCTTTTTGCCGCGATATTCCGTTTCAACGGCATGAGCGGCGTCTTCCACCACCTTTAAATTATATTTTTTAGCCAGCGCCATTACCGCATCCATATCGCAGGAGCGCCCGGCCATATGCACTGGGATGACGGCTTTGGTTTTTTTGGTAATCTTTTTTTCCACATCAGCCGGATCAATGTTCATGGTGCCCTTCTCGCAATCAGCCAGAACTGGAGTTCCGCCGGCATGAATAACGACATTCGCGGTTGCGACAAAAGTCATTGCCGGCACAATCACTTCGTCTTTTGGTTTTATGCCAATGGCGAGCAAGGCCAAATGTAAAGCGGCCGTGCAAGAATTAAGAGCCACGGCATATTTAACGCCCTTATATTTGCCGAACAACTCTTCAAACTTTTTTACCTTCGGCCCAGTCCCGAGCCAGCCGCTTTTTAGAGAATCAACGACTTCATCGATTTCCGGCTGCTCTATCAGCGGATTGCCGAACGTTAAAAAATCTTTTCTCATAGCTTGTTTTTCTTAAACCTTAAAATTGTCTTGATGTACGCGATGGTATCGGGTATAAGGCGCATGGTGCTTTTTTTATCCAATCGATGCTCAAAAACTCCTTGTATGGATTTCAGTTTTTTATTTGCTTTTTCTGCTCTTAAAATTATTTCCGTATCCCAAAACCAACCATCATCTTTGGTATTTGCAATCACATCTTTCATCGTGTTCATATTAAAAAACTTAAATCCCGATGCCGAATCTGGGAAGTTGGTGCGCAGAAAATAGCGAACCACTCTTGCGCCAACCCCACTTACAATTAAACGCAATAACTTATAAGGGTTCGAGCTCAATTTTTCGGTTCTTTCTATAGCAACCATATCATAACCTTTTTCCAGCCACAAAATCATGCTTGGAATATAGCGCGCGTGCACCTCTAAATCAATGTCCAAAAAACCGGCGAAGGGTGCCCGCGCCATAAGGAATCCTTCGCGCACCGTTCCTCCGCGCCCGATGTTTTTTTTATGAAAAACATAGCGGCAATTGTTTCTCTCTGCGCAAATTTTTTTTATCACATCTATTGTTTTGTCTTGGCTACAATCATCAATAAAAATCAATTCATAAGAATACAAAGTTTGCTCCATTATCGCCTCAATTTCGGCGATGCTTTCCGCCAAGTGAGGCTCCTCATTGTAACAAGCGACGACTAAAGATAAGTCAGTTTGATTCATTTTTTAACACGTATATTTTTTCCCTGCCGTTTTTTGTTGTTTGAACGTAAACAATTTTGTTTTTAAAACCAGCCAGCATCATTGTGTCCAAACTTTTTTCAGTAAAATGGAAATTGTTTTCATAATTTTTTTTATTTGTGAGATATGCGGCAATTTTAGAAATAATTTTATATTTTGAATTTGAAATATTCTTAATCGGTTCTGATATTAACACGCATTTGGCGTACTGTAACATTTTATTTATTAACTCTCTTATATCGGGGTGAAACTGATAAAGCGAAGATATTATTATATAATAATCACTTTTGATAAAATTGAACTGCGATACGTCGCCCCAAATTACATTGATTCCTTTCTTTTTACAGCGTTTAATAAAGTCGGCGCTATTATCAACCCCCAAATAGTTTACATTTTTCTTCTTTAAAAATCCGCGATAGAAGTCGCCCGGACCGCAGCATAGTTCAACCACAGATGACCTTTCTTTAATAAATCGGTCCAATATTTCATATCTCTCTGAATAATCGCCTCTATATAAAAAAAATATCGCTAATCTATACAAAAGCGGCGATCTGTATATTAAATCACTCATGATTCAAGGCGTGAAATTTTGTTTCTCATAAAATTTCCGGCCGCAAACAAACTTTCAGATGTTCCCACGTCAAACCAATCTTTTTTAAGCAAAACAGATTTTAATGTGCCTTCTTCAATATACTTGTTGTTTACATATGTAATTTCATATTCGCCGCGCGCTGATTTGGGCTGGCCGGTCATTTTATTAAAAACGGAGTTGTCATAAATATAAACTCCGACCACGGCCAGATTTGATTTTGGGTTTTTCGGCTTTTCTTCGATTTCCAAAACATTACCCATTTTATCCACGGATGCTACTCCGAATCGAACTGGGTCCTCCACTTTTTTTAAAAAAATCGTCGCGCCGTCTTTAAAATTAGCAACATGCTCGCCGATGTCGTCTTCCACAATATTGTCACCCAAATAAAGCACGCAATTATCGTTGCTAATGTAATCTTTTGCAATCCAAAGCCCCTCCGCGATGCCCCTAGGCTCGTTTTGTATTCCGTAAACTATCTGGGTCTGCTTGCCGGTATTTTTGGACTTAAAATTCTGCCCGGAACCTAGCAAATTCACAAAATGTTCAACTTGCCGAGGCGAGGTAACTACCATTATTTTGTCAACTCCGGCAGCCGCCAATTTTTCTATCGCGTAATAAATAACCGGCTTATTATAAACAGGTAAAAGATGCTTATTCGTAACTAACGTAAGTGGGTGAAGCCTGGTACCGTCGCCACCAGCTAAAATTACGGCTTTCATGTTTTTATATGCTGATTTATGTTGCTACTTTTCTTTAAAACGCTCTTAAGCCAGCCGTTGTTTTGAGCATACCACATTAAAGTGCTTTTTAATTGCTGATCCAGTGAATGGCGAGGCCGCCAGCCAAGCCGCCTCAATTTTGAGGAGTCAACTGAATAACGGCGATCGTGCCCCGGCCGGTCTTGCACAAAAGTTATCAAACTTTCCGGCTTGTTCAGCGTTTTTAATATTTTTCTAGCAATCTCCAAATTAGAATATTCCCGGCCCCGCGAAACAGCGTAGATTTCGCCGATCTTGCCCTTTTTTAAGAGCGCCGCAACCGCTGCCGAGTGATCGTCAGCGTAAAGCCAATCTCGGACATTTTTGCCGTCTCCGTAAAGGGGCAGTGGTCTGTTTTGCACAGTTTGTATTGCAAAAAACGGTATCAATTTTTCCGGATGCTGCCTCGGCCCAAAATTATTTACCGAACGAGAAATGATTACAGGCAATCCATATGTTTTAACATATGATCTGACCAGCAGATCGCCTGCGGCCTTAGAAGCAGAATACGGAGAATTCGGCCTAAGCGGCGATTCTTCGGTAAATTTTTCTTTTGATTTTAAATCCAAATCACCCCACACCTCGTCCGTTGAAATATGAATCATTTTTTTAATGTTGGGAGACATTCGCAGCGCTTCCAAAAGTGAATGTACGCCAAAAATATTTGTGTGAATAAACTGATGCGAACCTGCATGAATGGATCTATCCACGTGGGTTTCCGCCGCAAAATTAACCACATAGTCCGCTTGCTTCATTAATCGCCTCGCCAAATTTGTATCGGCAATGTCGCCTTTTACAAATCTGTGGCGCTTTGCTGGAATACTCTTCAGGTTTTCTTTAATGCCGGCGTACGTAAGCAAATCCAAATTTATAACCTTGACTCCATTAAGGTTCTTAAACAAAAAATGGATGAAATTTGATCCCATAAAACCGCATCCGCCTGTAACAAGAAAAGTCATATCTCTTATAACTTATCAGGCCGGATTAAGGTTTAGCAAGCAGAAAGTGGAAAGTATTGAAATAAAACGGGCGGAGCAAACAGAAATAAAAAAATAAAAATAAAATATGAAAAACGCCTGAGATTTTTTTTATTCTTTCCGCTCGAATATCTGCGGCAGAAAAACCAGCATCGCGAAGCATCCTTAAAATTCTGCCGCAAGTATAGTAGTGCATGGAAATTAATTTTTGACGGCCCGCCTGACCATCTTTTTTTTGTTTTCCCAAAAACTTTAAAATTGGCTCGGTCCACGCTCTTGGCATCCAATTAATAAAATATAAATGATAGTGGTAATCGTAAACGCCGCAACGATTGTGAAAACTTATGTAGCATTTCCCGCCCGACTTCAAAACACGAAAAATTTCCGCAAGCATTTTTGCAGGATTGTCAGCGTGCTCGCTGACCTCGGCGCAATTTACAAAATCAAAATAATTATCTTGGAACGGCAAATCTTCCGCGCTTGCCCGGACAACCTTTCCGCCTGTGGCGGAAAAAATGCGCTCCGGGCTTGACTCAACTCCACGCGCATCGAACCCGAGACTCGCCATCCCGCGCAAAAAATCGCCTCTGCCGGAGCCGACATCCAAAACCTTGCCGCCGGGTTTTATAAATTGGCCACAATATTCAGCGTGGCTCATAAACTCAAAAAAAATACTTAGCGATTTTTAGTATCCCCTGTTTCCACGGCACTCGGTGGGAAATTCCGGATTGATCTTTAAATTTATCCATATTGGCCAAGTACCATTCGTAGTTGCGAATGAGTGCCTGTTTGTTGGAATATTTTGGATGATACCCCAAAACTCGCTCCGCTTTTTCTATTGACACAAAAGAGTCTTTGCCTGCGGTTTCGTAAACCCATTTGTAAAGCGGGGAAAGGCGCAAAATCTCTAAAAATCTTAAAGCCAAAATCATCGGCGCCGCCGGAAAGCCGATTATTTTTTTTCCATATCCGGCCCGATCCAAAACCGCCCGATAGTCCTCGCGCATCGTCATAAATTCTTTGGCGCCAATGTTGAAAGCGTCATTGGTTTTTTCTTTCGGCAAAGTCGCCGAAAGCCAAATCGCATCGCATAAATCCTCAACATCCAAAAGCTGATAGCGGTTTTTGCCGCTGCCGATCATTGGAAAATTATGCCCCGCGCTTGCCCAATCGTAAAAAAGCGCGAAAACTCCCAACCGCTCAGGGCCGATAAAAGATTTCGGGCGCAGAATGGACACAACCATTCCTTCTTTTCTTTTTTTCAAACACTCCTCTTCTGCCAAGATTTTGGCTTCGCCGTAGGGGCCCACTCCAATAAGTTTATCATTCTCATAAATCGGGTGGTGATCAGGAATGCCGTAAACCGCAGTGCTTGAGATGTGAATAAATCTGTCAACATTGTGCTTTTTTGCGCTTTCTAAAACATTTTTTGTGCCCTCAACTTCCGTTGAAAAAATGTCTTCTCGCGAGTAAAGCGGGAGGGCTGCAGCAGCATGCACAACAACGTCAACGCCTCTCATTGTTTTATCTATCGCCTGATTATCGCGGACGTCGCCTAAATTAAATTCAATTTTATTTTTTTCGGGATAATCAAAATCCGCAATATCCAAAACTCTTACACGCTGATTTTTTGCAAGCAAAAACCTGACCAAATTTATGCCCAAAAATCCGGAGCCGCCGGTAATTAAATATTGCTTATTTTCCATGCCAAGTCATCCATTAAATAAGTAATTTTTACAAAAAATGATTCGCGGCCTGATATTTTGCGCCTAACCTTAATAAATTCCGCGCCGATATTTTTGGCAAAAAGCCCGTCCGTTAAAAATTTATCGCCGATCACTATGACTTTCTTGCCCGCTATATCTGTTCCATCCGCGACTTTCCGGCTTGGTTTTTTTGCCTTGCCGTCTTGATTGCTAACCAAATGAACTGTGTTTTTTGTTTTTAATTCATCCAATTTTCTTAAAACTTCCGGACTCATATCGTTCTCTCCGTCCGGCCGTAAAGTACCGTCAACATCCAAAAAAATCACAGCGCCCGACCACGGCATATCCAGCTCCTCAAAAAACCTTTCGCTATCCGGCATAAAGAATTATTGCGGCAGACACCGCCAGCCAGATAAAAACGGTGAGCGTCAAATTTTTGTCTGAAAGCAGATCATCCGTCGGGCCATCATCGCTCCATCTTTTAGTATTAATCAAAAATAAATATCTAAAAAGCCCGTAAAGCACGATGGGAACTGTGATCATAAGCAATTTGCTGTGTTCGGAACTGAAAGTGTAAAAAGCGTAGGTGATTATGGTGGAGGGCAAAACAATTGTATTCATTTGGTCCAAAAGATCCAAAGAGTATTGTCCAAGACCTGCCCTGGCTTCGGTCTCATCCGCATGCTGGAGCTCGTTTTTTCTTTTTGACACGGCCAAAAACAAAGCCAGAAAAAAAGTGGAAAGAATCAGCCACTCGGAAAATCTGACGTTTATGGCTACAGCGCCAGCAATCACGCGGATTACAAACCCCAAAGCGATAACTATCACATCCACTATCACCAGGCGCTTAAGGTAAAAAGAGTACATTAGCATTAAAGCGACATAGCCGATTACGGCCAGCGCGAAAAAATTATTTATGTAAAAGCTCCAAAAAATCGCGAGGGCTCCGAAAACCAAAGCGGCAAAAACGGCTTCCAGCGCCGGGAAAACGCCGGAAGCAATTGGTCTTGAGCGCTTTTGCGGGTGCCTCCTGTCATACGGCGCGTCCCAAACATCGTTTATCAGATAAACAGCGCTTGAGGCAAAGCAAAAAATCATAAACGCCTCAAACACTGCGGTGAGTTTTTCAACGTCGGTAAACTGTTTTACGAAAATTATCGCGGCAAAAAGAAACAGGTTTTTAATCCACTGCTTGGGACGCATTGAGATTATTAGATCTTTAATCATCTTGTGCAGTATTATTGTAATGCGGTTTGCGACATACCGCAAGAATCGATACTCCAAACGGCACATTTATATATTTAAGCATTTTGGATTCCAAATTAAAAATTTTATATAGCATGGAATTAATAAGCGCCGATCCAATGGTGTTTTCGGATTCTATTGACAGCCTGAACAAACGGGCAGCCAGCCGCACTAGAGCAATTGGAACAAAAAGAAAAAAATTAAAATAGGACAGACGCGCTATTTCAAAACCGCTTTCTCGAATTTTCTTACGCAATTCTTTAATAGTATATCTGCGATAATGATTGCTTAATTCGTCGGAAACGCCCCAAAGCAAGTTGAAGGCCGGGGCAAAGATAATAGCCACACCGCCCGGCTTTAAAACGCGGTAAATTTCTTGCAAAGCTCGCCGATCGTCTTCAATGTGTTCAATAACATCCAATGCCAAAATCAAATCAAACGACCGATCTCCAAAAGGAATACGTTCCGCGCTCCCATGCACAACTTGCAAAACGCCGCGTTCACGGCAAAACTCAATAGCCATTGGCGAAACATCCAACCCGCTTACCTCGCCGTAAACTTCCAATTCTTTGGCGAGCAGACATGCTCCGCATCCAATATCAAGTATTTTTAGATCACGACCATGCGGGAAGTATTTCCAAATTAAATCATGCACAATTTTTCTGCGCACTCTGTACCACCAATGCGAAACCTCCGTATCATAAATAGTTTGGTAGTGCGCGTCCTTCATAAGCCCCACTTATCTTGCCACATTTGAAATACCATTAATGTCCAGAGTTGTTTGCGGTTATCGCGCTTCCCCGTGAAGTGTTCTTGTTTTAATTTATTCACAAACTCAAAATTAAAAAGACCCGATTTGTCTATATTTCTTTTAGACAAAATCTCGTCACAAAATGCCCGCAGATCATTTTTAAGCCATATGGCCATGGGTATACCAAAACCCTTTTTGGGTCTTTTAATAATAGCTTGTGGGAGTTTGTTTGCCATTATTTTTTTTAAAATATACTTCGTAGTAAAATGCTTAAGCTTAAAATTTTGCGGCAAAGAATTTGCGAACTCCACAACCATCCAATCCAAAAATGGCGACCTTATCTCCAAAGAATTGGCCATGCTTGCGCGATCAACTTTCACCAAAACTCCGTCCATCATGTAAGTTCTTAAATAAAGATGGTTTAGATTCGCGTATTTATCAACACCTTCAAACACGTCCTCATCTTTAAGCACTGACCACACATCCGGTTTAAACAGCCTGCCGCGCTCTTCGCCGTTAAAACTCCCCAACCAAAGCATGTGCCTGCGCCCGCCGAGTTCGCCAGCCCCTCTCAAAAACTGCTTTAATTTAAAATCCAGACTAAAATTGTTATCGCTCGTTGGCAGCGCTTTGATAATCGGTTCTATAAAATATTGTCTAACCGCAATCGGAATGTTTTCATATACTCTGCCAGCGCCTTCGGCTAAAAAAGTGTCGTAACCGCAGAAAAGCTCATCTCCGCCGTCGCCCCCGAGAGCAACAGTTACCTTGTCTCGTGCGAATTGCGAAAGCAAAAAAGTGGGCAAAATAGAAGCGTCCGCCAATGGCTCATCCAAAAAATCAAAAATTTTAGGGACTAAATTTATCAAATCTTTGCTGGCAAATTTTTTCTCGAAATGTTCCGTACCCAAACATTCGGAGACCTCTTTGGCATAATCAGACTCGTCGAAACTTTTTTCGTCAAAACCAATGGAAAAAGTTTTAATTTTTTGCAAGCTGTTTTTTTGCGCGTAATAAGCAATTGTACTACTATCTATGCCGCCGCTTAAAAAAACGCCCAAAGGAACGTCGGAAACCATGCGCATTTCCACGCTCTCAGAAAACAACCCGTCAAGCCGATTTAATGACTCTTCAAAACTCAATTTACTGCCGCCGGAAGAGATATGCCAAAAACTTTTAATGTCTGCTCTGCCGCCATGCCAAACCAAATAAGACGCAGGCTCCAATTTGTAGACTCCCTTATAAATACTGTGAGGCGTAGGAATGTATTCATAGCTTAAATATTTATTTAATGAATACAAGTCAAGCTCTTTTTTGAATGCAGGATGATCAAACAGCGATTTGGGTTCTGAACCAAAAAGCAGGCAGTTCCCAAAAACACCCCAATAGAGCGGTTTTTTACCCATGCGATCGCGAGCCAAAATCAAAGCCTTGCTCTTGGAATCATAAAGAGCGATGGCGAACATCCCATTGAGATATTTAAAGCAGTCGGCTCCGTGATCTTCGTAAAGATGCGCGATAACTTCCGTATCCGTGTTTGTTGTAAAAACATGCTTTTGCTCTAAATTTTTCCGCAAGTCTCTAAAATTATAAATCTCTCCGTTGAAAACGAGCGCGACGGTTTTGTCTTCATTAAAAATCGGCTGCCCACCTTTTTCTAAATCGATAATAGCAAGTCGCCTGTGACCCAAGCCTATTTTTTGAATTTCGTCGAAAAAAAATCCATCGCCATCCGGCCCTCTGTGCTTCAGCGTCAAAGTCATTTTTTCCAATGTGTATTTTGTGCCGCCCCCGTAAAAACCGGTTATGCCACACATGTTGTTATTTATTTATAACTTCTTGTTTAATTTGATAATAAAGCGGCCGACTCAATTTCCATTGGAAAAACTCGGCCAAAAGCCCCATTAGAATAAATTGCGCGCCAATCATAACGCCAAGAGCAACCAATACCGGTAAAGGGGTTTGGATAAAACTTACTCCCAAAAAGTATTTGCGGTAAAGCATGTCTAAAAAAAATATAAGGGCTAAAAATAGGCTTACGAAACCAACGCCGCCGAAAAAATACATAGGCCTATTGCTGTAACGATGAAAAAACGAAAGCGACAGCAGATCCATTAAAACCTTGAACGAACGCATCGGGCCGTAATGCGACTTGCCGAACTTTCTCGCGCGGTGATTCACTGCCAATTCCGCAATGCGCGCTTTGTTAAATAAATAAGCGTAAGCCGCAAGCATTCTGTGCGCATCCCCTGAAAGTTGCAAGTTTTTTATCGCCTCTTTTTTATACGCTTTGAGCGTGCAACCATGATCATGGAGCTTGGCGCCTGTCACATAAGAAATTGCCGCGTTAGCCAAAATAGACGGCAATTTTCTTGTCAAAAACTGCCCCCTCCACCTGGCAACGCGCCAACCCGAAACAATATCGTATCCGGAATTTAATTTATCCAACAGATCTGGTATGTCATTCGGGTCATTTTCCAAATCTCCATCCAAAGTAACAATAATATCTCCGCTGGCTCTTTCTATGCCAGCGGCCAAAGCAACGGTCTGACCGAAGTTTTTCTGCAAACTTATAGCGCTGGCTTGCGGTAATTTACTTAAAATTTCCCACGTATTGTCAAATGATCCGTCATCAACGTAAATTATTTCGAAGGGCACGCGCGTTTTTTTGAACACATCTAAAATTTCTGAATGCAAAACTCCCAGCGAAGAGCCTTCGTTAAACACCGGTACAACAACGGAAACTTTGCGCTGTTCCATAAAAAACTACCAATATGTATAAAATAATGTTTGCGTAAGAATTATCTGGAAAAACAATAAAGATAAAAGCGATGCAAATTGGGTTTTATCAAAATTTTCTGTAGCTCTAATTAAAGGCAAAATGAAAAGGGGCGTCAAAAACAGCCAAAGCCTCTCCACCTCTCCTTGAAATAAACCCAAAAAAATAATTAAGGTAACTATTATTGCGCCGGAGGAACCAATAAAATTATTTTCGCGCAACAAATCTGTCGTCCCGCGAATCAGCGCCTTTATGTTGGGCAAACCCAAATAAACGGCAAAGGCAGATATATTCATGACAAAATAGGCCAGATACAACATTGCGGATTCAAAATTGCTCCCAACGTTGTGGTATAATCTGCCGTGAGCAACAAAAAAATTTTCAATTATGGAGTAACCTGTCCATAAATAAAGCGCCGCGAAAAACATCAAAAACCCAAAAAAAGTGGGAATGATTCTTGTAACAATCCCGCGCTTATAAAGCATGAAAAATAATATTAAAAATAGCGGGGCCAAAAGCGCAAACAAATAATTTAAAAAAAGCGCGAGGGCAGCGGCCACGCCGCCCAAAAAGGACAAGAATGCGCCGCGCCTCCAACCCTCGTAAAGAATCGCAATCGCCAGCCAAGAAAAGAACAAAAAGGCCGCCTCCATGGATGTTGCGCTCATCATGACAAAGCTTGGCACAAAAATAAAAATCTGAAGCCCTCTGCGAACATTGTCTTCGGTGGCAAAATTCTTTAAAAAATAGTACAGTGGAAATATAACAAAGCCACCGAGCATGATGATCAAAACAGCTAAGCCGGCGAATCCGGCGCCGAGATACTGATGAAAAAAGTACAAAATAAGAGTGTAGCCGGGAGGGTGCACGCTGGCATGCACGGTCAATTTCGGCTGAAGAGCAACATAGTCCCGTAAAAATTCAGGAATACTCGTTACCAAAAGCATGTCTCCTGTATACTCCCATCTCGTGCGTGTAAATGGCTCATAAACGCTGTAAAAACCCTCGCGTATTGCAGCGACGCTGATGCTAAAAGCGATAAAGATTAAATAAAGCGTCAAAAGAAATTTAAAAGCATTGAGTTTTTCAATTTTTTCCCTGAATTTTAAAAATAAAAAGAAAATCCCTAAGGCGCCGAGCATCCACCAAATACCGAGTGCTTTGGGCGAGGGTACAGCATAAAACGGCAATCTGTCTGAAACATATCCATAAGGAAAAAAATAGAAAATAGTCAGTTTTAAAATGGCTACAACAAAAATGGCGAGGAAAGTAAAAACAAAAAGCGATTTGGCAAATTTGTTCTCTCTGAAAAATTTAAAATAAACAAAAGTAAAAACAACAACAAATAAAAAGGTAATACCTAATCCCCATAAAGCTATCATGAGTTTAGCTCCGGAAATTTCTATCATTATCCCAGTTTATAACGACAAGGCGGTGATAGGCAAGAGCATAGACAGGCTCACGAACTTTTTGGGCGCCGAAAATTTCAATGCAGAAATTATTGTAATAAATGACGGCGGTTGGGATAAAACAGCCGAAATCATAAGCGCGAAATCGCAAAATAATCCTGCGATTAAATTCATTGATCGCAAAATGAATCTCGGCAAGGGCGCGAGCGTCCGCGAGGGCATCTCTGCCGCCTCAAGCAACATTATTATTTTTACCGACGCAGATTTGCCGTACGGCACAAGTTACTTTAAAAAAATGATTGAACTTTTAAAATCCGGGACGGATTTAGTAATCGCCAATAGAAACCTGCCCGTCCGGCAGGCGGGTCTAACATCTAACACCCAACACCCAACTTCCGACATCGGCTTTGTGAGACATCTGACCCACTGGGGTTTTGGGTTTTTAGTCCGCCATCTACTTCATCTCGAATTTTCTGACACGCAGGCAGGGCTTAAAGGACTTACCAAAAAAGCCGCCGAGGAATTTCTGCCAAGTCTAAAAATAGACCGCTTTGCTTTTGATTTGGAACTTTTGGTCAAAGCAAAACGCGCCGGGCTCCAAATAAAAGAGGTTCCAGTTGTTTTGGAAACCATAGGAAAGTCCAACATTAGTGTGCTCCGCGATTCGTTTCAAACGTTAAAAGATATTCTAAAAATTTATTTTTCTGTATAAAGCATAATGGCCGACTTGTTTATGAACCGTATAATCAGATTTGAGATTTTGATCCAAGCTCTCGGGCCAAGCGCCTTGTACAGCAATATAAGAATATTCCGCGGCATCGCCGCGCCCGAAAGACAATACGGGATTTATTTGTAAATACTGATAAACCTGCCTATTCTCAATCAAAAACGCGGCGCTTGGTCCGTTAATTATTAAATTTTTATCCTGCGGCGCTGTTGTTTCCATAACATATTTTGAAAACATTTCCGCTTCATCGGAATAATATATGCTTGTGTTTCTTTGATTAATGGTGTATCCAAGCTGGAATAAAAATAACAAAACAACCACAGAGATTGCGATTTTTTTGTTGAGTAAATAAATCAAAGCAGCCGGGAAAATCAAAAATAAAATCATGTGCGCGGGGAAAAAATAGCGGTACCAACCGGGGGTTTTGAGGTAAAAAGCCATAGTTAGCAAAACAAAAATGGCCAATGTGTTTTCAATAAAATCAAAACCGCGCGGGAAAACACTCGGTGTTTTTGGGGATTCAACACCGAGTGTTGAGGAGCGCGGTTTTGATTTTCTTTTCCATACCAAAAACGCGGCGGACACCAGAAATAAAACAGCAAAATGGATCGGGGTTGATTCGGTGAAAAATCGCAGAAAATTCGCCCAGATTAAATTACCGAAATTCGTTGAAGCGTAAGAATTGGAATAATACGTAATGGCCGATAAAAACCCGCCGAAAGAAAAGCTCGGCAAAATCGTGTAAAGCCAAATGGCCATCGGCAAAACCGCGCCAGCCGCCAAAACCGCGATTCTTTTTAACTTGGAGGCTAAGCCTCCAAGTGAAAAAATCTCGCCGGCAAAAATCGCGATCGGCACGATAAGAAAAAACGGCTTTGTTGCCGCAGAAAGGCCGGCAAAAAAGCCGGCAAAAAGCAAGCGCAGATTAAAAACAAGCCGAGCAGTGTTTTTGCTTTCCTCGTTCCGGCCAGCGCCGGAACTCGGGGTGAAAGCTTCGCAATTTTTCGCTCTGCGAAAAAACCATGCTTGCTCGCTTCCAAACCCGCAAAAATACTCCCGGCTTGGTTTCTTGCCTGGCAGTATAAGCAGAATCAGCGCGCATAGAAAATAAAATAACCCAGGAATTTCTCCCAAAACCGCCTTACCGTTGCCGTAAAACGGCGTAAAAGACACAATCAGCGCAACGCTCATAAGAGCCGCAGTTTTTCCGTAAAGTTTTTTTACTAAAAAATAAGCGGCCAGCGCGAACAAAAATAAAAACAAGACCATCGGCGCTCTCGCCGCGGCCAAATTAAATCCGAACAGTTTTATGGATAAGGCCACCGGCAGCAAAACCGGATAATTGCTCGTAATCAAAAATTGGCGGCTCTCCACAAACTCGTCCGGTCCGATTTTTAAGCTGTAAACGCCGTCTTGAATCAAGCTTTTAGCGATACCCAAATTAATCCCCTCGTCAAACCAAGTAGCGGGGCTTTTGGGTAACTGCCATGCCCCAAAGACAATTAAAATTAGAAATAAAAAAAATAAAATAAAATTATCTCGAGACAGCATATTTTAAATGATTATATATAAACCTCGCGCCGACTCCGGCAAAAAGAAACACAAACGGCGCTAAAGGAATGTTGTAGCGACTAACATCAGCACCAAGATATGCCGCACTGCCGAGAGTTAATGTATTTACTGCCATAACCATAACAAAAAGGCTAAACCACGGCCTGCTGCGTTGATCAAAATAGCTCAATATAAATAATCCAAATAAAACAACTTTGACCATGTTGCTAGTAATTACAAACGCCCCGATTAAACCGCCGTATATGCCATCTAGCAAAATCGGCAGTTTGGGTTTTATCACATAGTTTATCAAATATTGATAGTGGTTATTCCAAATAGACTGCCACGCCAAAGACAAATGAAATTTAATATAAGCAAATGGATGCGCTTTCAAAACCTTAAAAAACTGTTCTTTATAAAACGGCGTATTCGCAAAATCGTAATAAAAAGTCTGCGGATTTGGATAGCCGTCTGGAATTTCCGGCCGAGAAAAAGCGAGGTTCTGGTTGCTAGCAAATCTCTGCACTAAAAACATGTCAATATTGTACCAAGAAGCAGAGCTAAGCTCCCAAGTGTCAAATATGATTTTATTGCGCAGCGCCCACGGAAAAAGCACAGTTAAAAATAAAACTGTCGTTACAAATATCTGCCCCCACGGAATTTTTTCTCTCCCCCGCCATAAAATAAACAGCAGAAAAAACGGCATAAAATATAAACTAATCGGCCGCGCAAGCGTAGCAAACCCAAGCATTACAGCAAAAACAGAATAGCGCTTAAGAAAAAAATAATAACAAGCAAAAACAAACAAAAAAGCAAAAAGATAATCCGACATTAAAAGGTTGTTCCAATAAATAGATGCCGGCTCAAGACTTGTTAAAACCGACGCGAAAACGCTCACGCCGTAAGAAAAATTCAGCAATAAGCCGATGCGATAAATTAAGACGCTGATAAATCCGGCCATAATGTTCTGTGCAAAAATTATTAAAAAAAACGGCGATTTAAACCAAAGAAAAAACGCGACAAAAAATGTATAAAGCGGCGTGCGGTAGGTATCCGGCATATACGGTGGGTTGGTATTTAAACTAAAAATATGGTGGTTGATTAAATTTTCCGCGCCCTGAAGATAAAAAGAAAGGGCATCCGAATAAGCCAAAAAGCCGTGCGATCCGAATTTTAATTGCACAAAAATCGCGTACAAAAAACGAACCCCGAACGCCAAACAAAATAGAAAAATCTCTGTTTTTGAAAATTTTGATTTCATTTTATTGTCTGCGCACGGCCAACAACATGCCTTGGGCGCGATTTTCTGGTAAAATTTTTGTTTCGAATCCCATTTTGTTTAAAAAGCGCGCTAAATTTTCCGAGGTATGTTCAACGTTTTTTACGCCGTAAAATATTGGATTATGATACTCAAGCGCAATGCGCTTTATTCGTTTAAGTATTTCGGCGGGAGTATTAAATAATATTTCGTATTCAGCTCCTTCGCAGTCTATTTTTAAAAAATCACATTGTTCAATTTTAAAATCTAAAAATGTCTCTTTCAGTGTTGTACAATCCACACTGATAAAATCTTTAGTTTCTTTAATGAGGCTGTGAGCGGCATTATTAAACAGATCATAATAAAAAGGCGCCTTTCCGCTATGCGCGGCGATGGCTTTTTGGAATGGATGCACATTTGTAAGCCTATTTAACGCAATATTCTTATTAAACTGAAAATAGTTTTCTGGCGATGGCTCGAAACTAAAAATTGAGGAATCTTCTGTTTGCCGTGCCGCATAAACAGAAAATGAGCCAATGTGCGCTCCGATGTCAATAATCACCCCGCATTGACTTAAAACTCCTGGCGCATAATCATATTGCCTATCTATCACGCAATTTGTAACCATATATAAATCTGCTAGCTTTGATTTTAAATTCTCTGAGCGAATAAATAATTTTATATTGCTCACATTAACAATGGTTTCTCTCCGATGCGTAAGCCAAAAATCTAGCCACAAATTCATCGGCAAGAATCGTTTGGATGCAAAAAATAGTTTTATGGATTTTACGCAAGCGACGAACAATCTGTATATTTGATAATCAAAAAACATGTGATGATAATTTTATCCTTAACATTGTGAATAAACATTTAATGCCGTGTAAAGCGCTCATTTTCTTGCCGCTCTTCTTACTGCGAGCTTTGTAAGATATAGGAACTTCTACAATATTCCCGAGTCCGGAAAGGCTATAAGTAATTTCTACCACATCAAAAACAAAATTGTTGGTGGCTAAATGCATCAATTGCGGAACAAATTTGCGCGGAAATAGTTTATAGCAAGTGGCTATATCGGTAAGTTTTGTTCCGAATAATATGTTGAATATTTTTGACAACAGAATACCTCCGTAAAAATAAATCGCGCTAAACGGCACATTGTTTTTGCGCAAAGCCCTCGAACCAAATACAATACTTGCCCGACCATTTAAAATCGGCGCCAACATTATGGGCAAATCTGCCGGATCATATTCCAAATCCGCGTCCTGAATAACAATAAAATCCCCGGTCGCCTCTTTAAATCCGCGCCGCAGAGCCGCGCCCTTGCCACAATTTTTTTTCTGGTAGAAAATTTTATATTTGTCGGATTGTTCTGGGCCCCTCAAAATATCGCGCGTTCCGTCGGTTGAACCATCGTCAATAATAATAATTTCTTTATTTATATCGCCCAAATCCACAACCTCAATCCGCCGGAGAATTTCCAAAATCGTATTTTCCTCGTTGTATGCGGGAATAATAATCGAAAGTTTCATGCTCTAGATTATAACGAAAATTTTATGTATAGTAAACCCCATGAAGTCTCTCAACAAATCACTTATTTTTATATTAGCCCTTGCTTTTCTCGCAAGAATCGTTGGCATAAGCTACGGACTCCCGCTTTGGCTTGTTGATGACGAACCGCCGTTTACCTTGGCCGCTCTTAAAATGCTGCAGTTAAAAACTTTGATTCCGGCTTCGCAACTGGCGGATTTCAAGACTGTTCTTTACTACCCGCCTTATCTTTCTTATTTATATTTGCCGTTTTTTGCGGCTCTTGTTGCAATAAAATTGTTATTATATGACGGCCCAAGCGCTCTTTTTGCTTCATTTCTTTTAACCGACCTTTCGTGGTTTTACATTATTGCGCGCACAATTAACGTTGTTTTGGCAACTCTTTCGGTTTTTTTAGTTTATAAAATCACGGAAAATATTTTCCGAGATCGCCGCCCCGCGCTGTTAGCCGCTTTTTTTGTCTCAACAAGTTTGATCCACACAGCGCTTTCAATGGTAAGCCGCCATTGGCTATCGTTTTTTTTGTTTGCAGCGATTACGCTTTTTTGGCTTTCGCGTGAACATTTATCCGAAAAGAAAAGATATCTCTGCGCTGCCATATCCGCCGGAATAGGCGTTGGATTTGCGATAATCAATATTCTGCTCGCAGCGCTTATTGTCTTGTGGCACACAATATACGACAAAAAAACGATTTTGGGCGCGCTTAAAGAAAAGTTTTTCTACAGCCTCTTCTCTGTGTTTGCAGCGCTCGCCGCGCTGCCCTATTTGCTTTATCCCGGAAGTCTCGGCTTCCGGGCAGACACAACAGAGGAAACCACAAAAACCATCTTAGGCGCGCTTGCAAGTCCAATCTACTTTGCAAAGACAATAGCAACATCGGAATTTATATTGATTGCGTTCACGATTTTAGGCTTAGTTTTCACATTTAAAAATCACCGCCGCGTTTTTTGGGCTTTCGCCGCGTTTATTTATTCCTACAGCGCAATTTTTTATCTGGTTTTCAGATTTGAGCCGCGATTTTTTATGGGGCTTTTGCCGTTTTACGCGATTTTGGCCGGCTACGGATTTTATGAAATTCAAAAAAAATTGCCCTCCGGGGTACCGCAAAAAATATTTCTGCTTGTTCTTTTAATTCCGCTTGTCTTCGTCCTGCGCTTTGACTGGCTTGCGATAAAAAACGATTCTCGCGTGCTTGCAAGAAGGTGGGCCGAAGAAAATTTACCGCCGGGGACCAAGATCATCGTGCTTGCGCGGCTTACGCGCTTTTCCACAACAGAGAAAGCGATATCAGAGCAAGAAAAAATTGATTCCTCGTCTTTAAGAAAAGTTGACCGGGCCGACGCGGAACTAGGAAAACCGAATTTCCACGCCCTGAATCTGTTTGACGCTGGCAACCAAAACTTCTACGAAAACGTGGAAAGCTACATCCAACAAAACAATTACGAATATTTGGTTATCCAACCAACTTACAAAAATAGCCAATATTTCAAAAATGTGCTAGAAAAAAGCGAGCTCATGCGAACATTCGGCTCTGGAGAAACAGCGATATCTTTGGCTGAAAGCCAATTTTTAAAGAGTCCCCTAGTCCTGTTTCAAATAAAAGAAATGGGCCCAGAGATAGAAATATATAAATTAAAATGAAAATTTTTGTCATTATCCCTACTTATAACGAAGCGGCGAACATAGGCGCGCTTTTAAATATTCTTTGCGCCAAAGTATTTAAAAAAATCCCGAATCATCGAATGGGAATTTTAGTTGTTGACGGAAATTCGCCCGATTGCACGGCCGAGGCCGTAGCTGCTGCATCCGCGCGCTATCCGAATATTTTTTTAATTAAAGAAAAAGAAAAAAGAGGCATAGGAGCCGCGTATGCCTATGGATTTAATCACGCAATAAAAAATCTCGGCGCGGACGCCGTAATTGAATTTGACGGCGATGGCCAGCATGATCCAAACGATATTCCGAGACTCATCGCAGAATTTGATAATGGGCACGATTATGTAATCGGCTCGCGATATGTTGCCGGAGGCGCAATTCCCGCAGAATGGGCGCTTTATAGAAAGCTCTTAAGCCAGCTTGGCGGTTTAACCGCCAAGCTGATATTGGGTCTGCCAATAAACGACGCAACTTCCGGCTTTAAACTTTCGCGCGTTGCCGGATTCGCTGAAAATTTGCCGTTTGATGCAAACAAACTGCTCTCAAAATACTACGCGTACAAAATCCATTGGCTTTACGAAATGCTGCGCATGGACGCGAAAACCAAAGAGGTCCCAATTCAATTTTTAGAACGCAGAGGCGGCTCCTCCAAAAGCACCCTCCGCGACATTTTTGATTCGCTCTATGTCGTTCTTGCGCTGAAATTCAGAAAAAATAAAAGCCCCCAGCATAAATTAAGCTAGGAGCACACAACGCTCATCGGCAGCCGTCGAAAGTAAAACCTTCCTTGCGGCTTAATTGCATTTTGGTAAGTTGTTTCTCAACAAGCGAGCTGAAACCGAAAATCAACGACGCGCGCACGATTAAACCATAGACAGCATAGATCAATTTAGTTTTCCAGCCGCCAGTTCCATAAATCGGTAAAATTTGGACTTCAAGGCCGTTCTCCTGTCCAAATTTTTTCCAAAGCGGCGCGCCTGCCCAAAAATACCAGTTGGAAGACACAACAATGATTTTTGACGCATCATGTATCAATTTCCTTACATCGTGAGTTACATTGCGCGATTCAGAAAAGATACCCACGCCCTCTCCGATATGCACCCGAGTATAAATCAGATGTATGTAGTTTTTAAATAAATACTCTCTCATAAGTTCAGCCAATGTTTTGCTGCCCTTTTCATAAGGCACATTGCCGGTCACCACAAAAGCAACATCGATTCTTCCTTCTGAAATCTCGCACTCGGCGGCGCACTTAAGCGCATGAGACAAGCGGTTAAGGGTCGTTGGGCAAAGTTTGTCCTTTTCGGCAAAATGACACGACACAACAACAATAACGGTTGTTTCCAATTTTCAAACCCCCATTTCAAACCTAGTTAGAAGTTAACTTAGTTTAAAAACAAAGTCAATAGCGCGTGGTAATGTGCAAGCACATATGTAGAACTTTTCGTGCGAATTGTTCTAAATATAGTTTGGGGCAAAATATAGAATCCGTTAAAAATGTTCGTGCAACACATTTAGCAATGATTTCTCCGTATCACCAAGTTTATCGTTTAAAGAATAAAGCGTTAAACCATATACGCGTTCTTTTGTTAAAAAGTCGGCGTGATAAAGCGTAAGCAAATGCTTGGAAGTTGATTTAATCGATGTCTTTATTTTCTCAGCTATTTCACCAACCGAAGCGCTTTTGTTTTTACTAATAAAAGCTAAAATCTCCAATCTTTTATAATTAGCTAGCG
>Ga0209542_10000355_pt1 | contig 112010 bp, 99 predicted proteins | sample RifCSPhighO2_01_FD_184028 | JGI IMG/M metagenome (GOLD analysis project Ga0209542, IMG submission 184028) | Soil microbial communities from Rifle, Colorado - Rifle CSP2_plank highO2_0.1 (SPAdes) (version 2) | ecosystem: Environmental > Terrestrial > Deep subsurface > Rock core/Sediment ...
ATCGACCTGATGGATTTTCTTTCCCACCACATCAACTGAATTTGCTCTCGTTCCTCGATAGAGAAATGCTGATATTTCATAGACTTCTATGATACCAGAAGTGTTGCACTTACTTGTTGAACTGAAGGGGTCATGAATTGATTAGTATTTAAAAATCCCGTTAAAGGGATTTTTTTATTTATAGCTTATAAAGATTTCTCTACCTCACCGCATAGCATGTGAATAATTGCCAGATGGACTTCCTGGACTAAAGCCATACTCTCAGATGGGACGAGAATCGCCGCATCGACATAACTAAGAAGGTCATTAGTTCTGGTACTGAATAATCCGATTGTTTTGGCGCCGTTGGCTCTGGCTACACTAAAAGCATTGAGAATGTTTCTTGAGTGTCCGCCAGGATAGACATCGCTGGTGGTTAAACCGATTACCACATCACCGGGCTTACAAAGAGCTTCAATCTGTCTTGAGAAAACAGAATCAAAACCGAAATCATTACTCTGAGCAGTTAATATTGAGCTATCAGTGGTTAAAGCAATCGCCGGCAAAGCCCGTCTTTTTTTCTCAAATTTACACACTAGCTCTGCCGCAAAATGCTGAGCTTCGGCCGCCGAACCGCCGTTGCCGAATATAAGAATTTTTTTGTCTTTACAGACAGCATTCACTAAAATTTCGCTGGCCGTCCAAAAACTTTGGAAAAAATTGACGTCATTTAATAACCGCCCATATATTCCTGATCGAACTGCCAAGGCTTCTACCAGCAGATTCCTCATCTGATTTCCTTGAGTTTTATTTGTAAAACTGCTAAATTTCTTATATCATAAAATGGTATAAAGACAACAGATGAACAGGCTTGCGACGCTTTTCTCGGGAATAGTCAAAATTTATAAAGCCCTGATAATTTTAAAATATGCTTTCTGGAAATACAGGTTCCAGTTTTTGGTCATGACCGGACTGGGATTCGTCGGCGGGATGCTAGGCGGACTTGGCGTCGGTATGCTTATCCCTCTTTTTGCCCTGGTCACCGATCCAAGCGGTGTCGGCTCCTCAACCTTCCATTATTTTGTAAGTAAGACTCTGGCTTTCTTTCACTTGGGCTACAACCTCCCGCTTATCTTGGGATTTATGGTATCTCTTTTTATCGCCAAAGCCGGAATAGTTATTTTAGTCAGCTATATCAATGAGTTGATTGATGCGCGTTATGTGCGCGATAACAGCTCAATGCTGTTTAGAAAGACGCTGGGAGCGGACTGGACATTTCTTATGAACCAGAAGGTCGGATACCTTGATAGAATAATTACTCAGGACGTCTCTCTAAGCGGCGGCATTCTTATGGCTATAAGCGATTTTCTGGTCCGTATTGCCAGCCTAGCATCTTATGCGTTTATCGCCTTTAAAATATCCGTTCCAATTACCGCCATATCCATGATCGGAGGAGTGCTGATATTCGCATTTTTAAAACCTCTTTACTTTAAGGCGCGAGGGCTTTCCCGGCGTATGAATATCACCAACAAGGAGATGAGCCATCACGTTAATGAGAGCCTGATCGGAGCAAAAATATTAAAATCGTTTGCCGTGGAACCAGCCGCAGCTAAAAAGAGTTCTTTATACCTGGAAGAGCTAAGAAAAATACAGATTAAAGCCTCGCTGATAGCCAACTTTCAAGGCGCGTTATTCGAACCTGTTTCCCTTATGTTTATTTCGGGATTATTCATCTATTATTATAAGTCGCCAGCTTTCGATATCGCTTCTTTCGCAGTAATCGTTTACTTAATTCAAAAAATGTATTCATTTATACAAGCAATACAAGGTAAACTTAATACTATTAATTCATCGTATACTTTCCTTAACACGATGCTTGACTATCAGGATAAAGTACAGAAATATCAGGAAAAGTCCTCCGGCAATAAGCCTTTTAAATTTGAACGGTCTATAAATGTTGAAGGAGTCAGCTTCGCCTATCCAAGTATAGAGCTGGACACAATTTCTAATGTAAATTTTGTAATTAGAAAGGGTGAGCTTATTGGAATTATAGGACCGTCCGGAGCCGGTAAAACAACCTTAGTTGATCTTTTCCTGCGACTTCTTAGACCTCAGAAAGGAGTTATTAAAATTGATGACGTCGATGTTGACTCTGTAGATTTAACGGACTGGCGAAAAAACATCGGTTATGTGTCACAGGATATTTTTCTTCTTAATGACACGATTGAGGCAAATATACGTTTTTATAACGAATCTATCTCCCACAAGGATATTGTAACTGCCGCTAAGATGGCTAATATTTATGATTTTATAGAAAGTCTGCCCAATAAGCTTGAAACACAAGTCGGCGAACGCGGAGTAAAACTATCTGGAGGCCAGAAACAACGCATCTCATTAGCCAGAGTCTTGGCCAAGAAACCATCGCTCTTGATCCTTGATGAGGCAACGAGCTCTTTAGACAACGAGTCGGAATCATTAATCCAGGAGGCAATAAATGACCTTAAGGGTAAAATTACGGTTCTAGCCATCGCTCACCGACTATCTACCGTAATGAATTCTGACAGACTAATCGTTCTTGATAGCGGAAAGCTCATTGAGACAGGCACTCCGGATGAATTAATAAAAAATGCCAACTCATATTTATATAAGAGCTACCACGTCAAGGATAAATGATTCCTCAAAACATGAAAAATAAACCCGAGCTATCAGTAGTTGTCTTGTGCTATAGGAGCGGGAAAACCATAATCCCCTACTTAGGACAGATGGAAAAAGAGCTTAAAGACGGCGGAATGGATAATTATGAGCTGGTCTTAGTTGGTAACTATCTTCCTGGTTCAGACGATAAAACACCGGATATAATAAGACAACTTGCCCTAAAAAATCCCAAGATATTACCAGTAATTATGGAGAAAAGGGGTATGCTGGGCTGGGATGTCCGAACTGGATTTAAAGCCGCAACCGGAGAAGCCATAGCTTTAATCGATGGGGATGGACAAATGCCCTCCAAAGATATCGTCAGACTGTATCGAGTGCTCAAAAGCGGTGAATTCGATCTTGTAAAAACATTCCGTAAAACACGAATGGACGGACCATACCGAAGGTTTATTTCCAGCTGGTATAACATGATTTTTCACATTCTTTTTCCGAAAGTATCGTTCAGGGATATAAACTCAAAACCTAAGTTAATAACAAGGGGGGCATACAATAAGATGAACCTTTCCTGTGACGGTTGGTTCATAGATGGAGAGATCATGCTCGAATCCATGCATCACGACCTCAACGTAGCGGAAGTACCGACTGTTTTTCATGAAAATGAGTGGCGCGGAAGCTTTGTCAGAATTTGGACAATTTTTCAATTTCTATGGCACATGGTAGTTTATCGGTTTAAATATTGGTTTAAATAGTGACGCGCATATTAAGAAAAATAACTTATCCTTTAATAATTACGGGCGCTGTTGCCTTAATTTTTTATTTGGATAAAGGGATGATGATCGGATCCGACACAATGACCTACATGGACTTCTCCTATGTCATTCATAAAGGCGGTCTCTTGTTTATAGATTACTACGACTATCGCCTACCCGTATTCCCCTATATTTTTTCGTTTATTTATAATTTAGGTTTTTCTGATTTTACGAATAGATTCATAATGCACTTTTTCATTTATTCCTTTTACGCTATCTTAATCTACGCTATTTCTGTTTTCCTGACTAAGTCAAGAAAAATATCTTTACTTGTCTCATTAGTTGCTCTCGTCACCATCACCGCCAGACAGCTTGATGCCGGCAGAAATATCGGCGTACCACTTTTTTATCACACCCTAGAGTTATTAAGCGTTTTTCTATTTATTCCTGTATTTGCATACAAAGACTACCCGTTCGGCAAAAAAGTATATCTTTCAATTTTATCGGGCTTTATTTTTAGCTTAGCCTTCTGGGGACGCCAGGCTCATATATTCCCCTTCCTTATGATCGCTATTTTTCTAACTACTAACTTGCTATCGGAACGATTCCGTTTGCCAAGAAAGCAAAACCTTGTTCTCTCCTTTTCTTTTACTTCTGCGCTTACTTTGGGATCAGTATTGATAATCAGTATTTTCAACAACGGCTCTCCCGATTTCTTTATTAATTTAAAGAAGTGGCTGATTGATGTTCCCCGCATGGGATATCTTGGCGGGAGTGACCCCCTCTATGACGTTCTCTTGAGAAGAGTAAGAAATATAATTATCTACGGACTAACTCAATTTGAGAATCATATTTATCCGATCTTTTGGATAAATTTTGTGGCGACCATAACTTACCTAGGTAAACTATTATCCTCCGGACATAAGCATCGCCTATCCGATATAAAAGTTTTTTACAAAAATAATTCGCAATACATTCTGCTAGTGATTTTTGGTGCGATAATGGTCATTACTTCGTTAATCGGTACCGGCTACGGTAATTCAAGACATATGGCCCCGATAATCTCTTTCCATGCAATTTTTCTTTCTTTTGTTCTCGGCAACATGAAGTTTGATAGAAGCACAATAAGGAACCCGATCTTTGCTCTTATCATTATTATTTTCATTCTGCCCCAAGCCTATATTTTTTGGAATAACGGCGAGAAACAAAGTTATGCCGCTTCGCGAACGCAGGAGAATAAAGAATTGTTTACTTATAAGTTTGCCGATGCTCTGTCGGAAACACTGAAAGGAAGAGACAACACGGTTCTTGTTTTAGGCGGATACTCTACGGTTGTCCGGCTAGTTGATTATAAGCCGTTCATGGGTTTAAATACTGATGTTTTCAGTTACGTTATAATGCCGGGTTTATATGGAGATGATTTTATAGACTCCTTCAAGGAAAACCTGAAAAAAGTTGATACGGCTATTATCCTCCCCGATTATCCAAACGTAGAGTGGGCCGGAGGTAGTATTAACAATGAAATTTACAAAATAACCGAAGATTATCTGTCTAAGAATTTTAAATTGCAAAAAGAAGTAAAAGGTGAGAATTTCTATCCGCTAAATCCGAATTTATATAATAAAGGGGCCTTAATATATGTCAGAGAGCAGACAGAAATAAAAAAGACCCCCCTGTTTTGACATAGATTGTTTTAAATTGTACTATATGGCCAAGTTCTTTTCCAACTTGGAGGTAGGAATTGGAAAATCAAAGCGTAGTAAAGGGTTTTCGCCATGTCGGACTGGTAGTAAGAGACATTAAAGTATCTCTGAGCTTCTACCAAAATTTTCTAGGCCTGACTATTGCCAGACAAGACACTGAAACAGGTGATTTTATCAGCCGTTTAGTTGGAATTAACGGCGTAACCATTGAATGGATCAAGCTGAACATACCCGGAGGAGGGTTACTGGAATTAATTCAGCACCATTCCCATCTGGATACCAAGATGACTCTAAGGGTTAACCTTACCCCTACTAACCAACTGGGCTGTTCTCACCCAGCGTTTACGGTTAATAACTTGCAGGCTCTTTACGACCGGCTCACGGACAATGGCTATCAATGTCTTTCGGCACCGCTTCACTCTCCAGACGGTAAAGTAAAAGTTCTCTTTGCTTATGATCCTGATGGAATTTTACTGGAGCTAGTTGAAGAAAAAACCCGACCAGGGGAGATCTGAGAATGACCATCAAAACAAAACACCGAATAATCCAAGACGGTTTTGTTCTGAAAAAGAGTGATCTCTACCAAGAGCTTTACGGCTTGGAACCGCATTCTGCCGCTCAGGCCATTCCAATTACCTGGGACAAAGCCATAGATTTTTCCGTTTACGACGATTTGGGAAATAAATGGATTGATATGACCTGCGGTATTTTTGTCGCCAACGCCGGACACGCCAACCCGGCCATCAAGGCTGCAATTAAAAAACAGCTTGATGCTGACTTGCTCTTTGCCTACAACTACCCGACAACGATCAGAAGAGACTTTGTCTCCAGACTTTTAGCCCTCTCACCATCATACTTCACCAAGGTGGTTCTCCTTAATTCCGGTTCCGAAGCAGTAGATTTAGCCTATAAGCTGATTAAAAATTGGGGTAGAAAGAACAACCGCCCGCACATTATTACAATGAAAGGAAGTTATCACGGCCGAGGATTAAGCAATGACCTTATCTGCGGAAATAAAAACAAAGCAGATTGGTCCGGTGTTAATGATGCCGGAGTCCACTTCATTGATTTCCCATATCAAAAGAATGATGAGTTCAATCCTGATTGCTTACCTCCGGCCAAGGACATAGCCGCTTTCTTCTTGGAAACATTTCAGGGCTGGGGCGCGTGGTTTTATCCGCCTAAGTTTATTACAAGGCTTTATGATTTTGCCAGACAGAACGGAATACTAATTTGTTTTGACGAAATGCAGTCCGGGTTCTATCGTATCGGACCGCTATACGGATATATGACATATGGCGACCTCCAACCGGACATCATTTGTCTTGGCAAAGGCATCACCTCTTCTCTTCCCCTATCGGCTGTTCTAAGTAGAGATGAAATTATTGATTACGATAACAAATCCGACCTTCATGGCACGCATTCGGGAAATCCCCTCTGCTGTGCAGCAGGATTAGCAAGCTTGAACTTTCTCAGCGATCTGAAACAAGTTCGGAAACGCACAGAAGTTATGAATGTTTTTCAATCAGAACTTTCTAAGCTGTCTCTGCTCCCCGAGATAAAACAGGTTAATGTCCGAGGTATGATAGCGGGATTAATCTTCAATGAATCTGATACCGCCACTAAAGTTGCTATGGAATGTATTAAGCAAGGAGTTCTGGTTGTATGCACCTTTAGAGAGTCCATAAAACTGGCTCCGCCATTGACCATTACAGCGGAGGCCGTTTACGAAGCAACAGATGTTATTCGTAACTGTATTGTAGATACCGAAAGAGTATAAAATCAAAAACCGATCTTTATGATCGGTTTTTTACTATCCAAGCGGCACATCGTCAGAAACATCTTGCTGGTTAGGATATTCTTTTCTCAATCTTTCGATATCACTTTTATCCATTTGCCAGCCTAAAGCGCCGAGATTTTCTTCTAAATGGCCGGAACGGCGAGTTTTAGAAAGCGTTATGACGTAAGGCTGAGAGGTCAGCCAGTTAATAGCGATCTGCGACGGAGTTTTATCATACTTATCGCACATTTCTTTCAAAATAGACGGGATATTTTCCAAGAGATTACCTAAGGGTCGCCATGCCGAAAGGAATACATCATTATTCTGGCAATATTCAACCAAACCTTTTCTCTCAGGCTCGCGAAACACAAGATTATAGTGAACCTGATTGCAGACAATCTTATTTCTAGTATAAGTTTGTGCTTCGGCGAAATGTTCTTTTGTAAAATTACACACTCCAATACTCTTTACAATTCCCCTCTCAACAAGTTTATCAAGCGCCAGCATTGAATCTTTAAGCGGGATGTCTTTGGTATATCGATGCAAGAGATACAGATCAAGATAATCAGTCCCAAGCCTTTCGAGGCTTTGGCTACATGACCTTAAAATACTTTCATAGCCCATATTTTTTTGATGCACTTTTGAAACTAGAAAAATTTTTGATCTGTCATATCCCTGCATCGCTTTTCCGACTAAAATTTCCGTATAACCATTCGCGTAAGACTCCGCGGTATCAATATGGGTAACGCCCATGTCCAGCGCAGACCTGATACCGACGATATCGGCTTCATCGTCATTAGAAATATTTCGGTCTTTGCGTCCGCCCATTTGCCAAGTACCCAGGCCATAAACCGGTATTTCAAATCCGTTTTTTAATTTTTTAGTCGGAATGATCACGGTCTTTATCTTATCACTTTCTAATGTTTTTCCCATCTGCCAACCGTCCTCCTCTCTAAAATAAAAACACTTGCCCGTATGGCAAGTGTTTGATCACAGAATTCACCTGAATGATCAAGTGATCGTAAACCCGCCGTCTATAACGATATTCTGGCCGGTAACATAGCTTGAAGCGTCTGATGCAAGATATATCAGTCCTCCGGTCAAATCCCTTGGATGACCCATTCTCTGCAAAAGTATTTTCTTTGATAATTTCTGTAAAACCGGATCGTTTTCGGAAATTGAATTGTGAGCTTTTTTCTCCAGATTTGGAATTGCTCCCGGAGAAATTGCATTTACCCGTACTTCCGGAGAAAGAAAAGATGCGGCATATTTTGTAAATTGGAGAAGGCCGGCCTTAGCCATACTGTAGCCCGGCGGATTGAATCTGTCCGTGCCTTCATAAAGATTAGGCGGAGGAACTGAAATCGCATACATTGAGGATATATTGATGATAGAACCGCTTCCGTGCTTTTTCATGGCAAACCCTACTGTTTGGGTTGCCTGAATGGCCCAATAGGCACCCGATTCAAACGAAGCCAGAAGCTGTTCATAGGTGGCATTTCCGAGCTTTCCATCTTGAGTGTTAAATCCAGTCTTCTTGCCGAAATCAAATGCGTTATTCACCAAAACGTTAACCTTATTGGCAAAAATTATCTGATCATAACATTCCTGAGCTTCTTTCCGGTCGTAGAGATCAACAAAAAATAACTGATAACGATTTCCATATTCTTTCAGGAATGATTCCATTCCTTCCATAGATATATCTATAAGAATAACCTTGGCTCCTTCATCCAAAAAAGCTTTCGTAAAATACCTGCCGAAGAATCCTCCTGCTCCGGTCAGTACTACCGTCTTACCTTCAAGAGAAAATCGGTTACTCATTACATAGCCTCCTTTGATGGAATTTTTTTCTTAGTAGTGATCTTATCATATTCAATGGCTTCGAGCCGATAGGCGCCTTTATAGCCAGGGCCGTTGACTACGCGATTAGCCACATTTCGCATCCGAAGCAGCATATCAGGATTTAAATCACCAACCTGAACCACCGGAGTCTTATATAACCAGCTGGTCCAATCCGGATTTAGAATCTTCATTATATTCTGCTTTTCAAACATTTCTCTTTTTTCATATATCTCTGTGCCCGGATAAGGCGTAAGAACTGTCCAAACACTGCCGTCGGGATCCAGCTCTTTGGCAAACCTTACGGTTTGACGCCACGTATCCATAGTTTCTCCCGGTAGTCCAACAATGAAAAATGCATAAACTAGGATGCCCGCCCGCTGTGCAGCCTCTACTCCTTGCTTGATAATAATTTTGGTATATCTTTTCCTTGCTGTTTTGAGTAAATCTTCGCTCCCCGACTCTACACCCATCTCGACCTGAACGCATCCGGCCAACTTCATCAGGCACAGAAGCTCATAGTTAACCTGATCCGGCCTAACCAGACAGGACCATTCAAAAGGAATTTTACTCTGCTTACGCAATCGGACTTCAATCAACATATAACAAAGCGATCTTACAATTTCCTGATTAACCGTAAACACGTCATCTTGAAAATGAAAATTCTTGATACCGTATCTTTCGTATACCTGCATCATCTCGGCAAAAAGATTTTCAGCGCTTCTCGCCACTGGTCCGCCCCAATTGTTTGGCGTATTACAGAACTCGCACTTATCAGTACAGCCTCGAGTCATAATTAGGTGAGCATAACGCTCGTTGGTACTAAAACGCACCAACGGCTTATTGCCATACTCCTCTACCGGCACAAGATCGCGAGCCGGGAATGGTATGTCGTCAAGACTAAAATTGCGATGACGAGGCTTATTTTTAACAGGAACTCCCTTGACATCTCTAAAGGCCAATCCATCTACAGTATAGAGGTTACGTCCTTCCCGAAGAGCATTAAGCAATTCTAAGAAGGTTACCTCCCCTTCTCCTCTGGCAACAATGTCAACCTCGCTCATTTCAAGAGTTTCTTTCCATGTCGGAGTGGCGTGTGGACCGCCATAGACTACCAGCTTGCCCATCTTCTTTGCTAAAGCGGCAATCTGCATCGCCTGTTTAGATTGAGCCGTAGTTCCCGTAAGAGCTACAATATCAGCCCAAGCTATATCTTCACGGAATCCCTCAACCGGCCGGTTCTCGATAACATCATTATCAACAATACGCCACTGATCATATCCGTGCTTTCTGGCATAAGCCGCTATATAGAGAATACCCAGCGGAGGAATAGGCAGTCTATCCTGATTCACGGAACCGGGATTGATGCCTAAGATATTACGAATTTCCATCTTTCCCAGATTAAGATGACTACTTGAAGGCATGGCTTGGCTATCCTGGCTGATAAGCGGGATTATTCTTGACACCCGAACCTCTTTGTTAAAAAACTTTATTAATCATGAGTAAAGCACTTAATTTGAAAAACGTCAAATCAAAAATCCCGCCACGGCGGGATTTAGTTACTTATTCCCCTGTCTTTTAAAATCAGGTCGCAAACTTCACGTACGGCATGATTACCGCCTGTTTTTTTAGTAATATAATCGGCATAGTCTTTGCACAATTCGTGCCCATCGGCAACCGTGATGGCAATTCCGGCAAATTCCAAGCATCCAATATCATTTATATCATCTCCCATATAGGCAACTTGTATCTGTCCAATTCTATTTTTCTCCATATATCTCGCCAGAACAAAAAGCTTTCTTTCACCAGAGATTCCGGAGAAAGATTCTATGCCCAGCTTCTTACAACGTACATCAACCACAGAATTAGTTTCGGTTGAAATAACAACTACAATTATTCCCAGGCGCTTTAAGGCATTGATCCCTAGGCTATCGCGCCGGGAACAACGCACGAACTCCCTTCCTTCCTGATCGGTATAAACAAAGCCGTCAGTAAGCGTTCCGTCGAAATCAAGAGCTAAAAGTTTTATCTGAGCCCAATTAATCTTGGTTTCTACTTTCTTCCTCACTGATCCACCCGTTTTAAAGATCCGTAACCTGCTAACTTTTATCATTCTTTTTAGTAACCGTCAATCAATCATTGACTGAGTAGTTTAAAAATGTATAATTTCACAATCAAACCGTACTTTTAAAACTAAGGGGGGTAATGAGCAAAATTCTGCCGATGGCTCAAAGTCCACCGGTTTTACAAACCAATGTTCATCCTTCAGAAGTATCAAAAGATATTAAGCCGGAAGATCTTGAGGGTCTTAATGCGGTATTTATTAATATGCCGCTTCGGGAAAGCTCCCGGCCAACGGCCACTCCGGAAGGTCCGCTCTTGATGGCCACAAACCTCCGCGACAATTATGAAGTAAATGCTTCGGTTATCGACCTCAACGCTTACCGCATTAAGGATGAGTTGTCGGAAAAACAAGGGTTAAAAGACGGAAGATGGCTAACTCAAAAAGAATCTCTTGAATTAATTAAAAGACATTTTGAAGTCCACGGACATCCTGATTTAGTGGGTCTTTCGGGAATGATCACTACTCTTGGAGCATATAAGGGCAAAGATGTAGCCAAGCAACGCGAAGTGGCAAGAATGATAAGAACAGAGCTGGCGCCGGATTCGTTTTTGGTGTCCGGAAATGGGTTGGCTACCGAACTAAAGACAGGTTTGTTCAACTATATCCCGGAGCTTGATGCGGTTGCTCATTCTGAAGGCGACGAAGTTATTCTCAAGATTTGCCTTGATGCCAAGAATATTAAAGTAAAGGGAATGCAAAGCGTCATCAACTCCGGCAAACTTGCTCCTTACCTTTTAGGCCAGTCTAACGGTCGAAACCGGTTTATGTACGCAGGGGGAAGACCAACCGGACTAAAAAAGGGAATACTTCCAGATCTGCCATTCGCAGACTTGAGTTTGCTGGAAACTGACGTTTTTGGAAGACCGGTTCTTTCGTGGATAATGAATACTCCGGCCTGGAGTGCCAGTGTCGGGACCAGTTCTGCTACTCCATGGAAAGACGAAGATTTAGTTCCAAAAGCAAACTCGGTATCAAGCCGCGGATGTCCATTTATCTGTTTCTATTGTTTCCGAGGCGCACAAGGCGAACGACTTTGGGGAGTTAGAACAGCAAAACATCTTCGCAATGAACTGCAGGCACTTCTCGCAAAATATGGAATTAAATTCATGGTTTACCCGGATGATAACTTTGCCGTAGTAATTGACCGCATCGAAGAAATGGTACCGCTATTTAAAGAGCTGGGTATACGTTATGGAACCCACACCAGAATGGATGAGGGTGCAGATCCAAGAAGAATCAAGCCCATGGCTGAATCCGGATGCGTCTACATAGGCTTTGGACCGGAAAGCGCTCACCCGGATACGCTTGAAGCGATCGGTAAGGGCGGACATACCTTATCCATGGGTTTTGAGAGCATAAAGGTAAATGGAATTGTTTACGACCGGATTCCAAAATCAATGACCATGGCTATTAGAAATTGCCTAAATTATAATATCCACCCCAACTGCACATGGATCATGGGTTCTCCAACAGAAAACCTTGAAAGGTTAAAGCAAACTGTAGCCTTCATCAAATATCAGGAACACCTTTATGAGCTCCATAACATTCCGGCCAATGCCGTAAATAAAAGAATATTCTCAATGACTTGGTATCCGGGTACAGAACTTATCAAATACGAAAAAGTTCAGAAAGAATTAAAAAGAGTGTTCGGCCTAAACCTCAGACCAACCAACAATCCGAGATGTCCCGTCGAACCGGTTTGTGACGACAACTTTCTTAACTATTTACTTGAGCTAGATGATGCCACCAAGCTTCTGATCGGGCCGGATGGCGAACCTTTAAACTTCAGTGAGATGTCGAATGATGTCTTGCTCCAAGCCAGAGAATATGTCGATTCTGGTCAAACGGATAAAATTCTAGACATGTAAACCGATCCCTATGATCGGTTTTTTATTGGCTAACAGTAAAATTATTTTAAAAACTGTCAATATTGACCTCGATAATACTTTTTGTAAAGTTCACTAAAAGATCTTTAAAAATATGGGGTTAGCATGTTGACCGTTAGAATCGGAAATAAATTAGTTGGCCTGGGCCAGCCTTGTTTTATAATTTGTGAAATAGGCATTAACCACAATGGTAGCCTGGAGTTAGCCAAGAAACTTATTGATATGGCCGTTGCGGCCGGATGCGATGCGGTAAAATTTCAAAAAAGAACCATAGATGTTGTTTATACTCCCGAGGAACTGGCTAAGCCGCGCGAGAATCCGTTTGGTCCAACCAATGGTGATCTGAAGCGTGGCCTGGAATTCGGTAAGAAAGAATACGACGAAATTGACAGATACTGCCGAGAAAGAAGCATGCTTTGGTTTGCTTCTCCTTGGGATGAAGCAAGCGTAGATTTTCTGGAACAATACAATCCTCCTTGTTATAAGATTGCTTCGCCATGCAATCAGGACAAAGAACTGATGCTTTACATTAAATCTAAAGGACGCCCGATCATAGTTTCTGTGGGAATGACCGATGACGAAACAATTGAAAAAATAGTTTCCTTATTGGGAGAAGACGGCCTAATAATAATGCATTGTACCTCAACTTATCCGGCCAAAGATTCAGACTTGCACCTGGCCAACATCCCCCGCTTAATACAAAAATATCCAAAAGCCATCATAGGATATTCCGGACATGAAGTCGGCGCCTATCCGCCGTTAATTGCTGCCACCCTGGAAGCACAAGTAATAGAGAGACATCTGACCCTGGACAGAGCGATGTGGGGATCCGATCAGGCAGCCAGTCTAGAAATGGGCGGTTTACTGAAATTAACAAAGGAAGTGCGCCTGCTACCGATTTACTTGGGCGAATCCGTAAAAACTGTACTGGAATCGGAAAAACCAATTGAAGCAAAATTAAGACGTAAAAGAACACTTTAATCCTATAAAACCGTGGACAAGTCCGCGGTTTTTTGTTTATACTGAAAACAATATGTCTATTTTTTCCATCATCCCCGCCAGAAGCGGATCCAAGGGAGTACCCCTTAAGAATATAAGGCTATTGGGAGGTTTTCCCTTACTCGCTTACTCAATAGCCGCGGCTAAACTGACTAAAAATATTCAGAGAGTAATTGTATCCACCGACAGCCAAAAAATTGCCGATATCGCCAAAAAATATGGCGCTGAAGTACCTTTCATAAGGCCGTCTGAACTGGCTCAAGATTTTTCAACTGATTTTGACGTTCTCTACCACGCTGTTCAGTGGCTCAAAAAAAATGAAAGCAGTGCGCCTGATATTTTGGCCTATCTGCGTCCCACCACACCCTTCCGTGACCCGGCCGTAGTTGCTCAAGCCATACAAACTCTTATTGATCACCCACGAGCTACTTCTTTGCGAACTTTAAATAAATTAGCTGAACCGCCTCAAAAGATGGTTAAGCTAAACACAGAAAATTTTTTGGAAGGCTTCTTCCCGGATGACCCGAGAGTAGAATATTTTAATCTTCCCAGACAAAATTTCCCGCAAGCTTACGGCCCCAACGGCATTGCCGACATAGTTAAATCAGAATTTTTGAAAGACGAGCAGATATTCGGACCGAATATACTTGGCATGCCGACTGACCATGTTACTGAGGTAGACCATCCCGAAGACTTTGATTATCTGGAATATCAGGCTCAAAAAAATCCGGGAGTACTTTTTAAGTACCTATCCGCCAACATGGAAAAGGGTTTCTAGATATACTCTAATGTTTCACAAAACACAAAATAAAGAATCCCTGAAAATTTTCTTGGCCAGAATGAAAGGCCCTCTTTTAACTTGGGTAGAGCAATTTCTTGATTTACTTGAGCCTCATTTGACTCCGAGTACTACTCTAAACGATATCGGCTGTAATGTTGGTCAATTCTACAAAGGACTAGTTGAGAAAAAAATAAAAATCGACTATCGCGGCTTCGATATAGAGCCAATTTATCTTGCCCAAGCTAAGAAGATATTCCCTTCGGCAAAAAATAACTTCCAAATTTTAGATATAACCAAAGAGACCCCTCCTGCTGCAGATATTTCTGTTGTTTCCGCCACATTAGAACATCTGGAAAATTTTTCTCCCGCCCTAGATCACATCCTAGCAAGCACCAAGAAGATAATCATAGCCAGAACTTATCTCGGCGAAAAACAAGAACGGGATATTATGCTTAAAGAGCATAGCCAATATCCCTACCCTATGAATCAGTATTCTTTTTTGGATATCTTTAGAACATTCGCCAAATATAACTTTGAAGCGAAGATAGTTCGCGATCGTTACACTGATTCCCTGCCCTATTATGTCCCTTTTGAAACCGTACCCGGACAGGGTTTGGTTAGAACTCAATATGTAATAGTAGGCCGTAAAACAAAATGAGACAAAGTTATACCTCAGTAGTTTATAACGAAACGAGAACACCAATAACCAAATACCCGGACCAACTGGCCGGTTACCTTATTCATAGGTTCGAATTAAAACCGGGTAATCGTCTTTTGGAACTAGGCTGTGGACGGGGCGATTTTATATCCGCCTTTAAACGAGCCGGCCTTAGCTGCGCCGGGGTAGACAGAGAACCAGCAAGTATCCCCGGAATAGAAGTAAGAAAATGTGATCTATCCAAAGATCCCCTGCCATTTGAAGACGAAAGCTTTGATGTAGTTTATCACAAATCAGTTATTGAACACCTTTATCAGCCAGACCACATAATGGACGAAACCTACCGGATTCTAAAGAAAGGAGGAAAGTTAATTTTCCTAACCCCCGACTGGGAAAGGCAACTAAAAACTTTTTATGAAGATATCACTCACTGCCGGCCGTATAACGTCACGGCCGTAAAAGACACTCTTTCTATGTGGGAAATGCAAGATATATTGGCCGAAAAGTTTTATCAATACCCGCTATTTTGGCGCTGGCCCATCTTGAAATTTTTAGGCCTATTATTTAACCCCTTTATTTCCGTTAAGCTGGCTCGCTGGTATACTCGTAAAACAAACAAGAAATTTTTTCAATTCTCCATAGAAACAATGGTTCTCGGATACGGTAAAAAGAAGTGATATCAATATGCAAATGAATTATGCCAATATGCAAATGTAATGCGAATGCCGCGAATATGCAAATACTACATTAATGTAATTCGCAATTCGTAGATTCGCATTAGATTCGTAGATTTGCATCATGACTATTAACTTTAATTCTCCGAACTACCTACCAAATTCAGAACAACGACTAGAGCATCTCCGTCGTATTATTAATGGACGCCCGGTAGCTATTTTGGTCGCCGGCCCTTCGATTAGTGAACTGGAAGAAAGGATCGGCGAACTCTCCCAAGCGGATATTTGTTACTTCGGAATGAACAATTTTTTTGTTCAGGAAAATCACATTTTAAAAAAAATAGGCAAACATTTTTCCTTATTGGTTGAAGCTGTCGACAACACCAATAAATCATTCTCTTTGGTCTTCAATAGAATTATAGACTTTCTGGACAGAAGTGAGGACAATATGCTTGTTTCTTCCTTTACGAACTTTAAAATATCAGGCCCGAATTTTGATTTCCAAAAATTTTTGCATAAATATAACAATAAACTTCTTTCCCCCTGCGGCGTTTACGACAGGACCGTACCGAATGATGCCCAGCCCCTGCATCTTATACATGGTAACTCACTCTCGTGGCTGATATATTTAGCTATTATCGGCAAAGCCTCCAAAATTAGCCTGTTTGGGGCAGACGGTTACACTAAAAACGAGAATACAAAAAAGACGTATTACCGCTCTGAAGAATATGGCACAATGCCCCAGAAACAGCTTATGAATAATACCGATAAAGGCTTCAATCCGGTTGTTCCACTTTCATTACAAAATATTTATAAAACCTACGATCTTAAACCAATACCAATTTTAAATTGTTCTGAAGTTAGCTTTTTAACTCCCTTTCCGAAGGTCTCATATGATGACGCTTTTAATTTCCTGCTGGGCATAAAGCACACGCAAGAGATTTCTGATCTGCGTATTCCAACCGCCTCAATTATCATCCCAACCCCGGTAGATGATGAAAAACTAAAGAATACTTTGAAAAATATTGCCGAACAGTCTTATTCAAATTACGAGACGGTTATCGTCCAAAAGAGTTCAGATTTCTTGGACGCCATGAAAAAAGCCATATCTTCGGCCAAGGGAAAATATGTTTTCTACTGTCCGCCGGACAACAGCTATCCGGATATTCATTGGATTAATTCTTGCTTAGAAATACTAGAGAACAGGCCCCAGATTTCCTTAGTCTGCGGTCTGCCTAAAAATACTGAACGGCCTTGGCCAAAGAAAAAGTTTATATATTACTGGCTCAAGAAAAAAAACTTCTTCCCGCCGAACATGCTCTGCGTCCGAAAGCAAGTTCTGGAAAAGTTTCTGCTCGAGACTGATATCGTCCGTGCAAATACAGAGTTTGAGAATTGGCTGAACTTTAGCTTATTTTTTAATATGAGCGGGTACTTGCCGGCTTTTATTCCGACAACTATCGCCAAGCATGATCGGACAAGTGAAGACGATGAATCACTAGATAATTACAGGCGCCAAGTTAATGACTATAAGAATCGTCTCATCTTTAAAAAGACATCGCATCATTTCAGAGACGGCGACGGCAATATCCTACCGGGCAAATTCTATCTAAGCATATTTTTACTTTATGGTTTAGCCGAGAAAGTTAACAGTAGGTTGCCTCTTTCCTTGCACACTTACTTAAATATTGCTAAAAATATAGTTAGAAAATTTTATCAAAAATAAATTAAAAGTGAATTTTAAAACACGTCATAAAAAACTTGTCAATAATTTAATTATCCACTTTTTGCTTGACACCTTTTGACACCTTTTGATACTGTTAATCTGGGTAAGTTATTCTTTCTATTTTTATATTTACCTGTACGGCCCGCTATCATATAAGCGGGCCGTACAGGTAATAAACCTTTTAAATTATGGCTGAAATTAATCCAAACGAAGTCTACACAACAAGCGAGGCTCAATCGCTTCTTAAGATCAGCAACAGCACTATAAAGCGCCTTCTAAAAAGAGGTGCCATCAAGGCTAATAAAATAGGAGGACAATATCGCGTCATGGGCAAAGAACTTTTGAGACTCCTGTCCCCCACCATAGAAAGACGGGCAGTAGAAACCTATCAACGCTTAAAGAAAAAAGTTAAAAGAAAAATTAAAACCTGGTAAGTATTTGTCCGAGAGTGAAATGATCGGTAACAAATACTTACCCCCTCACTCGAAATATGTATTATTTTTATGTGTTAAAATCAGAAAAAGACAACAATCTATACTTTGGGTATACGAATAATATAAAACAGAGATTTGAGGATCATAACAAGGGCAAGGTGAGCTCAACGAAGAACAGAAGACCGTTAACCTTGCCCTATTATGAAGCATACGAGTCAGAGAAAGATGCCAGGAACAGAGAACTACAAATTAAACGTAGAGCAAAAGCTTTTATTAGCTTAAAGCGAAGGATCATATATAGCATTATCTAATTTATTTCGAGTGAGGGGGTGCTGATAATTACAGCTACTCGCTTTCAAGGCGAAGATTCACGGGGGGAACTTCCTGGGAATCGCCTCCGCTCGTAGGTAATTATCGCATGATCATAACCCGAACACCCTTTAGAATATCTTTCTTCGGCGGAGGAACTGACTATCCAACCTGGTACAAAGAAAACGGCGGATCGGTTCTGTCTGCCGCCATAAACAAGTATTGTTACATCACGTGCCGGTATTTACCGCCATTTTTTAAATATAAACACAGAATCGTATACAGCCAGATTGAATCAGTAGATAAAATAGACCACATAGATCATCCGTCTGTCAGGGAGACGATACGCTTTCTTAATATTGATAAAGGGCTGGAGATACACCACGACGGAGATTTGCCGGCTATGTCCGGGCTGGGATCTAGCTCTTCTTTTACTGTCGGCCTGATAAATGCTATAAGCGCATTAAATGGCACGCTAAAAACCAAGAGAGAGGTGGCCATGAATGCAATTCATATTGAGCAAAATATGATAAAGGAGAATGTCGGTTCTCAGGATCAGACAGCAGCGGCTTTTGGCGGACTAAACCGGATAGATTTTGGAGGGGCTAAGGAAATATCGATCAAGCCTCTAGTATTGAGCCCCAATCGGCTTGAGTCTCTTCAAGACCACCTAATGCTATTCTTTACCGGCTTATCACGAGATGCTTCAAAGATCGCAAAAGAACAGGTAACAAACATTAAAAATAGGGGCACTGAATTGAAATTGATGCACAGATTAGTTGATGAAGGAGAGGCAATTTTAGCAAACAGCAGAAAGGGATTAGATGAATTTGGAAAACTTCTGAATGAGGGGTGGAAAATAAAAAAATCATTGTCGTCAAAAATAACAAATCCCTATATTGATGACGTATATAAAGCCGGAATACGAGCCGGAGCGTTAGGGGGCAAACTGCTTGGTGCGGGAGGGGGAGGATTTATTCTATTCTTTGCAAAACCAGAGACGCATGAAAAAATAAAAAGCAAATTAAAAAATTTGCTTTTTGTCCCTTTCCGGTTTGACCATCTTGGCAGCCGGATTATATATACCGGGAATGACTTTGAAAAGTTCTAGAGACTCTTGCCCTGGCCTCCATCGATCACTATTGAAGCGCCGTTTACTAGCCGTGCCTTGTCCGAGCAGATAAATGCTACGACATTCGCCACTTCTTCGGGTGAACCAAGTCGTCCCAAAGGAAAATTATCCATAACAAATTTATTGAACTCTTCTGGATTTTCTTTTTGTTTTTTATCCAGTCCCGTGTCAGGTATCATTATCTGTCCGGGAGCAACGCTGTTAAAAGTAATTCCATCCCTCACTAAATCATGTTTAACAGCCAAGCTTTTCATGAAGCTTATCTGAGCACTCTTTGCCATACTATACCACGGTCTTCCCCCCGCTTCACGCCCGCATATAGATGATATAGTAACTACCCTTCCCCATTTTTCCTTCCTCATAACAGGCAAGCATCGCATTGTAAACCCAATAGCTGCCGTAACATTTTTGTCATAAACTTCCTTCCACACATTTTCGGAAGTTTTTTCAACATCATCACTGCCCCAGCTTCCTCCTCCACCAACATTATTTATTAAAATATGTAACTTACCCCACACACCAATTATCGTGCTCGTCACACGTTCAATATCCCGCGGTTTTGTGACATCCGCCACCAGACCAAGCCCAGTAACACCCTGACCGTTTATTTCCTCAACTACCTCAGCGACCCTCTCTACATTTCTTGCACAGATAGCTACATTACAGCCCTCTGCTGCCAGAGCAATAGCTATAGCTCGGCCTATCCCGTGACTACCGCCGGTTACTAATGCATACTTACCACTTAATCCTAAGTTCATGTCCACCTCCTTAAATCGTAAGTTATCAAATAAACTGGCTACACAATAGAATACTATTCTGAGTTTGTCAAAAAAAATAGGCCGCTAGACCTATTTTACTCCATATTATCCAAGCCACTCATATATTCTTGCGACTAACGCATCTCTATCCAAACGAATCTGGGCATGGACATATTCACGCGTTCCATAAGTAAAACAATCTTCATCTTCAAGGGCAATCCTTTTTAGAGACACGGCTGATAACCCGTAATCGAATAAAAATTCGCTTATCAGCGAGCCAAGACCACCGATAGGACTATGCTCTTCTAGAGTAACAACTTTTTGACAACCGGTTAGAATTTCTGCCATTAGGCTAGAATTAAACGGCTTGATACGATACACGTCAACAACTCCGATATCAATTCCCCGAGAATTTAAAATATCTGCAACCGCTAAGGCCCTATGGACCATCAGCCCCGTTGAGATAATAATTACATCTTTTCCATTTCTGATTTTTGCTAAACCTGCATAAAAATTTTCTTCCCCGGTATAAATTGGCGGAGGATTATCCTTATCGAATCGGATGTAAAGAGGTCCGTTAGTGTTTCGATGAGCAATCTCAGGAAAACGAGACAAGCTGACCGTATCAGATGCATTCAAGATCGTCATCCCAGAGATTGCCCGCAGAATTGATAAATCTTGAACAGCGTGATGTGTAGGTCCGGCATCACCATAAGAATACCCGGCTCCGACTCCCACCAAAGTAACAGGAAGACCCATTAAGCCTAAATCCACTTTTATTTGCTCATAACATCTCAGGGTAAGAAATGATGCGATTGCATGTACAAAAACTTTTTTACCACCCAAGGTCAAACCGGCCGCAACACCTATTAAATTTTGTTCTGCAATCCCGCCATTGATTATCTGGCTGGGTATAGCTTGCTTAAATTTTTCGAAAGTATGAGCTTTCTGGTCGCCATGTATCAAAACGACACTGCTGTCGGCTAGAGCTAGAGTATATAGCTCCTCAAAAAAGGCATCCCGCATATCTGCGTAGTTTTTAACTTGCATTTTCGTTCTCCTGATATGTAAGTTCCTGCCTAGCCTTAGCAGCAAATTCGCCCTTGGGTGCACCGTGATGCCAATTAGAGTTGTTCTCCATGAACGAAACCCCCTTGCCCTTTATGGTTTCGGCTATTATAGCCGTGGGCTTATCCGTTGGTTGTTTGGCTCTTTCAAAACCCGACAATATATCCTTAAAATTATGGCCGTCTACTTTTATCGTGCGCCAGCCAAATGCCTGCCATTTGTTTTCCATCAGAGCAGATCCTGAAAAATTCATGGTAAAATCGGAAGCGCCAATTTTATTATTATCTATCACGGCAATCAGATTATTCAGTTGATGATTTTGACCAAACATGGCCGCCTCCCAGACAGAGCCCTCATTGCATTCAGCATCACCCAGAATCACTACCGTAAGAAAATTACTTTTGTTCATTTTCGCGCTTAGGGCAAGGCCACAGGCAATACTTAATCCATGGCCCAGAGACCCTGAAGAGATTTCTATTCCCGGTATTAAATGGTCCGGGTGATCTCCAAGTATCGTTCCATTTTTACCACAATTTTCTAATTCCCCAACGTCGAAAAATCCTAAATCTCCTAAAATTGCATAAAGCCCAAGCATGGCATGGCCCTTACTAAATATCACCCTATCTCTGTTAGTATTATTTTTTAAGAGAGGAGATACGTTCAAAATACCACCATAGTAGAGGGCAACAAGGATCTCTACGCAAGAAAATGTACCACCTAGGTGGCCCCTGCCGGCACTAATGCACATTTCCAAAGCCTTCCTTCTAACCCAATTCGCCTTCCTATCCAGTTCGTCTGTGTTCATCTTTCCCTACCTATTTCTTTTTAAGGATCTTTCGTACAAAAAGCATACTATAGTTTTCAATTAAATCAAGCGGTTAGGTTGACAAGCATGATAAGATTATTTACTCTCCACTAATGCTTGGTACAAACGAGGGGCAGTAAGATGACAAATAATACCAAAGCTCTTTACAAATCTAGGACTGATTTCCAACCACAACTTGATACTTTTAAGCGTCGAACTTTACGGCAAATGGAGAATGTGCAAACACCCTATTACCCGATTTGTGTTAAGGATCTGATTAGCATAAAGGTATGCCCTTTGTGCCGTAATTCTCACATCGTTCCGATTGCCCAGGTATATTTAAAAGATAGGTTTACTTTTTTTTCTACCGGCGTATGCCAAAGTTGCGGATTTGTATTCCGAACAATATCGCCATCCTATGCCTGGTTTCAAAAACGCTGGCGACAAATAAGGACCGACTCCCTTGAACCATTTAATCCAGCAATAGAAAAAATCCGAAGGCGCCGTTACATGCAATACCTGCGTCTTATCCGAAAATATAAACCTTCCGGCAGCCTATTGGATATAGGCGCGGCAAATGGAACCGGGTCTGCCTTACTTCACGAATACGGCTATGATGTTAACTGCATTGAACCGGAAGACAACAAAGCTCTAATCATTACAAACAAGCATGGGCTTCCCTTGGTTGCAAATGATATCGAAAAATTCTTGAACCGTACGAGTATAAAACAATACGACGTGGTTGTATTCGCTCACTGCCTAGAACACTTGGATAATCCAGTCAAGGTCATGCGTAAAATCAGACGTGCCATAAAGCCTGACGGCCTTCTGTATCTGGAAGTACCCATAATGAAAAATTTTGTCACCTGGAGCGATGCGCTGTATCTGACGCACAAAAGTAACTTCACAAAAGAGACACTTACATATCTGACTGAAACTTGCGGATTTGAAACTTTAGAAACAAGACGTTTCCGCCACAGCCGAAGCGAACCATTGGACTTCGGCATGGTGCTCCGGCCGATACAAAATACTTTCAAATCAATAAAATCAATAAAAAAAATTACTGCCAAAGACATCATTACCATATGTAACCTGTATCGGCGCGGTCTGCCGCCGGCTTTCAGAAATTTTCCGGCTAAAATTCTGCGTTACGAAGTTAATGCAATTGAGCAATTTTACTGCACACTCCGCCTCGATCATAAATCTCTAAAAGTACCCGCCGATCCGAATGGCGCTATTACCTTTGAACAGCACTCATAACATACCGCCATAATTATGGCGGTTTTTGACATGCTATAAAAAATAGTTTATCTTAATGCCAAGCAAAAAACGAATTGGGAGGTTATCTTGCCTAAACTGCTATTGGACCTTTACAAAAAGATGTATTTGATTCGAGAAGCCGAAGCAGAAATACGCAGAGAATACAATAATGACGAAATGAAAACTCCAATGCATATGTCGTTGGGCAGTGAAGCTATTGTTGTGGGTGTATGCCATGCTCTACCTGAAAGTAATCACGTATACGGGACATACCGGAGCCACGCACTATATCTTGCTTTGACCGGCGAAACAGATAAATTCTTTGCTGAAATGTACGGTAAGGCAACGGGCTGCGCCAAGGGTAAGGCCGGTTCGATGCACTTGTCATCACCGGAGCATGGCCTAATGGCCACATCGGCTGTTGTGGCGACAACTATCCCTTGGGCTTTGGGAGATGCTTTTCAGGCAGTTTATAGCAACATTAACCGAATTACCGCTGTTTTTTTTGGAGATGGCGCGACCGATGAAGGCGTATTTTGGGAAACTTTAAATGCGGCCTGTCTAATGAAGCTGCCGATTCTATTTGTCTGTGAAGATAACGGACTGGCCATTCATACATCAACTGAACAACGCCGAGGATACGATTCTTTAACGGATATAGTTAAGAAATTCAGATGCAACGTTTTGGAGGGTACCGGCAACGACGTCGTAGAAGTATATGCTATGGCGAATAAGACAATTAATTATATTATAACAGATAAAAAACCGTCCTTCCTTTGTTTGAAATATTACAGATATCTTGAGCACGTCGGCGTCAATGAAGATTTTAACGCCGGTTATAGGTCTAGAGAAGAGTTATTAAAATGGCTGGAGAAAGATCCGCTATACATACACCGCTTAAAGCTTACAGATCTCGGATACACTGACGAGGTGGAGGAGATTGAAAAACAAATCCGTGAACAGGTTCTTGCAAGCAGAATTAAAGCTCAGGAAGCGCCTTTTCCGGATAAAGATGAATTGATGAAGGGGGTTTTTTATGGAGAATAAGAGGATCATTTCTTACTGCAAAGCGATCAACGAAGCGCTTTATCAGGAGATGGAGAGAGATGAGAGGATATTCGTTTACGGTTTGGACGTTGCGGATCACAAACGCACATTCGGCTCCGGTGAGGGCTTATTGGAACGTTTTGGGCCCAAGCGATATTTTTCCACCCCTCTTTCAGAAGATGCCATGATGGGTTTGGGCGGCGGCGGCGCTGTAGCCGGTTTACGCCCCATCAACGTACACATAAGAGTTGACTTTCTTTTGCTGTCCATGAATCAGTTAGCAAACATGATTGCCCCCATACGCTACGGATCGGATGGAAAACTTTCTGTTCCATTGGTAATCCGCGCAATTATTGGGCGGGGCTGGGGCCAAGGATTCCAACATTCAAAAACTCTGCAAAGTGTTTTTGCCCACATTCCCGGATTAAAGGTAGTTATGCCAACTACGCCTTATGACGCTAAGGGATTGCTTATATCCGCTATTCGCGACAATAATCCGGTTCTTATTCTGGAACATCGCCTACTTTACTGGCAGAAAGGCCGGGTTCCCGAAGAACCATTTACCGTTCCTCTCGGCCAAGCCAACGTTCTTAGACCGGGAACCGATATCACTATCGCCGCTACATCGTGGATGAACGTTGAAGCTTATACCGCCGCACGGATAATGGAAAAGCGCAGTGTAGATGTAGAGATAATTGACATCCGCTCAATCGCTCCGCTTGATGATAAGCTTGTAACTGAATCCGCCATTAAGACAGGTCATTTGATTGTAGCCGACTACGACTGGATTAATTGCGGCCTCTCAGCTGAAATTACCGCCAGAGTATATGAAAAATGTATGCATCAATTAAAATCACCGATTACAAGAATCGGTTTTGCGCCAACACCATGCCCAACCACGCGCCCGCTTGAAAATTTGTTCTATCCTGGCGCAGAAACGCTAGTTAGAGTTATCGAACAGAAACTTGGCCTTGAGAGAGCCGATCTATCTGAAGAAGAATTTTTTAGTTATGAGAATAAATTCCGCGGTCCGTTTTGATCCAGCTTAGTTCCTTAAATTAACGCAAATCCCTGGCACAATGCCCGGGATTTTTATTTAGAAAACTTGCTGGATTTTTAGTTTTTTTTAAGCTAAGTTAAGGTATTATGAATCCCGAACGAGACAGCAAAAGCATATTTTATACATACGTACTAAGAAATGAGAATGGCCGTCTATATACAGGTTTTACTTATGACCTACGGAAACGCCTCAATGAACACAATGACAAAAAATCAACATATACAAAATATCGAGGTCAATATGAGCTCATTTACTATGAAATGTGTCGAGATGAGAATGATGCTCGTCAAAGAAAAAAGTATCTTAAATCAGGCATGGGCAAACGCTACCTGAAAAACAGGTTGAGGCGTTTCCTGTCTCGTACGGGATGAAATTAATATCTTTAAATATCTGGGGTGGAAAGTTATATGAACCGCTCATGGAATTTATCAGTGAAGCCAAAAAAGATACTGATATTTTTTGTTTTCAAGAACTCTTCTTCGGTAATAGGCCCGGATATGATGTAGGCGGAGCCAGAGCCAATATTGCCAAAGAGCTTGAAAGCGCCTTGCTGGAGTTCAATATTTATCCGTACTTTGCACCAAAAAACTCGTTCTTTATGGGAGAGATGGCTCTGTCGACAATAGGTCAAGCAATTTTCGTAAGAAAGAACTTGTCAGTTACCGATAAGGGAGGTTTTTATACTCATCATCCCGTTACAAACCATAGCGGGATTTTTCAATACATTAAAATTAGGACTGATAAAGATGAATTTATTATTGGCAATATTCACGGCCTATGGCTGCCGACCGGAAAGCTAGATAACCCGGAGCGCATTAAACAATCCGAAATGATAATAGACCTTTATGCCACTCACAAGGGCAAGAAAATAATATGTGGCGACTTCAATCTCCGGCCTGAAACAGAAAGCATCGCCATATTCAATAAAGATTTTAAAAACTTGATCAAAGATTTTGGGATAAACTCAACGCGCAGTTCTTTCTATAAAGATGCCGAGAGATATAAAGACTTCATATCCGATTATGTTTTCGTTTCTAGGGATGTAAATGTAATGAATTTTAAGACGATAGATGCCTTCGTATCCGACCATCTACCGATTATGCTTGAGTTCTCGTAAAAGAACGAAACTGGGCCATATTGACTGGAGTATAAAAATATAACACTATTTAACCCAAAGTCCTTTAAAAAGAGGTGCTTAGTGAATTATAAATATCCTCTTGCCACAGACACCGTGACCAAAGAAGACCTCCGTGCTTTGGCTGTCTGGCTGTTGAGTGATCCTGCGCCCCGCCTAACCATGGGGCCGTTAGTAAAAGAATACGAGCAAAGATGGTGCGACTGGCTTGGCAGAAATTTTGCTATCTCTTGCAGTACGGGTTCAGATGCCAATGAGTTAATGTATTACACCCTGCTCCGCTCAGGCCGGCTAAAGAACAAGAAAATTATCGTTCCAAGTGCCGCTTGGGTTACCAGTATTTCTCCGGCAATACATTACGGTTTTGAGCCGATTATGTGCGATGCCGATTATGACACATGGGCTCTTAACAAGAGACATCTCAGAGCCTTACTCGAAGAGCACAATCCTTCTACGGTTTTTTTAGTTCAAGTACTTGGCATCCCTCACGATATGGATGACCTGATGAAACTAAAAAAGGAATACGGATTCTTCCTTCTTGAAGATACCTGTGCCGCAATCGGTTCCTCATATCATGGCCAAAAATTGGGAACATTCGGTGACATGTCTAGCATCTCAACCTATTACGGCCACCAGACACCGACCGTTGAGGGCGGAGTAGTATTTACAGATGATAAGGATCTCAATGATCTGCTTTTGATGTTAAGAAGTCATGGCTGGGTAGCACATGTTGATCCGGAGAAAAGAACCGAAATTTTAAAGAAATACGAAATCGAAGATATCGGAACCCATTTTCACTTCATTGAGCCCGGCTTTAATTCACGATTTACTGATATGCAGGCATTCCTCGGCCTGCGCCAGCTTGACCGAATAGAGTGGAACATCGAAAAAAGATCTTCTAACCACCGGCTCTACAAACAGATACTTGGTCACAGCGGTTTGTTTATGACCCAGGTTTATGACAAGGAGTCAGTTGTATGCAGTATCCACTTTTGCGCCCTGGCCTTAAATTATGAGGAAAGAAATATAATTATTAAAGAGCTTCAGAACAACGGCATAGAAACCAGGCCGTTTACTTCGGGTAATCAGGGCCTTCAGCCATATTGGTTCAGAGAATATGGAAAGTTCTCCGCCTCCGTAGCCAATAAGCTTTATCACTGCGGGTTCTTCCTACCCAATCACCCCTATCTTAAAACGGAAGACATCGAGTACATCTGTTCGGTAGCGATCAAGACAGCATTGGAATACAGAGAGGAGAATGGATAATGCCCAGAGTTCTTGTCACCGGAGGCGCCGGGTATATCGGTTCGGTTCTGGTACCAATGCTTTTGAATGCCGGCCATGAGGTCATCGTACTTGATAACTTCATGTACAATCAGACTTCTCTACTTGACTGTTGTCACAACAAAAATCTGCTGATTATCAGAGGCGATTCCAGAGATGAAAAACGGATAGAAGATACTTTTAAAAACTACTGGCCTATAAGATATGTCATTCCCCTGGCTTGCATCGTCGGAGCTCCTGCTTGCGACAAAGACCCATGGTCTGCCAGAACGACCAACCTGGATGCGGTTAGAATGATCGCCGACCGATGGAGACCAAGAATAATATTCCCCAACACTAACAGCGGTTACGGTATCGGCCAAGAAAGAAACTATTGCACTGAAGAGTCTTCGTTAAATCCAGTTTCTCTCTATGGCAAACTAAAAGTTGAAGCAGAAGAGGTATTATTAAAAAATGGAAATTCTGTGGTTCTCCGCCTGGCAACTGTTTTTGGAATCAGTCCGCGCATGCGTCTGGATTTGCTAGTTAATGACTTCGTTTACAGAGCCGTAAATGACCGCTATGTAGTACTCTTTGAGGGTAATTTTAAAAGAAACTACATCCACGTCCGAGATGTTGCAAGAGCATTTATGCATTGCATGGAAAACTTTAAGACGATGGATGGCCAAGTCTACAATGTCGGATTAAGTGATGCTAACCTTTCAAAATTGGAACTATGCGAGGAGATAAAGAAGCAAGTACCTGGCTTTTATTTTGCCGAAGCTAAAATAGGCGAAGATCCTGATAAACGCAACTATATCGTCAGCAACGAAAAGATTGAGAAAACCGGATTTAAACCGGAGGTTTCTCTGCAAGAAGGAATTGCTGAGTTAATCAGAGGTTATCCGGTTATAAAAAATAACCATTTCTCAAATATTTAAATTTAAAAGGAGCCATATAGCTCCTTTTTTGTTTACCTAAAACTTATTGCCCCGTAAGTCTGATTTATACCGGTTCATTGGGCCGTATTGTATAAAGATAAGCACCGTTACGAAAACACCACCAGACGACTTTTCTCAGCCATTCTTCCAAAGAATCCCAGGATTCAGTTGTGCGATCAATGCAATACTCTGCTGGGCCTTCTTCGAGTATGGCCGGTTGTCCGGTAAAAATGTTTCTATAGAATTCCCAGACCCGGTAATTTAGTTTAATGGTGAGGTCGTGATCCTGGAACGGAAGCTTAAGAAGCGCCCGGTTAAGCCGAATTGCATCGTCAAGTATTATATCATTGACCGGGGCTGATCGGACGTTGCGCATAAGCCGAAGTGCCCGTTGAGCCTCTTCGTAAAAATCGGATAGCCGACCATTAACATATAATTTTATCATGGCGTATGCATCGGCCGGCCACCAAATATCGAGCCATTCCCCGGAGTGACTGTACTCCTCTTGGCCCTGAGTTATTTTTGTCGCTTCGCTTAATAAGAATTGTCTTATGCTTGCTAGTACCGGGAATTCTTCTTCGGGAAGAAAGATTTTATGATTGCTGACGTCACGGTAATTTCCTTCTGAGAAAAGTTCTATCAGCTCCCGATAGCTTATGCCGCCAATCTGGTTCATGACTATTAAAGGAATCTGAAACATTTTATCAAAATGCAGAAAGGCAGACATCCAAGTGAACACCCTGGTACGAATCCAATCTTCCTTAGGCATAGTTTTTGTGGCAACTACCGCTTTCTGCCATTCATCTATGCCATCGGGAGTTTCTTCTTTCTTACCGTGAACGGTAAGTATTTTAATCGATACTGTTTTCATTCCGTACTCTTCCATATATTCAGGATTAGCCGCTTCGGCATTAGGCAAGATAGTAAATATATTAAAATGAATACGATTATGCTGGCCACCGGCAATAGTATTTGAGATGCCGTCAGCAAATGAGTCATATGTCTCATTGGGCATAGCCATAATCATATCAGTCACTATCATCGTACCCTTAGCGGCCATCTCATTCTGACGTGCCTGATAGGCTTCTACCTTCATATTGTCGCGGCGAATTGCCCTGAGAGTTTCCGCATTAGTTGACTGCAGTGACATAAGACCATCGGTCTTAAGTCCCGAGCGATCTAATATCGCTAACGCTTCAAATGAGTGGTCTTTCGGATTTTTTGCGTTTTGGGTTGCTATTGCCTTTGGAAATCCGTACTGCTCACGGATTTTCGCAAATTGTTCGGCAATCTTGACGTCCCGTTCTAAGATTCCAAAATTAGCATCCCCGATAAACGTATAGCCTATCTGATGCCGGCCGATCCATTCAATATCACCACAGACCTGCTCCAAGGGAAACTTGGCCAGCTTATCTTCCGTCGCACCGCCCCAGTCACAAAATGTACATGCATATGGACAGCCTCGATTAGTCTCGAGAAGCACAATCCACTTTTGTTCCGGAAAAGATTTAATCAAATCGTCGAAAATCCCGGATTGGTAAGGTGACGGTACTACACCGAGATCAACAATACGAGGACGTCTAGGATTATGCACAAAGGTTCCGTCTTTACGTAAGTAACTTATCGATGGAATGTCTTCCCTCTCATAATTGCCGTCGAGCAACCGCTCAAGGATATCTAGAAATACTGCTTCGCCCTCACCGTGACAGGCAATATCAATGAAGGGATAGTCCCGATGAAATGTTTCAGTAAAACTCTTGCGTAAACGTGTCAGCTGAATAAGACCGGCTGATTTTTTTTCACGGCCGAATCTTTTTAGTCCGTCTGGCACATGAGGACCACCGAAAACAATAATAATTTCCGGTTTTTGGCGCTTAAGCTCTCGGGCAATAGCACATGATAATTCAAAATTCCAAACGTAAACACTGAAAGCAACGATTTGAGCATCTATTAATTTAGCTACTGCAGATTCAACGGTAAGCCGCTTATAGACCATCTGCAGAAATTCAAAACTGTTAGAATCGCGGGCGTACTTCTGGGCATAGGCCTTCAAATAACCGATAGATGGGGGCAGATAGCACTGACCATCCGAAAATTCGTTGCCGATCTGAGCCAAACCTATGGTTAGCTTTTTCATCATTTACCCTTTAATATTGTAAATGTACATTTGCTGAATGATACTTAATGGCCGCTTCGTCGTCAACAGTAAAAAAGACCCTGTAGGGGGGTCTTTTTGTTGCTAGCTGTCTCTTCTTGAGAGGATAGGATTTCCGGTTGGCCAGGTGATATTGAATCGTGGATCGTTCCATTTAACGGTGAACTGATTCTTACCATCGGTATAATATTCCGATTGGTTATAGTGGAACACTGCCCAGTCGCTCAATATTAAGTGGCCGTTGGCATGCATGGGGGGAATAAGTATCTGAAGACAATTACGGGGAGTCAGGGTAAAGGCTTCCCATTTTCCAAAGGACGGAGAAGTCTCATTGTAATTCATGACTACCAGGTATAGCTCTCCGTAGAGGCAGGAAATGAGCTTCCAGGTTTTAGGATCTCCATGCAAACCACGAAGAACGTTTTTATGTGAAAGGGAGTAATCTTGTTCAACGAATTCAATTTTAATTCCGGCATCGAAGTATTCCTGTTTTTTATATACCTCGCCACAAACTCCACGATAGTCTTCAAAAAAATAACGCTCTATCCGTAAAACTTCGGGTAAAGTTGTCTGCGAAACCTTAATCATATAGATACTATAGCATATAATTAAAACCAAACTGTCAGTTGACTAAACATCATTCTCGGTATACTATTGATCATTGTTCATTCAAATTCAAACAAAGGTCTGGAGGCGGGTCTAATGACAAAGAAAAGAGTTTTGGTTTGCGGAGCTAGCGGATTTATCGGAAGAAATATATTTGAACGGCTATCGGAACGCAAAGATATTGAACTTATAGGAACTTATCACAATAATCGTTTTAGCTCAGACCCGCGATTAGTTAAGGTTGACCTGACTGATAAACATGAAGTTAATGAATTACTAAAAGGCGTTGATATCTTAATTCAAGCCGCAGCAGTCACTTCCGGTTCAAAGCAAATAAAGGAGAGGCCCTTCATTCATATCACCGACAATGGAATTATGAATCTTCTTATGTATCAGGCATCCTTTGATCAGCGTATCGGAATGGTAATTTTCTTCAGTTGTTCAGTTATGTATCCCGGCGGCGACAAGCCGGCTAAAGAATCGGATCTTAATCTTAATGACGGCATGCATCCTACATATTTCGGGGCCGGTTGGACAAAAATCTATTTAGAAAAAATGTGTGACTTTTACTCGCGCCTGGGCCGGACTAAATTTCTTGTCATCCGACACTCAAACATATACGGTCCGTACGATAAATACGACCTTGAAAAATCTCATATGTTCGGCGCCAATGTTACTAAAGTTATGACGGCTAAAGATGGCGATGAAATTACGGTCTGGGGAACGGGCCAGGAAAAACGAGATCTGGTATATGTGTCCGACCTGGTTGATTTTGTCGAGCTGGCTATGGCAAAGCAAGATCGGGATAGCTTTGACTTAGTTAATGTCGGCTGTGGTGAGGCCTTAAGCGTAAATGATATAATCTCAAAAATAATTACTGCTTCGGGTAAGAATCTATCTTTAGCACATAACGTAACCGGACCGACCATTCCAGTTAGCATTACGCTTGATGCAACGAGAGCAAAAGATATATATGGCTGGCAGCCCAAAGTTTCACTTGATACCGGTATCGCCAGAACTATTGATTGGTATCGTAAAAATATTCTATAAAACCTCGAATTCTACGAGGTTTTTTATTGATTGATCCCGTTAGAGGTCCGACTTGCCTAGAAGGCATGGTCAGCAGATGCACCACCAAGGGCGCATCTTACCTCTAACGGGATTGACACTCGCTATTAATTATGTAAAAATAACAATCAGCTATTTACCAAGATAGGAGAAGATCGGTGAAGTATAGACCACTCGGAGCAAGCGGGATCATGGTATCTGAAATTGGATTTGGCGGCTGGGGCATCGGTGGAGTAACTCCAGGTCCAACCTCATATGGTCCGACTGACGACAATGAGTCTCGGAAAGCCCTGGAGGCAGCCTTTAATAACGGAATTAGTTACTATGATACTGCCGGTGTTTACGGCAAAAGCGAAGAGTTGATCGGAAGAACTTTTAAGCACCGGCGGGGCCAAGTAGTTATCGGCACTAAGATAGGATTTCTGGAACACCATACTCCGCAAGATTTTTCCAGAAAGAATATCTTCAGCACACTTGAAAAAAGTTTACGTAATCTGGGAACAGACTACGTTGATCTTTACCAGCTTCACAACCCAGATATTCAAAACCTGCGTATGGACGAAATTGTGAGCGCCCTGAAGGAATTAAAAATCAGAGGATTAGTCAGGGCCTTGGGTGTTTCCGTTAAACATCCTAACCATGGTTTATTAGCTCTTAAATACGGCGAATTTTGCTCTATACAAGTTAATCTCAGCATGATTGATCAGAGGGCAATTGATAACAGTCTCTTAGATCAAGCTAGGGAACAGGGCATTGGAATTATTGCACGCACACCTTTAAACTTTGGCTTTCTTACCGATAACGGAACAACAATGGATCTAAACTTCGGTCCTGAGGATCATAGGTCAGTTTGGCCAATGGAACAAAGGGTGGCCTGGCAAAAAGCGGCTCGTTTATTATCTGAAGTTCATCCCGAATATCCCCTAGCCACATTAGCGCTACGCTACTGTCTAAGCGTTACTGGAGTAAGTACTGTCATCCCCGGCCTACTTACGGTAAGTGACGTTTTGGAGAACACTACTACTTCAAACTTACCGCTATTGAGTCCCGAAACAATGGCTAAGATCAGAGAGATATACAACGACAATGACCAATTCTTTGTCCGACAGCCAAGTCCTCCTAAATAAGAGGGCTTTTTTATTCAATGATTGCCAAAAGACCAACTTTAATGTATAAATACCGCTATGAACCTTAACAACTAGGGAGTTCTTGTGAGCTCAAAAATGATCCCGCTCAAGATAGCCGGAGAAAGTCCTCCTTACCCTACAGCGACGAAACCTCCATCAAAAATAATAAAAGTAGGGCAGATTCAGCTAAACACAAGTTTCTCTAATCAATACTATTTCCCACTCGCCGCCGGGATGAATCAGGCATATGCAAAAAAACATTTACGCTACTCGGATCATTACGAATTTAATGATACGATTTTCAGATTCCCTAAAAGCAGGAGGGAGATAGATGAAACGGCTGAAAAACTGAGTGAGAACCACCTGCTTCTGGTTGGAAACTACACATGGGGAGAACAGCACTCTTTGGCGTTAGCTCGTAGATACAAGCAGTACAATCCAAATGGAATTGTCGTCTTTGGAGGACCCCAGGTACCAGATAGCAAAAAACAATTCCGCAGAAACAGAACCATTGAGCTGACCGAGGAAGAGCAAAAGAGAAAAAGAGTAAGTTTTACGCCAAGCTATCATCACCTTAATCCGTTTATTGATATTTGCGTTCACGGCGAAGGTGAAAGATCATTGCGATATGCTCTTGAACAAATGGCAATTGATGGTCTTCAAGACAAGACCGCAATTCCTTCTATCAGCTATATGGATGCGGATGGTAATTTCCGTTACAATGCCAAGCTTGAAAGAATGAATGATCGGGAGCTAGCCGAAACAGCATCACCATTTACAACTGGCATATTTGATACGCTCATACCGCTCTATCCTGAACTTGTATTTATAGCAATGTATGAAACGGATCGAGGCTGTCCATTTACTTGTACATATTGCGATTGGGGCGGCGCAACGGAAGACAAGATAAGCCGAATGCCCATGGAAATGATCTATCAGGATATTATGTGGATGGGAGAGAGACGGATTCCATACGTATTTTTGTGCAATGCGAATTTCGGAATTCTCGAGCGCGACATACAAATTGCCGAATTTTTTGCCGAAGCGAAAGCTAAGTACGGATTTCCGGAAGCAATCAGCACTCAAAATTCAAAAAACCCCAAAAAGCACACGATTGAGGCTCTTAAAATTTTGCAGCGGGCCGGCATAAATAAAGCCACTGTGATGTCACAACAATCATTAAACCCTCCCACCCTGAAAGCAGTGAGACGCGATAATATGCACCTTGATGAATACTACAAGATCCAGAAAGACTTGGCAGCCGAAGGAATTTATACAATGACTGATCTTATTCCCGGCATGCCGGAAGAGACGTACGACACTTTATTTGACGGTATCGTGACGTTGATCACTAATGGCCAGCATAACCGCATCCAATTCAACATTCTTTCCAGACTAATTAATACCGAAATGGCTAATGAAGAATATCAGGATTACTACGGATTCCAAACAGTAAAAACTCCGATCATTAATGCCCATGGAAGCAGAGGTGATACGGATACGGGAATCGAGGAACTGCAAGAGTTTGTTGTCGCAACCAATACTATGCCGCCCGAAGATTGGGTTAAAACATATGTCCTGTGTTGGACTATAAATCTAGTCTACTTCAGTAAACTTCTCCAGATTCCCATAATAGTTCTTAACAGAGTTTACGGTTTGGACTATCGCAAAATTTTTGAACTATTTCTTGCTGGACAATTCTCGCAATACGGAGATTTTCCGGTACTATCTGAAATTAATAAATTCCTGACTGAAGTTGGTTCCGGTATACAGAAAGGCGAACGGGGAGAATTTACTTACTCTAAAGAATATCTGAATATTTACTGGATGTCAGATGAATATGTATTGATCAAAATGTGCAAAGAAGGAAAAATAGAACAATTTTATGAAGAAGCACATAGGCTGATATCACATCTTATTGAACCTCACCAGGACAAGGGACCGCTTGATGAAGCCATTGAGTTAAATAAATCTTTACTGAAACTTCCATTCCAAACGAGCGACCTGGATCTAACTCTCACATACAGCATCTGGGAGATGTACAAGGCCGTACTTCGAGGCAGAGATGAAGATTTAAAACAGGGACATTATCGATATACGATCGACCGAACCACAAAAGACGAACGGGGTAGCAATTGGTGGGAATCGTGGGAAGATTGGTACAGACAGATGGTCTGGTACTGTAACCGCCGAGGTGCCTATCTTTATGGTAATGTAAATCCACATCAAGAGATCGCCGGTCATCATTAAAAACATAAATCCCGCAATTAGCGGGATTTTTAATTTTATAAGGTTCTCAGTAAACCATTCCGTGGTCTCTAAGATATTGCTGAACCTGACGAATATTGTTTGCAATCTCTTCGCGGCTAAGTGACGGGCCCCAAGGAGTTTCCTTCTCATACTCAAACGGCAGACCGACCTCTTCATCATCACCGAAACGAAACATTAGATGGGCATGCTTGGAGAGGTCTTTTTCAATACTCTTAATGCCTAAGGACTTTGCACTCTCATGAAAAACAGAGCCGGGCACTACGTCTAGTCCCGAAAGAGCTACATAATCCGGCTTGACTTCTTCAAGGAACCGGATAGTCTTCTCAACTACTTGGTTTGTCTCACCCGGAAGACCGAAGATAATACAAACCTTTACTTTAATATCGTGCTTCTTTAACAATTCAATAAACCGGCGGTTTGCATCAACACTTTTCGACGGCTTATTTGATAACTCAAGCACTTTATCAGATTCAACGCTTTCAACTCCTATAGCTAACTCCAGACATCCGCTTTGCCGAGCGAGTTTTATAACTTCTTCCGATCCCATTGGTATCGTCTGTCCTCTCCAGACGATGTTTTCGGAAGCAATAGCTTCAAACATGGCAACAGCTTCCTTGCGGTTAACGGGAATACACACCTCATCGCGCAGGTTAATCCCTTGCACTCCATAGCGCTCTTTCAGATATTTAATCTCGGCCGTAATCTGGTCGGGTCGCCTAAGCTCAAACCTATTCGGATTGTTATATACGCAAAAGCTACAGTGAAAAACACAACCGCGCGAGAAATAAACATTCGTTCCGGGAATCACACCATATTGAGAGAAATGCTTATCATTGACGATCTTGGAATCAGGGAGAAAATCCCGTTGCGGAAAAGGATATGAAGCAAAATGGAATATCTGATTACTTCTATACACAGGCTGTAAGCGATTAGCACGATAGTCTGCAAGCGCCTGTAATATCAACTCCTCGCCGCTGCCAACGATTGATGCATCAAAGACGCCGATGCATTCTTCCGTCAAGTGATCGACATGATTGCCACCGGCGATATGTACACCGTTGATATGTTTTTGCTTTGTATCTCTGACGATGCCGTATATTTCAGGCGCATCAGCACTCTTCATAATCCAGTAGAAGTAAACGTCTCTTTCTGGCAGATCAACCCGTCGGCCCTTCGGCCAATCACGCAAATCTATGACATCAACGTTCAGATCCTTATCCCGCTCACGTAAGAAAGTCGCATAATAAAGTTCCCAAAGCGGCTGTAACTTTGCAGGGTCTTTCCAGTAATGCCAAGATGGCACAACAACAGCAACATTCAGCATACTATTTATCCTTTTTGTTTAAGAACTTTTCGACAAATGATACCATGCTCTAATGGTACAAGTCAACAAAGCTCGCTTGACACAGTAAAATCGCTTTAGTATAAAATCAAGTAGCACCTATAAAAGCTGGGGGGTTAGTGTTCAGAAATAGCAAAGTTTTAGTTACCGGTGGAACCGGCTTTATTGGCACAAACCTCATAAAAAGACTTCTCGAAACCGAGGCTATTGTCAGAGCCACTTTCCACCAACAAAAACCTACCGAATTTCTTGATCGAGTTAATTATGTAAAAGCTGAGCTCACGAAAGAAGAGGATTGTCGAAGGGTTGTCCAAGGATCTGATTACGTTTTTATGTGTTCAGCTTATGCTTTAGGCGCTGGAAAATCAGAAGAGGAAAAGGTTCGACATACAACCGCTGATATTGAAATGACTGCTCTTATGCTTGAAGCCGCCCATAGAGCAAGAGTTAAAAAATTTCTTTGGATAAGCAGTTGCACTATATACCCCCTGTCTGACGCTCCCCTGAAAGAAGAGCAGGGCCATGCCAACCCGCTTTTTGAAAAATATTTTATTGTGGGATCGACAAAAAGACGCGGAGAAAAACTCTGCCAGGAATATGCCGAAAAAACTACAAATCCAATGCCTGTTGTTATTGTCAGGCCAACCAGCGCTTACGGGCCTCATGAAAATTTAGCAACTTCTCATGTTATACCCGCTCTTATTCGAAAGGTTATCGAAAGACATGATCCGGTAGAGGTGTGGGGCGACGGTACAGCCATTAAAGACCTTATTTTTATAGATGATCTTACTAGAGGCATGCTTTTAGCGATGGAGAAGCTGGATAAATTTATGCCGATAAATCTCGGTTCCGGAGAACAGACAAGTATTAAAGAAATCATAGAAACTGTAATTCAAATCGACGGTTACAATAATGCCCGAATCGTTTTTGACACTTCTAAACCGACAATGCTCCCAAAAATGCTGGTTGATGTTACCAGAGCTAAAGAAGTTTTGGGCTTCAAAACAACAACAAGCCTTGAAGATGGGTTGAGAATGACAATTGAGTGGTACAGACAGAATAAAAACAAGTAATTTTTCGGAACCGCCCTGAGCTTATCGAATGGGCGGTTTTTATTTTTTGACATAAACTGACACTTTTTGGTATCTTTGCATAGTGGGTGTTTCTGCAATTATGAATAACCATCCCTCGACAAATACAGGTATTATAATTCCTACGATGGATAGGGCCGATTTTTTAATTCGACAACTTAGTTACTATGCATCGGTCAGATGCCCACACACTATTTATATTGGCGATTCAAGCTCCAAAGAAGAATCGGAAAAAATACAGAACGAAATCAAACGGCTCGGAAACATTATCAATGTAAGGTATCTTTATTTACCATCCCATAGTATTTGGCAGGCTCACTATCGTCTGACTACTGAGGTAAAGGAAAAATATACTTGCCTTAGTGGCGATGATGATTATCAGATCCCCAATTCAGTAACTAAATGTGCCGAATTTCTGGAAGCTAATCAAGACTATACAACGGCGAGTGGTCATGCGGTGAGCTTCAGATTAAAACGGCATGGGGTATATGGGGAGCTTTTACGACTAGCTGATTACCCAAGAGGACAGATAGAAAACGATACTGGGGCTGAAAGAATTATAAACTTTTTTAATAATTATTTTGTTACCTTTTTTTCAGTAAACAGGACTGAGCAGACTAGAGAATATTGGCGAAGCTCAGAAAAAATACCGGACAGATCATTTGGATCTGAAATCCTACCAAGTTCCTTGCCCTTAATCCATGGTAAATCTAAGATATTAGATTGCCTTAGCTTTGTGAGACAGATCCACAACCAACATCATACTCTAGCAAATACTTTTGATTGGATTACAAGCCCAGAGTGGCATCCATCCTACTTGATTGTTAAAGAAACACTTGCGAAAAATTTAGTTGCAAAAGATAATATTCCCGCTAAGAATGCTACTGAAGTTACGAGGCAATCTCTTTGGGCTCTTCTGAAGATACATCTTGCGAAAGATTATGAAATGAACTACCCCGCCAAAGAGATAAAGAGAATTGACAAACAAGGAGTAAAGTTCATAAAATCAAGGATTGTCAGAATATTTCCGATCTCTAAGCCAATATACCGAATGCTGATAAAACCTCTTATAACCGGCAAGAAGGAGATGAATTTCGAAGTGCTTCAGCCTAAATCAAAATACTATCAGGACTTTAAACCGGTGATGGATTCATTTACCGGATAGACAAAAGTATAAACAATCTGTTGTTAATAACCTAACTTGACACTTTTTGACACCTTTTGATACTATCAAATAGTTATTCTTCTGATCAACCATGCTCGATAATAAGACAATTCTGATAACCGGGGGGACGGGTTCATTCGGCAAAAATTTTGCCAAATTTTTACTCAAAAGTAGCGGGCTCAAAAAGCTCATTATTTTCAGCCGAGATGAGTTCAAGCAATACGAGATGCAGAAAGAAATAAGCGATCCGCGTATACGTTTTTTTATCGGTGATGTTCGGGATTTGCCACGTCTTCAGCGTGCCTTCCATGGTGTTGATATCGTTATCCATGCCGCCGCGCTTAAACAAGTTCCTACGCTGGAGTACAATCCCTTTGAAGCAGTAAAGACGAATATAATCGGGTCGCAGAATGTAATTGATGCTTCAATTGACCAGAGTGTTTCAAAAACACTGCTCATTTCAAGCGACAAGGCTGTTCAGCCAATCAACCTTTATGGGGCGACTAAATTGGCCGCCGAAAAGCTTTTTGTGGCCGCAAACTCTTATACATCGCTCACAAAACGTAGTATCTTCAGTGCGGTACGCTATGGTAATGTAATGGGAAGCCGAGGCAGTATCGTTGAGGCGCTTCTTAAAAAACCTGCCGCAGAAAAGGTATTTATAACCCATCCGGACATGACTCGTTTTTGGCTTACCCTGTCAGAGAGCTTCCACCTTGTTTTATTTGCTATTAAGCATATGGGTGGCGGAGAAATAATCGTGCCTAAAATTCCCAGCATGAAGATAACCGAACTTTTTGATGCCCTTGCTCCGCGGGCTAAAAAAGTAATCACCGGCATACGACCGGGAGAAAAAATTCATGAAACGCTTTTAACTGAGCATGAGGCGCGCAATACCATATTAGTAGGGAATCATTTCGTTATTCTTCCTGAATTTACTTCAAAACCAAAATTTTTCGAACATTACTATACGCTGGGAAGCAAGCTTGATAACCATACTCCCTTCGCCAGTGATAACAACACAGTATGGCTAACCAAAAAAGAACTAAAATCAAAAATAAAACCGACGCTACTCTAAAACGAAGTCCGATCCCCTATGGTCGACAGAGGATAGGCGCCGATGACATCAGAACAGTTATCAGTGTGCTCAAATCAGATTGGCTCACTCAGGGCCCTATGGTGAAAAGGTTTGAAGAATCATTAGCTCGTTACTGCGGAGCAAAATTTGCTGTTGCCGTATCCAGCGGTACCGCCGCCCTTCATCTGGCGTATTTAGCCGCCGGACTTCAACCCGATGATGAAGTAATAACGACACCGAATACATTCGTTGCCACATCCAATATGCTTTTAGCCGTAAAAGCTAGGCCAGTTTTTTGCGATATCCGGCTGGATAATTACAACCTTGATGAAACTAAAATAGAATCGCTGATTACCTCCAAAACAAAAGCTATCGTACCGGTCCACTTCGCCGGACATCCCTGTGAAATGGATAGTATTCTGAGTCTGGCAAAAAAACATAATCTTCTCGTGATTGAAGATGCCTGTCATGCATTGGGGGCATCGTATAAAAATACTAAAGTTGGTGGTATCGGAGATATGACTGTTTTTAGCTTTCATCCGGTCAAATCTATTACCACCGGCGAGGGAGGAGCAATACTAACAAACAATAAAAACTTTTATGAAAAATTATTATTATTAAGGTCTCACGGCATAACAAAGGATAAAAATGGATTCAATGTTATGGCCGAGCTGGGACATAATTACCGAGTTACGGATATTCAAGCAGCGCTTGGCTTAAGTCAGCTTAAGAAGCTAGATGGATTTATTAAAAAAAGAAGTGAGCTTATGTCCGGATATTATAGAGAGTTAAAAGATGTGAAGAATATCATACTCCCGAGAATAACTGAAAACATAATTTCCGCCGGTCATATTTTTATTATAAGAGTCAAAGACCGGGCAAAAAGGCTAAAATTGATGGAATTCCTAAAAAATAATGGCATCGGGGTTAACTTTCACTATCCGGCCGTTTACTCTCATCCTTATTACAGACAGAATGGATATGACGGACTAACACTAGACAACGAGGAGATATATAGCAGTTCGTGCGTCACTCTCCCCCTCTACCCGAACTTAAAACTAGAAAGTATAGAGTATATCTGCGATAAAATAAAAACTTTTTTCAAATGATAAAATCAACTGCTCAGGAAAAATTTTGGTCATCGGAATTCGGCAAGGAATATATGGAAAGAAACACCCTTTCTCTGCAGGAGTTGAATAAACTTTATACAACGAACTTCGGCGTATCCCGTTCACGAATTAATAAAGATTTCCTGGGGAAATTAAAAATAGGAAACATTTTAGAGATTGGATGCAACGTCGGAAACCAATTAGCACTGCTCCAAGAAGAGGGTTTTAAGAATTTATATGGCATAGAAATATTTCCGAAGGCTGTAGAGCTGGCTAAAACCCACACCAAAAGTATCAATATAGTTCAGGGAAGCGGATTTGACCTCCCGTTTAAAGATAATAGCTTTGACCTTGTATTTACTGCCGGGGTACTGATCCACATAAGTCCAAAAGATATAAAAAAAATCATGAAGGAAATACATCGGGTCAGTAAAAAGTACATCTGGGGATTTGAGTATTTTAGTCCAGACCACATTGCCATTCCCTATCGGGGCAATAAGGACCGGCTCTGGAAAGGTGACTTTGCTAAAATGTATACGAGCCAGTTCCCTGATCTAAAATTAGTGAAGGAAAAAAGATATAAATACCTCCAAAACGACAACCTTGATTGTGGATTTCTATTAAAAAAATGAGAACATATTTACTGTTCGAGATAGCCAACTCCCACGGAGGGTCGAAGGATTATGTATATAAGCTGATAGACGCCCTTCCGCAGGGAAAAAATACCCGCCTTCGCCAAGGCTTCGGCGGGCAAGCCGGGATAAAGTTCCAGGTTTTTAAATATGACCAGCTCGCCCTAAAAGATTATGAATGGTACAAGGTTTACGTAAAATTATTTTTCGATAAGGCCAGCTGGAAGAAGATACTGTTATACACTAAAGGCAAGGGTTTTGATATTTGGATAGACGTTTTTGACTTATATAGTGTCGAAGTGCTTAAGGATAATTTAAATTTAGTTACCGGCATAAAACTTCAGTCTTCCGTACTGGATAATCTTAGGGTCCTAAAAGGTCTTTCGGAGGTCATAAGGGGCAAGAAGATTAAAGTTATTCTAAATGTTGCCGGAAGAGAGATAGATAACATAAAAGAAATCCTGACCGATATTAGAGCCGGCTACTTTAGTAACGAGATAATGCTTCAGTGCGGATTCCAGGCCTATCCGACCGACGCCGAAGACCTGACGATACACAAAATACATGTTTTAAAGTCGGAATTTCCGGACCTAGTCGTATCTTATGCTGACCATGTTGACGGCAAGTCTCCCCTAGCCTTTGATGTTCCCGTTTTTGCAGTTCTGGCCGGAGCGGGACACATTGAAAAGCATGTCTGCCTGGACAGAAAAAAAACTAAATATGATTTTCAATCTGCAGTAGAGCCTCATGAACTCACCCTATTGCTATACAAACTAAAGGAGTGCGAAAAAATATTAGGAACAAAACTTATATCCGAAAAAGAGGCAAACTATCTTAAGACGACAATAGAAAAACCAATAACTTCCGTTGATATAAGGGCGAGAGATGTTATAAATCTCAAAAATTTCGATTTCAGACGAACTTCTCAGGAAGGGCTAACTGTCGGCGAGTTGAAAGAAATGATGAAGAAAAGATATGTATTCAGCAAAGACGTTAAGACAGGACAAACAATAAAAAAAAGTAGTTTGAAAAAGGCGAGGATAGGGGTGCTAATCGCTTGCCGGATGAAATCAACCAGACTAAAGCACAAGGCCGTACTTCCTATCGGTAAATTCAGCTCGATAGAAAGATGCATAATAAATGCAAAGAAAATAAAATCAGCTGATGAAATAATCTTAGCCACATCTGCCTTAGCCGAAGACCAGATCCTTAAAAAATATGCCTTGAAGCACAAGATAAGATTTTTTGCCGGAGACCCGGAAGATGTAATCGCAAGATTTTTGGGGGCTACAGAAAAATACAACTTGGATATAGCTATCAGAGTTACCGGCGATTGTCCGATAGTTTCATACGAAATGGCTGAGTTTATACTTCAAAGACATTTTGAAAAAGGCAATGACTATACCGGACCAAAAGCGTTCGCCGTCGGCCAGAATAGCGAAATATACAGCGTAAACACCTTAAAGAGGGTGCTAGAATACTTGGGCGACGCCAGACATTCAGAATATATGACCTGGTACATGCTGACCAATAAAGACATATTTCAAGTGGATATGGCTGAATTACCGAAAGAATGGGTACGGAACTATCGCCTAACCCTTGATGTTCAGGAAGACCTTGATATGTTCAACGCACTGTTTGAGAAGCTTGGAATCAAGGAACCAAGTATAAAAAATGTGTTTGATGTTATCGATAAGAATCCAAGGATACACGAACTCAATGACGCCATCGGCTTAAAATACAAAACTGACCAGAAATTAATAGACTTATTAACTAGAGAAACTAAAATTAATCCCCCTAGACCCAAACGACTATGAAACTAAAATACTGCACAAAATGTGTAATGCCAGCCACAAAACCCGATCTTTTTTTTGATAAGGATGGGGTATGCGACGCATGCAGATCAGCAGAACTCAAATATGACAAAATAAAGGGTATCGACTGGAATGCCCGACGCAAAGAATTTGAGCGCATTATCGAAAAGTACCGCTCCAAGGACGGAAAAAATTATGATTGCATCATTCCTGTCAGTGGCGGCAAAGATAGCCACTACCAAACTTATATCATGAAGGTGGTTTACAAAATGAATCCCCTTCTTGTTTGCTTTGAACAAACAAAAATCAGCGAATTGGGCAAAAAGAATATGGAAAATATCAGGAAATTCGGGTGCGACATGATATATTTTAAGAAAAATCCGGAAGTATACCGAAAATTGGAGGTAGAAGGATTAAAACGAGTCGGCGACAACGACTGGCCGAATCATGTAGGCTGTTTTACTATTCCCGTAAGAGTAGCCGTTCAATTCAACATACCTTTGCTTATCTGGGGAGAAAATTCCCAGCTGGAATACGGCGGGCCGGCAACGGCCAGGGAGAAAAATTACCTTGATCGTAGATGGATGGAAGAATTCACCCTTTTAGGTAATCGTGTCGAGGACATGATAGGCGTAGATGGAATAACCAAAGAAGATATGCTCATCTACACTTATCCGGACGACAAAGACTTGAAGCGAGTCGGCGTTACGGGTCTTTTTTTAGGTTATTTTTTCTTGTGGGATCAGCGCAAGCAAGTAGAGCTCATAAGAAAGAAGTATGGATTCAATATAAAAGAAGATGGCCCCATAGAGGGAACGTACACGAACTACGAGAATCTTGATGATGCAACCGTGGGACTGCATGATTACCTTAAATTCACTAAGTATGGTTTTGGCCGGGGAACAGATCATGCATGTACCGATATCCGGAACGGCCGGATAACCAGAGAAGAGGGACTGGATCTTGTACGAAAATATGATGGCAAATATCCTTATTACGGAGTAAAAAGCTTCTGTGAAATGTCGGGCATGAGCAAGAAAGAGGTTGATAAATATATTGATTCTTTCACTAATAAGCAGATATTCAAAATGGATAAAAGAGGTAAGTTTTTACGTGATATGGCGGGTAATCTAATAAAAAATAACTATGACAACGAGCTTTAAAAAAGTTGTTATCATTGATTACCAGATGGGTAATGTAGCATCGGTTATTAAGGCATTCGAGAAGCTAGGAGCAAAGATTAAATTATCCCGAAATAAAAATGATATAGAAAAAGCTGAATATCTTGTCTTGCCCGGGGTAGGAGCTTTCGGAGATGGAATGAAGAATCTCAAACAGTTTGGAATAATTGATGTTCTCTCACGGCAAGTAAAGAAAGGCGTGCCATTTCTAGGTATTTGCCTGGGGATGCAATTGTTAGCTGAGCGAGGTTATGAATTCGGAGAGTGCAAGGGTCTTGGCTGGATAAAAGGCAAGGTAATAAAACTCAAATCTCCCACCGTACCCCATATCGGCTGGAACGATGTGAAGGTAACTAAAAATAAAAAAATTCTAAGCAATCTGCCTGATAATAATTTTTACTTTATCCACAGTTATTTTTTAAAACCCAACAACAAGTCGATAATAGCAGCTACTTGCAAACATGGACATGAGTTTACCGCCGCCATAGAACAAGGAAATATTTGGGGCACCCAGTTCCATCCCGAAAAAAGCCAGTCAAGCGGACTGAAGGTCTTGGATAACTTCCTGAACTACCATGCTTAAAACCAGAGTGATGCCCTGCATGCTTTTCAATGGCCTGCATTTGATAAAGACTATACAATTCGACCAGATCAGAAACCTTGGAAATCCGGTCCAAATGGCCAGAGTATACAATTCGCGCAACGTTGATGAACTTATATTTATAGACATGAAAGCGACTGAAGAAGACAGACCTCCAGCTTATGAAATTATAAAAGATATAATTGCCGAATGCTTTATGCCTTTAACCGTTGGAGGAGGAATTCATTCCATAGAAGTTATTCATAGATTACTAAAAATCGGAGCTGATAAAGTATGCATAAATTCCGAGGCCATAAATAATCCCGCCTTTGTGACTGCCGCCGCAAAAAAATTTGGAAGCCAATGCATCGTGATAAGTATTGACGTTAAACAAGTCCGTAAAGACCACTATGTTTTTAAATCGCGGGGACGAGAAAATACAAACATAACCGTAATCGAATGGGTTAAACAGGTAGAGAAACTAGGCGCCGGAGAGATATTCCTTACTTCAATCGACAAAGATGGAACCATGGATGGATACGACTTGGACCTCATAAAAAAAGTTAGCTCCACCGTGTCAGTTCCTGTCATTGCCTGTGGCGGAGCAGGCAAAGTCCAAGATATAATTGACGCAGTAAAACTCGGTGGCGCTGATGCCATATCGCTTGCCAGCATCTTCCATTATGGGGGTCACACGCCAAACAGCATAAAGCAAAGAATGTATAATGCCGGAATACCCGTAAGATTCATTGACAAGAACCAAATATAAAATATAATATGATTCAGTACTTTAATATCCGAGGGACTATGATTAAAAAAATTGACATCATAACCGTACTTGGCGGAAGTTTATTTAAAGAAGCTGACGGCAATTGGAGAACCACGAGCTTTGAGGATCTCCAACATAATGGCGCGGCGGGCATGGGTGACAATCTGCGAGTTATTGCCGGAAATTTACTTTTTCAGACGCTACATCGAAAATTGCCTGGCTCAGTTCTGGTATCTGGAGGAAGAGGCAAAAATTGTAACGATTCGGCTAAACCAACGGTATCTTCTATTATGAAGAAAGAACTTATAGCACTTGGCCTTCCGGGAAAATTCATAGCCGAAGACCCTCATTCTAATTCTACTTATGCTCAACTTCTCTGGTTAAGCAAGTATATGAACAATAAAACTGGCATAGTCGGCATAGTATCAAATGAGTACCATTTGCCACGAATACAGGCATTTATTGACTGGCGGCCGGAATTAAATCTGTTATGTGATAGGGCCGCCTTAATATCTGCCGAGCAAATCCTTACCGCTAAAGATCCTAAAAAATGGCGTGAGAAAATAAGCGATGCTTATAGAACCAGCGCGATGCAGGATATTATAGCCCGCGAAAAAAACGGAATTGAGAATATCAAGAAGGGGCAATACAAATTTTATGTCTAAGGCAAATAACTTATTTATAATTTTCGGGACATCCAGGGGTCTGGGCTTTGCCTTGTGCAATTATATATTGCAATTCTCCCATAATGATATTCTGGCGATAGACAGGAGAAAGCTACCGGGCATTTCTTCTGGTCGCCTCCAAAGAACTATTATTGACTTATCTAAACCTCTCTCGCCAACTGCAATATCAGGTCTACTTCGTTCTTCACTCCTAAAAAATTATAAGAACCTGTATCTCATAAATAACGCTTCCCTTCTGGAGCCGATAGGTCCCGCCGGTAAGGTTAATACAGTTGAACTAACACGGCTAGCCAGTGTTAATTTTCTGAATTATGCCGTTATTATTAACGAGTTCATGAGACGAACTAAAAATCTGAGAGCGCGCAAAAGAATACTTAATGTCACTTCAGGCGCTTCTGTTCATCCCCAGTATGGCCTAGCGGGATACTGCAGTACAAAAGCTGCGCTTGAAATGTTTGGAAGCTGTATCTTTCTAGAGCAACAGGTGCTTAATCAGGTAGAGATTATGTCTTTTAGGCCGGGCGTTATAAATACGGATATGCAAAAAAAACTACGGGAAAGCTCGGGGGCAAATTTTCTGAATAATAAGGTTCATCAGGAATTGTATACAAAAAATGCCCTACTTACTCCCGAATACGTAGCAAAAATAATGTACGGTACTTTAACTGCCCGTAAAAAATGGGCTGAGCCAATTTTAGATTTAAGTATATGATCAAAGCTCTTGTTACTGCATGCGGCGGAGATATAGGGCAAGGGGTCATAAAATCCCTTCGAATGTCCGGTGAAAAAATAAGAGTCATCGGCACCGAAATCACAGCTGACAATTGCGGATTATTTATGGCTGACAAAGGTTATATACTTGAACCGGTTCTTAAAAATGAGAAAAGATACCTGAAGCAGTTAGTTGCCATATGTAATGAGGAACGGGTCGATATCGTATTTGTATGTTTTGAAGCCGAACAATCTGCCATTGCCAGCGCGATAAATATACTAAATAAAAAAACAGGGGCTTACTTTGTAGTTCAGTCCAAAAAGACTTTAGATATCTGTCAGGAAGACAAATCGCTCACATACGCATTTCTGTCTAAGCGGGGCATCCGAGTACCCGAAACCTACACGACAAAGAAAATGGCTGAAATATTGATTAAAAAGTATGGTTGGCCTATTATTCTTAAGCCTAGACAGAGTTCCGGATCAAGAGATGTACACATAATCCGTACACGAAAAGAGCTTGATATCTTATGGGATAAGATAGACAAGCCCTTGATCCAAGAATACATCAACAACGGTCAGGATGACGAATATACAGTCGGTGTCTTCTTAAATAAGGATTCCGAGGCCCTAGGAGCAATTGCTATGTTAAGAAAACTAAAACTGGGAATGACTTGGCATGCGATAGTCAATCATTACCCGGACATAGAGGAGATCGCCGGAAAGACCGCAGAGAGCGTAGGCGCAATAGGACCATGTAATATACAAATTCGAAGAGATAGAAACAACAAGCCATGCGTCATAGAGATAAACGCCAGAATCTCAAGTACCACTGTATTCAGAGCAAAATTAGGATTTAACGAGGCCCTGGCATCTATAGACTATTTCTTAAAAGGTAAGATACCTAAGCTAAGTCACAGACCGGCCGTAATAATGCGTACATTTGGTGAGTATATAGTTCCATTAGATAAATATCTAAAAATTAAATCGAAAAATATTACTAATGCAAATGAAAAGTATGAAACCAATTAGTATTGAAACAAGGGGGGGCATAAGGCACATAGGGCCAGGCTACCCCTCTTTTATTGTCGCCGAACTATCAGGAAACCATAGCCAATCATACAAAACTGCCTGCAAAATTATTGACGCGATAGCAGACACAGGCGCCGATGCCGTAAAACTCCAGACTTACACCGCCGATACGATGACCATCGATTCGGATAAAAAATACTTTAAACTGACAGGGAGCAAGCTTTGGAAAGGAGAGACGCTCTATGGTCTATATAAAAAAGCATCTACTCCCTGGGACTGGCATCCGAGATTAAAAAGCTACGCCGAGAAGAGAGGCCTTGTATTTTTTTCCACTCCTTTTGACAATACCGCTGTTGATTTTTTAAAAAAAATGAATGTTCCTCTTTACAAGGTCGCCTCATATGAACTGACCGACACTCCCTTGCTCCAAAAAATTGCCAGTACAAAAAAGCCTGTTATTTTGTCCAGGGGCATGGCTTCAATCAAAGAAATAGGCCTAGCTATAAATACATTAAGAAAATACGGAACGAGACAAATCGCAGTATTGCATTGCATAAGTTCATATCCTACAGACCCAAAGGATATGAATCTTAGAACTATTCCTGACATAATGAGTAGATTCCGGGTTATTTCTGGATTGTCGGACCACAGCATTACCAACAATGCTGCTATCGCCTCCATAGCCCTGGGAGCAAGCATCATTGAAAAGCATATTACCCTGAACCGCCACGACAAAGGAGTCGATTCTAAATTTTCTTTGGAACCACATGAATTTAAAGATCTCGTTAAAGCAGTGAGGGAGACGGAGAATGCTTTGGGCAAAATACATTATGCTACAACGCTCTCAGAGATAAATGACAAATTATATCGTCGGTCTTTATTCATAACCAAGAGCATTCGGAAGGGAGAAAAATTTACCAAAAATAACACCAGGATAATTAGACCCGGTTACGGCCTAGCACCAAGATACTTCAGTATGGTAATCGGGAAAAAAGCTAAGAAAAATATAGAGAGGGGGACTCCCCTGACCCGGAGACTCATCTTGTCAAAATAGGATGGAATGGTATATTTTAATACGAGTTCTTTAATTTTTCCAAGGAGATAAGATGTCTGATTTAACAGCATTTCGACAACCTCTTCCGGGCGTATTACGCATAGAGCCTGCATCAGCCTGCAATTTTAAATGCATCCACTGCCCAACCGGCCTAGGTATGAATCCGGATACGGGGATCATGACTGAAGAGACTTTTTCCGGTATTCTTAGCCGAATTAAGCATTTACAATTCCGCGTTATTGTTCTCTACCATGGAGGCGAACCTTTGCTGAATCCCAGGTTTGCTGAAATGATCAAACGTGTCAGGCCTTACACTAAATTCATAAAAACGGTTACTAATGGTTCCATTTTGACTCAACGTCGTATAGATGAGATACTGGCAAGCGATCTTGATCTGATTGAGGTATCTATTGATGGCGATTCGCCGGAAGAGAACGATCAAATACGCAAGAACGCAAAATGTGAAAAAATCATTACTGCCGTTAAAGCAATTATTGATACTAAAAGGCGCCTAGGCCTGGACAGGCCCAAGGTGAATATTGGCAATGTGCGTATTCCGGGTTCAAATACCAATACCAACCTACCTCCAGACGTACCAGAGTTTTTAAAAAAAGCTTTTGTAGGTTACGAACAGGACATCATGTTTCGTATGTATTATGCTTTAGTCTGGGCAAATATGATAGGCAGTGAAAATAAAATTCCTGAAAATAACTATTGTGACAACGTGGTGAATACCATCACTGTTCGCCATAATGGAGACGTGGTGCCATGCTGTTACGATTTGACCAGCTCCATGGTCATGGGCAACCTCCTTACTGAATCCCTTGAGAGTATCTGGAACAATGACCGCTATTTAAAACTTAGGGCGGCTATCGCAAATTTTCAGCCGCCAGCCCCGTGCCAAAACTGCCTAGTTCTATATCCTTCCCGCCACTTAAAATCCAGTGAAATCAGCCTGGTATGATCTATGCAGCGCGCACTATGCGCGCTTTTAATTCTAAATAAAAAGATTCCGATGAATCCGATACGATCGATTAAAAAAATAGCTTTGCAGTATCAACTATATTTTAAATATCGTGATATGCTAGCAAAGAATAAAAAGCTTAAAAATACCGAGAGCAAGCGGTGTTTTATTATAGGTACCGGACCCTCTGTTAAAGACCAGGACTTATTGCGCTTAAAAGATGAGGATACATTTGTAGTAAACTCTTTTTGGAATCACCCGCAATATAAAGAAATAAACCCTAAGTACTACGTGATGATAGATTGGGATATATTCCCTGTCGGTGATCAAAAAGGTAATTTCGTATCAGATGAAGTTATACAAAAGCAAGAACTGTTGAATTCTTGCTCAACTAAATTCTTCTTTCACTCATTCGGCAAAGAATTTATAGAAAAAAACGGGCTCCTGCAGAATAACAGAATCTACTACCTAATGAACCATGGGGTAATGGATGAAAAATTAAAATTCAACATTGATATAGAAAAGGTTATTCCATACACAAAAAACGTAATTGTAGCTTCAATAATGATTGCTGCCTACATGGGCTTTGAGGAAATATACCTTCTCGGCTGTGAACATGACTACCTGGCATATCCGGCACAGAAGTACTACGAGAAGTTTCCCCATTTTTTTAAAAATCCCTACGAGCTTAGCAATAAAAAATCATCGAGTTATTATATTATGGCCGTTATGCCGTATGAAAAACATATTTACAACTCTCTTATTTTATTTAGGAACTACCGCCTGCTGAAAGAGAAGCTGAGCAGAGAAAAACCTAATCTTAAGATTTATAATGCCACACCCAATAGTTATTTAGACGTATTTCCGATGGTTAAATATGAGGACATTATTCTCTAAGAAGCTCTGCCCTAAAAGTCTCTAGATTTTACGATACACATGCTCAGGCACAACGGTCTTGCATGATTTTTTAATAAAATCAAAAGTGGCATCTCTTTGCTCCTGCGCTTGTCTAATATGAGTCCAGCTAAAATCGCTTTCTTTCGGAAATTTTATAATTAATATCCCGCCTTCTCGCATAGACTCAATCAGGCCCTGAGCAATTTTAAGAGGTTCTGTTGTATGCTCGAGACAATCAATAGCTACCACGCCGGCATAGTGATTTTTAGGTAATTGCTCCTTGCCAAGATTTATTATTTTACAAGCATAGGGAAACATCCATTTTGATATAAAATCTAATGCACATGACGGAATATCGGCAGCATCAACCGCTTTAAAGCCCTTGGAGAAAAGATAATGGAAAAAAACGCCCGAACCACAGCCAAAATCCAGTATTGGCTCATTTTTTTTCACCGAACTTTTAAGAATATGGTATGTCTGAACCATTTTCTTCTTACAGCCATAATCGTACTTGCTGTAATAAGCCTGTCTCCAAATATCCATATCGTGTTCCTGATAAAAGTGCTCTATCGAAGCCTGGTCATTTCTGGAGCGCGAATTCCATAATTCTTCAGCCCCTATTCTTGAAAAGTAGTAGCGAGCCCTAAGCTCTTCGTCTGAATCAAGATTATACGCTTTCTTAACAAATGGAATTATGCTCATGGCCGAGAATGAAGACTTGGAAAACATTCTCAGTAGAAAGTAATCCCATATTAAAAACTTACCCGATAAAGTAGTATATGGAAACTGACTGAAGGCTTTCATTAGATTTTTTAACTGCATAGACATGACAAATATTACATTTTTTAGATCGTTTTGCAACCAGACATTAAGTTGTCAGATCATCTAATTTATGACAAAATGCATGGATGATTTCCCTAGATACTCATTATACCGACAAAAAATTCTGGAACAGCTACTTTAAAGGACGAGTCATGCGTCCTATTGAGCACACTCCTTTCGCCGATATTTTTATTAAATATTTAACCCCCGACCCGACCAAACACGTATTTGAGGTCGGCTGTGCTGGAGGAATCTATCTCGCCTACTTAGCTAAGACCTTCGGATATCATGCTTCGGGTATAGATTATTCCGACGAGATTGAGCGAACACGAGCACTGTTCGAATTCTATAAACTACCGGAACCAATATTATATAAAGAGGATTTTTTTTATTTTCGCCCTCCGCATCTGTATGATGTCGTCTGTTCGGTCGGTTTTGTAGAGCACTTTGAAGATTTCCAAGACATTGTCCGTCGCCATGCCGCCCTAGTGGCTGATGGTGGAACTCTCATCATCACCATGCCCCATTTTGGCGGACTACAATATGCTTTTCACTGGCTCCTGGACCGTGAAAATCTACGGAAGCATAATACTAGAATCATGAGTCCAAATTCGCTTAGGGATGCGTTCGCCGAACTACCTTTTAAACTGAAATACCTTGATTACTATAAAACATTCGGATTTTGGACCGAAAGGAAAAACCTGGCTTCATGGGAAAAAGCAGTCTTCTGGAGCATTCATAAATTCGGTAAAATACTGCAAGTTGCCTTAGGATACGAACGTCCTAACCGTTGGGTTTCACCGCATATAGTTTGCGTTGCAAAAAAAATTAAAATTTAATCAATGAGAGTCCTCCAAATTAATACGGTTGATACCAGAGGCGGGGCGGCTAAAGTCGCCTATCGACTTAAAAATGGATTGCTCAAGCTTGGACATAAGGCAGATATGATCGTTGCCCGAAAATATTCTCAGGATAAGGATGTTCATCTTTTGAGGCCCTATAACCGACTGCGAGAGAGGGCTGTTCGTAAATTAACCTACTGGCTGGCTGATGATCTGGACTTTTCTCCGTCCAGACATATTAGGAAAATAGAGTCATACCGCAACGCTGACGTAGTTAACCTTCATAATATACACTCAAACTATTTCAACCTCGGCACACTTCCCGCTATTACTAAGGATAAACCCACCGTCTGGACTTTACACGACATGTGGGCACTGACGGCCCACTGTGCCTATACCATGGACGGTCCGGTTTCTAATGGTTTTTTTCAATGCTCAGATCTTGATTCTTATCCACCTATCGGTTGGCATAACGAGAAGTATCTAGAATGGAAGAAGAGGAGAGTTTACAGCCGATCTAATTTTCATATCGTAGTCCCCTCGCGCTGGCTTCTTGGTAAAGTAAAGCAAACTGTACTGGCCGAAAAACCGGCATCAGTTATTTACAATGGCATTGACGTCAATATTTTTAATCCTAAGTCCCAGCAAAAAATCCGCGAAGAATTGGGTCTGCCGAAAGATAAGTTCATAATTCTATTTGCCTCAAAAGGCGGCCTCGACCAGCAACGTAAAGGCTACGACTTTGTACAATCTGTTTCACAATCATTAAAAGATAATCCTAATGTCCTTTCCCTTATCATTGGCGGCGACCAAACCGTTAAAACCTCAAACCTAATAAAGACAGGCTACATCGGCGATGAGTCTCTCTTGGCAAGATACTTCTCTGCAGCAGACATATTCCTATTCCCCTCCACTGCGGATAACTGTCCCCTGGTGGTTCTTGAAGCCCTAGCCTGCGGCCTACCGGTCGTTTCATTCGCCACAGGAGGCATTCCTGAGCTTGTTGAACATCAAAAAACAGGCTATATTGCCCGTTATAAAGATTCTGAAGATCTCACTGCCGGCGTTCGCTGGATGCTGACACTTTCACCGGCTGAACGAGACGCAATGAGAGAATCTGCAGTTTCCAAGATTCTCTCTGGATTTACTCTGGATCACATGACTAGACAGTATCTGGAGTTATATAAGTCGATGCTGGGACAGAAGAAGTCTTAATATTCTATAGCATCTTTGCCCACAATTAAGTCCGTCAGCTTAATACTATTGTTTCTGTTCATATCCCTGACCAGATCTTCCGGTCTGGTTTTGTCCTTGAAAGAAACCGAGAAATAAAACTCTCCATCGCCCTCAGTGTTAGTTTTGTGCTGTAAAAGCTTATAAGAATTGAGGTGTTTATCAAATAATTCCTCATAAAACTCGCTTTTAAAATTTTTGTCAGCTATAAATGTCAGCAAAAATCCGTCTTGAGCCACAGACCCGAAATTATATTTATCTAGAAAGTAGATTACCGCCAGTAAGGCTCCTGTTCCTATAACAGAAATTATATAGTTAGCCGTTCCAACTCCCATACCGACAGCTAAACTAAAAAACAGATAGGTGGCATCTTTTGTGTCTTTTATAATGGTCCTAAATCTTATCAAAGTAAACACACCCAAGATACCTAGAGCTCTAACAATATTATTTCCTAAAATCATCATTGCGATAGCCGCTAAAACAGACATCATTACCAGAGATTCCACGTAAGAACGGGAATAGGACAATCCGCGATGGGTCTTTTTGTAAATAACAGCTATCAGCAAACTCAGACCGAAAGAAAGCAGAATATTAAAAATAATAATGGCCGCGCTAAGCTCGGTAAGCGCCAAGTCAGTTGTGTTTAAAAAATTTGTGTTCATTAAATGCTGGATTACCTTAATAACGGATTAAACCGGTGCAGTGCTTCGACCGATTTCTCGTATTTAGAATAGGTGTCGGCCCTTAGGTTATGCTTGGATATAATCTTTTTAAGCCAGAAAGGAAGCATATACTTAAATTTAATCTCCATAACCATCTTGCCCCTATTGACCGGTTTCATGAAAGAATTATACATAAAGTTATGGCCCTTGCAAGCTTCCAGGCTGGAATCAAAAGTAAGTCTTAAGTTCTTAAGCTCGTTAAGATAAGCTCTTCGCTTATAACGTACCGCGACTGCCGGTTTGATTGAGTTACTGACCGCATTCCATAAAATCTCATTTTTCTTACCTATTTCTTTCTCAGCCCATTTTTTCTCAAGCAAAGACACATTTCCGCGCATAAAAAAATCTTCGAACTCACTGTTGGTCAGTAGCATCCTGGTTTTGAAATTTTCCTGCTGATGCTTGTTCTTTATCTCGAGCCATACTGTTTGGGATTCACCAATCGTCGGTTTATAAACACGTAATCTGAACTTTTTCCTCCTTATCAGACCGTCGATTTTATCTCTGTAGTCGGAAAGATCATAGGAATCGTAATACAAGCTGGTTACAAAGTACTCGCCGTTAAGTGAGCTTATATTAGAATCCGGCTTCATCCCATACTTAACAATGTCCTTTTCTATCAGATATGCAGTATTAGGATCAATCTCATATTTGAATTCAAATCTAAATTTTTTACTCATTTTTGTTTCTGTTAAAAACTAGATTATAAATATTAGCCGGCAAGATCTTACTCAATTCCGGCTCTATTTGACTTATGGCCGTACCGCCCTCATATCCTCCTTCTACGATGCTGTCATTTACGATTAAGCTTGAGAATTCATCTTTCTCAATTTCTACCGGATTCCCCCAGATCACGGATCTGCTGACCTGGGCCTTCCCGCCGTTAATAAAGCTTGGTTTCTTTCTGTATAGATAGAGGCCGTGGCTTTTATTCCCTATTATTTTGTTATTATCGATAACCGCATCGGAAAAATCCTTAACCGCAATGCCGGTATTGCATCCGGCTATAATATTACCCGAGATTACGAGACTTGATTTCTCTCCTACGCTTATGCACTTATCTCCATAGCCGGCTATCTGGTTATTAACAATCTCAATCCGAGTTCCGGAAAGATCGATGGCATCGCCATTATTTCCTCCAAGAATATTATTTATAAACCTGCTGTTTTCTACTTTTCCATTAGAAATAAAATCCAAATCCATACCATCAGAGCTGTTATTCTCAAATAAACTATTCCTAATGACGATCGATCCCAAAATCGCATGAAAACCATCATCTGATTTTCCATTCTTAAATACTGAATTTTCAACTAAAGATTCCGCATTATGTAATGAAAACTGAGAAAGAAAATTTACTCCGTTTATCAGGTCTGACGATCCTCCGCTTACTATTATATTACTGAAATAATTTTTATCAGAACCGGTATTAACGACGGCAAAAACACCCCAGGGTTTGTCCGAGCTAGGATATGAAGGAGCCATTAAAATCTGGTTTCGGCTATCACCGTCAGCGGTTACCGAACCGTAGGAAACCAGAGAAACTCCCGGGTTAAAGAGTAGTTGAGCTCCCGGTTCAATTACCAGCCTCAGACCGCTCGGGACTACAACGGTTTTATAAAAGATGTGACTTCCGGCACTAATGACTACCGTCTTTTCATTAACTTTTTTAAATTGAGGATTTTCAGCAATGAACTGATTGACGCTTTTTATCACATCCGGCAAATACTTAAAACTACCGCTAAAATTAAGCTTACTAGAATAAGACAAACTTTCAGGAACATGGGATTCTTTGATCGCCCTTAAGGTTACGAGCTCTCCGGCTTTTTGGAAGTTTTTTACTATTAATTCACGGCTCTTGCTATTAGCCCTATTAAAGGAGAAGTTATTCTCATTTTTGGCCTGATCGCTATAAAATTCGTTTTTTGTAGACGCGACTATACTGTCGTAATAATTTAGATCGTTAGTTAGGTTGTCTTCATTCTGAACATAATTTTTTAAAATATCCAGAAACTTATCGGAATAAACTTTATTTTTAAATATTCTCTTTACTAGCAGAGGCTGATTGCTGTTATAAACTTTATCTTTTAACTCTTCCAGCTCTATATCCCAGACTATTGGTTCAAATTTGCCCGTTTCGCGTCTAAACAGCAAGACCAAGTTGCTTGAATCACTCTGATGGGCAGAACCCGAAAGCACAGTCACCAACTGCCATTTATAAATTTTTTCCAGATCAACAAGCTTGTCTATATATTTATAAAAAACTTCATCCGGAGCTTTAGCGACCAGTTCTCTTAGGGCATCGAGCTCCTCAAATGGCCCATTTTCATTTTTAACGCCGGCAGTATAACTCTTCCAATAAGAAAATGGGAGCTTATTTCCATCTGGCGACATAGCTTCACTAGTATCATTATTGGATAATATGTTGTCGGTATCAGCTATTCCGTTCTTATCTAAGAATTCAGTTGACCAGGCTTCTGAGGCAAGATAAACCCCGAAGTCTCTTTTATTGATATTCAACCTCACAAATTTAATATCCGGAGCAAGTACGCCCATTTTTTCGGCCCGATATGAATTAAGGGCTGAAACAAAATAACCGCGGTCTAAGGGGATAATTAAATTCAATTCCCGCATTCCTTGGAAAAGATTATCTGAAGGAAATTTAATTTTAAGTGATTTTTGTTCAGCCTGCCAATGATTCTGCATCAATCCCCGATATCGTATTTTGATTTTTGACTGATAACCGTCGTCACCGGCAAAATAGGCATTAACATAGTTTTTATTACTATCAGATAAAAATCCGTAATCCATTTTTTCTAAATCAACCGGAACACTGTTATTCAGCTTCTCAACATTCTGAATATCTATAAAAACATGATACAGGGGCAAGTCGCTTTGTTTGAACCAGAAAGATAGAAATGCAATATTAGGAAGCTTTTTGATGGATCTCCAGCTATGGGAGAAGTAATTCTTTAATGGGGTTTTTATATTTTTAAAACTTGGATATGTTAAAAAAGCAAAAATTATAAATAAAATAAGCCCATAAATTGCGGGTTTTTTTCTTAATAAGAAACGGCTCTTTTTAATATGTCTTGATGGCATAGAGCGAAAGAGTAGCGGTAAATTTATTAGCTAGACTAAGACAATTCTGGATAAAAGGATATACTAAAAAAGACCTAGAGTCAATCCCCGATCCCAAGAGTAAAATGCGAAAAAATTGTAAATAAAAACCCCTTCTGTCTCATAGGGGTTGTTTTTTATCATTGCTTCGGTGCCATTGAGCGGACATTTGCAATTCTTTCAGGCTTATTAATAAACTCCCAGGCTTTCCTTGAAATAAATTCCAGATACCAAGGATCAATTAAAGTTTTTACAGTCGGCCTCATCCAGTCCAGGTCAGCTATGTCTATTCCAGGCAATAACAGATTATTCGCCATTACATAATCATATAATTCCGTACCCGGAAAAGGGGTAACTATGGTCAGATTAACATAGGCCGAACCGGCATCCAGATGCTTTTTAGCGGCAAGAATTGTCTCGGCCAGTTCTTCGTAGGTCTCATCCGGATAACCGATAAGATAGCAACTGGAAACGGTGATACCGACGGAATTGGCTTTCTTTATCAAAGCTGATATGTCGTATGTTTCGTGACGTATCTTTCCAGAAACCCACTTATCAATAATTCTCTGGGAACCGGATTCTACTGGGAATGATAGCCGGTCGAAACCAGCCTCAGCCATTGTTTCAAGCATCTCGTCATCTACTACAATCTTTTCGCCTTCATTTTTGTGAAGATGAGAAAGATTAACTCCGTTAACATCGCCTAATTTAAAGCCGTATTTAATCAGCATCTTAAAGATAGCTAAAGCCCTCTTCTTTTTTGCCAGCAACGAATCATCCTCTATATAAATATACTGGGCTCCGAGCTCTTTTATCACAAGGGCTTCTCTCTCAACACGCTCTTCGGATTGGAATCTGAACTTGCCTATATTGCCGGTGATTGATCCTTTCTGCTCCCCAGAAATATGGCAAAACGTGCAAACATAAGGACAACCCCTTGAAGTCATCATTGATACATAGATGTTGGGTTTTTCCAGATCCCCCTGCTTTCTGAGCGAACCACCATGGGGCCGGTTAATAAGTCCTATCCTCTTTAGAGGAAGCTTATGCCTGGCGGGAATCGGCAGATTATCTAAATTCATCTCTATCTCGCCGACCGGATTTATCTGAATTTTTCCATCATTTAAGAAAGCGGCTCCGTTTACACCGGAAAAATCACGGTTTCCCCGACGCAAAACATTACCTATCTGAACAATCGTCTGTTCGGCCTCTGAAGTGCAGATAAGATGCGCTCCTGCATCAAAGAATCTTTTCATCTGGGTGCGTGCATTGATTCCGCCCATAATGATTAACTTTTCAGGATAAGCCCGCGATATTAGCTGGACAGTTTCCTCAACCATATAGGTTTGAGGCGTAAATATTGAGCTAATGCCGATAACATCGTAGCTCGCACATTCTTTAATAATAGCTTCCGGTGAAAGACCGACCCTGACCATTCCATTAGAAAGCGGCGTTTCTCTTTCAAATGATTCTTTCATGCTATGCCTATTTTCGTTCCCGACACAGCAGTCCAGAATATCGGCTTCGAAATTATTTTGCTCAAGAGCGGCGGCAAGATATAGATTACCCAAAGATACTTCAGGCTTTACCGTACCGAATGTCTTATCATGACGCTGAGGCGAGTACATCAACAAAAATTTGGGATCCCTAATATTTTTTAGTAAAGGCGGGGAACTATCATTACTTTGCACCTGAGCTCCTGTCTGTATTTTCATTTTTAAGGTACCCTCGACTACAAATTAGCGCTTGAGACAAAATAACAAAAAAGTATTTAGATAACAACTGCCTCTGTGAATAAGAATACCGCGTTATAATTCCTTAATCCTATCTAGTAAATTTTTAGCTAAAATTTCTGATTTTAGTTCTTCTTGATACAGTCTATAACCATTCTCAGCTATCCTTTCCAGCTCTTGAGGATTGTTCTTTGCCCACAGTATTTTTTGAGCTAAAGACTGGGCATTAGCCGGTTCACAAGTGATACAGGTCTTCCCCGGCTCAAGAAGCTCAAGGATTCCCCTATTAGACGCGGTCAGATACGGTAAGCGCATGACCAATGACTCATAAACCTTATGGGGAATGGTTCTCTCCAGGCGCTCATGATCTGATAATTGACCTATACTTAAGTGGCATTTCTGCATAAGACCCCTTAACTCCTCTACGGGGACAAAATTAGATGTAAGCTTAAGATTGACTAGCCTAAGCCCGTCTATCATTTTTTTTATTTTATCCAAAAGTTGACCGCCACCGCCATGCACAATAAACTCAATGTCATTATTTTCTAAGATTTTAGCCGCCCGAACTAAATATTCTACTCCCGTTTCTGGCAAAAAGGCCCCCCTAAATAAGACAGCGAATGTTGATAATTTTCCGGTTGAAGAGTCATAAAAAAATTTATCCTCATCAACGCCAATCCAATTTCTAAATACTTTTTCTCTATTAACTTTAAATAGTTTTTTAAAATAATCTGCCTGGCTATCTGACTCAACAACGATTAGGTCAGAAATATGTACGGCTATAAAATCAAGCAACCAATAATATCCGGCCTTAACCGAAAATCTGGAAGCCAAAGCCCTTGAGACTATCATTCTCTCATATACCGATAGAACGGCGTTATAAATAATTTTTTTTCGGCAAAAAAAACGCAGAAATATAACTAAACCAGGACTATCATATCCAACGATAACTGTATCCGTATTTTTTGAGTTGCGTCTATAAAAAGACCAAAGAGCTAAAAAGCTGAAAGCTCCCCCGCCCTTAAGACCAAACTCCAGAACTTCTACCCCGTTCTCCCTTAGTCCTTTTATACAGACCGAGTTAAGTGCATATTCCAGCCGCGAATTGCTTAAGTATATTATTTTTTTAATCATCCCAGTATATCAACTTCCAGAGCCAAACGCTTTGGTGCGTCTGTACTCTTTAAGCCTTAGACTTAAAAATATCCTACCCCTTGTCGTTTTAAGATAACCTTCTCTGCGTTTGGCATCTTGCTCATTAGTACAGCCTTCAAAATATATTAGCTTGAATGGTAACCTGAACTTTGTACTGAAATTGAAGCCTTTATTATGTTCATCTATTCTTCTGCGCAGGTTATTTGTGTAACCAATGTATAACCTATCGTCCTTGATACTTTGTAGCACATAGATATAGAAGAACATGCTGGAAGCTGTATTACTGGGCATGTGATTCATTTAGTAAAGTTAGTTCTTCCTCCCAATTATAATTTCCCCAATTTTTATATTTTTTTCTTAGTTCATCGTTCTCATGTCCGGGATGACAACCAAGTTCTATAATTTTATCTGGATATTTTTTCAATAACTCTTTTGCTGACTTGATGTCTCTATCGCTCAAATTTCCGGCATTAACAAAACCGACGGAAAAATCGTTGCAAACAAGGCCAGCCTTTCTTACTTTTCTTTTTGCTATCGCCGACAAAAAGTTTAGAAACAACAGTTGAAGTTTTCTAAATAATTTGCCACCCAAAAAGCTAAACGGTTCATTTACGATACGAATGTATGGAATCTGGCGTTCCTTGGCCAGCTTAACAACAATTTCTGTAATTCCCGGTAGCAGATGTAAATGCTGATGGCTATTTATGAAAGATAGTTTGATACCGGCTTGAATGCACTTATTTAACTGAGCCCTTAGTTCCGCCTCCACTTTTTTGAGACTAATTAATCCTAAAATATATTTGATGAAAAATATCCTGTGGTTTTTAGGAAAAACGGTCTGAGTAATGGGTCTCTCCTCAACCAAAACCAGATGTATCCCGTACGAAGTCTCGCTCGCGCTAAGAGCACGAGTCCTTTGGACCTCGGCGAGGCTACTTCGTACGGGATGAACCCCGATGTTTGGAAGTTCAACTTCCAAACATCGGTGGACGGCATCATCAAAAGCCGGACCATTAGCCATCAGAGAGGCACCGTCTATCTTGGCTCCTTTTAATAAAAAAATGATTCCATCGTTAATGGATTTGTTAAGACCGAGATCGTCAGCAATAATCCTCAAGTTACCAATTCCCAAGTTACGACTTACAATCAATTCCAGATTTACAATGTTTCAAAAGTTTGAAAATTGAAAATTGAAAATTGAAAATTATAAAGCATGTACTCCATATGGCGTTTCCTTTATACTCTCACCTTCAATATTGCATGTTTCCGAGACAATATACAAAGGCCGCCCCTTAACCTCATTGAACATTTTATACAAGTACTCCCCTACTATACCGAGAACCATCAGCTGAATACTGCCCAAGAACAAAACCAATATAACTAAAGTTGCCCAACCGGCGATCAAAGGATTAGGATTAACGTAATGATCAATAACGACATAACCGGAGAAGATTATACTTACAAACAGAACAAAGAGTCCCGCCCAGAAAGCCATCCTTAAAGGAAAGGCTGAAAAAGAGGTAACTCCGCTCAATACCAGTTTGATTAATCTTTTAATATTATATTTCGGCTTGCCGGCTATTCTTGATTCAGCAACATAGGGCACATACTTCTTCTTGAAACCAATCCACTGAATCATACCCCGCAGATATCTTTCTCTTTCCGGCAGTTTTTTCAAAGCATTAACCACTCTCCTCTTGTATAAAGCGAAGTCGGAAACATTTCTAAACTCCAGATTCGTGATCATGCTCATTAGCTTGTAAAAACCCTTTCCCCCGGCCTCCCTTAATTTAGAGTTCTGCTTGTTATCTAATCTTTCGCCTATAACAATATCGGCCCCTTCTTCGGCATGCTTAATAAATGTAGGTATCAGATGAGGCGGGTGCTGAAGATCTCCATCCATAGTCAGAACCATTGAACCCCTTGAGAAGTCCAGGCCAACATTAAAGGCAGCCTGATGGCCGAAGTTCCTTGATAGCTTAATTACCTTAAACTTAGAGTCCCTGTCGGCAGTTTCTTTTATCAATTCAAAAGTTCTATCGGTTGAACCATCGTCAACAAAAATAACCTCACAGCTTTTGGCGACGCTCTTGCAAACGCCGTTTATAGCTTCTATAAGAAAGGGTATTGCCTCCTCCTCATTAAAAAGCGGGATAACTATAGATAAATAAGTGCTTTTTGACATTCCATTATAATACAATCAAAACTTACTTTTGTAAATAAATCATATTCTTGAACAGTCAAAAATATAAGACTCTATTTTTTTATCCTGAAACTTTTTTAATAGAGGGCACTTCGAAATCACCGGCCAGTAGCGTCCGTTTTTATCTATGGCCGGAAAATCAACAATCATATACTGACCCTGATAGGCATTTATCCTCTCACTATAATCGCGCGTCGGAGCAGTATAAAATCTAGCATTATATTTGCCGTTTAATTTTAAATAGTAAGCCCCGATATCGTAATAAGTTATAACTTCCTTAACGGAATTACTGGAATTAACATATTGGATCGTTTCTTTCGCCACCTTGTCTACGCTGCCGTTTAGAGGGCCGGATAAATATTCAGCCGAAAAAAGGATGTTATATACGACTCCAAAAACAATGAATGCAGCTAAAAATAAACTTCTCCTATTCTTCACGAATAGTGCTCCGGCCAAAGATACAACGGAAATTAACCAAGTCAAAATTATAAAAATAGCCGAAAAGTAAAATCCTGAAGGGCCGGAACCGCCAGTAAAAGGAATTAGAAAACTGAGATCTAAAGACTTAACTCTGTCTAAGTAGGCCGTCTTCGGATTCAGAGGCAAGACATCATGGGGCAAAGACAGGATAAAATAAGAGATGAGAATAAAAGCAGCCGCAACTACAATGTAAATATTTCTACTAATTGCCTGTTTTTTTAGAAGATCGGTTATTACCTGAGCACTTATAAGAACCGAGGGAACTATCCAAAACATGAAATATCTCTCTATCGTAAGAGTGGCAAAATCAAATAAAATGAGATAAAAAATTAAGTTAATAAATAAATATATAAACCATATCCTATATCTTCTTAATACATCCCTCATAAAGACTCCGCACAAAACGGGCAGAAGCAAAAATGGCGAAAGCCAGACTAAAGATTTGAAAATTTTAAAGACTAAGTCGAAATAGGCTCTTGATCCGAAATTAAAGCTTTTAAAGTGGCCGGCATACTCAACGACCATTTCCATGCGAGTGGCATAAAAATAATAGAATGCCGCGAAAACGGCTAAAAGTACCGCCAGCCACGGCCATAATTTGTGAACAGTCTTTCTAAGCCCGCCGCCATCTTTGGAACCGTAAAATTTTATTGCCTGATCAACGATCAGCGCTCCGATAAATAATAAGAAGCTCAGCTTGGTCAGAAATCCACCAATTATAGCTAGTCCGAATAAAACGAACCACCGTTTTTCTCTTCGTCCCTTTTCTGAAATATGCAGAAAAGAATAATAGGCAAGTAATATAAAAAATGGCAAAAAAGCACCATCTATGTCTATCTGTAAATTAGCTATCAGGCTATAAATATTAACTGTGAAAAGTCCGGCCGCAATCAATGCAACCCCTTTACTCTGCGTAGCCTTCAGAGAAATTATATAAATTAAAATTAAATTAAAAAAGCTAAACAAAAATGGAACAATTCTCAAATAATCTAATCCGAAGATGCGTCCGGCAAATTTATAAGCAAACTCCGATAAGGGCGGGTGCGGACTTTCCAGGTTGCCAAAAAAAGGATTGGCAATACTTGCCCATCTATATTCGTCTTGATGATAGATCTGATCAAAACCCAGAAACCTGGAGACAACAAAAAAAACAACCAAACCCACAAGCAATAAAGTATATTTATCAAATCTCATTTTTCTGAATTACCATTAATATAGAGATGCCAAAAGAAAAATTCATGAACTTTAGAAAATAGGTTTCTAGGTTAAAGATGGCATAAAATAAACTGTTTAGAGAAGGGTTATTAATTTCAAAATCAGATTCTCTGGCCTTCAGTTTAAGCAGTCTAGATAATAGCCTGACTGCAACAATTGGCAAAAATAAAAAGGTGTTAAAGTAGGTTTTTCTTAATATTTTAAGGTTGGGATTTTTATTTATAACTGCCGACAATGACTCGGCCGTATACCGCCTGAAGTGGTGGGCAACCTCATCCTGAACCCCCCAAAGCCACTGATATGCCGGAACAGCTATAATCAGTCTGCCACCCGGCTTTAAGGCCCTTTCTATGGCCCTAATTGCCCCCAAATCGTCCTCTATATGCTCAATAACATCCAAGGTCATTATGAGGTCAAAACCGCCCTCTGGAGCCCTAATTTCGCTATTATTAACGACCTCTAAATTACGGATGCCCCGAGATCTGCCAAACTCAATAGCCTCAGCCGAGATATCGGCTCCGGATGCATTGAAGCCAAGCCTTTGCAAGAAACCAACGTTATATCCTGAGCCACAGCCAAAATCAAAAATTTTTGCCGTTTTCGGTATTTTATACTTTTTTATTAATGCCAGAATAACTTTTCTCCTGACCCTAAACCACCAGTGACTACCCTCTGTCTCAAAATATGTTTTATAAAAATTCTTATCCATCCCGCTTAGAAGTAGTGCAAGCACCCACTACCACCATATGATGCCGCACACTATTAATTATTGACTGATATTCATATCATTTAACCCGTTTAGAGTACTTCTAACGGGATTCATTTATTCTTTTTCTTGCCATATCAATCCCGTAAGCAAACATTTCATGGCGGCGAGGGCTGGTATAATGTTTCATAACCATATTATCACCGAGAAAACCTTTAATTGCATACCTCTCCGTTGATAGGAATTTATAATTTACTTGGGCAAAAAGACAAGTCCATCCCTCCATCTCAATAAAATAATCGTTAAGGGGTCTTTTTGTATGTTCTAAATACTCCGAAAACTGACTGACAGTAAATTTATCTTTATTGATTACTATGTAACCGCCATTTAGCAAAGCCGCTTTATTTTCTTTGAGATTATACTTCTGAGTATAAAAGTCATCCATTTGCAGAAAAAAGTCCAGCTCATCGCCAATATGACGCTGAACCATGGCGTCATAATCGGTTTTTCCTGAAATAAAATCTACTACTTCTGTCGGTTCCTTATAATAAAGTATGTCTGAATCGCTGGCTATTACTTTTTTTGCCTTGCTAAAAACAATTATATTGGTCAGCTTATCGAAAAAAAAGTGGCATTCCAGTCTTGATTTTTTGATAATCTCGGGAATGCCGGGCATTTCTAAAATACGTTTAGTGGTCTCGTCTCGAAACATTACTTTAACATTCGGGAACTTGCTTAGAATTAATTTTTCTGTGGCCTTGTCTATCGTCCCATCATCGTGAATAACCACAACCGGTTTTAGTTTTGAGTGAAAAAGGAAAGACCTAAGCATCCAAGCGAACATCCAAAGACCCTGGCCGTGCCTTGAGCAAATAGTGTGGAGCTCAAAATCAGGATCGGGAACATAATCAAAACAAGGCAAGCGGGAAAATAAATAATTGCCGAAAAATCTGTTTTTAAAATACGGCCACCAATAGCGCGGACCGTATCCTCTCTCAATTAGATGCTTAAGATAAAACAGTTCTACTTTTATTCTTTTAAAGTTTTTAACCATTGGATTAACTTTTCATAATATATCCCCACTTAGATTCGAGAAAATGACGCTGTTCTTCAATGATATTGTCGGGTAAAGATTTGAATATCTTTATTTCTGACGAATCCTCATTCGGTTTCATTAAAGTAGCTTCTGCCAAGCACAAAAAGACCAAACCCACGCTAAAGCCGAATCCTCTTTCTTTCTCTTCACTATCATAATCAATATACCCAAGCAGTTCTCGGATGCTAACCTCAATTCCAAGCTCTTCAGCCGCCACCCTTTTTACTGCATCCGTAACTTTCTCTTTGTAAAAAACAGTTCCGCCAGGAATATGCCATTTGCCGCGATATGAAGGTAATTTTCTCAATGAAAGAATAACGCCTTCAGGAGTTTTCACGACTAGCTCAACGCAAAGACGAGGTACTCTGGAATAAATATTTTTAAACTCCTCGTGCGAAAACGGCTTATTATTGCCCATGGTTATTAGAATTTAGACTTATTAATACTAGGATATTCGGCTAAATTTGGCAATAAAAAACGCCCTTGTGGCGTTTTAAAAAGTTAAACTTTTCGTAAATAATCCGTTACGACATCCATAACGTAGCCTAAGTGTTCTTGGCGCAATCCGTGATGACAACCGATAAGAAGTCCCTGAGCCATAATCATATCAGAATTAACCAAATCACCATAAACACGGTGGTTAATATTCTTATAGGGCGGATGTCGCAGAATGTTTCCCGCAAACAGCACCCTCGTCTGAATGTTTTTTCCTTCCATATAGAGCATCAATTCGGTTCGTTTTATCGATGAATCTTCGCGGATAGTAAACGGGAATGCCAGCCAGCGAACATCACTTTTAGTGACGGCCTGACGAGGTAATACAAAGTGTTCCGGAAAGCCGGCAAAAAAATCGTATAGAACCTTGAAATTTCTCTTACGAATCTGATCGAACTCGCTCAAGCGTGATAGCTGGACAAGTCCAAACGCAGCTTGAGGATCCAGGGCCTTGAAATTAAAACCAAGCTCACGAAAAACAAACTTACCATCATACTGAATATCATTCAAAAAGAAATTAAAGCGAATATCGGGATGCTCATCATAATATTCCGCCGAGGCTCTACCCCAGTCTCTAACGATCTGGGTAAAATCAGCATCGGCCTTATTCTTGAACATTACCATCCCCCCGCCGCCCATTGCTGTAATTATGTGAGAGGCATAGAAACTGGTCGTACTGGCATCTGCATATTTACCTGTCGGCTCGCCTCTAATCGTACCGCCGATCGAATCACAGCTGTCCTCTATCAGCACCAAATTATGATCGTCGGCCATCCGACGCAATTCAGCCATATCATTAAGATTGCCTATCAGGTGGGGTATCATCAAACCAACCGTATCGGAATCAATCGCCCCCTCAACAAGATTCAAATCCACATTATATGTATCCGGCTCAACATCAACAAAAACCGGGATGAGTCCCGATTCAATCAGGGGATTAACAGTTGTGGCAAAAGTGCAAGCCGGAGTTATTACCTTACCGCCCCGAACCTTGCCCAAGAGCGCTCTTATGGCAAGTAGATTTGCCGAAGAACCTGAATTGACGAATAGCGCAAAGTTCTGGCCAAAAATTTCAGCCACCTGTTTTTCAAACGTTTTGGTATATCTGCCGATGCCCAGCCAATCGTTGTTTAAGCACTCCAGAACGGAGGCTATCTCTCTCTCTCCGAAGATTGCTCGACTGTAATAAACCTTGTCTTTTCCGGGTACAAATGGATGGTTTTCCAAGATACTCCTTATTTTTTATATGTGCTAGTTAATAGTGTTACAATGTCTTCGGCAACTTTGCAATATTGACTCATAGCTTTTTTTATAGTACAGATATGAGCAAGCTGTTCCTTTATAACTCAAGGGGCGAGAATGAAACTGACAGACTATCTAGCTCAGTATTTAGCTGATTTGGGTATTAAAAAAGTTTTCCTTATCACCGGTGGAGCTTGCGCTCATATTGTAGATTCGCTTGGAAAAAATCCAAATATCGACTACGTCTGCATGCAACATGAACAGGCTGCCGCAATGGCCGCGGATGCCTATGCTCGAGTAACCAAAAATATAGGAGTTGCCGTCGCAACTTCCGGTCCGGGAGCAACTAATCTCATAACCGGTGTTTGCTGTTCTTATTTTGATTCAATTCCAACGCTGATGATAACCGGTCAGGTAAACTTGTGGGAAACTAAGGGTGAAAGAAAAATACGACAATTCGGATTCCAAGAAACCGATATCGTTGATATCGTCCAGCCGATAACTAAATTTGCCGAAATAGTTAAAGATCCTGATAATATAAAATATTTGCTTGATAAGGCTGTTTATATTGCCAAATCAGAAAGACCGGGTCCTGTCTGGCTGGATATTCCGATGAATGTTCAGCATGCCGAGATTGAGCCGGATCGGCTTATAGGTTTTGATCCTGAAATTTATCACGAACATGATGAGCCGCCGTTACAGAAATACACGGACTTAACTTCATACGATATGTGGGGTATTTTAGGCAAGCTAAAAAAATCAAAAAGACCCATAATTATCGCCGGCTCTGGAATAAAATTAGGTCGAGCCGAAAATGAATTTCTAAAAACGCTGAGTGTGCTAAAAATCCCTGTCGTATCAACTTGGAGCGGAATTGATATTCTGCCCCACGATCATGAACTATATATCGGTCAATTTGGCGTCTATGGAAACAGGGCGGCTAACTTTGCTGTTCAAAATTCAGATTTACTTCTGAGCCTGGGCTCACGTCTTGATACGCGTCAAACTGGCGGTCAGCCTAAAACATTTGCCAGAGAAGCATTTAAGATCGTAGTCGATATTGACAAAACAGAGCTAGACAAGCAATGGGTAATAGCCGATATGCCGATAAATGCTGATGTAAATGATTTTCTTACGAAACTAAATATTTTTGTTTCTTATTCTGATGACCACCTTCCAAATTTTTCAGATTGGCATTCAATCTGTCTAAACTGGAAACAAAAATATCCGGCCGTTCTTCCCGAATACTATCAGCAGGAAGGATCAGTTAACTCTTATGTTTTTATTAAAGCATTGTCGGAAAAACTTCCCCCGAACTCGATAATTATCCCTGATCAGGGTGGTAACCTAACTTGGACAATCCAAGGATTTAAAGTAAAAAGTGGCCATCGATTATTCTCGGCTTTCGGCAACTCGCCGATGGGCTATGCCATGCCGGCATCAATCGGAGCCGCTTTCGCCGATCCTACAGCAAATATAATTTGTATCGACGGAGACGGTGGGTTCCAGATGAACATCCAAGACCTTCAGACGATCAGACACTATAACCTGCCAATAAAAATGTTCATTCTTAATAATAATTCTTACGGAATTATTAAACAATTCCAGGAAGTTTATTTTGAGGGACGCTATGAAGCTACTGTCAAAGAAACTGGCTATACTGCTCCCGATTTTGTAAAAGTTGCTCAAGCCTATGGAATTGTAGCAGAAACTATTAGAGATCACTCTGGGATTGATCAAAAACTAGATAGAGTGCTCGCATTCGAAGGACCTATTATATGCGACGTAAGATTAGATGAATCACAGAAACTAGTACCCAAACTTGTGGCCATAAAAACGGCTGACGGGAAATATATCAGTAAGCCGATTGAAGATATGATTCCCCTGTTGCCCAGAGATGAGTTCAAAGAAAACATGATTGTAAAACCGCTTGAAGAGAATGACGGCACCAAAAAACCGTCGGAGATAAACTAATGGAATATATGTATGGACTGCATAGTCACACTTGGGATTCGATAGAAATTGAAGACGCCAAGAAATTAATTGGCCCTATTCTGATACTTGGCGCATCTGGATTTATTGGCGCCAAACTTTTTTTCAATTTAAGCCAGTGTCGCAATGATATCTTCGGATGTTCTAGAGACATTAAGAACAGCTGGAGATTCAAGTATCATAATTGGCAGAATCTGGAGAGTCTTGATATCACGAACTATAAAGAAGTTGAGCGTTTATCTAAGAGAATCAGGCCGAAAACCATTTTTAATTTATCTTCTTACGGAGGACATAGCCATCAGACGGATATCGAACAAATCCATCAGGTTAACTATATCGGAGCAACTAACATACTGAGGGCCATAGCCGATATAGAGTACGGTGCTTTTATACAGGCGGGCAGTTCATCTGAATACGGTTTGAATTCTGCCGGTCCAAAGGAAGATGCTAAACTGGTACCAAATAGTGCTTACGCCGAATCTAAGGTTAAGTCATATTACATGGTAAATTACTATGGCCAAGCCATGTTTCCGGTAATGCACTTGAGGCTATATTCTATTTACGGACCCTGGCAGGAAAGAAAAACACTAATGCCCGTACTGATATCCCACTGTCTAGAAAATAAATGGCCTCCGCTTGTGGACAAAGAAGCTTCACATGACTTTGTCTATGTAGACGATTGTGCCTATGCTTTCGTAAAAGCCGCCCTGGCTCTGTACGAAAAGAAGGGCTTCGGAAAAGCCGTAAATATAGCTACTGGAGTAAAAACAAAGACAGAAGATTTAGTAAAAATATCCCAAAGAATATTTGGTGTTACTTCAGAACCGATATTCGGCTCCATGCTAAATGAGGGACGGGACCTTGTGAACTGGTATGGGAATCCTGAATTGGCTCTAAAAGAGCTCAGCTGGTATCCCAGAGTCGGACTGAACCAAGGCATTGAATTAACAAGCCGATGGGAACAAGAATTTAAAAAGACCGCATGAGCGGTTTTTTATTTTTGAATTGATTTATGCAAAAATATATGACAGGATATAAAAATATATGACTGAATTTGAAAAACTTATTCACGAATATTCATTTTTTTACGACAAGGGTTTATTCTCCCAAAAAACCTCAAAGCTAGAACAGCGCTACCGGGAATACTTGAACTTGGAAAATCTTGCTTCAACCAAAGAAACAGCCCAGCTTATAGCTAAAGTGGCTAACCGACACCTTAAGAAAACCGGTCCCATAGATGCACTCGAGATTGGCTCCGGCATCGGCGGCCTGGCAGTCGCCATGGCACGCCTTGGAAATCGCCATGTTACCGGCATTGAACCTGAAGCGCCGGCAGTCAAAGCTTCATCGCTTCGCGCTCAAAAGTACAAAAATATTAAGGCAGAATTTATACAAGGATACGGAGAAAAAATACCATTGCCGGATAGATCGTTTGATCTAGCCTATACTCAATCCGTCCTCGAACATGTAACAGACATTCAAAAAGTTATATCCGAAGCATACCGTGTTTTACGGCCCGGAGGAGTAATTTACATTGAAACGCCAAATTATCTTTGGCCGGTGGAACAGCATTACAAAACTTTCTTCCCCCCCCTTCTCCTAAAACCGCTGGCACGCCTTTACCTAAGACTGCGAAAGAAGAATCCCGATGGCATTAACACCCTCAACTACGTCACGCCGATAAATATCCGCCGATATCTCAAAAAGGCCGGTTTTATAAACATTACCGATAACACCTTGGAAGAATACGCCGGAAAGCTGAATGACCTTTCACGCATTAAACACAGGAGATACCTGCGGGTCCTTCTTAAAATCCCCCTCGCCTCTTCTATAATCAGCGGCGTAATTCATTCATTACTCAAACTTGGATTGTATCCGGGACTAAAAATGAGTGCGCAGAAGAACATCATTTAAACAAAAGACAATATATTCTTGACTCTGCGCTCCCAGGTATAATTCTTAACATCCTCCATGGCTTTTTTGGAAAGTTGAAAGCCCAAGTCGGGTTCACTTAATATTCTGCCTATCCCCCGGTCTAAATCGCCAGGTTTATTCGGGTTAACTAAAATTGAGTTTTGATCATTAAGGACTTCTGCGATCGATGGTAAATTGCTCGCGACAATCGGACAGCCTGACGCCATGTATTCAAAAAGCTTAACCGGCGAAGTATTTAGATAAACCTTATCTTTAGCCGAATTAGGCAATGTCAGAACATCGGCCGCTTTTAGATAAACCGGAATTTCTTTATGCGATTTGTGACCTAAGATCAAAACGTTTTTCAACCCCCTCGCTTTTTCCCTAAATTTCTTGATATCATAGTCCATCCCCCCGACAAAAATAAATAACACAGCATCTCTTTCTTGGAAATTGGAAACTAGAAATTGGAAATTCCTTGCTGTTTCCAACAAGGAATAAACTCCCTTCCACTCGAATAAGTGACCTGTGTACATGACTATCTTTGAATCTTGGGACAGACTTAACTTCTTTCGTGCTTCCTCCTTTGATATCTGTATATCAAATTCGTTCATATCAACACCGTCATGAGCAACTAAAACGTTATCAGCCGAAAAGCCGATATTTAAAAACTTGCCCCTGAGGCTTTCCGAAATAGTAACTACTTTTAAATTCCTGGCCAGAAATCTTCTGTAAAAAAATATTCTGGCATCAGAAAAATTATGAGCCTCAAAAACAATTTTTTTATTGAAGAAGCTTAGAAAATATAACGGCCACTCGTCGCGGGAATAAATAATATCGGCTTTTTGGACAACGGCGTAAAAAGAAAGAAGCAGGGCAGATATAACTCCCTTAATGTTGACTGCAATTTTATCAAGCCGACCGGAAAAATAAAAATCCGGTGCCCATATTCTTTTTATCTTAAAATTTGTTCTGACGGAATAGTATGAGCAGAGCTCATCTCTGATGTGATTGTCTCTGAAAGGATACAGTAGAGTCACCTCAAGACCCTGCAATGCAAAAGTTTCGCACATCTTAGCAATTTGGACACCATATGCTTTTTCTGTCGGCAACCTTAAATTAGCAATAAATAAAAGTTCTCTCACTTATTTGTAGTTAGACCTGGAAAACTTCCTAACTAACGGCTTGACTAGCTCTTTAATAAACCGAGGCGGTTTTATGTATATTGAAGATGTGACCATATTTTTAAGAGACAAAGTATACAAACTTTCAACTGCATCTTTCAAGGAGCTTCTCCTGCATTTTGTGGCAAAGAGTATGTTATCTATAAAGCCTGCGTTTCTAAATTTCCTGGATCTAAGTATGTATCTTGAGACGACTTTCCTTACATCGGGATAATTAAACGTTGCATCATGATATGCAATAATTCCGCCTTCTCTCAAATAAGGCTCCCAAAGCAGAAAATCAGTTTCGGCCATTTTATAAGTATGATCGCCGTCAATCCAGAGAAAATCAACCGGTTTATTCCAGTTCTTGCTGGCCTCCTCTGATGTTGCAACCACAACCTCAACAAACCCATCAACATTATGTTTATTCAGGTTGCTCTTAAGCTGACCTAGGGCCAAATCGTCAAAATATTGAGGATCTATAGCGTAAACCCTTCCTTTTTTATCTGAATTCTTCAGAGCATCGGCCAATACCACGGTTGAGCGGCCATAAAGACTGCCTATTTCTACTATCGTGCCGCCGTTTTTACGAACAACATCATACAAAAAATCAGCCTCTCTCTTAGAAAGAAAGCCTGGGATATCATTTAAAATACGGTCCAGATCTTTTGCCATACTTTTTAGGTTATACCATTTCCGCTAAAAAACAAACCGGCAGTATATAACAAATTTATATTTTTTGAGCCACGACTAATATCTCAAAGCCAAAATGCTTTGAGATATATCTGTTTGATATAGAATCTAATAATCTAACACTCACGTCTAGTATCTTTGCCGCAAACTTCATAAATTTAGGGTGATACCGAGAAAGACAATATGCAACGAAAAATCCGTCAGTAGCCAAAACTTTACAATTAGATGCCTTCGCAAGATCTTTTAATTCTTTGATCTTGAAAGATTTTTCAAAACCATATTCATAGTTTTTGCCCTTGATCATCTTAAATAATTTATGCGGGTTCCAGTAATTATTTACTGATACAATTAAAATTCCGTTTTTCCTCAACATTTGTGCCATAACTGCAAAAGCCCTTCTATAATCTTTTAGGTGCTGTATCGTTGCATCGGAAAAAACTATATCAAATTGTCCATCCTGAAATGGTAGATTAAAAACATCCGCTTGTTTAAATTCAACATTAGCTATATTTAAATGAGCGGCAAGCCCTTTTGCCACTGCAAGTGACTCCTCCAGAATATCCGTTAGCACAAACTTGGATTCCGGAAAATCTCGAGCCAGTGCGATGCCATATCTCCCCGTACCTGTTCCGATATCAAGGAAACTAAACTTTTTAGAAGGTACATATTTCTTTATTATCGGATATCCTCTGACGAATAGCTGATTTTTAAGAATTTTATCAACCTTGCTAAGACGAGCCTGTTTATCCCAGACATTGCTCCAGATAGTATTAATTGATTTTTGAGGTTTTGTATTTTCCATCTCAGTCATTAATAAGAGAAGCATAGATCTCAATCTGCTTATCAATTAAAACTTTAGAATTATACTTTTCTTCCACCAATTTCCTGCCGTTTGCCCCTAATTCAGTTAAAAGCTCTGGATGGTCTATTAAGTATAATATCTTTTCGGCCAGCGCTCTAAAATCGCCCTCGTTTACAAGGAATCCGTTATAGCCATCCCCCACCTGATCAGGAAGACCGCTGTGTCTTGTAGTAATGACAGGCAACCCGGTAGCTAAAGCTTGTGAAATAATTACATTCATCCCGTTAGAAGTAGTGCAAGGCACCCACTACCACCGTACGGTGCCATACATTACTAATTATTGTTTGATTGACATTCATGTTATTTAACCCGCTTAGAGTACTTCTAACGGGATTCATATTATTCAGTATCTCCATCCTTGGCCGTTTTTGACGGCTGAACAAAGAAGCTCATATTCTGGAAAAAATCTAATATCCGTTCTATTGCCATAAATCCTTTAAACTCCACAACGTCATTCAAGCCCAATGTTCCCGCTAAAGAATGGATTTTTTCTCTCAACGGCCCGTCTCCAATCATATAGCACCTGAATTTTTTTGAGGTCTTTTCTTTGACAATGGCCAGAGCGCGCAAGAGGTCGTCAAAACCTTTTTTCTCCACAAATCTGCCGACCGAAACAATATTTATTTCTTTATTCTCGGATATCGCCCTCTCCTTAAAATTATAGTTATCCAAGTTTATGCCAATGGGATGAACCAGTACTTTTTCTGAAGAAAATCCGTGTCCTACTACCCTTCGCTTCATGTCCTCAGACATAACGAAGAACAAAGCTGATTCTTCTATTAATCCCCGATAGATAGCAATCCCTTTTTCTTTTATTCTTTTACTGACATCCTGGCCGTAAAGTGAAGTGATAAATTTTTCCTTAATACCCAAAACTTTTTTTATCATGACAAAGTTAGACCCGACATTGCCAAAGTGACAATGATACAAATCGTATTTTTTACCGAAAAAAGGCTTTAAATCCCAGAACAAAACTTTAAAATTAGATGCAATTTTAAAAATAGATGCCGGCCTATAGAGTAACAGTCTGACTAACCGAGGTCCAGCCATAATAATTCTCAGTATTTTGTTAGCCGGAACGCTAAGATACATTGTCTTTTTGTCTAACCCGTATTGAAAATACCTCTTGGATATATGGTCCTTGTTCGCCCCGCCTCGATTAAAGGCGTAAATCTCAACCCCGACCCCCCGGTCGATCAGATCACAAGCCTGATCAATAATAAAAGTTTCGGATATTTCCGGAAAACTGCCTACAATAAAGGCGACTCTTAAGTTTTGCTTTTTATTTATATTAACTGAACTCATAGACTGTGAAAAAAATTATAAAACTTGGTGGACACGACCTGATAGCCATAAGCATTGTGAACAAACTCCCGGCCTGCCCTGCCCATAGATATTCTTTTTTGTTCATCGTTAGCTAATAACGCCATGGCCTCTTTCAATTCCTTGTGGTCATCATAGGATTTAATAAGAATGCCAGTTTTGCCGTCTAATACAATTTCAGTTATCGAACCAGAAGTAGTGCTGATAACCGGCAATTCCATAGACGACGCTTCCTGAATGGAATACGGCAATTGGTCTTCCCATCCGCCATAGGGAATACTCGGATACAAAAAAATATCAGAACTATTGTAGAGCTCCCAGACTCCGTCCCGCTCAAGCCACGGTACTCTAATAATAAAATCTTTTAGTTTCAGCTCTTCAATCATCGACTCTATCATCAGGCCATATTCCCCCTCACCAAGACCGGCGAGAATTAAACGGACGTTTGGTATGGTTTCTGAAATTTCCTTAAAAGCCCTGATAATCAGATGGACCCCCTTGCGGTGAGCAACCATTCCGGCAAATCCAAAAACTACGTAATCTTTCAGGTCTATACCCTTAAAAGATTTTTTTGAATAATCTCGCTTAAAGAAATCTGTATCAAGACCCATCGCCGGTATAACAACCATCGGTTTATCCGTAATAGATTTCATCACTTTCTCTGCCCGGATACTTCCGCACACAACTCCGTCACATAATGCCATATTCAAGTTAATAACAAACTTTTGGATAGCGCCCCTCAATCCTTTAAATTTACTCTCATAAGAAACATTCTCCCAAGTAAAAACGATGAACTTAGCTCCAAACAGTTTGGCAAAAATACACTCATATAAAGTAGTCAGAAGATTCGGCTCACTGATACTAAGAATTATATCCGGCTTCTGCTCACGAAGAATAAATGGAAACATCGGCATCCAGCCCTTTAAGATTCCGCCGATAAGAGGATAATTTGAGTGGTGAAAAAAAGCCTTGGTAGTATGGACATTTTTGCCGGGAGTAGGTTTGAATACATACCTTCCGCCCTTTATCGGCCACCTCTCAGGTACAAGAAAATGAATATCATCTGTACGGGGATAACCGCTGAATGTTTTCATATAACTCTCATTCGCAAATGTATAGCCGGATATTAAAATTTTTAGATTACCGGGTGTCATTGTCTGATTATATTGCTTATTTTATTTATCAAATTATCAAGATTATGGTTATGGATGACATAATCCCTTAAATCTGCCGTATTCTGTTTTTTGCCGGAAATCTCAATTTTTTCGGCTAACTGAGTTGGGTCATTCTCGTTAAATATTAGCTCTTTCGGTAAAAAAGAGCGAGATGAATCGTTTGAACTTAGGACTTTTATCCCGCAAGCCATCGCCTCAAGAAGCACCTTGTCCACGCTTCCGGTTTTTGAAAGGTGAATAAAAATGTCGTGTGATTGGTAGTATACCGGCAAATCTTTGTGATTCACTTTTCCAACAAAATTAAATTGATCTTGTAACTTGTAACTTGTAACTTGTAACTTTATTTTTTTTTCATATTCTTTGTCGCTCTCCAGCGCCGCTTCTCCTGCTATAGTTACGGAAAAATCAACCCCCTTACTCTTTAGTAACCTTGCCGCATCGATCAATACTTCATAATTCTTCACCAGTGCAATTCTCCCCACGCTCAATATCTTAAATTGGAAATTGGAAATTGGAAATTGGAAATTGGGCTTGAAAAGCCCGGTGTCTATTCCATGTCCGGTTACAATCACTTTCTTAGAAGGCAAACGAAAACTTTCTTTTGAGGCAGTAAATATCGTATCGGATAATTTTTCGGCTAATCTTAATTTCGGCGTAACCGCTTTATGTGTATACCAGAAAAATATTTTTTTATTCATTAATCTCAACGAAATCCCGCCCAGAACAACCCATATCGGATTCATATGCACAAAAACCGAATCATAATCTTTACGTAAAGCAAAAAGTAGGAAGTAGAAAGTAGCAAGTTGCTTTATCTTTGATGCCCCCTCATCTTTGCCCAAACTTATTACCTTTACATTTCCGGGCAGATTAAATTCTCCTCTCTCAAGACAAAGTACGGTTATTTTTTCAAACTTTTCAGAAAATTTTCTGAGCCACTCAATAAAGAATCCCAGTAGCTGGTCTCGCTCATCAACTTTTTGAGTTATAATAAGTAAATTCTTCATAATACTAATATGCTATTTGCCATTTATCATTTCACAATTTCCATTAATTTATTCGTTTTATCATTTATCATTTCTGAATTGGTCATTGGTTAAATGTTAACTTATTGGAAATTGGTAAATGGAAAATGATAATTATTTGGCTAGCAATTCAACAATATAACTTTATTTTCTTTTATTTGTTGCATTCGCATATTATTCGTTGATTTGTATTATCCGCTTAAGCTGTTCTGCATAATTTTTAATGGCTGTTTTTCTATTAAACTTTCTTGCTATTTCTAAACCGCTATGACTGTATTTTTGATAACCAGCATGGTCTTCCAGGAGCTTTGATACCCTCCGGGCAATATCATCGGCATCCCAAGCGATAATTTCGCCTCCCTGCCCGTTTTTAAGCAAATCAGGCACTATTCCGACAGGAGTGGCCAGAACAGGCACTCCGCAGGCCATTGCCTCAACGACAACTCTCGGGCCACCCTCATTATAAGACGGCATCACCAGAATTTTTGATTTATTAATCAACTGTGAAATTTCTAGACTATCTTCGGCCCAGCCATACAGAATAACGTTGTTCTGTAATTTCCAATTTTCAATTTTCAATTTAATATCATTGCCCAAACTGCCGTCACCAACAATGAGACATTTTATATTCGGAATTTGATGCCTTATATTCCTTACTGCTTCAAGTAATAAGCCGACTCCTTTATTTGATTCGAGACGGCCGATAAAAATAAGATCGTACTCTTTATTGATATTTAATGGCCTGAATATCTCCAAATCCACATAAACAGCAGGGATAAGCTTTATCTTGCTCCTAGGCACTCCTTTTTTCTCCAGAAAATTTCCAACCTCCCCGTTCATTACCCTTACGGCCCTGGCTTTAGCGGCATCGTAACCGATAAAAAAATTCGTGGCTTGTTTATATATCGATTCTTTAGCGCCGGAAGGCTTTGGATATCCGGGAATATGAAAAATCTCAAGGACATACGGCACTCTTATTCTCTGCCATAACAGTCTGGCTCCGATTCCGTTATAAAATGGCGGAAATTCATGAACCGTCATCAGGTCAAACTTCTGTTCCTTATATATTTCAACCCCTTTTTTTAAAAACCAGAATGGATGAAAAATTAGAGGCCACGGAGAAGAATGAACAAAAACATTATCAAAAATTTTCAATTTACAATTTTTAATTTTCAATGAATTATCAATTTTACAATTATCAATGTGTGGACAAATAATATCTATTCTGTCCCAGTGCTTGCTGAACTCTTCCAGCGTATTATAAAACGCTCCCTTCTTCCCAGAGGCCAGATCCTTAGCGCTTCCTAATCCAGTTATCATTAATAACTTCATCCCGTTAGAAGCTTGACAGTTTCATTCAGCATCCTATCGACGCTAAACTTTTCGACTGTTTTATACCCTTCTTTTATAAACTGCTCTCTTAATTCTTCAGACTGCTTAAGGCCCTTGATCGCCTCAATTATATTAAATTCATCATTATAACGTGTGAGAAAACCATTCTCGCCCTGCTCTATAACTTCTTTGTTCCCGCCCATGGCGCTGGCGACAACCGGCACTCCGGCCGCCATAGCCTCTAGTATCTGATGAGAGAATCCCTCATAACCGCTATTCAAGACAAACATATCTGCAGATGCAAGATAAACCGCCAAATCAGCCTTAGATTTTCTTCCGACTAAGTAAACTTTGCGATCAAGGTTCATATTCTTAATCATTGATTCGAGAGATTTCCTCTCCGGTCCTTCACCAACTATTATCAGCCGGAAAAATTGGCTTATCTCCATTAATTTCGGCATTATTTTTATCAGCATTTTAAAACCCTTCCACGGCACCAATCGGCCGGCAGATAAAATAATATTTCCCGGAATTCCTATCTTTTTTCTCGCCTCTTCCTTGCTCATATCTGCTTTCTTAAAATCAACTCCATTATAAATTACATGTACCTTATCCGCCGAGACTCCCCATCCCTTCACAATGCCGGCAAGATATTCCGAAGGAACAATAACTCCGTCGGCTTTTCGGCACACATAATATTGGGTTTTGGATAATATCTTGATCATCCCCTTCTTGGCCGTCTTCTGAAAATCATTTATCAAAAATGAGCTCTTTTTCTTCTGTATCGCCATCTCCCAGGCATAATCTCCAACAATCTTTACAAAAAACTTCTTTTTTCTAGAACGAGCTGACCAAAGAGCGGCCAAGCCAGCACTAACGGCATTCAGGGAATAAACAACATCGTGTTTTTTGGCTTGCGAGTAAGTTTTTGAAAAATATATCAGATGCCTCAATCCTTTGGGCCATCCCTTCCAGACTCTAATTACTTTGAATGGCAGATTTTTATCATCCGGATTACTGGCCTTAGATGAGTATGTGATTACCGTAACACTAAAATCGCCGGACATTTTTTTGCCCAAAGTCATGGCATAAGAAGCCGGCCCACCGATATCAGGAGGAAAAATTCCAGTACAGATTAAAATTTTATTCGTTGAACTCATAAAATTATTTGCCATTTATCACTTATCAATTTCCATTAATTTATTCGTTTTATCATTTATCATTTCTGAATTGGTCATTGGTTAAATGTTAACTTATTGGAAATTGGTAAATGATAATTGGTAATTTTTTAACCCAATTCTCGATACAATTCCTTGAATTGTATCGCTATCTTGTCCCAATTATATTTTTCTCTGACGAGATTGGAGCCGTTTCTGATAATATCATGCCTCAAGGCGGTATTTTCAAAAAGAATGAAAATCTTTGAGGCAATATCTTCGGGGTCTAATTTAGTAAATAAACCGGTTCTTCTATCTTCCAGAAAATCGGGGATGCCGCCCACCTTAGTACCTATAATAGGCACTCCGGCCGCCATAGCTTCAAGAAATGCACTGCCCAGACCCTCTGAACGCGATGGCCTGACAAAAACATCAGAAATTTTAAGATATATCGGCAGATCATCGTAGCCCACCGAACCGGCAAAAATCACCTGATCCTGTAACTTGTAACTTGTAACTTGTAACTTGTAACTTTCTTTAAGGGGTCCACCACCGACAATCAAAAGCTTGTACCTTGTACCTTGTACCTTGTACCTCTCATTCAATACATTAAGAGCATCTATTAAAAGATCGAGTCCGTTCTTTTCAACTAATCTCGAAACGCTGATGATTACTTTGTCATCGGCTTTTATACCTAGCTTGTTTTCAAGTTCAGTGGTTTCTCCGTAACTAAATTCTTTTGAAAAATTATCTACATCAACTCCGTTAGGAATTACCTCCGCTCTTAAATTCTTATTTACCTGAGATATATAATTAGCTAAATATTTGCTAATGGCTGTTGCGTAATCGGCTTTTCTAATTATCAGGTTCCTGAAAAAGTTTATTAAAAATCCCTGCGAGCTTAAATTCTTCCCTTCCTGTAGCGTTACCATAAAAGTAATTCTTGAATAAAAAAACTTAAGAAGCCAACCCGCACCGGCTGCACCGGAAGCTTGGTACGCATGTAAAAACTTGTAATCATTGGCCTTCAATAATGTCCTAGCTTTTAAAAATACGCTTATAGGCAAGGTAAGCTTAGGCAAAATTAACTTGGACAAACTAAAAAACCCGCCGACACGGAATACATTCACATTGCCTATCCTTTCATATTCCGGAACATTCCCTGGGCGAGCCGTAATCAAATCGAATTCAAAATTTGTGATGCGATCAGTAATATTTTTTATCGCCAATTCTGATCCGCCTATATACGGAAGGTAGGTTGTAGATAGTATGAGAATCCTTGATTTTTGCTGCATTTCTGTTAATATAATGGCACAAATTAGGAGCTAAAACAAGGCTAATTTACCAATTATCATTTTCCAATTTCAATAAGTTAACATTTAACCAATGACCAATTCAGAAATTAGTAAAAAATTAGAGCAGAGAACCGCTAGATTTGGTGAAGAAGTTATTAAATTTTGTAAAACATTGAGGGCGGATAATATTTCGAATCCGATAATAAACCAGCTAATACGTTCTGGAACAAGTATTGGTGCTAATTACGTGGAAGCAAATAATGCAAGTTCAAGAAAAGATTTTACTAATAAAATATTTATATGCAAAAAGGAGTCAGAAGAAACTAGGTATTGGTTAAATATGCTTTTATCTTGTAGCTCGGATGAACGTGAACAAATAGATAATTTATCCGATGAATGTCGTCAATTAATAATGATATTTCAGAAAATCGTATCTACGATCAGAAATGGTAAATGATTAATTGGATAAATTAGTGGAAATTGATAAGTGATAAATGGCAAATAATTTTATGAGTAAAACGAAGAAAATTTTATTCATCATTACTCAATCAGAAATGGGCGGAGCCCAGAGGTTTTTGTATAACTTTTTGTCTCGTATTCATGGACGTTATGATATCCTGGTTGCCATCGGTTCAGACGGAGATAAAGAGCTTGCGGTCAAGGTTAAAAATTTAGGAATTAAAACCACCGAACTAATACATCTCAGAAGATCGATCAGTCCTCTCAATGATATCCGGGCTTGTTTTGAAATAAGAGATTTAATTAAAAGTTTTAAGCCCGACGACCTGTTCCTTTTAAGCTCTAAGGCCGGATTTGTCAGCTCTTTGGCTACTGCGCTACTGCGCTACCACCCTAACAGACTTCGAGTTATCTACCGTATCGGCGGTTGGACTTTCAACGACCCGTGGCATCCTGCTAAGAAACAACTCTGGCTCAACCTCGAAAGATTAAGCGCAAAATGGAAAGATATAATCATCGTTAATAATCGCCATGACCTTGAGCAGGCTCAAAAACTCGGTATTAAACCAAGAAAAGGAATTGTTCTGATTCATAATGGCCTTGATCTTAATAAAATAGACTTCCTCCCCAGAGACGAAGCCAGAATTAAAATTTATGAGAAAATTTCTAGAAGTTCCGGCAAAATATTTCAGGCAAATATAATAATCGGAGCGATATCAAATCTCTATCCTACCAAAGGTATCCGGACGCTCGTAGAAACAGCTGAATATTTTAAGAACAATGAGAATGTCGCTTTCATCGTTATTGGCGAAGGAGAAGAAAGAAAAAATTTAGAGTCATTAATCGTAAGCCGTAAGTTACAACATAAAGTATTCCTGCTCGGCCGCATTCCGGAGGCTCACAAGTTCTTGAGCGCTTTTGATCTTTTTGTATTGCCCTCGGTTAAGGAAGGGTTTCCGTGGGCTCTAATTGAGGCCATGGCCGCCAAGATACCTGTCATAGCTACCAGAGTTGGCGCAGTCCCGGAGATAATTAATGACGGCAAAAATGGATTTATTGTTGAACCCAACAATCCCCCGCAATTAGCCGCAAAAATAAAAGAAGTCCTAACCAGCGATCATCTCTACAAAGAATTCTCCATCCAGGGTCACCAGACCGTCCTCTTCAACTTCTCGGAAGATAAGATGGTAAAGGAGATAGAGGCGTTGCTCTAAAAGGGGCGCTCACCCCTCCCCATTTCTCGACCTACTTTCTTTCGTCGGACAAATAGTTAAATTAACCTCAATTTAGTTAACAAATTTGAGCCTCGTCGCTCTGCATTTTTTTAAGTAAAAAAATGCAGGACTCCCCACTCAAATTTGTGGAATAACGTAAATTATCGGTTAATTTAACTATTGTGTTACCCTCGAAAAAAGACGGTCTGCGAAATGGGGAGTGGTTCGCTTATTATACATGAGGTAGCCCAGAGACTATACCATCTCAACGAGCAAGGAGTTATTACCTTTTCGGGACCATGGAGTCGCCGGATTGCTTGGTTTGTCAATTGGTCTTTCCTTGACAAAATCCGGCGACAATCGAGTGAGTCCCGTCGCTGGAATGGGACGAACGTGGACCGAAAGGTAATAACCCCTTGCGAGGAATAATCCGAGTCTGGGTATAGTCTCTGAGCGACATTTTGACAAAAATTAACTTTTCCAATATAGTCTATGAAAATTCAGGAGGCGAAGATGGCCGGACGGTCCTTTAATAATGCATACATTTACGATTCAGACGGAAGAAAGCCAGTTTTTTTAGAGATACCCCACAGCGGTTTGTGCGGATTATCCACACTGGACAACGTTCCCCTAGCTATCGGTAATAAGATCAGGTATGACTCCCGGGCAGTAAAAGGTACAGTTAATTCTGGTCATGACCAGGCTGTTCCGCTAATGTCTGCCTGTCTAGATTTAGCGAGCAGATATAGGCTTCCCTTGATATTTAATAACTTAGCCCGAGTTTTCTGCGATACTAACCGCTCTAAAGACCAAGTCTCAGACTGGGCCCTTGAGGGAGGTGTCCCCAACGAACATCATCATCGGGTGATTTGGGCCAGAACAATGCTATCTGGCGTTGACCTAAGTTTGCCGATGGAAGAACTTGAAGCAATTGTAAAAGAAAGGTGCGAAAAAACACTTTCTGAACCTCTAAACGAATCACAATTTGATTCTCTGATGAAACAAGTTTATGACCCGTATCATACTGGAATACAATTTCATCACCATGCCAGCATTAAGCGACACGGTTTCTGTATTCATCTTGCTCTTCATTCTCTACCGCCGTCATCCGTAAGAAAGGTTCTGGGAGGATATGTCACCGGTGTAAAAGCCAGCCGAGGTTCATTTGATCTGGCAAAGAACACTTTGCCCGACATAATCCTTATCCATAATAACTATAAAGCGGCCGATAAAATTCTGATTAAATTAGTCAGAAACGCCTTTGAGTCCGGCGGACTGATAGTAGAAGACGGCCAAGGACCGTTCCTTGACGATATCGGCATAACAAAAATTTATGGAAACCCGAGGAGAAGCGTTAACGTTATCGGAATTGAACACGTAACCCACGACATAGAGCTCGACAGACATCTTGGCGGAACTAGACTAAACAAAGGAAAAGCAAAAGAAATGCAAAAGTATTACGAACAAGCCATCATCAATCTTCTGGAGGAGTAAATGGACATGTCAAACGTAGCAGAAAAGATTATCCCTTATTTAGAAACTCTTAAGCCCGCATTAGATGAGATCCGATCAGCTTTTGTTGGCGTAGTTAATCAGAAAGAGGATGTCTCAAAACTTCTGAAAGCAATCAAGAAGCTGGATGAAGTCCGCCTGCTTATCAATAGCGCCGAAAACATTGGTTTTGCAATTGGATTCGGCCAGTTTACTATTGCCACCTTCCCTCTAACCGGCAATCCCGACAGAGACTTAGGCCAGATGAAAATTGATCTGCCCGAAAGTTAAGCAAAAGCCCCACAAAGGGCTTTTTTATTTAGGGATGGAACTAAAGTTTAATTTCACAAATTTCTTCTGGGTCAAAATTAGGGTTGCCAATGATTGGGCATAATGCAATATGACAGAATTCTCATTGCATATTTTTCTTTTGCCCCAATTAGTACTTTTTCAAAGGCAATATAGTCTTTTTCTTTTTCAAAGATTTGCATCCGGCCATTGGCTCGATTTAAGACGTGATATATGGAATCTCCTTCAATTTTTCTAATTGGACGCGACATAAAAGCTACTATAGCATAGTATGTTTAGAATAAAAGGGACCTGACCCCTTTTTGTACTTCTAAGTTGAACAGAGAAGACAAAAAGCCGACACAAAAACCAGCGACAAAGGTACCGGCTATAAGATAGGGTTTCGATGGCACTTTAATTTAATCATGAACCAATATTATTATATTTCCACCAAAAATCAATGAAAATATATGAGGAGGGGTCTATTTCAATAAATCCCCCTTGCGCCACCGCTAAAGCTTTAGCGATACGCAGTCGGGGATTTATTATTTTATCGAGAATATGAAGGCACTTGATTTACTGAAGTATAATCCGAGCCTTTTGCATACCAACCAAACTCATTTGAATTTATGCAGAATACTTTCTTAAAGAAATCGGGGTCGTCGGCAACGGCTTGAGATCCTGACGTGTTAACCCAGTGGAATATGCCTGTATCTTCACCGGTGGTTTCGACACCGAAGACTCTTTGATCATCAGCCTCACAGTTTCGGAAGAGACCCGAGGTGACAAGAGTGTCTCTAGTGGAAGATTGGGTGTTTTTAACATTAGTAAATCCTCCCAGATGGCCATAAAAGCCGAAGATAACAGGATTTAAGAATAATCTCTTGTAGCCCCAGTCGTTGACGATATATACATCGGGGTCATCGGAGCTGGCGGCGCTGATGACGTCACCTTCATGAAGACTTAAAGCCGCTAGGGTAACGAAGCCATGTGATGCAGGCGTCGGCATACTTATTGGAACTGGGGTTGGTGAAGGACTCGGTTCTGGCGTGAGAGTCAGAGTTGACACTGGAGTTGAGGCTGGAGTATATGAACTGCCTCCGCCCCCACCTCCAGAGCTGTAACCTGCGGGGTTTATAACAGCTGAATTCTGACTATCACTTCCTACGCTCCTATCTGTGTAAGCCCCCGTTGTTGTTTGTAATGCTCCGCCTGAATATCTGGCAAGAGTCCCAGTATTGGCTAAGGGAACAGGACAATACCAATAACCAGCAACTGATCCAGTTCCTATAGTACAAGTAGTTCCATAGCTATCCCCGGCCAAAACTGTTCCTGATGTTACTTTGCTATTATCAAAAGTGCCTCCCTGCTGAAACACCTGGACCTTATGACCAAATAACAGACCACTCTCATCAAGACTACTATCATCAGTTGTGCCAAAATCTATCGATTGAGAAGCTGTGGCAGAAATAGTCAAATCAGAAGATGTTCTATTGACGTATCCATCAGCCCCTCCGGTTACAGTACCGCTAAAAGTGCTTCCAGCAATATACTTTTTCCATGAGCCGCTATAATTACTGTAAGATTGCGAAGCTACCGTACCGCTATAAGTTGCAGAAGCAGTTGTACCATTTAGGGTAAGCGTGGTTCCGAATTCATCAGTTGTACCGTTAACTACAATGTCATAATCCATGCTTGCCCTAGTAGTAAAATCTTCAGTATTGGTAATAGTGACGCTTGTCCATGTTCTGGTAAGCCAGCCGTTAAGAGATACTGTCGCTATAGTAGTTTCATTAACATCACAGCCCGATCCATTAGTACCAGTATTTTCTGCTGAAGCTGAAGCAACTTTTATAATACCGTCTTGAAGTCCATCACTATCTGAAGCTGTCCCATCAGTTATGTAACCTTGTTTAGTATTGTAACTGCCGCTAGTGGCGCCGCCGCCGCAAGACCACTGAACAATCACGCCTTTGCCATTTAAAACATTAATTTCCGTATCAATACGAAAGTAGATATAGTCGGCTGTGTCAAGTCCGCTACCAGCAGCCGAAACGCTATTAGAAAATAGTAAAAATAAAAATGCCGAAACTACAACAACAAAAAGGACAGATACTTTACTACCAAAAATACTGGAGAATTTACCCATTTTTTTAATATACATAATTAAAGCTGACTAACTTAAAAACTTAATCAATCTTAAGGTTGTATATAAATTAATAGCGACTTTACTCTAATAATTATACCATCCAGTATTTTGTGCTACTAATAAAATAGTGTTGATAACTCAAAGATACTAACAAAACCCGCCCCCAGAGTTATGTGAAAAGTTATGAAAAGGTGTCAGGTACCGTTTCATAAATTTCTTTTAGGTCGGCCTGGCTTTCGAAGGGTCATTTCCAAACTAAACTTTTTAACTATTTTTTCTATCCATGACTCATCTCCAAATGGTCGGTTTTTATTAATTGATTCTCGTATATATCCTAACTCATCTTCAATCTGAGGTCTATTTATTGATTTTAGATAATCTTCTGGTATGTCCATAGGCCAAGGAGATAATATTTCTTTTTGCTTAGAATTACCGTATTCCCTTCTCCAGAGAGAAGACCAAGTCCACTCCTCTGCTTTATCTGCTAGTTTCGCCCTAAACGCATTGCTTTCTACATATTTACAAGCAGTTAATAGATATGAGTCATTTTGGATTAGAAATGATTTGTATCTCCCCTGGTAGAGGTGCCCATATCCAACAGAGTGATAATGGGCATGCCATCTTTGAGTGTGAGTTAGAGTGATCCATTGCATGAATAAGTTTAGATCACCGTCTTTTCTAGGATTTAAGATTAGATGCCAGTGATTTGGCATTAAGCAGTACGAGATAATTCTCATCGAATACCTTTCTCTTGCCTGTTCCAGTATTTTTTCAAAAGCTTCAAAGTCCTTATCTTTATTAAATATAGGCAAGCGGGCGTTAGCCCGGTTTAAGATATGATAAAATTGATTCCCTATATCTACGCGAGGTACCCTTCCCATCCAGAATACATATCATACCTTTAAATTTAAGTAAAATGGTACCTGACACCTTTTTCTGTCCCAACGGCTTACATAGTGAGCCGTTGAAGGTTTTAGCTCAGTCAATTTTTCTATAGACCTCCGACTAGATTACGGAGAGAAGAGATACCCCAAACAATATAAATTGCATAGGCTATCAACACGCCTAATATATTCAAGTAAAGAAACTTTCTTACATCTCTAGAGAAAAATCCCAGCTTAGAAGCCACAATTTCTATTAGCAATAAGGGTAACATATAAATCCCGAGAATAAAGATGAAATATGAGAAGATATTTAAATCTCCCAATCGAAGGCGCGAAGCAACGTAAAATAGATAGCTCGCAAAGCTATCAGAAAAGAAGGCTGGCAGAGCAGAAACAAAGCTAAGCCCGAGACAGAATAACTTTCTAGAACTAAACATTTAGCTGTTTAATAAGCCCTATATCCTCTCTTATTATATCATAAGCCTCCTTATTTATTAATCCCCGCCTCAGATAGTCACCAAGTTTGCCAATTAGACTGCCTAGGATTTCATTTATTTCGTCATCTTTTGACTCATCTTTTTTCATTAGTTTATCAACATGATTTAGGGTTTTGGCTAGATACTCTTTGGCTTTATCTTCTATCCAACCCAGCCTATAAGCTCCTTCTATATTTTCTAAGACGTTCTGTATGCTGGGCTGACCCAACCTAAGCACTACGAAGTTAGGGGTTAATACATCATCAAAATCGCCATCGCCATTTCGGTCTATCTTTAACAAAATATTATTTAAATCTCCGTCAAATAACACTTCCGCGCTGAGATTTGGATTCGAGATAGGAACATTAAAGTACAATGCCGAGTCTTCTTCCCCCTCGCCCAATAAAGTTCTTATTTTAAAATCAAAACTTCCAGTGTCGTAAGCATCAATTGCTATCCTATATCCTTCACCTTCAGGTGCTAGAACGAAGTTATTCTCGCCTATTTGCATAAAATCACTTTCTAAAATTCCATCATTTACATCCCCATTCTCATCTAATCCTGTGTAGTTACCCTGACTATCATATATCCTCAAGTTAACCGGACTATGCGTACTAAAGATAAACAATTTTTTAGGGTTAAAGTAGCATATAGACTCACTGCTTGATATATCGCTTAAACTCGGAATGACTCCATCAGTAGCTACAGCTCCGATGAGATCGAGAGCCTGAGCCTTAGAAACAAGATTAAAATGATCGAAACCTTTAGCCGCATAGTAATTAGTTTGACCAGAATTGGACAAAGTTTGATTCGCACTCACGAGAGGAACCGTGCCGTCTCCTTTTTTTAAAACTATATCTGCCTTTTTGTTATCAAAGATTTTAATACCGGCCAGAGTATCAACAGAACACCCGACCAAGTTAGTTATTCTTGGGCCATTTATGTTTAAGTGGTCCAAATTATCATGAAATTCCTCAGATGAGTTAAGCATGAGCGTATTTCTGTAATCTGATAAGTATGGATCAGATAGCATAAAAGATTTTGTCTGATCATAATTTAATACACCGCCTCCATCATCCCTATTGTCTTCTAGATAGCCTCCGCTTTGCTCTATATACTCCCTACTAGGCAGTAATTGATAAACTGATGGCATGTTTTGCGATATTTCCTTAGCTCTATCTTTATTCAAAATCCCTATCTCTAGATTATCTCCAAAATTTAGTAATTTGAACGCTTTAATCGCTCCGAGCTGCGGAGCACCGGCAATAACAACGTTATTTATTTGGGATAGATCTGTAGTGTTCTGTCGTAAATATTCTTTTGTTAAAAGACCGCCCATGCTATGGGCCACTATGCTCACCTTGCCAGTAGGCGATATGCTAGACTTAGAATCTATTAAGCTTTTTAGTTCTGTGGCTAAAAAACTAATATCCTTTCTCCAGTCATAATCAAAAACTATTAGATCGGTGTCTTCTGTGTATCCTAAACCTTCGAATTTTTCTATTAAATTTTCGTAGAAAGGAAATATCATAAACTCTCTTCCTAAAATTCCTGTCGAATCAATATCTATAATATCGTTACCTAAGTTATCTAATTTTAATTGATCTAGATAAGAGTCGGTCCCAGGCTTTAATAATTCCGTACTATTCGGCCAAACTTCTTCTCCGTCCGAAACACGATTAAGACGGGAGCCTAGGATGCCGGGCACGATTATCACTGGCTCTTTGGTTAGAACTGGGTCGGGATCATTGAAAACCGGCGGGGAGGTGAGCCACGGATCAAAATCGATAAAGGTCGAGACCTTGTCGCCCGCACCGTCATCATTATTCCAGAAATTATACGGCCCTGATGCATCTCCCCACCAGTTGTTTTCCGCATTTATCTCGCCAAATGTGCCATTATAGATTCCATATTGTACGTTGCCATAGATAGAACTGTTCGAAACCGAAACGGAGCCCCCCTCCTTAACTATGCCATAAGTATTATTTATAATCTGACTGTCTATAATAATTGCCGAACCATCATAAACTCTCAATCCGTAACTACTACTAAAAGAGGTTATGGAGTTCGACATATTCAGATTCCCTCCAAGCATGGCGATATTCGTATAATACGGCCAGGACCTGCCGCCATAACGGACAACAGCGTGATTCAAGTTCAGAACAGAATTCAACCCGGTAAAAATCTGCCCCCAATCTCCTGCCATAGGGCTGGTTAAGGCTCCGTCGCCGTTGGTATCGCCGCCAACAGAATCGTCTTTAATGGAGGTAAAATAAATATCGTTGTCGTTAGAGCCATTAGCATTTAGAGTTCCTCTGATAAAAAGATACGGGTAAGGTCCGTCAAATTTAATTTTAGCTCCGGGACTTATATCCAAAGTTCCCCAAACATCCAAACCGTTGTTTGAGATAATATACGGCATCTGATCAGGCCAGACCTGGTTATTACCAACAGAACCGGAAACAATCATGCCATTTTTCCCGTTTCCGGAAGCAACGTTACCGGAAGAGACAAAATACCTATTATAATCAAACGAGATAATCGCGGCGTGATTAACGTTATCTACAAATAAATTGTCATTTAAAACTAGCCCGCCAGGACCGAAAACATCCAGACCGTAAGAGTTATCTTTAAATATATTATTCTCAATAACCGTGTTCCCGCCGGCAATTTTCAAACCGGTAATATTAAACTCCATCGTTGAATTGGTTAAATTGAGAGTGCCGCCTGTCTGATATATGCTCGTATACTGAGGCCAGACCCCACTAAAACGCACTACAGAATGATCTAGCCCTACATCAGCCCCGGGAGCAACCCATATCTGGGCCCAATCTCTGGTCATGGGACTGCTTAAAGCCCCGTCGCCATTGGTATCACCGCCGACGGAATCATCCCTAATTGAAGTAAAATAAATCTCATTACCGGAAGTTCCATTAGCAGTTACCGAGCCTACAATTGTCATAGAGGCTTCGAAATTGAACTTTACAACCGCTCCTGACTCTATAGTTAGGGCAACTCCGGGGCTAACTGTAACATTACCATTTACAACATAAACTTCCCCGGCTTGCCAAGTAGTATTAGAAATTATGCTTCCAAATACATCCGTACGGGCAGAAGCCGACTGAGGAATTGCAACTAGAATAACGGCTAAGACAAAAACAAAAAAGGCGACAATGAGATATCTCATAATGCCGCATAGTATAATTCATCGGTCAATCAAAATCAACCTCCTCCCCATCAAGGTTTAACCTTGGTGGGCTGGGAGTGTGTAGTTGTAATTATTACCGAGAATATGAGGGGACTTGAGAGACAGAGGTATAGGCCGAGCCCTGTTGGTACCAATTAAACTCATTGGAGTTTATGCAGAAAACCTTTTTGAAGAAGTCGGGGTCATCGGCAACCGCTTGTTCGCCGGAAGTATTAACCCAGTGCAATATACCGGTATCCTCGCCTGTGGTTTCTAGGCCATAAACCTTGGGGTCGTCGGTCTCACAGTTTCGGAAAAGGCCGGAAGGAACTAACATGTTTCTCGTCGATAGGGTAACGTTTTTAACGTTGGCAAATCCGCCAAGATGTCCGTAAAAACCGAAGATCACCGGATTTAAGAATAGCCTCTTATAGCCCCAGTCATTAGCTATATAGATATCCGGATCACCAGATACAGAAGAACTAACTGTATCACCCTCACTTAAATTAAATGCGGCTAGACTGGTAAAACCCAGAGAGGTAGGAGTCAGAATTGTTGGAGATGTTGAAGGTGTTGGAGTTGATAATGGCATTGGAGTTAGAGTGGGTATAGGAGTATCGGTTGGTATGGGGTTACCGTAGTAATCAACGAAAGTCATAGTATTGCCATAAATCGGAATACCGCTTAGGGCCGGCACGGCCTGAGTAGCAAAATTAAATCCGCTAAAACCGACACGAACTTTACCAGCCGCAGAAGATGCTACAACTGCCCGAGCTAGATACGTTTTAGATAAACCATTCCCTATAATAGTAGGGCTAAATTCCACTAAATTAGGACTCCCGCTTTGGCCGGGATATGTTCCAAGCAAAGTAGAGTCATAAGTATCATAAATAAGGAAATTAATAAAATTACTCAGCCCGCCGGCAACATCCGTCGCTACATAGATACCCTTTAGATATATATCGCTCCCTGATACGGTTAAAGTAATCCGGGCCACATCAACATATTGAGCGCCGGCCTGTATGTTTTTTGCCAGTGGTGTTTCACTGTGTAAAGTTGCGGTCAGTGAAGGACTTTGTTGGGCAGAAGTCCTAAGGAAAAACAATAGAAAGCTAGCACTTATCAGAGTAGACAAGATAATATATCTTTTCATAATTCTATTATACCAAAAAACAATTGTGGCTACGATATAGAAATGCACAGATAACCAAAAACCCCCGAAAGGGGGTTTTTGGTTACGAGAAATGTCATCGCACAAATCCCGAGATTATTAAGTAACTATATTACTTAATTACTGACTGAGTATCTACTAGACCCTTGACCAGACCATCTGTAAACCAGTCATCCGTTGTAGTGGCATGACTTGGTGCTGATTGGTCAGTCCAGACGAAGGTAGCACCGCTACGAGCAGCCTGAACGGTCGAATCATCCGAGGTCACTGTTGACCCACTAGGATTCCTGATCTTAGTGCTAATAGAGTTGCCGGCAACTAGAGCACCCGTAACTGTCGCTTTCAACTCAAGCGTGACTGAACTGCCAGCTGAGATAACTCTTTCAGTGGCAAAGCTGAACTCTATGTAGTCATCGCTACCACTGTAGCTGTCGCTCGCAGTAGCGCCGACAGAACTTCCACTAATATCAACACCGTTCTCCCATATCTGATAGGTGCTGGAAGCAATTCTGATAACGTCAGAACTTGATGCTACGGTGAAGACGATATCGTTCCATGCTATCTGACCGCCAGTTGCGCTAACTACTGTCTTAAATAAAGTCAACGTAGTAGGAGACAGGATAGTGGTTGGCAAGCTAGCGTTGGCAAAGGTCGGATAACCCTTAACAGCAACGTGGGAGTTAGCGGTAAACGATGATGGAGTAAGACCAGTGGTGGTCGTTATAGCACCAGAACCATTTCGTCGCTTGTGTCCATCCAACTGCACTGTGACGCCACCGGCAGTATCGTTTGCTCCGACACCGACATTGGCAAACTGGACATCAACCGAGAAAGTCTTCGTTCCTCCTGATTGAGGCAGAGCGAAGTTCAATCCGGTAAATGAAGCTGAACTGGTTGTTGCGCTGACTACAGAAGAACCAAGTACGGTTGAACCATTCTTCAAGAAGACATTGGCAACCGCACCGGTAGATGACGCTGTCGTAGATGAAAGGTCGATATAAACCTCATCAAGCGTAAAGTCGTCATATGTCGGGGTTATAGTGAAGTTATAGACATTCGCTGTCGTACCTCCATTTACAAACTTGGTTACCGGAATTGAACTATTGGCTACGGTGAATGTACCGGCCGCACCAGAAATTGTCTGACCGCTAACTTGGGTTGCGGTAGCAGTTGTACTTGAACCGACAGTGGTACCCGCAGCATCCATGTTCGTCTGTAGTATGTCTGTGCTATTAAAACCAGTAGCGATATTAGACCAAAGCTCAACCTGGTAAGTCTTGTTCTTCGGAATAGAAAAGTTTACTGAATAACTGTTAGAAGCTGTGTGTGATAAGGTCGTCTTAATGGGTGAAGTGTAAACTACCGCACCGGCATCATTCCAAACCTTAACATAGGCATCAGTAAATTCACTGGTAAGAGTGCCGTTACCGCCATAAGCTGGCTGGCCATCGAAGGTTACCGTATTGACGTTAACATCTTCAGATGAAGCGGCAGTTAAGGTGTAGTGACCGATTTTTACTCCGTTCTTGGGAGCAACGACTGACTGGTTAGCATAACCGGTATACTTGCCGGCTGTGAACGAACCAGTTTTAACAGTTAAGTCATTACCTGTTTTGGTCTCAGCATTCGGAGAACTTACATAATCAAGGGTTGTCAATCGCTGAACATTGGACGAACCGGCTGCAAATTGCGCAGTAATAACGTCATTAGCCGCAGTACCATCACTACCGCTGGCATCATAAATGTCAGCTCTTATCTCTACTGTTCTTGGTGTTCCAGGAACAACAATCAAGGAAGAACCTAACGCAACTTCTGCGTAGCCCGCGCTGTTAGATGCGGCTACCGAGTCAACTTCCCAAAGGGTTGTAGTTGAACCGACTTGCACACCATCAGCGAATATAGCTGCGTTTCGAGGCGCTAGTCTGTTACCTGTTGATTCGTTGGCAATTCTAAGATTTTCGACTTTCATTCTCTCACCGGCCGCCTTGAACTCATAGCGAGCTAAGACGACACCGGAAGCACCCTTAACAACGTCACCGGAAGGTGAATCGGGGGTCTTGGTAATAGTCAAGGTACCGGATGAAATTTCTAATTCGTTGTCAACATCACCAACCGGGAATGTACCGGTTGCTAACACTGCCGCTCCATACTGAGAGTCAACAGCCCAGATATCGGACTTCTGTCTCAAGGCGAGGTGGAAGTCCTTACTTGAACCGCCAATAATGTTAACTAATACCTTAAATGTTCTGGATCCGGTCTCAAGTTTAACCGGACTGCCAGACATATCGAAGACTAGATAACCGCCCGAATCCTGTTGAGCCAAGGTGGAACTAACCTGAACTCCGTCAACATATAGACGAAAATCCCTTAGGTCACCAAGCTGAACAGAGCCGACTACTCGAAGCTGAAGTGATTTCATCCAAACATATCTCTGACCAATAGTTACAGTATCCTGCCAAGCAATGACATCATCAGCCGGGTTAGTTGCAACACCGGTATCATCATCACCGCTGTTATCACCATCGCTTGGGGTTGTAAGTGCCGCCAAAGCAACGGTAGCAAGGGTCGCAGTAGCAATATTATGCAAATTGCTAGAAGCACTGACCGCATTGCCGTTTACAGCAATAGCCTGAATACCAATTGTTTCACCCGAGGTTCCGTCAACATCAGCCATAACTGATATTACTTTTGAACCGGATACAGTGAATAAACCATTAGTATCATTGAAGAACATTTCACTGTTTGAGACGCTGACTGAGTCAGTTAATCTCTTGTTGCCATCATACAGATACACATTTGTTAATGAAGCATCTGCAGATACACCAATCCTCTTCAATTTAACTGAGTTAACAGTTCCTGAACCGCTGAATAGGAAGCTGGCAAGATGATATCTGGCCTGGCCGTCTACTATGGTTCCTGCAGCAGGGTTGGATGAAGCTAAGCTGACAGAAATCGGTCCAGCTGTTACAACGGTCGTTCCTCGTGAGTAATTTGGAACCTGGTTTACTGATGTGTAATCAGAACCTTTCGGGTACCAATTAAACTCGTTGTTGTTGACACAGAAAACTTTTTTGAAGAAATTTGCATCATCGGCAACGGCTTGTGCTCCTGAGGTATTAACCCAGTGAAGCATACCGACATCCTCGCCCGTGGTTTCTACGCCATAGACTTTAGGATCATTGGTTTCACAATTTCGGAATAATCCGGATGTACCGAATGCATCTCTCGTTGCCGGAGCAACATTCTTTACAGCTCCGAATCCTCCAAGGTGTCCATAGAAGTTAAAGATGGCAGGATTCAAGAATAATCTCTTGTATCCCAGCTCGTTAACTATGTAGACATCTGGGTCATCTGAACCAGCGGCGCTGACTACATCACCCTCTTTAAGACCGAAGTCTGCGGGGGCGACAGCCAATGCTGCTACTGGAGCAAGATAGGCAACACCAGACAGCGACAATACTGTCGCGGCCGATGTCAAAGTTGTGAAAAATTTTCCAACAACTTTGTGTTTTGATAAACTATTCATTTTATTTTTATTTATTTTCTGTTTTGAAATTGTTCTATCGACCAAAACAATATTTAAATATTTGAATATTTAAACTAAGTATGGGGATAGATCGACTAACTTCAGAACAGGATTTATTAACTTAAGAATTTGATCTAAATATCTTTCTTTTAATCTTTACTGAAAGTCACTCTAACTGATGTTCATATGTTTAAACGTTCGAAGTTTAAACGAACACCGATTTTGAATCTTGTACAAGCCCCTCAACCCGAGTTTATTAAATGTTCGACCATATAAACCAAAGGCTGTAGCTCATCAACTTCAAGATTCGCTAAAAATCAAATTACAATTGTTTTAGAATTTCATCCTATTTTGAATTTCTAGATTTAAATTTTCAATGATCTTTCTTTATCCCGCACATAATTGGCAACTAGTCTGCAACTGCTGAAAGCAATTGCCAATTATGTGCGGGATTTTGCTACCTGCTTCTATCAAATGTTACTGAGGTTCGATCTCCTTCGAGATTCGAGGTCGAACCTCTCAAAGCATTTCACAGAAGCAGAAAGCTAAATCGTTTAAAAACCCTAAAAAAACCAGATTCGGTCTTGTCTACTTATTCATAACTGTACATAATCTCATGGTTTTTAAATCTCTTTTTTTACTGAATAATACTGGGCTACTCTATTATTATAACAAACACCATAGAATGCTATAGAAAATAACCCCAAAAGTCAACCTATAGCTAAGCAAAAACCTAGGTCGGCCCTGCTCATAACTAAGGTGAATTCAACTCTACAATATTAATTATACTTTTATTGTTTTTAGCTAACAATAGCAAAATTGTGGATATCTTAGTAAATACCTTGCTTACTTCTACTATCCAATAGCGGCTAGCTAGGTACTGTCTATACTCTAGCATGCTAACTAGGCTAAACGCCCCCTTAGTACATGAGTATGAGAACTTGAGGCACAACTACGTAAATATTAGTTGCTATGCATTCATACCCTCATCGCCCTTAGGACTAAACTAAACTGCGATACTCGAGACTCTACACAGAATTACATTGTATTGTTTAGTTTGCTCTTTTTGACTATACATACGTACATCCCTGAATATAGAATATAGAATTAGGTGACAATAAATTAGGTAATATCCTACCAGTATTATTGTATGACACTATGAGATGCTTTTATGTCACTACAGATAACACCATTGAAATCTATTTAAATACTACTGAGCTTAACATAATTTATGGTGACAATATAAAATGACACCAATACATTGGTGTCATTTTATATTCATTAGTGACATTGATAACTTGTCACCAATAATACCTGTCTATTACGGTAAAATTGTTTTAGCTTGCCACGATAATACAATATTTAATTAAAAATAAGCTGATATTAAATCAAGGAGGGATTAAATTTAATATCTTTCTAGTATCGCGGCAAGTTAAAGAAATTTTAGTACTGCCTCATTGCTTAAGAGCACAACTAATGGTCGGCTATACCTTTGCAAACATATCTAACAAAATAAATATCAGGAGTCAATACTAGAATAATATACGGCCTTACTGTCAACTCTCTTTTTTACCAGTCCGTATCGCAAGAGCTCTGTTAAATTTCGTTTAACACTTCTGTCCGATAAGGCGCTAAATTCCCTAACGATGTCTTTAGTTCTGGTGTCCGGATACGACTTTATAAAATCCAGAATCATTTGCCTGCTTTTCCCTAATTTTCTGCTCAATCTTGGCTGTCTCTTTACTGACACTGAAGACTCTATCGACTCATTTTTAACAGGCCGGGTATTTAAAGTGGGGGTGCTTGTCAATGTAGTGCTAGTTTTCATACTGCTTAGTTTCAGAAGTAGGATAAGTTTGGTTGTGTCAAGAAATAGAGGCGAGATTGGCACCAAACGTAGGTAGTTTAAATCCTGAAGAAGCTCCAGCAAAAAATCCAGGTCAGTTGTGAACTTTTGGAGTAAGCCCTGCTGAACAAAGCCATCTTTGTTTGAACTCTGAACAGCCAAGTAATCTGCCATAAGCTTGTAAATTTTTTCACTAAGTTTACGTGAAAAAAATGTATCCTTTATAAGCCCTTGAAGCTTAATTAAGGATACTACAGCGCGAGTTAAATATTTTGCTTCAATCTCCGTATTCATTTTGAGTAAAGATTAACCGGCCTAGTTTGATTCTTCTGTTTGGGCTCTAGAACCTGTTTTCGCCCCAGGAAAGATAGTTCTCAAAAAAGTTTTTAATCAGACTTGATTTAATTAAGACAATTCTAGCATTTTTTATGGAGACGATGCCTATTATTCTGCCATTGCTGTTGATAACTCCAAATCCTGCCAAAAAATTATTGGGTATTGCATCTATGGTGATTGCTTTCTCGGTAATGTAGTTAATGAGACCTCGCTGAACAGTCAGAATCGGCCGCGAGAGGTCAACTATCTTACCAATTATTACTGCATCTTGGCCGGGTTTAATATTACCGATGGAATCAAAGTCAGCTACGCTGGCATAGCTGGTCTGAGATTTTAAAAGCAAGAGATTCAACTTAAAATCTACTGCTTCAGCCGTTGCTTTTATTATTTTGTCTTCATGAAAGATCTGGTATATGGCGCCGGATAGAGCCAGGTCAGCTACCGTTACAACTAGGCCATCAGATGAAACAACCAGGCCGTTGCCTTGTTTGATAAGCCTATTATTCTGGAACACCTGAATACCGACTGAACTGAGGGAATTTTTTTGAGCCAAGTTCTCCCAGCCGGCATTGGATACAGTTACCATGGGCGTTATAGAAACGCTGGGTTTCTGATCCTGATTAAAATTTTGACTGTAAAAAGCTTGGGGATAGAATAGATATAGATTAACTGAGGACAGCATAAAATAACCTGCTATTCCGCCGATTAAGCTGATTAAAAAATACTTATAGAACAGATCCTTGACCATATGCTAAGTGTATCTTCAGAGAAGAGTATAGAAAAATATTAAATAGCAGGCAATAGAGACTGCGTAGGAATTAGTATTGATTTACGGAATATTTGGAGAATAAACTTCGGGCAGTATCCCAGAATTCCGGATAACCTTTGAGCTTCATCCAGTACCACCACTCGGCACCCCAGAGATAGAAAGTATCAAAGCCGGTTTTTGAAGAAAAATCAATCATCTCGTTAAATTTATCCAGCCCCATCCTTTGAAGCTGAGTCTCTATTGGTGTTTCTAGGATTGGCTTTCTTAGCCATGGTTCCGATGAAAGTTCAATTACAAATGCCGGCTTATCACCCAAAATAAGCTTGGTTAAATTGTGCTTAATTCTAAAAAAAGCGGGGATTATAGGATATCTGAACGGCCCGATTGGCTCACGCCACCAGATATAAAGATAGAGGCTGGTGCCGAATATATCTCCGTGCCGGTAAGCCTGAAACCAAGTTCCGAATTCGCCGCTGTCAGTAACTAAAATCGGTCTTGAAGGATCAAGCTTTTTCACAAGAGCAATCTCTTCTTTTAAAAAATTCTCATCGAGCTCTCCGCAGATCGAACGACTGAAGAAAGTAAGATACGGCTCGTTCTCAACCTGCCAGTATATGATATTGTCATAATTTTTGTACCGATTAATGACTGTTTCGATATATTTCAGAGTTCTTTCGTTTTTAAATTTTGACTTTTCATTTTGATCTTTGATCTTTGATACTTGATTTTGCAACCACTCCGGTTCATGGCATTCCGGCCAGCCGGGGAGTCGGCGACCAACAGCTAATATTACTGATGCTCCAGATTTTTGAGCTTCTTTGATTTGATAATCAAGCTCACTAAAGTTATATTTTCCTTCCTCAGGTTCAGTCAGTGGCCAATGGGCAGAAAATCTGAAATTTCTAACCTCCAAGTCATTTAGTATCGCCAGATAAACCTCTTTCCAATCCAGCTTCAGCTCATCGGAATGAAAACGGCTGAACGAAACCCCATATTTAAAATCTTCTTTTGGCGTTGGCGAATAATCAACTGATAAAATCCATAAAAATATGAGAAGAGATACCAAGCAGATTAGTAAAGTTTTTATTTTACCCATTGTTATTTACAAATAAAATTATAAATCCGGCCAGAATAGATGTAATGCCGATAAGCTTAGCGGCTAGAGTTGTTCTATCTAATTTTTCCCTGATACCCGACACTTTATCCCGTAAAATCAATACCAGAACAAACGTAAATAAAAATTGAATCCCCAGCATGGCATTTACCAGAGAAACATTGCCTAAATTAATGGCAAAATACAAAATAATAAAGCCGATTCCAGCAAGAAACTTATTAAAAACAAACAGAAATTTGGACTTGTTTGGAGCATGCTGATAGACGGTTTTTACTTCGTTTCTGACATGACTTGAGATAAGAGAACAAAAAGCACTGCCCACGAAACCTATTCTGGTCCAGAACAGTCCGTTTACAAAACCAGCCTCGTTAAAAGATAGCTTTAAAAGCACATAGGAAACACCGAACATAACTCCGGCCAAAATCGCTGAAATAAAAATGTGTTTTTCTATTTTTCCGAGAAGTAATATGCCTAGGATCAAAAAAATAAAAGCGAAAGAGCTGACCGAGTGAAGCTGATCTTTAAGAATAATGGTTGAAAAAACGTAGGTAAAAATCGCACCCATAGTGCCAACCTGGGTTGCTGCGACCGAAACGTCGCTCTGTTTAATCGATTTATACAAAAACACTAAGCCGATAAAAAAGGCGGTGCCGGAAAAAATTGCTGTTAGGAAGTAGCTTAAACCCTGCCAAGAGACTCCAAGGGGCAGAAGAAGAAGAGAAGAGAGGCTCAATATGGCCACTCCGAAAGAATAAGCATGGTACTTCGGAATATGTCCGGCCAGAAGATACTTATCGATTATAAAAACGATCGAGTTGATAAAGTAGGCTGTAAGAGCTAAATAAAGCCAGAGCAACCTCAATTTTCAATTTTCAATTTTCAATTTTCATTGAATTTTCAATGAACTACTGAAAATTTAGAATTGATTTTAAATTAAAAATTTTAAACTCTAAATTAAATCTGCAAAGTGTTCTCCTTACAAATTCTAGCATATTCCAAGGCTGATGGGCGAATGCGACGTTCGAAGATTTTGAAATCAACTTCAACTAGGCCGAATCGGGGAATGAAGCCATAAGCCCACTCAAAATTATCCAACAATGACCAATACAGGTAACCCTGAACTTCAACACCATCTTGAATAGCCCGCCAAACCCATTTTAGATGCTCCTTTATGTACTGTTCTCTTACTAAATCCTTGGAGTCAGCCGTCCCATTCTCGGTTATATATATAGGTTTTTTGAATTTTTTAAGCTGACCTAAGACATGCCATATGCCTTTTGGATATATTTCCCAGCCCATATCCTCCATATACCAATCCTGTTTTGGAACAGATTTATAACTGCCGGGAACCTTGCGATCAAGATTATAGTAGTTCAGGCCGATAAAGTCGTAATAGGGGAAGGCCGCGGATAAGAAGAACAGGTTGCGATAATAGTTATATACTCTACCGATTATTCTCTCGTAAAAACTATTTCCTGAAGGGTTGAAGGAGTTACTTTCGGCAATTCCCACTTCTACATTATGCGACGTAGCCCTATCACGAGGTTGAACCTCTAAAAATCTCTGAGGTTCAACCTCAAAAGATTCTAAATTAGCGGGGGAGTGGTTGTAGATTTCTTTTATGGCTTTGTATGTTTGGATGTGAGCCCTGACTATGTTCTTGTTCACTCTCCTCCACTCAAGGATGTTCGTATGCTGTGGTGGCCAGAGACCTTTTAGATAAGAATGGCCCGAATATACTGTTGTAGCCTCGTTAAAAGTTATCCACAGCCCCACCTGATCTTTCAAGTTTTTAACAACAAATTTGACATAACGTGTGAAATATTTTGGGCTATCAATATTTAGGAACCCTCCTTTTTGAGCAAACCAGACCGGGTTTGTGAAGTGCCAAAGCGTAATCATCGGCTCAATTCCCCTGTTTTTTAAAGCCTTGACGACATTAATATAGTGTTGCATTTCTTTTTCATTAAATCTCCCCTCTTCCGGTTCAATCCGCGACCATTCAATAGAGAAGCGGTGAATATTCTGGTTTAGTTTTTCTGCGATGTCAAAATCTTCTTCATAACGATTATAGCTGTCGCAGGCTTTTCCAGAAATATAATTCTCCTCCTGCAACGGATTCGGATAATTACTCAGAATGTGGTCGGGCCATTTCTTCTCTTTTGCTTTCTGCGCTTTTAGATTTGCGTTTTTAGATTCCCACTCCGACCAGTCATTGTTATTATCCCCCTCTATCTGATGGGCCGATGTTGCGCTCCCCCATTTGAAATTATCAGGAAATTTATAGATGGTCATAGAGATATTATACTAATAATTTCTTAGAACTTACAGGTTTGAGTCAACTTAAAAGCCCCTAATCTTATGAGGTTTAATTATTAAAACGTACGGTCCTGTTATTTTTCCGGAGTTTGAACCGCTACGAGCTCTATATCGAAAAGAAGTGTTGCGTTGGGAGGAATTGCTCCGCCGGCTCCCCTTTCTCCGTACCCAAGATCGGAAGGAATAATAAGTTTTCTCTTACCGCCGACTTTCATGCCAGCAACACCGATATCCCAGCCCTTAATTACCATCCCGCCTCCTAGTATAAATGCAAAAGGCTCTTCTCTGTCATAAGAACTGTCAAACTTTTGGCCGTTTACAAGAGTGCCAGAATAGTGAGCCGCAACAATATCTCCAAGCTGAGCTTCCTTACCTGAACCCACGACAATATCCTGATACTCGAGACCATTATCAAGTTTAATCCAGTTCTCGCCATCTTTTACTGCCGCTACGGAAAGAATGGGAGTCGGGGAAGACTGGTCTGAACCCAAAGAACTGATATCTGCAACTTGTGATGCATTTCTAGCTTTATTAACAAAAAACCATACGGCAATACCTACTAAAATAAAAATAACAACATAAATAAAAGTGTTTTTTATCATAATTATAACGGCCGAGGAGTAATATTTTTATCGTTTATCGGCGGATAAAGGTCGGGATCAATAGTTCTTTCAAAACAAGTCATACCGACACCGTGAGACCAATCGCCCGGCTCTGCGCCATAATACATGGCCACCGATCGATCTTTGTCCGAAAATTCTTCAAAGTTAGATGTGGCAAAAACAGCGCAAACTTCAAATGATTTCGAGCCGGTAACCCGATAACCATAATCAACTCTTGTCTCCGGATCTTTGGGGGATACGAATCCGCTTATACTGTCATTCAACTGCTGAGTATTCTGAGGCAGAACCTGTTTTCTCTGCCAATAGTTGAGCACCTGATACTGAATATTCGAAAGATCCGATACCCGGCGTTCATCAAATCTAATCGCCCTCTGCTGAGCCGGTGAACCGGCTATCCAGAATCCGGCCGCAACCCCGACTGCGACCAATATAATGAGGGCTTTATCAAAAATTCCCATCCATGAAAATGCTTTATCCTTAAGTTCCGAGAAATAATGAGCAAATATGGAACCGGCGATAAAGAAGACGACCAGAACTTTAAGCACGAATCTATTAGTCAATTCTCCATTTAAAAAATTAATAAGAAGAGCCACTAAATCACCAATAATAACTAACGAGGCGAGAAAAAGCGTTAGATACAAGAGCCAACGTCTTATTTTAAGTTCTCTTTTCTCGGGATTTTTCTTTAAATCTTTTCTCAAAAACCATGACACCCAGATAAAAACCGGGAAAACAACCATCAGCACAGCCATAGAATTACGGACTGAGTCAAAAGAGGCGGATTTAGACCAGTAATAACCCTCGGTCAAAAGATCGGGAAATTTAATATCAATATACTGATACAGCAAGATACCGAAAGCCACCGCAATAGTTACCAGTGTTATTATCGAAAGCAGATACATGAAAACATCCCGTGGAAAAGTTTTTTCCATAAAATTAAGCTATTATTTCTTAAGTTCTTCGTCAATAATAGCTTTAAAAGCCGAAAACGGCTGGGCACCGACTATTAGCCGGCCGTTTATAAATACACTTGGCGTTCCGGATACTCCGGCCGCCGAACCATCGCTAAAATCTTTGGCAACCTCATCTTTGTATTTTCCGGAGTCAAGGCACTCATTAAAACTGGGCCCATCAAGGCTGATCTCCGATGCCCAGCGCTTAACTTCTGCGACTGTATAAGTAACTGTCCCCTGCCCTTTCTTCTCCTGTTCTCCGAATATCTTGTCATGCATCTCCCAATACTTTCCCTGTTCATCGGCGCACTGACCCGCTTGAGCCGAAGGTTCGGCCATCGGATGAAAAGATAGCGGGTAGTCCCGATAAATAAATTTAACTTTACCGGTATCTATGTACTCTTTTTTGATCTGGGAAAAGCTTTCTTTCCAAAAAGACCGGCAAAAAGGACACTGATAATCACTGAACTCAATAATCGTAACTTTGGCATTTTTATTTCCCAAAATCGGATCGTCATCAGCTGAAACTTCCACTCTTTGCTGAGGCTGTCCGCTTCCGTCATTTATATTGGCCGTTCCGGCTTTCAGATTACCGTTTGAATACAGAACGGAAACGGACACCATGACGCCAGCGGCTAAAATTGAAACAGCCAAAAAGTTTTTTTCAAAAAAAGACCAGAAGCTTTTCTTCTGTTCGCTGGTCTTATCTTCAATTGCGGTATCCGAGTTTGAATTTACCTGTTCTTCGTTCATATTTTATGTGCCACAGCAACCTAAAGATTATATCTTTCCTATAAAAATAAATCAACCTTTACTCGTTGGTTTTTAATCGTCTTTCAAACTCTTTCTCGAGAAAATCAACTTTAGCCAGAGGAAGCCGGCCGATTTTGGATGATCTCATGACGTCTGAATGAGGGTCCTTTATTTTCCCGAGTATTTCTCTAACTTCCTGCTCATCAACTCCGGGATGCTTGTCATAAGGCGAAGCATCAAAATGATGACCAACCACGCTTTGAACAAATTCTCTTTCTCTCTCATTAAAATCGCCTATTGAATATAGGTCGTTAACAATTTTCTTAAATTCGTTTTTCGTTATTTTTGGTTTTTCGGTTGTAAACAATCCCATGGCTATTTCATTATATCCATTTATTCTTCCTAAGCCAAGAAAGGGCAATTAGCGTGCTGATTGCCATGGTTCCCATTATCCACCAGAATGCGTACCTGTTGTCTTCAAATGGAAGCGGGACATTCATACCGTAAACTGACGCAAACAGAGAAAGAGGCAGTAAAATCGCCGTAAAAATTGTCAGAATTTTTATTACATAATTTCTTTTATTATCCAAAAGCGAGCTCGATGTTACATGAAGCGAATCAGCTACCTCCCGGTGGGTTTCGGTGAAATGAAGAGTTCGGTTATAATCTGCAACCAGATCTAAAATATACGGTTTTATTCTATCGCCCCAGAACCCAATTGTTATTTCGGGCGCCGAGTCCCACACGGCTTTCTGGGGTTTTAGAGCCCTTATAAAATCCAGAATCTGTCTTTTGATATGGGCAATTTCTTCTATTATATCATCTCTGAAGTTCTTAAATATTTCGTATTCAATCTTATCTATTGATTCTTTGATCTTATCCAGCTCCGGAAACATTTTACTGAAAAGTTGTTTCGTTATGTGGTGGAGAAGATGGCCGGTAGTTTTATCTAAATTAAGTTCCGGGCTTTTTTGGATATCATCAAAGATATTCTCAAAATCAGGAAAATCGTGATAACGAACCGTTATCAGCGCGTCTTTGGTTATTAAAAAATCTATTTCCACCGATTGAATCTGGTTCGTCCGCCGATAGAAGTTGGGGAAATGAAGAATCAGAAAAAGATAGTCCTTATAAGACTCCAGTATCGGGTGATACGTCGGGGTTCTGATCTCCTCGAGAATTAAGTGGTGAAAATTAAAAGTTTCCAGGAATTTTATATCCCTATCTGCCGGTTTCAGAATATCTATCCACCTTACTCCGTTGTAGCTGACTTCTCTCATTGGAAGATCCTATTAAGATTTTCTTTTGGTTATTTTTATTATAAACATTATTTTTTCAATTACGAAGAAAACTGTTCACAATGTAGCTCAATTATTCGCACCCCGCTTAGCCCTCTTTCGTTAAATCCGCCGGTATGATATAAAATCAGCAAGAGTTCTTTTATACTTAAGGAGAATAAAATGGGAAGCAGCATAAAAGACCTTTCTCTGGCCAAGTCGGGCCTTGAAAAGATTGAATGGGCAGAAAAATTTATGCCGGTATTGGTTTACATAAGAAAAAGATTCACCGACAATAAACCTCTCTCCGGCACCAGGATATCGGCCTGTCTTCACGTAACCGCTGAAACGGCTAACCTAATGCGGACATTAAAAGACGGCGGAGCAGAAATTATTCTTTGCGGATCCAATCCTTTAAGCACCCAGGATGATATAGCTGCTTCTCTTGTTGCTGACTTCGGAATTTCAGTTTTCGCAATTAGGAGTGCTGACAATAAAACTTATTACGAACACATTATTTCCGCCCTTTCTCATCATCCAACAATCACTATGGACGATGGTGCCGACCTCGTTAGCATGCTTGCCGGGGAACAAAAGAAATTTGCCGACAGTATTCATGGGGGAACCGAAGAAACAACAACCGGCGTAATTCGCTTAAAAAACATGGCCAGAGCTAAAGTCCTGCCATTTCCGGTTATTGCTATTAATGATGCCAAGACAAAATATTTATTCGACAATCGTTATGGAACGGGTCAATCAACACTTGACGGCATTATAAGAGCTACGAATATTCTTGTGGCCGGTAAGACGGTTGTCGTTTGCGGTTATGGCTGGTGCGGAAGAGGTATTGCCATGCGAGCCAAGGGTCTGGGAGCTAAAGTTATAATTACTGAGGTTGATCAGATAAAAGCTCTAGAAGCGGCAATGGAGGGCTATGATGTCATGAGCTTATACAAAGCAACCCAATACGGAGATATTTATATAACCGCCACTTCAAATAAAAACATACTCCGTGAATACCACTTCGGTCAGATGAAAGACGGCGCTATTTTATGCAATGCCGGTCACTTTAATGTGGAAATAGACATTGAGGCTCTTGAAAATAAATCTATGTCAAAGATAAGAGTCCGAGAAAATATCGATGAATACACATTGCGGAATGGAAATCGCATTTATCTTTTAGGCGAAGGTCGGCTTATTAATCTAGCCTGTGCCGAAGGACACCCGCCCAGTGTTATGGACATGTCTTTCGCCAACCAAGCTTTATCGGTCGAATATCTGGTCAAAAATGCTAAGGAACTTGAAAAGGAAGTTTACTCCGTCCCTGAAAGTATTGATAAGTATATTGCTAAACTTAAGCTAGACTCTATGGGTATTACAATCGACTCTCCCACCCAAGAACAAATTGTCTATTCAAGAGCCTGGCAAGAAGGCACGTAAAAATAGTAATACTCCACGAAAATGTGGAGTATTTAATTAACGACAGTTTACTGATACAGCATATATAAACCTACATAAAGTTTATTATTTAAAATAACTTTTTTAATAAACTTTACTAATACTTAGAGTTTTAGCTCAAAGAAATAATTTAACACATTACCCCCAATAATAATCTTGAATTCCCTTCATCCAACCGGCTATTTGTCTAGCCAGCATAGAGCTGGATTTTACCCTTATTCTTAACAATCCCTGATCGGCTTTTTTTGTAATTTTCCTATGTTTACTTGGTTTGCTTTTTGCCCTACTATTCTTCTGAAAATAGATGTGGTTAAGAAAATTATCCTTTGCAAAACCAGTGACTTTAGACCAATATATGATTGCTTCTTTTACCGACTCAAGTGAAGATTTTTTTTCACTTTTTAAAAAAATATCGAACTTGATTTCACCATCCCCGATGCCTCCGACTCCGTTAAGCCATTTTAAAAATAATTTTATTAAGCCCGGATCTGAGCTGATGAACCTGACTCCGTTGCGAATATCATTTTCGCTTCCCGATATCAGACGCTCCTTCCAATACAAGATTATTCCCATCAGCCATAACTCCCTTTTGGTAATTTCTTTTATGTCCTTGGCTGAAGATTTTTTAATCTCTTCAATCATGGCTGAAGTTTTTAAAATTCTTTTTCTTGCGTTCTCTTTTGCCGTTTCAAGTTGCCTATTTTTTAATTTCTCGGCATAAAAATCATTGAGCTTAATCTTCTTTAACCATAAAGAAAGGGTGGATTTCGGAACTTTAAGCTTCTCTCCGATCTCGGAATACGAAAATCCCTTCTTTCGAAGTTCGATTGCCGTATTTTTCTTGAACTTTCCTAAAGATTGTACTACGTTCTTCATTACTTGTAACATACTATCACTATACGTTAGCATGTGCAAATAAACTTGTAAACACCTAGCTTATTTCATTTTTACTCTATTTTAAGCCCTTAATGCCCCATACTACGAATCCCTTCATAATTACTTGGTGAACTTATTGAAATATTGCTATCAATCAGCCGAATTAGGCTTTAGTCTCGCCTCAATTATTGAAAGAACAGTCTATTTGTTGTAAGATGAGTCGTATAATTTAGACATTGCGGGGTCGTCTAATGGTAGGACGATAGACTCTGAATCTATTAATCCTGGTTCGAGTCCAGGCCCCGCAGCAGTCCTGTGATAGGTTCTTGCGACCACGACGGGTCGCGCCATCACATGATACTTTTTCCGCCAAGTCACTGTGTCCGTCCGTAGCTTTACGCGAAGGAGGATACCGGCTGAGCGCCGTATTCAAGACATAAGACCGCCGAAAGGCGGTTTTATGATTGAATAACAAGCGGGAAAGAGGTAAGATAAAATCAACTTACTAGATAATTTTATGGCAAACAGCAATCTAAGCAGTGCAAAAAATGCAAAGAATGACGAGTTTTATACTCAGTACGGCGATATTCAAAAAGAAATTGAGGCTTATTTGGAATACAACTCAGATGTATTTCGCGGCAAGGTAGTGTATTGCAACTGCGACGATCCGTTCGAGAGCAATTTCTTTCGCTATATTCGTACTCAAGTTCAACAAGCTTGGATTGAAACAGCTCATCACCACCAGCTACAAACCCTCGCCCGTTGCCAACACGCAACTTGGATTATTTGGCGATGATAAGACTCTCACGAAATCAAAGGGACGTCCTAAGATAAATGCCAATAAATTTATTATCAACAAAGTGCATGATATAGACAACGATGGCGAGTTTAACTTGAAGGACGTTGCCAAGCAGTTAAAGGCCAACAAACACAATGAATGGATGCCGCTAGAAGGCGACGGCGACTTTCGTAGTGACGAATGTAAAAATCTACTTAAACAATCAGACATCATAGTAACAAATCCGCCGTTCAGTTTGTTTCGCGAATACGTTAAACAACTTTTTGATTACAAAAAAAAGCTTGTGATTATCGGCAATATGAATGCGATTACATATAAGGAAATTTTTCCGCTGATAAAAGCAAATAGGCTGTGGCTCGGAGCGACTGGAAACGGAAGTGATATGGTTTTTGCCGTACCAAATGGGATGGAGATTGCAGAGAGTGACAGACAAAAGGCAGCTCGACTCGGCTATATTGGTGACTATACAAGACTCGGGAACTCTTGCTGGTTTACAAATCTTGATCATGGTAGACGTCATAAACCATTACCCCTAATGACGGGGGCAGATATTATAAAGTTCAGTTCAAAAAAGCCGTTTAAAAAATATGATAATTATAATGCAATAGAGGTTTCTTTAGTTAAAAATATCCCCAGTGATTATAACGGCGTAATGGGTGTGCCGATTAGTTTTTTGGATAAATATAATCCTGAACAGTTTGAAATTTTAGGAGCTACTCAAAGAGGTTGCCACGACGATGTTCCTGACACAAAAAAATATGATGAGTACTGGGAAGTAAGACAGAATGGTAAGAAAACAGGATCGTCTGGTGGAAAAACAAATGAAAATGCCAATTTGGTTGGGAATGACGGGAAAAAGAATTACTTTATAAATAATGAAGGCCGAATAATTCAATCCGCTTATCAAAGAATTTTTATAAGGCATAAGAAAAAATAATATGAAAACAAC
>Ga0209542_10000356_pt1 | contig 112004 bp, 115 predicted proteins | sample RifCSPhighO2_01_FD_184028 | JGI IMG/M metagenome (GOLD analysis project Ga0209542, IMG submission 184028) | Soil microbial communities from Rifle, Colorado - Rifle CSP2_plank highO2_0.1 (SPAdes) (version 2) | ecosystem: Environmental > Terrestrial > Deep subsurface > Rock core/Sediment ...
ACCTGCCCGTACTTCCCATTAAGCCCAATACTTGGCCCTGGTTCACCCGTTGCCCATACCCAACGTCAATGACACTCATGTGCCCATACACAGTTTCAAAGCCATTGCCGTGATCAATCCTAACATGCAAACCTAACCCCCAAGGGTCCCAACCGGCACGGGTCACAGTTCCGCTTGAGCTTGCAAAAATCGGAGGCATTCCCCAACTCCACGGTACCGCTATGTCTGTACCATTGTGATACCAAGCAAAATATTGAGTGATAATTCGTGTTGTTGTTGGCCAGATAAAACCATCACCCAAGTTAGGAACATCAAAGGCCAACGGAGGTTGCACAACAAAACTTGGTGCCAAAGGTATAACCTGCGCCGGTACCTTTGCGTCCGGAATAACAAGTTCGGTTCCAATCGCCAAAGTTGAGGTATCCAAAATATAGTTAAAGTCGGCAATTGCCTGAGGAGCGACAGAATATTTTTCGGCGATGGAATCAAGCGTATCCCCTTCCTCAACCGCGTGGATAAGACCTGAAATCGGAGGAATCGTTAAAGTATCTCCAACAGTTAAAACGGAGAAGTCAGTTAAGCCGTTCACATATTTAATAGCGTCAACTGAAATTTTAAATTTCTCCCCTATCCCCGAAAGGGTATCACCACCCTCAACAGTGTAAGTAAAAGAAACCGCGCGCTTTCTTTCTTCAGGAATAAGTGTCGTTGCGGTATTTCTATTTGGAACTACATCGGTAACGTTAGACAAATCGTCCGGGCTTATTTCCTGGCTATTCACAAATTTTTTGCTGCTCAAAATTTCGCCGAAAGTGAAAACCATAAAGGCTATGATTAAAACGATAACGTTGGCAATTGGTCTTCCAAGCCTGCCCCGTGACCAGATAAGTTTTTTTATAATTAGCGCCTTAAACCAGACTCCATAGTTGGTAACATAAACAATACTGCGAACCAAAAAACGCCCTAATGCCCTAAGTTTTTTTGTGAAGTATTTAAAAACCGCCTGAAAAAACAGGGTTGAGGACGAAATGGTTTTTTTGAATTTTTCCCGCCAATTGGGCTTAAAACCGCCCAAAGGTAACTGGGAAATTCTTTGAGGCCAAAGGTGCCCAATAAACTTAAAAAATCGTTTCACGGGGGTTATTTTATCAGCACTTACCCTCACGTGCCACCAAGCTTTATCTTACTTTCCAGGCTCCTGGAGGGTCTTTAAAAACTCCTGATTCGTCTTGGTTTTGGCAAGCCTCTGAAGAACAAGCTCTGTAACTTCGCTTTCATTAAGAAGAGCCATCATGCGTCTTAACCTCACTACTGATTCGTAAGTTTCTTTATCGTACAAAAGCTCCTCGTTTCGGGTAGAGCTGTTTTTTATATCAATGGCCGGATGGATTCTTCTGTTGGCCAAATTTCTATCAAGTTTTAACTCCATGTTCCCCGTTCCTTTGAATTCTTCAAAGATTACGTCGTCCATTCTGGAACCTGTTTCAACCAAAGCTGTTGCAATAATGGTTAGGGATCCACCCTCTTCAAAGTTTCTCGCGGCACCAAAAAAGTGCTTGGGCGGGTACAGAGCCGAAGGATCAAATCCACCGCTTAAGGTTCTTCCGGAAGGCTGAACAACCAAGTTGTAGGCGCGGGCAAGCCTGGTGAGCGAGTCCATTAAAATGACCACATCCCCACCTTTTTCGGCAAGCCTTTTGGCTTTTTCTAAAGTAAGTTCAGCAACGCGGGTTTGGGCCTCCGGAGATTCGTCAAAGTTACTGGCATAAACCTCGCCCTTAACTTTTCGTTTCATGTCCGTAACCTCTTCAGGACGTTCACCAATTAACGCAACCATGAGTGTTATATCCGGGTGATTTGCGGCAATGCCCTTAGCGATCTTAGGAGGAGCCACAATCATAGTTCTTTGGCCTTTTCCAACCGGCGAAATAAGATCAATTATTCGGGTTGAAAGAACATTTGGTTCAGTCTCAAGCTTCATCCATTCATCTGGGAAAATTGGAGTAAGTTTACTAAAAAGTGGTCTGTTTTTGGCTTTTTCAGGATCTGCATTGTTAACTTTTTCCACTTTAAGAAGAGAGAGGTACCTTTCCCCTTCTTTTGGAGGCCTGGCTTGGCCTTTAATAACATCCCCGCCTCTTAAACTAAATCTGCGGATCTGGGAAAGGCTTATGTAAACATCGCGGGGAAGGTTTTCATCTAACTGTTCGTCTTGCCTTAAAACTCCATAGTCGGTTAAAACTTCTAAAGCTCCTTCCACAGGAACTGTTTCTCCAACAAATTTACTCATGGCCTCTTCGCCATTTCTGCTTGCAGGCCTAGTTGTTGGGGTTGTAGGTACGGGTGATATAGGTGGTGTAGATGATCTTACAGGCATAATTCTTTCTTAAATTAAATAAATATTAAGTTCTTTTTTTTAAATTTTTGGTTTGAAATAACGCTTCAAAAGTGAGCTCAAGTGGGGAGATAACCACTGCCCCGAGTTACCTCCCCGCTTCAACCTTCGTCTGCTCAAAGGTACGATAGTTTCAGACGAAAATCAATGGGAAATTAGTTGGGCGAAACAAGTTCCGCTTTTACCACAAGACGCTTGTTGTATGTCCCCTCTTTTTCATTCCAGACCCCTCCGCAAGTAATTAGGATTAGTTCAGCTTTATCACTCTCCTGAAACACTTGTATTCGTTGTGGATCTTGGATATCAACAAAAAAGATGTCAACAACCCTGTAAGTAAAATCTCTTCCCAACTCGTCCTTGATTGATACTTTATCATTGAGCTTAGCGCTTTTCAATACCCAAAAGGCGGCCGGTGATGCTGTGTCTGTGTCGTAGTGGCCATCTATTATAACTGCGCCCATTTGGCCGGGTTTTGCGCTTCCCCTGTACCAACCTGCCCCATCCCACGAACTTGGGGTTTGAAGTTCTCCGTTCTCGTCAAGATCAATCTTTTCTAAAGCAAAGTTTTTTGATTGTGAAAAATGCAGCGATAGTAAGGCCGGTGCATAATATGGGTACTTTTTTAGCTCAGCAAATGCTAATTTTCTTTGTTCGCCTTCCCTGTTTAACTCTTCTGCTTTTGCACTTAAGACATCGCCTTTCCAACTTGCTTTGAATACCTCACTTGCAACTAGAGATGAGACAAGAAGCGTTATTAATAAAACTATAGCTAGGGAAATTTTATGCATTGGACCTTATTTTATACTGAGCAGGGGCGATTAGGGCAAAGCTTAAACCCAAGATAGAATAGTCGCGTAAGCTTGCGCGAACCCAACTATTCTACCCAAGGCTTAAACCTGGGCGGAGCTGCGGCAAACGCAGCCCCAAGTTACTTCCTTCTCTTAAGGAAGAGTCCAATTCCAGTAGAAGCGAATCCGAAAATGCTCATTAACTCGGTAGACAAAGGTCCGGTCTTTGGAAGCTCCGTAATTATCTCCTCACCGTAACAAACAGTGGCGGTGTCAGAACCTTCCAAGTTGCCCTCGTGTCTTAGTTCGGCCTTGTTAACAACACATTTCTCGAAATTGTCAGCTCTGTCAAACTCTATAGACTTAATTCTAGCCTGGATTATGAAGGTATTTTCTTCGTCAACAAGGAAATCGTCCCATTCCTCGGTTAATTCAGCACCTCCAGTTCTTTCCAATTCGTTAGGCAAGATGTCCTTCATTTCCATATTATCTGCATCTACCTCACCGATATTTTTCACTCGAATCCTAAATTCTATTAACTGACCTTCTTTAACATTAGTGATTTTGTCTTTCCAGATGCTATCACCTTGAAGCCTTACGTTTTTTTCGATCTCAAAATCCTTCTCAAAAACACAAGTTTGCCCGTAAGCTCCGTCATCTTCACAAGCAGCGTAGGCTATAGAAGGCAATAAAAGCATGGTCAAAGCACCTATTAAGGTTACAAAAAGCACTATGTTTAGTTTAAACATTTTATTCATGGTTTTGTTGTTTTGGGCAAAAAACAAGTTAAGGGCTTGGACCACCGCTTTCAGCGGCAAATTGGTACTTTACTGCCTTAACTCTATAGCGGTTATTATAAGCTCTATTGTAGAGTTTGTCAACCCTATAGTTGAGGTGCCAAATTACCTGAGTTGTGGGGTTTTGGCAGTTAGAGAAGCAAAAAAGAAGAGCCAGACTGAGTCTGACTCTTTTTTTGCCCAGAGGGGATTAGACAAGGCTGAACATCCCTTTATGCAAATCGTAGCTTTGCATACCACCAAAGTTGACTCGAAGATAGTTGTTTTTGTAGTCGACGCTAATGCAGGTACCGATCTTGTTTTCTAAATCCTGCGTCTTAACAAACTGCTCCTGGTCTCGAAGCTTGATCGGCAGCTCTCCTAACTTGTTGAGGATTACTTTCTGGCCTCTCCAAGGCTCCTTCACCAGTTCGACGACGTAGTGCAACAACAGTCCAAATAGTACAAAAAGTAGTCTTTGCCATACGGCGTTGCTTTCAGTTTGGAGTGGTAAAAGATAACCACTTACTGAAAGCACTAATGGCACAGACAAGAAAAGCAACGCTTTTTTGATTTTTGTAACCATTGTGTCTACCTCCTAGACGACTTGATTTATTTGATAGGAAATTTAGCTAACTGTGCTAGTTCCTTATGGCCCAGATTCTACAGTGAAAAGTGAATTCAGTCAACCTATAGGTTACGTCGGTAGGACTTGTCTTGGGTAAAACGCCTGTGAATAATGTAAAAAAGGTGGCCAAAGCCGGTTTTCCAGATAGATTGCTTGCTAGGTTCCCCTAACCTCTCAAAATGGTCAATATGATGTTCTCCAAATCTTATCTCTTTATTGGCAAAAGCAGCTATTTTAATTTCAGGGGAAAGGTTCCAGTCACACATTTTAAGATCAAGCTTGGGTACAATTTCAGATCTAAGGGCCCACATACCAGTTAGAATATCGCGAACTTTTACGCCGTATAAAAGAAATATTGCAAAGTTTAAAACACGGATGCCCAACTGTCTTGTCTTTGAAATGGCCTTGGAGTTTTTAAGAGGTAATCTGCTGCACGAAACGAAATCAAGTTTATTAAAATCCATGTAATCAACTAATCCTCTTATTTGGTAGGAGGGGTAAGTGTTATCTCCGTCCATGGTAAAAACAATGTCTCCTCCCGAATAATACAAGCCCTTCATTATTGCGCAGCCGTAACCTATTCCATTCTTAGTCCTCTCATCGGTAAGAACTTTTGCCCCAGCTTTCTTTGCTACTTTACGGGTATTATCGGTAGAACCGTTATCCACGACTATTATTTCATCTACATAATCTGGAACATTTTTTATTGTCTGGGCAATTATTTTCTCCTCATTACGGCAAGGTATAATCACCGTTATCGATTTACCGTTGACCACACGCAGATTATGAATGAACTAGTTCACCAAAGCAATAAACGTTATAATTCCAAGCATGTCTAAGCTCTTAAATGCGGCCTTATTTCTGTTTTTTGTAGTATTAATAGCGATATCTTTTTATGGAATAGATGCTCCGGAAGACCGCATTAGTGAAAAGCGTGTAAAACAATTTACAATCCAAACTTACAGGTATGGACTTACAATTAGCAACGATAATAAAATATTCTATAACATCACCCCTTTAAACTTTTACTTTGAGGTTTTTGGGAACAAAAGATCGGCGGTAGAATTAAACGAGGACATAGCTATAGAAGAATCAAAAACAGATAGTAAGTTAGCCAAGTTGATGCAGAGCTTAATGAACTCGCTAAAGCTCAATAAGCTTGTCGCAACAATAAAAACAAATGATCAGTACTTTGTTTTAAACGGCAACTTGCAAGGAAACACCCTTACAGTAACCCCAACATTGAATAATACTACGCCCACCAGTCTAGCTCAGGCGTTAACTTACAACAAAGGGGATCTAGTTTTTGATGAAAACATGGAAGTTTATACTCCAATTGACGACATATTATTGGGAGAGATCAATTCGTATTACGGTACGGTCTTTAAAAATGAAACCGAATCGCCAGACGTTACTGGTAAATCTGTTCTTATTACAAACTTAGAAAATCCGGGGGTTATACAGTTAGATTTAAAAAATAAGACAGCTCAAGTTGATAACCAAAAACTCGCCATAGAAATTAGGACAAGCGAAAATCAGGATCTGAAACTTAATTTTTACAATAACTTGGCAGAAAGTTTGGAGGCTTTAAGATGATTTTGGGAAACTTCACAGCCGCGATAACCTCAAGCTTATGGTTTTTGGTACCAATGTTAGTTGGCATGCCCTTCCTATTCCTTTTTAAGTCTCATGCCCATACCTTAAATAGTGCTGATGCTATAGATCCAGACGGTGGTGGGCTGGATCTTGCCGATATGGCCACGGATGCTGCACTGGCTTTTATTAACGGTAGTTTAGTAATCTTTTTACAAACGTTAGCCATTAGTTACCTAACAAATTACAATCCTATTCAACTGCTGTACCCATTAATACTTATCGAAGTTTTAATAGGGCTTGGGGCTGGAATTTGGCATATCTTTTTAAGTTGGGGGAAAATAAAAATAACCAAAGAGACCATTTTCGCAATTGCGGTTGTTCTAACGTTATCTTTGGTAGGCTTTAGCATTTGGGGCATAAATAATCCCCCCGGCTCTATCCTAAACTGGGATATGTTCATGCATCAAACCACTATCTCAAACATTAGACAGGGTGGTTTTAACATAAACACTAAGAAAATAAGCGATACTTTCAATCTTTATAGCTACACTCCCCTATTTCATACTACGGTACTTAGCGCCCAGCTTTTTATAAAAAACCTAGATATACCTAAATTTTGGTGGTTTACCCAGTATTTCCACTACCTGTGGACGATAGTAGCGTCGTATGTAATTGCCAAAAGGCTCTCCGGAAGAAGGTTTGTGGGTCTGTTGGCAGCTATAATCGGTGCTTTTGTCTTTGAATCCGTGCTGGCCTACACGTCCCTTATACTGATCCCGCAAACTATTGCGGCAACATGTCTAGTTTTTGTAATATCGAGGTTAATTCAAAACCACGACAGAAAAGTACGCCATTCGTGGATGCAGATAGCTTGGGGAATAGTTTTTCTACCACTTGGGCACTTCTTTGTTGGAACGGCAGCCTCTGCGATACTAATCTTTAGCCTAGTCTTTCTCTATGCAACAGATAAATTCGAAAAGTTAAGGGCACGACTTCCAACTTTTCTTGTTGTTGCCGGGGTACTTTTAATTCCCATAGCCTATTTCTTAACTCAAGGCATAGATCTGGGAAGTTTAAATAGATCAGAGGCCGCCGCTTTTACCCTAGCTGTGAGCGAAAAAATTGACTACATGAAAGAGTTTTATGGCTATTTGGCATTGGTATTTTTCCCACTCGGAATATTTTTTGTGGTAAAAGATAAAAGCAACAGAAACCTAGCTTTAGGCGCGATAATAGCATTAACGGTAGTTGCCGTAATCGTAACTAACTTTCCCTATATCATAAAGTTTTACACAATAGGGCGGTATTTTGTGCATGCCGTTATGGCCTATGGCATATGGAGAATCATTAAAAATTTCGGGAAATTAGGACAGACTATTTCCATCGGGCTTCTGGTTTTAATGCTTTTTACGGCTTTTACAATAAACACACACGACTTTAAAAATGGTCTTTACTATGATGGGGTAGCTTCTCATGTAAAACCCGAGGAACTTGCCGCTGTGAAATTTTTAGTCGAAAACGGATACGCCAAAATCCCAGATGTAATGATAATAAGTGATCCCACAACTATGCATATCTTTGAAGGGCTGGCTGGAATTAATACGCCGGGCGGAGCATTTACCAGCAGAGAAACCAGGCAAGTTTTGTCTGAAATTTTTGCCTCCAGAGACTCCTCAAGGATAAAAGAGCAGCTTTTTTCGATAGAAGACGGGCTTACAGGGTCGGCTAAGCAAAAGGTACTATTTATTATTAGCGGCAGGTTTTCAAGCTGGCAGGAATTATCAGATGGGCAAAGGCTGGGCGTGGTTTGGAATATATGGCAACCAGTAGATCTAACCTACAGCGACTACGAGTTCATAAACTTCTTGGAAAAAAATGCAAGATTCACACCAATATATAAAACACCAGGGATAGCTATATATGAAATTGACAGATAATAAAGTGGGCAATCAAACAATTAAAATACTTCTAGTGATCCCCTTTTTCTACCCACATAAGGGAGGTTCTCAAAAGTACGCGGAAGAAGTTAATAGCAAAATAATGGAAATGGATTCAAGGTTTAAAGTTGATGTGCTTTGTTATAACACCAAACGGGCTCCCAAACTTGAATCGTATAGAAACTTTACCGTGCACAGAATCCCCTGCTGGGAAATAATTAAGGACAAATTCTTGCTCCCCAATCCGTTTTCCTTGCTTTTAAAGCTCATCTCTTTATCGAAAAATAACTACTCTTTTGTGGAAACCCACGTGAGGTTTTTTGATCCTACCTGGTGGGTTTGGGCTTACGCAAGGCTGATTGGAGCAAAAAGCGTGTATGTGGGGCACGTTCCCGGACATCCGGTACATCAGGGGTGGCTTGTTGCGATGATTGGAAAGTTTGTGGACCTTACAATCGCCCGCTTTGCTTTACAAAGGTACGATTTTATTTTTTACGCAAATAACGCCTGCAAGAACTTTTATGAAGGGGTCTTGGGAATTAGGAAAGAGGGAATTGTCGCGCACATTGGAATCAATCCCGAAGAATTCTCCAGCAAGGAAAGGGATGAAATACGCATTGTTCCAAACGCAAACATCACATTGAGTACAAATAAAGTTCTTATTACATACGCGGGGCGGATGCTGGAAACAAAAGGGATAATTTATTTGTGGGAGGCAATACTTCGGCTCAAAAACCAACTAGAAAAAAATGTTCGGGATCAACTGGTATTTTGTTTTGCCGGGCCTGGAAACTTAAACGAAAAGCTTAGGAGTCTTATAAAAGAGGCGGGGCTGGGGGCAAATGTGCTTGTTTTAGACGAATTAAGTTACACGGATGTTAGAAAGCTTTTGGCAATATCCAACGTCTTTGTAAATCCTTCAAGCTATGATGAGGGCTTGCCAAATACCCTGCTCGAGGCTGGGGCGAGCAGGTGCTTTGTGATAACAACAGACAGCGGCTCGATTAACGATTTGATTGTAAACGGCAAAACTGGAAGCTTGATAGGTAAAAAGAACGCTGGTGAAATTTCCGAAGCAATAAAGTGGTATTTAAATAATCAGGCGCAAGCTCAAGTAATGGCTGATAATCTATCTGCAGATATAAAAAACAATTATACGTGGGAAAAGGCGGCAAGAGTTTTCATTAATAATCTTAGTTAATTCACAAAACCTACAAAAAGGAAGAAGCCGGTGCGCTAGCTAGTTTTTACACTAGTTTGCGAACCGGCCTCTAAAGTCTCTTCCTTTTGCTACCTACTGCCCAGGCTGCCATGAGGCAGGGTGACAAGTAGGATCTGGAACGTCGTTTCCGACGGTCATTTCTTCGACGGTTTGGTCCGAATCTGGATCGCCGCCCGGTCCGATTGAGATCGTACCGAAAACTGAGCTGTCGCTGGGAACCGTGAAAGTTACACGCATCCATTCATTCGGCATTATTACTGCCGTGCGAGCAGCTTCACATATCGTACCGTCCTCATACTCCACGTACATAAAGAGGGGCTCGACGATTGTGATCGCTAAGTACGGTAGCTCTTCCTGGCCACCATTTCCGTGTTGGCGGGCGGCTAGTGTTGGGTCGTGTACGACCAGCCTATCCAAGCCCTGATGCCAGTACGTCCCGGTCAGCGCTTCAAACGTGAGATCAAAGGTCGCGCCGATAGGAACATGCCATTCCGTGCAAAACTCCAAGTACTTGCTCGGGTCACCGACCAAAACAGCATACGATGAAGTGTACTGATCACACACGTCAAGCGGACGCTTTTCTGGATGCCACAGGCGTTTATCCGGAGGATCGGCGCTGTAGTCATCAAACCGTAGCAGGGTTTCGTCCCTGTCACCGTCCATACCAGGAAGCCTAGGAAGTAATCCTGGCCACAGGTTCGATTCAGCCGCCTCACGAAGACTTTGCAGAGCTGCTTCTAAAGCAGCTGCCTGCTCGTCCCGCAGGCACAGGCTCTTCGCCCGTGGCCGGTGTAGTACCTTCTCCACCGCCGCCGTTTTCAGTGGTATTGGTTCCAGCTGACTCCAACTTCGCTTCTTCCAACTCCAAAACGGCTGCGGAGGCTTGCCCCACATCTTGCCCATAGCCCAACACAACGAAGGCGAGAACCAAAATGCCCACGATGGCAAGGCCTTGAACAAAGCGTTCGGGCGGAGCGATGACGTTGTCAACCGCATACAAAAAAGTAGCGGCGAAACTTGCCACCACAACCCCAGTAAAAAAGCTGGACAAGAAAATAGTCCAACTAATCTGGATTCCACCAACACGGCCCACACTCGCTATGAAAGCGGTCAGGCCAACCCAGTTGATGGCAACAAGGATGCTTGCCAGCAGGGTTGCTAGCAGCGCCCACCCCCAGTACTGCCAAATCTGTCTTATTGACATGTTCTTCTCCTTTGTTAGATAGAGGGTTTATTTGTTTTTCAAGATGCGCTGACTATCACTAAATGCGCGATAGCTGCACATCACTATTAAGTAAAACTTAACAGTCATCTATAGCTATAGCATAAAAAAGACATGCAGGGAACGTGACAAAATTCGTCATCACGTTCCCCACATCTTGCCTGCACAAACGCTTAAGGCGTTGTAGGTGCGGGCGGGGTGGCCAGGGGGGTCGGGTTCGCGGCTTCCCATTCTTTCAGCTTTTTCTTCAGGAAACCACTTAGCGTGCTCATATCCCGTTTCCCAGTCGCCGGGTCAATGGGCGCACGATCCATCAATTCTTGGATGTCGGCGGGCACCAACGGTACAGGCGGGGTGGCCGGCAACGCGGGCACATTGTGAACCTCGTACGGGTTCGGACCTTGAGGTTGGATCTGTTGGCGCAACTCGTGATCTTGCATCAGCGGGTGGTAAAGCACCACGGCCAATAGATCCTCGCTTTGCTCCTCGGAGAAGATGAACTTGCCGGCTGTATCTTTAACATCCGACACATCTCCACCTTCTGCCAACTCCCAGTCCGCCAGCTGCCTGAGATTATCAATCACGAGAGGCGGTTTTCCGCCTGCAGTAGAATATGATGCCACTGCCAGCCTAATCTTGGACCGCATTTGCCCCGTTAAGGGCAAATCCTTCAGCGGAATGTCCGCTGGGGAAGGTGGTCTTTCCAACCTTATATGACGCATGAAGCCTCCTTAAATTTGGAATGCAATCGGAACCGATTTGTTCGATTTTGATTTCTGGATTATAAGTCAAGGATCTTGAAATGTCAAGCTATAGGGCATAGCACGACACCCTAGAATTAGTTTAAAAATGTGACCAAATGCCCCTCCTTTACCGCATAATTGCTTCGCAAAATGCCAAAAACAGTGCTAAACGACATTCTAACGCTTTTTGTAGCAACCCAACTCTAAAGCCCAAGTCACGCCATAAAAGTTCGCATACTCCAACGAATGTAGCTTGTTTACTTTTTGCAAATGATCTAATTTTGTAACTAATTAGTGCTTCTCTGTCCAGAAGCACTAAGGTCTTATTCGTTTACAGCAATGTAGACGCATACCAAAGAAACGCATCTGTGGCTGCCGCTATTAGTCGCTGCTAACGGGGCGTTTTTTTGTTTTTGTTTGAAATACCCGTTTTGAAAATATCTGGCCGAGAAACAAAAAGGCCAATCAGCAAAAGCCGACCAGCCTTCAAGCAAACACTTCCAAAACTAACATAACTTCATCTTGCCAGAGGAGCAAAGACATTCTCAAAATCGGCCTTCTTAAATGGCAGCCAGGAAATCCATCCTTTGCTTTTCATTAGGGCATCAACAACGCTCAAAAGCAAAAAGCCTATGGCCGCAGGCGCAAATGATGCTCTAAACAAAGCCTCACCTACACCAAAGTCGGCAAAACCTGCGTAGACATACCACCCGGAAAAAATGGCCGCCAAAGCGAATACGTACCAAACACGCAGGTAGCGTTTTCGATCCCACCGTTTCTTAAGCACCAGATTTAACTGGCACAACATTACAACCGTAAACAAGGTCCCAAATACATAAGCGGTTGAAAGGAGCATCGAGCCCGTAGTGCTTACCGCCGCCACAGATGGCCATAAAATTGAGAGTAGCGCGGCGTAACACAGTCGTACTACTGCCAAGATCAGAAACCAATTAATAAGCTCCCGGTTGTCGCTAATCGTTGCTTTAGCTAAAAAGTCTTTATCCATCTCTCCTCCTCTAGGTGAGAACTAGTCAATTTACTAAGGGCGTTCTTTAGGCCAGATGATATTACTTCAAAGTTGCAAAGTCAATTTAAGGGTTATTCTTCGCAAAACACCATTTTCCCGGCGTCTGTTTGGATTACCTTCGAAACCGTCACCATCAGCGTTTTCCCAACCTTATTCTGCGCCCCGGCTACCACAACCATCGTTCCATCTGCCAAATATCCAACACCTTGGTTTGGTTCCTTTCCGGCCTGCACAATTTTGATCCTTATTTTTTCCCCAGGCACCGCGGCGTATTTAACCGCGTTTACCAACTCATTAAGGTTCAGAACCTTAACTCCTGAAACTTTTGCCACTTTGTTCAAATTAAAATCCATGGTCATGAGTCTAGCATCGTATTTTTTGGCAAGTCGAACTAATTCTTTATCCACTCCATCTTCTTTTGAAATATCTCCCGGCGCTTCATGCACTTTAACGCTTCCAACCCTCTTCAAAGCGTTTAGCATATCCAATCCCCTACGGCCTTTCTTCCGTTTCAGATCGTCTTTACTGTCGGAAATTAAATGAAGTTCATCCAAAACCCCTTTAGGAACAATTAGGTCTTCACTTAAAAAGCCCGTCTTTACAACATCCACAACCCTACCGTCCACTAAAACCGAGGTGTCAAGCAAAACCGTTGCTTTAAGTTTTTCGTGCGTTTCTTTTTCACGTTTTTCCTTCTTCTCTTTTTGTTTCACGCGCCTTGCCGCTGACATTCTTCTTGACTGCTGATTCCAAAAATCAGACACAATGTTTGCGACAACCAAAGCAATCAACTTTTCAAACCAACCCCTAACTTTTTCGGCAATAATTGGGACGGTATGAAAACCAAAAACTCCAGCGGCAAGTGCTATTAAAGTTTCGGCTAAAAAGCGGATCCCAAAAATAGGGTTTTCAAAAAAGAAAGCTGAGTTTGAAAGATTAAATGCGGAAATAAAAAATAGGCTAAAAAGCGTCACACGAGCCAAAAATCCCCAGACTTTAGGGTTTTCTAAGGCCTTGCGAAAGGCGCTACGGGGGCTACGAACAACGTTTTTTCCAGTTTTAATAATTTTGGCAGCAGACATGTTTTCTCCGACGGTATATTCATTTTGGCAGTTTTAAATTTTAAGACAATGCTAAGATATAGCCAGGCTTATAGCCTCTTTCACAGATTTTATCTTCTGCGGGTTTATTACATTAGTATAGCCTAGTTTCTTTGCTTCCTTAATTCTTTTATCCTGATGTGAAATGTTGCGAACCTCACCAGCCAGTCCCACTTCACCAAACGCAACGGTTTTTGATTTTATTGGCTTATTTTTTACAGATGATGCAACCGCAAGACAAACTGCCAGGTCTACCGCGTATTCGTTAACCTTAAATCCCCCGGCAACGTTTATATACACATCTTGATCACCAAGATTTAGACCACAACGCTTTTCTAGTATTGCGATAAGAACCTGTAAACGGTTTACGGGAAAGCCACTAGTTGTTCTGCGCGGGTAGCCAAAAAAGGTTTTTGTAGTAAGAGCCTGGATTTCAAAAAGAATTGGGCGGAAGCCTTCCATTACAACCGAAACACATGAACCCGAAGCCTTACTTCCCGCTATTTCAGCCAGAAACATTTCTGAAGGATTGGTTACATCAATCATGGCTTTATCGGTCATTTCAAAAATCCCAACTTCTGACACCGGCCCAAAGCGGTTTTTCGTAGTTTTCAAAATCCTAAACAAATGTTGGGAATCACCTTCCAAATACAAAACCGTATCCACAATGTGTTCAAGAACTTTTGGACCCGCAACCGTTCCTTCTTTTGTAACGTGCCCCACTAAAATTACTGGCACCCCGGTCTTTTTTGCCATATTGGTTAACTTTTGTGTTCCAGCACGAACTTGACCGATTGATCCTGCAAAACCCGTGTACTCATCTGAAGTGATTGACTGAATTGCGTCAACAATCACAAGTGAGATACCAACTGTTTGCTCTATAGTGTCAGCAATAACATCGGCGTCAGTTTCGGCAATAACTAAAAGGTTTTCCGCTTTATAACCCATTCTTTCGGCACGAACCTTAACCTGGGCCAAACTTTCCTCACCGCAAACGTACAGAATTTTGTTTTTCGGCATGTTTTTGGCAATCTGGGTCAATAATGTACTTTTGCCAATTCCAGGATCGCCGGCCAATAAAACCGCCTGCCCGGACACAAATCCCCCACCCAAAACTCTATCAAATTCGTCTGACCCCGAGGAAGTCCGCTCAGTTTCCTTATTTTTTACTTGGGATAAGGAAATTGGCTTTGCTGAGTAACCGCCCGCTCTTCGTAAACCACCAAGCCTTGCCGAGGCTTTAGTTGGAGCTGCAACAATTGTTTCCTCAAAAGTATTCCAGTTCTTGCAAGATGGACACTGCCCAAGCCACTGGGGGCTTTCAAACCCACAAGACTGGCAAATGTAAATATTTTTTGTTTTTGGCATAAACTTTACGAAAGCTCGTGCTTTCTATTTTTAGTGTATCAGGAATTTTGGGTGGGGAAAGAGGGTGGGTTCTAAGTTTGTTGGAGATTAAAAACTTCAAGGCCGCGTCTAGAAAAAAGGACGCGGCCTTGTTGAACTTAACTAACTAGTCTTGTTGGTGTAAGGATCTTCGTAGTAGCGATGGTGATCTGTTTTCAATTCGCCACCTTGCATGTAGGTCTTCTTAACGACGATCGATAGGCCGCCGTTTGTGAAGTACCCCTCCTCCATACCGGAGAACCACACTTCATATTTGGGAACTCCTACCCCGATTTCGAAGCGCTGGCAAAATTCATTGACCAGCTCAAACCGTGTCTTTTGCATGGGCGCATAGCGCCAATGTGGATCGGGACAAAACACAAACATCAGCTTCGTGAGACGGTGGAGCATCCAAAACTGTGCTTCGGGCCAAACCTTGCTCGTGTCGGACAGTATGTCTATTATGTCCTTGGCCACCTTTTCAAACTCCCTCGCAGCCCACAACCACAGCTGTGGAGCCATGTGGTCGACGCGACGGCCGTCTGTTACTGCCCAAACCGCCCCAACACAAAATGCCCAAAAAGCAACAGCGCTACCCGTAATGAGAATGAAAATCGGCCAAATATCTGCCAACCCCCATTTCCATTCCGTAAAAAACTGCAACGCGGCAATTACAAATACTGAGATGCCCGCACCTGCAGCTGTGAACCACGGCAACTTCTTAAGCCACTTCCCTTCTTGAAACACTAGCTTCAACATTTTGAAGCCTCCTTATATGGTGCATACGCACCGAGATTGAGCATACGCTCTGGGAACATTTTAACTTATGAAGAGAATAATGTCAATGCTATAGGGTTATGCTTATTTGCCTGCTAAAGCTAGCTTTAAGCCTCAATGGCCTCTGCGGATTCTTAAGCAAAAACTCTGCTACTTTATCTAAAAGCTTGGTTTCCACGGTTCTTCGCAAGGCTCGCGCGCCATATTCGTCGTTGTAGCCTTTTTCGAGCAGATGTCTTTTCACAGAAGCGGCAACTGTTAAGCTAATTTGCTGGGCCTTGAGGGTCTTATAAATTTCAGCAAGCAAAAGTTCCAAAATCGTTATCTGCTCTTTTTTACTCAATCTCTTAAACACAACTATTTCGTCAAATCTGTTGAGTAACTCGGGCTTCATAATCTTTTTCAAATTCTCTCTAAGTCTTCCTTCAACCTCATCGTCAGATTTTCTTCCACCACTAAAGCCAATGTCTTTGCTTAGAACAATATCTGTGCCCAAGTTGCTAGTTAGCACTACAACCGCTTGTGAAAAGTCATGCGACTGACCTTTTGCATCTACTAACTCGCCCTCCTCTGTAATTTGAAGCAGGATGTTTAACACGTCCGGGTGGGCTTTTTCTATTTCGTCAAACAAAACAACTGAATCTGGCATGTTATCAATTTTTGAAGTTAATTCTCCTCCCTCTCCATACCCAACATATCCCGGAGGGGCACCTACAAGCCTTGCCACCGTGTGTTTTTCGCCAAAATCACTCATATCAAGCCTGATTAAGTTTTCGTCTCCAAAAGCAGCTTCGGCTAAAACCTTAGCAAGTTCCGTTTTTCCAACACCAGTAGGTCCAAGAAATAAAAAGTTACCCAATGGACGCTTTTTGGCCCGTAGCCCAAGTCGTGAGCGAATCAAAGCTCGCGAAACAGTTTCAACTGCCGCATCTTGTCCAACAATCTTCTCTTTTATTCTTTTTGAAAGATTGCTTAGGCTTTCTAAATCAACAAAGCCGCTATCAATTCTTGAAACTCCCATGTCCGCCAAAACTTCGTCAATTTCAACGGTGGTAAGCTCTAAAGGTTTGGTCATAAGTAGTGTGTGCCTTGTTGAGTCCAATCCTGTTTCAATTACGGCAAGCTTACCCCTCGCTTTCATCGCATCGTCTATTGCACCAAGTTCTAGGTGCTGAGTAATCTGTTTATTTAGATCGTTTTTCTTTTTGATAAGTCTTTTATATTTCACTGGAACAAGATCCTTCTTTAATAGAAGTTTAGTGCAGGCTTGATCCAAAAGTGAAATGCCTCTTTGAGGAAATTTTGTATCCTTTATGTTGCTTTTGGCTGTCCTGAAAGCATAGTTTAGAATCTCAGGTGAAATTCTGATGTTATGGTAGCGGCTTAGCTCCTGGGCTTTTGCCTTTAGTACGGCCTTAATCTTAGGTTCTTCAGGCTCTTCAAGATGAATTTCTTCAAAATTATCCAAAATTTGAGTTGCTTCTCCAGCAAGTCTCTCGTAAAAAGTCGAATTTACTATCCCAAGAATACTAACTCCAGCAGTTGAAAGGTAAGACTTAAGCATCGAAAAGGCTAGCGGCACGGCAAAACCAACGTTTGTACCAATAAATAAGCTTTGGAAATCCTTAATATACAAAATTACATCCCCCGCGGTGTCCAGCTCTTCTAAAAGCGTTGTGATACCGGCCTCAATCCCTTCGCGGTTTGAAAGATTTGCAATAAAAGAGATCACGTCAAATTCAATAATCTGATACCCAGCCAAAGCTACCGGAACCTCCATGGCATTTAATTTATGAACCAAAAGCTCAACTAGGCTTTTTTTCCCAACCCCAAAGTCCCCAATTACCAAAGGATTCGCGTTTTCTTTCTGCAATAAAACAGAAATTAGCAGCTCCACCTCTTCCCGGTATACGGGCATCGCGCTGGACAAATCTTTATTTAAATTAGTTCCAAAAGCGTCCAACAAGGGCGTCTTGGTAGTAAATTCCGAAACCTGGCTGAAATTTGGAAAGGAGCTTAGGCTGGTTATTTGCTTTTTCACATTTTCAACATCGGGCGAACCGGTAATTTCAAGTAAGGCAAGCAAAAGATGCTCGGTTCCAACGTATAAATGCTGCAAAGAAGCAGAGTGGTAGTAAGCTTTTTCCACTAAATCGTTTAAGTTAATGTGTTTGGAGGTTTTTAGCTTTAAGCCCGGGTTATTTTCTAAAATGTAAGTTCCAACCCCACCTGACGCTTTTATTGAACCGATCACGTCGCTGGCACTGGAATTAGATTTGTTTTTTGGCTGTGAAACGCCGAGTATTGCGGTTTTTGCTCTTTCGGTAAGTCTATTTAGCATCTTTGTCAGGTTCAACACCTTCACGCATGCTTAGGGCAAGTTTTTGATTTGCACCCTCGACATTTGTGACGGTAACTTCAACCTCTTCGCCCTCTTCTAACGGGCGTGTTGCTTCGGAAACGTGAATCAAGCCATCCAACCCTTTTTCCAAAGTTACAAAAGCTCCAAAAGGAACGATTTTGCTAACTTTTCCTTTTAGCTTTGTTCCAACGGGGTATTTTTCCTCCGCAGTCTTCCATGGGTTATCCATAAGCTGTTTAACACTTAATGCAAGCTTTTTTGAATCATCATCAACTCCAATAACTTTAACTTTAATCGGTGCGCCAACGGTATAGTAATTTCCTGGGTGGCTTACCTTTTCCCAAGCAATTTCGGAAATATGAACCAAACCTTCAATTCCTTCCATATCTACAAAAAGTCCAAAAGGCATAACGCCTGTAACCACTCCTTCAAGTTCGTCGCCAATTTTAACTTGTGATAATTTCTCTTCGCGAACTTCGGTGCTGTATGTTGAAGTCGCATCTTTTTCTGAAAGAACAAGTCTGTTTTTTTCCTTATCAATTTCAATAACTTTAACTGTAAGTTTTTTACCGGCTAAAATTTTTAGAGATTCTTTAAGTTCTGCTTCACTTCCCGCGGCAAACTTGGCCATATCCTCTGTAAAATGTACCCGGTCTAAGTGGGACAGGGGAACAAAGCCACGAAGGCCCATGCAATCAACTAAAAGTCCGCCTTTGTTGTATTCCAAAACCGTAACCTGCAGCACAGACCCATCCTTAAAAGCCATTTCAACATCTCTCCAACCGCGTTCTCTTTGTGCGCGCTTAAAAGAAAGAACTATGTGGCCCTGGTCATTTTCCGCCTGCATAACATAAGCCAAAACGAAATCGCCTTCCTTTAGATTTTTTGCCGCTTCGCTGTCTCCTAGTTCGTCGCTCATCACAACGCCTTCAGATTTAGCTCCAACGTCAAGTAAAATTTCTTTGGGGGTAATACTAACTACAATTCCTTCAACCACATCTCCCGGTTCAAAAGATTTTAGTTCGACAACTTTGTCGCCCAAAAGCTTAACCATTACTGAATCTTGTTTAAATATATTTCTTGCTTTTGACATTTTTGAAATTGTTCTGTGCTTATGGCACCCATCGTTAGTTGCGATGTGCCATTCGGTCTTGCCTTGATCAACCATTTACATTGCCGCGACAAGGCAGAACGAGCGGCGTGGGTAGTACTTCGGCATTATACAAGAGGGGTAAAGCGCTGTCACGAAAATTCACCACTCCATGACAGCACTTTTCACCGTACTCGGATCAAATTCTTTCGGGCGACTGGTGTTTAAATTTACCAGTAGGATTTTGGTACTTTCAAACATACAACTCACTTCATCAAAACACAGGTTGTATTTTCTAACCTCATCCTTGCTGAAAAAACGCCACTTTTCCCCATCAATTAGGAGAATTTGATCAATTGTAGCAGGGTATAGATTTGCCACTGCAGACCTCTCTTCCTAGTTTGATTTATGAACACTGTCCCGGCAACGACCTATTTTCCCCGAACTTAAAGAACGAGTATCTTCGGCGCTGATGGGCTTAACTTCTCTGTTCGGAATGGAAAGAGGTGTGACCCCATCGCCATCGTCACCGAGACAGTGCTCACAAACCAGCCTCACAGCTTGCTTCGTGCCCTGATTATTGAATAAGAAGTATGTTTGTTTTCACCTCACCAAAATTGTTCATCAAGAAACAACAAAGATGCGTAATCATTAGTACCACTTGGCTAAACACATTACTGTGCGTACACCTATGGCCTATCAACCTGGTAGTCTCCCAGGAGTTACGTCCCTCTTAAAGAGGGAAGGATTCTAATCTTGGAGCGAGCTTCGTGCTTAGATGCTTTCAGCGCTTATCTCAACCGAACGTAGCTACCCAGCGATGCTCCTGGCGGAACAACTGGTGCACTAGAGGTTCGTTCGTTCCGGTCCTCTCGTCATCATGTCCCCTATCACTAGGGGGATAGACTATATCTTCATCCTCTCTTGTTAAAAGAGTAGGAGTCGGCGTGTGATGAAAGTTTAATTCCTGATTATCAGGTACCTTCCATCTCTCCCTTACGGGATCAGTCGTTACGGGGTCAATCTAATAAATTAGATGACTTCCCACGGTATCATCTTACTTTACTGGTCCTCAAGTAAATGAGGTCACATGATTATCGGACCGAAAAATCATATGAAGTAAAGTAAGGATTCACCGTTATTAGCCGAATTGGCATCGCGAATTACTTCGCGAAGTAGCAAATTCTCACTAGGAACAATCCTCCTCTGAATCCAATCGCACATTGCGGAAAGGGACCGAGCTGTCTTGCAACGCTCTGAACCCAACTAACGCGCCATTTTAATGGACGAACAGTCCAACCCTTGGTAGCTGCTTCACCACCAGGATATGACGAGTCGACATCGCGTACTACTCAACTATTACTAGTTGTACTGACTATATCTTCTTCCTCTTGTCTCTAAAGTTTAGAGAGGAGGAGTCGGCGTTTTATGGTTTTTGGAACCATCTCTCCATTTAAGGATCAGTCGATACGGGGTCATAACAAAAGTTTATATTTCATACTTTCAATCACATGAGGATCTACAATACTTTGAAATCTTTTAAGCGATTCTTTGAATAATCTTATTCTGAAGTACTTTTTGTCTCTGTTAAGAGAGCCAAAAAGGTTCATCTCGCTTAGTTTTTCCAGAAGCATTTGTTGATCTGATAGGGTAAATTGCTGTGTATTTAAATACACTGAACTTCTATCTTTCGAACCATCGTCCATAAACCAAATGGCTAAAGACAAGGGGTCTAGTATAAGTTCGTTTGGAACTCTTTTACAACCTTTCTCGTAAAACACTTCATGAAAACTGTTCAACACCTCTAAGCTTTTTGTTGTAAATCTGTAAGACATTCTGTTCTTTCCAGACTTACGTAGCTTAGGTGGTGTAGAAACTAAATTTTCGAGAGCGCTGTAAAACCAGAGCACATATTCTTTTTGTTTATGCGAGTGGTTTATTTCGAGTAAGGTGTTGCTTTTCTTTCTAAGAGTTCCGTCACCAAGCAATGTTCCTACTATCATGGATTGTTGGACTTTTGTCAGACTTCCCACGGTATTCTCCATGCACAAATATTATCACAATATGCATTAGGAGTTCACCGTTATTAGCCGAATTTTTGGTACGAAATTACTTTCGTAGCACCCCTAATTTTTGTTTAAGGTGCCAAACGGTGCCGCCGCTGTGGACGCTCGGGCACCATTAGCCTGTTATCCCCGGGGTAACTTTTATCCGATAAGTTCCGGGCCTACCATTAGGCGCTCGGAAGATCACTAAGACCTGCTTTCGCATCTGCTCGACTTGTAAGTCTTGCAGTTAAGTTCCCATATACCTTTATGCTTACATCCCGATTTCCATCCGGGATAAGGGAGCCTTTGTACTCCTGCGTTACTCTTTAGCAGGAAACCGCCCCAGTTAAACTGCCCCCCAGACATTGTCCCCGCGCCAGGTTATGGCGCATGGTTAGGTTTGTAAGTTTGAAAGAGAGGTATTACATTGTTGTTCTACCGAAGTAGAACTCCCTCCTATACTATACAGTCAAAATTACTTACCAATGCCAAGGTACAGTAAAGCTCCACGGGGTCTTTCTGTCCAGCAATGTGTAGCCGGCATCTTGACCGGCAGTTCAATTTCACCGAGTCCGTGACTAAGAGAGTGCTCCAGTCGTTACACGTTTCGTGCGGGTCGATAATTATGCGACAAGGGATTACGCTACCATAGAACAGTTATAGTTACTGCTGCCGTTCACCCGAGCTTGCTCCAAAGGCTTGTCCTAAGACTCACCTTCAGGCTTGACTTACGGGCACTGGGCACGTGTCGGCCCCTATACATCCCCTTGCGGGTTTAGCAGAGACCTGTGTTTTTGATAAACAGTCGCTAGAGCCATTTCTGTGCCCCCTACCTTGCGGTAGGGCATCCTTTTTCCTAAGTTACGGATGTAGTTTGCCTAGTTCCTCGGCCACGGTTCTCTCGTTCGCCTTAGTATTCTCTACTCGACTACCTGTGTCGGTTTGCGGTACGGATACCATAAAATCTCCCTAGAAGATTTTCTCGGACACTTAACTCGGTTGAATAAACCGTTTTACGGGTTTCTTCCTAAGCTTGGATAAACGCTCGTGCGGATTTACCTACACAAACTGCCTCGCTTTTGGAACTGAAATCCTTAACCAGTTCAACCTATCATGTGCCGTCCCTTCATTGGTGATAACGACTTTATGGTAGTGCAGGAATATTAACCTGCTGTCCATCGATTACGCCTTTCGGCCTCACCTTAGGACCGACTAACCCTCCGATGACTGACATAGCGGAGGAACCCTTAGTCTTACGGCGGGATGGGTTTTCACCATCCTCTCGTTACTCATGCCAGCATTCTCACTTGATGTCGCTCCAGCAGGCCTCACGGCACCACCTTCACAGCTATGCCATATGTCTATGGCGGCATCAATGCTCCCCTACCACTTCCCGGGCAACCCCAGGAAATCCACGGCTTCGGTTCTTTGCTTGAGCCCCGTTGGATCTTCGGTGCAGAACCGTTTAACTAGTGAGCTGTTACGCTTTCTTTAAAGGATGGCTGCTTCTAAGCCAACCTCCTAGCTGTCTAAACAATTCCACTTCCTTTACCACTTAGCAAAGATTTGGGACCTTAGCCGATGGTCCGGGCTCTTTCCCTTTTGCAACACGAACTTGCTCCGCATTGCTGACTCGTGTTCGAGAATTTGCGCATTCGGAGTTTGGTAAGAGTGTGTATCCGTAAGGACCACATCCCTTTTCAGTATCTCTACCTCGCAAATCCTAGTATGAACACGGCTATACCTAAATATATTTCGGGGAGAACCAGCTATCGCCAGGTTCGATTGACGTTTTACCTCTTACCACAAATCATCCCAGCCATTTGTCACTGACACGGGTTCGGTCCTCCACTACGTTTTACCGCAGCTTCAACCTGTTCATGGTAAGCTCACCTGGCTTCGGGTCTAATGCTATTTACTAATCGCCCTATTAAGACTCGGTTTCCCTACGCTTTCACAACTGAGTTGCTTAAGCTTGCAAATAACATTAACTCGCTGGCTCATTTTTCAATAGGCACGCTGTCATCCATACAAGATGGACTTCAGCAGCTTGATTGCATACGGTTTCAGGTTCTATTTCACTCCGCTATTCGCGGTTCTTTTAACCTTTCCCTCACGGTACTAGTTCACTATCGGTGTCTTTATGTATTTAGTCTTACCAGATGGTCCTGGCGAATTCACACAGGGTTTCACGTGTCCCATGCTACTCTGGAAAACCCAAGAAGTTACTCCAGTTTCGAATACGGGGCTATTACCCTCTATGGCAAAGCTTTCCAGCTTGTTTCTCCTACTAAAGTAATTTTTTACTTCTTCCAAATTTAATTGGATGAGTTTCCTAACCCCCAGTTTCTAAAATAAAAATCTGGATGCTGTTTTTAACGCAGCACCTAGTTTTCATTTTAGTCTTAGGTTTAGACTTCTTCCCTTTCGCTCGCCGCTACTCAGGAAATACCTGTTTTGGTTTCTATTCCTCCAGCTACTAAGTTGTTTCAGTTCGCTGAGTTCCCTCCACATTATCTATGACCGCCTTGCGGCGGCTTTCAACAATGAGTGACCTAGGATTGCTCCTGGCCGGGTTTCCCCATTCGGACATCTCCGGGTAATAGCGCTTCTCAGCAGCTCCCCGAAGCTTAACGCAGCTAAGCACGTCCTTCATCGGCATAAAGACCCAAGGCATCCACCATATGCATTTGTTACCTTTGTTGTTTATCAACCTCAATTATGAGCATTAAAGGTTGATTTGAGAATGTGACTTTTAAATCACAATAATACTATGACGAACAATGTTGATGAAATTTCTCATATATCTTGCGATATATTTTCCAGTCCAGACACTGCTGTCTGAACTGAACATTGTACTTCTTATTCAATTATCAAAGTACGAAGCGAAAAACGAATCCACTTATGGTGGACCCTAGGAGACTCGAACTCCTCACCTCGGCGATGCAAACGCCGCGCTCTACCAGATGAGCTAAGGGCCCATGTATTGGAGAGACCTTCGGATATTCAATTATTCAAACTTTGAGAATCCAGAGCTTCTGGCCGCATGTTTTAAAAACAAAAGCGAGAGAAGGTAGCATTCCATTCCGTAGCGTTAAGATAATATAGCGCCACCTAAATGTCAACTCATTGCCTGGGATGAGGGCAGAATAATACCGTTAATTTTAAGCTTACTCTTAGCCGCCGTAAACTTAAGCTTTCTTGGTGTCTACCAAAAGCCAAAGCGCAGATACACCAACCAATACGTAAACTAAGCTTACCAACATTGGCCAGCTGCCAAGAAGCATCGTAACTAGGTTAAGATTTAACAGACCAATAAGACCCCAGTTAAGGCCTCCAACTACAAGCAAATACCAAGCAACCATACGAAGATTTTTCACATAATTCACCCCCAAATATAGATGCAAATAGATATGTATTAAGTCTAGGCGAAAATGGCGGGCGGTTCAATTGAGGTGTGTGAGAGTTTCTATACGATAATTTTGTGTGATAATATAGCCAGCGTTGCGAAGGAAATGTTTGGGTCTGTAGCTCAGCTGGTTTAGAGCGCTCCTCTGATAAGGGAGAGGTCCCTGGTTCGAGTCCAGGCAGACCCACCATTAGACTGAACGCTAAAACCAGTCTAGAATAAATCTCATGGCTACGTACAACGATCCGTTTCTAGAGTCTTTGAATAAAGCCTTTTTACAAAATCCCAGCGATTTAAACTTCAAAAAGTATTTCGCGTTGGAACTTTACAAGAGGGGGGAATATAAAGATGCGTATAAGCTACTCCTCGAAGTTTTTGCTGAAGACAAAGATTTGAACGTCGAAAGGGCAATAAGGGATGTTGAGGCAAAACTCCCGAAGGAATCGGGACAGATAGGATTTTCCCAAGAAGCACCAAGCAAAGAGGAGCTTTTGGAACAAGCGCCCCAGCTAAAAGGAAGTAAGGTTGTAACATTCTCAGATGTGGCGGGCATGGATCATGTGAAAGATGAGATTAGAACACTGATTATTTATCCCTTCCAACATCCAGAAATTTATAAGCAATACAACAAACAGGCTGGGGGAGGAATTCTGTTGTATGGCCCTCCGGGATGCGGAAAAACGTTCATCGCGAAAGCAACCGCGGGCGAGATCAACGCCAAATTTCTAAGCGTATCTATACACGAACTTATATCCTCCTTCGCCGGAGCAGGTGAAAGAGCTCTCCACGACATTTTCGAATGGGCAAGATCTAATTCACCAGCTGTTTTATTCTTTGACGAAATTGACGCAGTAGGAATGAGCCGAGGGAAAACATCGGGCGTACTAAGAACACTTGTGAACCAGTTTTTAACAGAACTGGACGGAATCGGCAACGATAATAAAGATGTCTTGATAATGGGGGCAACAAACCTACCTTGGGAAGTAGACATAGCACTAAGAAGGCCGGGCCGCTTCGACAAAGTCATATTTGTAACGCCACCAGATAAGGCAGCCAGAAAGAAAATTGTAGAGTTAGAATTAAAAGGCAAACCTACTGCTGAAATTGATTACGAAAAAATTGCGGGAATGACTGTGGACTACTCAGCCGCCGATGTAAGAAGAGTATGCGAGGAAGCAACTGATGAAGCCTTCAAGAAATCCATTAAATCAGGTCAAATTGAAAAAGTTACACAAGAGATTTTAGAAGAAAGAGTTAAGAAAATTAAATCCTCTATTACGGATTGGTTTTCGACAGTTAAGAATTACATTCAGTACAGCAACGAATCAGGCCTCTACAACGACGTAAAAGATTATCTTGACTCCAAAGACAAAAATTAATGGAAGACGACACGCTCGCTAAACTCGAAGAATCCCTATCAATATTAATGCAGGGTCACAGAATGGATCTAATTGCGGACTACGCTAATAAAATTCTAGCAATCGACCACGAAAATGAGTACGCAACTTCCTGCTTACTGTTCGCATACAACAACAGCCAACAGTACGAAAAACTTTACGAAGCTGGAACCGCGGCTTTGAAAACTTTTCCAAATGAGGCGTGGGTACACTACTCGATGTACTTTTACTACCTTCACAAAGGTGGGAGTGATTATCTTAACGCAAAAAAACATATAGAAATAGCAATAAAGCTGGACCCCGAGTGGGCTGAACTTTATAGAAAATTGGCGGAAATATACTTAATAAACCGCGAACCTGAAAAGGCATTAAAGTATTTGGAAGAGGCTGTTAGGCTGGCGCCCGATCGTACCGAATATAGAAGCAGATTAGGGCTTGCTTTAATACGCACCGGAAAGGTTAAAGAGGCTCTAACTACAATAAACAAAGCCCTTAAAGGCGAGCCTGATGACAGAGATGTTCTTGATACTTCTGGGATGGTTTATTTACTATCTGGAGAACTAGATAAGGGGGAGGAACTTCTTCGAGATGCGATAAGACGGTTCCCAACCTATGAATACTTCCAAAATCACATAGACTGGATCGAAAGAGAGAAAAAAGACAGGCAGAGCCGTGAAGCACAAGGAAAAAGCTACACGCCCCTATACATTAGGCAAAAAGATAGAAAACGATTTTTTGATGAAGACGAGGAAAACTAGAGAACAATTCCCAAAAACTTCGCGACTTTTTTATCCAAGTCACTCATATGATCCAAAAGCTTGTGAATTTTAACCCAGGCAATTTGTTCTATTTCGTGATCGTCAATAAGATCTGTAGTTGCCTCGGTAGTTAGTTTGCATTCTAAATAGTGAACATGTACTGGGTGATGTGGGTGTTTTCTTTTATTTATTAATGAAACGGCTTGTATATAGTGACCAGTTTCTTCTAAAGTTTCCTGGACTGCTGCCTCCTCAGGCGTATCGCTGTTCTCAATTGCTCCTCCAGGAAAAACCCAAGCTAGACTACTTTTACCTAAGCCTTTTTCCGGGTTTTTTCTCTTAACCAGTAGGACCTCCCCCTGTTTATTTTTCACGATAGCTAGCGCTATTTGAGATAAGCCTGCGTCTTTCATTTTAGTATCTATTCGTAGTTTTTAGGGGGCAGCTAAAATTTAACTCATGGGATTATATTCACTTATGAATATTAAATCCAGCAATCCCCACTTTACTAATTTAGGACTTCAAGAGATCAAAGGCGAAAGGAATGTTTGTTTTGTTTTTAGGGTTTAGGCTCACCCGAAACCTGCTCGCTGACTGTGAGAGGTCAGCTTATACTGTCGCAATTTTTAGAGCTGTTACATTGCGAAGGCATTTTATATTTTAGTAGGCTTTTACATCGTTTAGATGTAAGAAGATTCTACCAATCAAAAATGCAATTTTTTTCTCCCTTAGAAAGGAGGTGATCCAGCCTCAGATTCCCCTAAGGCTACCTTGTTACGACTTCATCCTCATCACTGATTCCACCATGGGCCCACAAAAAGTAGGACTTCAGGTGATCCCAGCTTTGCTGACGTGACGGGCGGTGTGTGCAAGACCCGAGAACGTATTCACCGCAGTGTAGCTGACCTGCGATTACTAGCGATTCCAACTTCATGGAGGCGAATTGCAGCCTCCAATCCGAACTGAGACGCGTTTTTGAGATTAGCTTCACGTCGCCGTGTAGCGGCTCTCTGTGCGCGCCATTGTAGCATGCTTCTGGCCCTGGATATAAGGGCAATACTGACTTGACATCATCCCCACCTTCCTCCGCCTTACGACGGCAGTTTCGCTAGAGTGATACAACTAGCAATAGGGGTTGCGCTCGTTAACCCACTTAAGGGTACGCCTCACGGTACGAGCTGACGACAGCCATGCAACACCTGTGCAGAACCCTCGAAGGAGTCCCACTTTCGTGGGATTTGCATCTGCATGTCAAATCCAGGTAAGGTTCTTGGGTTAGCAACCAATTAAAGAGCATGCTCCACCGCTTGTGCGGGTCCCCGCCAATTCCTTTGAGTTTTAACCTTGCGATCGTACTCCCCAGGCGGTCTGCTTAACGCGTTGGCTTTGACACTCAAAATAAATCAAGTATCTAGCAGACATAGTTTACAGCTAGGAGTACACGGGTATCTAATCCGTTTTCCTACCCTAGCTTTCGTCTCTCAGCGTCAGAAAAATCCCAGATAGCTGCCTACGCCCTCGGTGTTCCATATGAGATCAACGCATTTCACCGCTCCTCCATATGTTCCGCTATCCCCTAATTTTCTCTAGTCGTACAGTATCACAAGCAGATCTTCGGTTAGGCCGAAGGATTTTACCCATGACTTATACAACCGCCTACAGAACTCTTTACGCCCAATAAATCCGGACAATGCTCGCACCCTACGTATGACCGCTGCTGCTGGCACGTAGTTAGCCGGTGCTATTTTCAGAAGTTTACAACCCGAAGGCCTTCATCCTTCACGCGGCGTCGCTGCGTCAGGCTTTCGCCCATTGCGCAAGATTCCCGATTGCTGCCTCCCGTAGGAGTGAGGCCCGTGTCTCAGTGCCCCTCTGCCGGTACAACCTCTCAGTCCCGATACCCGTCATAGCCTTGGTGAGCCTTTACCTCACCAACTAGCTGATAGGCCGCAGGCCCATCCCAATCCGAAAAATCTTTAGAGTTTCCTCCACATCGGGTATTAGCTCACCTTTCGGTGGGTTATTCCCGAGATTGGGGTAGGTACCTACGTATTACTCAGCCGTTCGCCACTGAAGTAATTCCTTGCGGAACTACTTCCGTTCGACTTGCATACCTTAAGCACGCCGCTAGCATTCGTCCTGAACTAGGATCAAATTCTCAAATAAAAATCAATTTCCTTCCGCCTTTCATCCCTCGAACAAATACCGCGAATCTTAAGTTCGCGGGTGTATTTTTGAAATGAAAGTGCGAATGCTCTTACTTAATTTTCAATGTGCTAAATGTATTTAGTGCACGTGCACGATAACAAGTAAGTTGCGTGGTGTCAATGTCTACTCTATCTTTTTGAGCTCTACTTTTTGGGTGGAAAATAGGTTTTGCAGGCTTTGAAGCATCTTCTCTTTGTTATGAATTGGTGAGCAGGTAATAAGGTCTATATGCACAGCCTTGTACTCCGGCCAAGTGTGAACCAGAAGGTTGGAATTTGAAAGTATTACGGTAACTGTAAAGCCTGCGGGCTTAAATCTTTCGATGTCGGTTTTTACAACTTTTAGTTTGTGTAGTTTGCAAAATTCACCAACCGCTTTTTGAAGTGCAATTTGGGACTCAATAACTTTTGCGGGAACTTCGTTTAACTTAAATACGTAATGATCAACAAACGGAAACTTTTCTTCCTTTGTATCTTCGTAAGTGTAAATTCTACTTTCCAAATAATCTGTCTTTGACGAAGTGGTTGGTGTTGTTTTTAAAACGTAAAGACTACTTGCACTTCCAATTGATTCTGCGCCGTGGTAGCGGACGAATTTGTCGATTTTGTCCTCTATGACAAGGTTAAATTCGCCAATTACTTCCTGAACTTTTTGAGTTTTCTCGGGTGACTTAAAACTATTTCCGTAATTTAAAAATATATACGAACCTGAAAAGTCTTTGTGAGATTTTACAAGCTGAACGCAGCGGTTTAAGAAAAGTGCTACTCCGGTTCTGGTGTAAGGTGGGTCGGTTAAAGCAACATCGTATGTCTCTAAGTCATTTATTTCAAAGTCGTTTCTTGCGTCGTATTCTTTTGTGAAAACTCTTTTTGAAACACCGCGTAAGTTTGGGTCACTTTCTTCTAACTTGTCCGCAATAGTTTGAATTGTTTGAAGAAGGTTTTTATCAATATCAAAAACCGTAACTTTATTAAATTTTGCGCCCATTAAAACTAAAACGATGGAAACTAGGTCATCGTCTCCCATCAGAGCAATATTTTTCCCTTCCACTAAGCCTTTTGCCTCCAGCATCTTAGCCTTGGCAATTGAAGACTCGATTGTTGCAAACCACTGATCATATTCACGAACTGGGTTTAGATTATGCTCAGTTCTTATTTCAGTAAGTTTTGTTACTAAATCTTCGTCTGAAAGCTTTAAAATTGACCAGCTGTACGGATGCAACTCCAGTCCTCCAAGCAACTTTCTTCCCTCATCATTAAGTGCAAGCTTTTCCGTGGAATCTTCTAAATAATTTCCAAAACTACTTTTGAAAGCTTTCAGAGTTTCCTTTGGCAAGCCACTTAGTTGAATAAGTTTGTTGCTGTCTAAATTTTGCTGGGTAGTAATTAAATAAAGCAAGCCTTCTATTTCGGCTTCTTTAAGATCCTTATTAGTAATTTTGAGTTGTTTTACAATATTTTCCATGTTTAGTTAATAATACCGCCGCTAACTAGCTCATCGCCAACATAAAATACAGTACTTTGGCCCGGGGCAACTCCAAACGTCGAGTTTTCTAATCTCACTAGATATGAATTTTCGGTTGACTTTTTACTCTTCGAGATTTTGGCCGGGTACAACTCGCCCAAATGCCGAATTCTCACATCGGCTTCGAAATTATCACTCAAGTTTCTTTTTTCCGGAGTTCCATTAATCCAATGTAAATCCGAAACTTCGAACTCACTTCGCTTTCCGTCTTTTGCAAAACCTACAACTAACTCATTTTTCTTAACGTTCTTTCCGATTACGTACAGGGGAAGACCAAAGTATTTGCTGGTTCTAAATCCATGTCTTTGACCAACTGTATAAAACCAAACGCCGTCGTGTTTACCAACCACCTCGCCAGTTTTAGTGACTAAATTGCCGACTTTTGCCTTGAGCTTCTTTTTTAGAAATTCTTTAATATCAACCTCGCCTATGAAGCAAATGCCCACGCTATCTGGTTTTTCCGCGTTGTGGACGCCAATTCGTTTCGCGATTTTTCGAACTTCGTGCTTTTTCATTCCACCAACCGGGAAAATTGTTTTGGAAAGTTGATGCTGATTTAGCAAATATAAAAAGTACGATTGATCTTTAGTTTCATCAATACCTTTAAGTAGTTTAAACTTCGCAGTCTGGGCTCCACCAACCTTTTTCACACGCGCGTAATGTCCGGTGGCAACAAAATCAAAACCTTCTTTCATTGCCCAATCCAAAAACATGCCAAATTTTATTTCTTTGTTACACAAAACATCGGGGTTTGGAGTACGACCAGCTTTATACTCAGCGTAAAAATAATCGATAACTCTTTCTTTGTACTCTTTTATGAAGTTGAGGTGAGAAAATTTTATTCCTAAATGCGCAGCAACTTTTGCGGCGTCAGCTCTATCTTCTTCGGCTCTACAACCGTCAGCCTTTTCGTTCCAGCACTGCATGTAAACGCCTACCACTTCGTAACCTTGCTCCTTTAACAGGTATGCCGAAACGGCGGAATCAACGCCTCCGCTTAGCCCAACGGCCACCTTTTTATTCAAACTTTTCATTGCGGGGAGATTCTAACACTAATCCAATTTACCAACAGCGCCTTCCATTGCCTTTACAAACTGGTCGATTATTTCAGCCGCTTCTTCGCGGGACAGTTTCCTAAAATTATGCGGAAAATAGTGAAAAACCTGATTTCGGCCTTTGATCCAAATCTCCCAAAGCTGGCGCGGAACCTCTTCACCATACTCTTTATGCTTCTTAAGCTTGGCGTAAACCGAATACTCTTGCTTCATAAAGTACGGGTTCAAAATCCTTCCAATTCTAATATCATCGCCAAAAAAATCGGCATCTTTAATTAGGCCGAGATCCAAAAAGAAATGTTTCAAAAAACCTTCGTAAGCTTTCGCGAAAGGAAACACCAAATATGAATAATCTGAAATTTTTCCGGTAAGGGTGTGGCATTCGGTTAGTAAATGCTCACCGTCTTCAATTAGCCCCTTTAACTCTTCGGACAAATAGTTCCACAATTTTGAATCTCTTTTGATTACTTGCATACTGTTTCTTTCGCAGGTTTATTTTAACTCTTTTTTAAACCCGCATGTAGTTTGTAGGTGAACACGGCTTTCGCAATCTCCATCACAAAAAACATCAAGAGCGAGGATACGGCCGCATAAATCCAGTAGACGCCAATAGGTTCAATCCTGAAGAAAGCCCTCAAACCTGGTGTAAAAAACGGGAAAGCCTGAAGCAAAACCCCCGCAATAACTGCTACCACCAACCATTTATTATCAAAAATTCCGTCCTTCCAGAAAGGATCGGTTAACATTCTCACTGAAAACACATAGGCTAAAGAGTTTAAACCGACCGTCACAAACGCCACCGAACGGGCAAAACTGGCATCGCCAGAGACTTTGTACGAAATAAGAAATAGCACCAGCGCAAAAGCCCAACTCGCACCCGAAACAATTATCATAAGCTTTAGCATCCAACCAGAAATTAATCTCTCATTAGAAGGACGTGGATGGCGGTTCATTATTCCCGAAGCTTTAGGATCAACAGTTAGAGCCAAATGCGGAAACCCATCCGACACCAGATTAATCCACAAAATCTGAACGGCACTAATCGGAACGGGCAGGCGCGCAACTAAAGATGTGAGTACAAGAAAAATTTCCACAAATGCCCCGCTCATCAAATACAAAATCATTTTCCTGACATTATCAAAAATTCCCCGACCCTCTTCTATCGCCGCAACAATTGTTGCAAAACCTGAATCAAGCAGTACTAAGTCTGCAGACTCTTTTGCCACATCGCTCGCCTCGCCAACGACAATGCCAATATCCGCCTTTGAAAGAGCGGGCGCATCGTTTACCCCATCTCCCATCATCGCCACAACTTCCCCGTGCGCTTTGAGAATCTCCACAATTTTCAGTTTTTGGTGGGGGCGGGTGCGGGCAAAAAGCTTTGTGTGGGACGGACCCCCAGCACGTGAATGGCCAAAAATCGCATGCTCAAGTTCCATCGGACTCATATTTTCCAGATGTGGGCCCAAAACTACATCCCCGTCTTTTACTTCAAGCCCCAACTCTTTTAAAACAAACTTGGCTGTTCCCGCGTAATCACCTGTAATAACCATAAGTTTAATCCCAGCCGCCCGTGTTTTTTCCAAAGCTGCTTTAACATCCTCACGAATAGGATCACTAAAAGCTAGCATCCCAACCCACTCTAAATTCCCTTGCACATCTTCTTTCGAAAGTTCAATCATGGAATGACGAACTTTTTTTCGCGCGAAAGCCAACAACCTTTTTCCAGAATGAGAAAGCTCGTTAATTCGACTTTTAACTTCTTCAACTTCATGCGAACCTAGAAGTGAATACTCCAAAATAATATCCGGGGCGCCCGTTACAAAAAGTATGTTGTGGTGTTCATCCAAAGGGTAGAGACTTGCGGAAAACTTATGGTCTGAAGAAAATGGAAGGCTATCAAGCCGCTGCTGAATTTCAAACTTTTCTTTTTCTTCCTGCGAAACTTTTTTGCTCCCCCATTCCCACGCGGCAATAACAGCCGAAGTGTCCAGATCGTTGGCTAATGTTACTTGCTGCGCCAACTCGTTTTCCTCACCAACAACATTTACAACCTGCATTTTTCCCTCTGTCAGGGTTCCTGTTTTGTCTATGCAAATTGTTGTTACACCACCTAAAGTTTCGGCTGAAACTAGATTTCGCACCAAACCTTTTCTAGCCAGAATCCGCTGCATTCCTATCGCCAAAACTACAGTAAGACCCACAAGCAAGCCTTCCGGAATTGCCGAAACGGCCAGAGCCACAGAAGTTGTGAAAATATCGACAAGGTTTTCGCCAAGTGCTGTTCCTATTGCAAAAACCAAAATTACTAAACCTAAAACCAAAACAGATAGTTGGTTACTAAATTTTCTTAGTTGTCGCGCCAATGGAGTTTCCTCACCGTCAGCCGAAATTTCCCCTGCGATCTTTCCCATCTCAGAACGGGCACCAGTAACCGTTACTACCATTTTGGCTTTGCCCGCGGTAACAATAGTGCCCATGTAAACATCGCCTCCTTTGCCCTTTGAAACAGGTTCAGACTCTCCGGTTAATATTGCCTCCGAAACAAAAAAGCGGTTCACTTCAAGCAATTTTCCATCAGCCGGAACCTTGTCGCCCTGGTTTAGCAAAACAACATCTCCTGGAACTATCTGTTCTGTTGAAACAGTTACAACCTGACCATCGCGAATAACTTTTGCTTGTGGTTGTACAAGTTTCTTGAGCGCTTCCAGTGCTTTGCCTGCCCTACGTTCCTGAACATACCCAAGAATCGTATTCACAAAAACAGCCAGCGAAATAATTGCGGTTTCGGCATATTCCCTTAAAAAAAGCGTAACAACACCAGCAGCTAGCAAAACATAAACTAACGGACTTTTAAGTTGTGAGAGAAAAACTGTGAGGCTGCTGGGTGGCGGTGTTTCAGGAAGATTGTTTGGGCCATGCTCTTTTAACAGAATTCCGGCTTGGGTAGTTGTGAGGCCTTCCTGATGTAGATGGGCAAGTGAACTTATTGTCTCCACGCGCTCGTCGGGCATACCTTAATGCTAACATAGGTTTGAGGCAGGTCAGGCGAAGGTGAGTGGAAATTGAACCTATAATGTGGTAGAGTTTTGACGATCTTAAATTTCACTTCAGCTTAAACGCATCAACTAAGAAGAGAGGCTAGGTAAAAGTGGCTAATAAAGGTAGTGCTATAACGTTTCGCTATCTGGGGTTTCTTCGCATATTTCCACCCCGCAGTATTAGAAACAAAGTTGTTAGTGCTTACCGACCACAGTATGATGAAAAAACCGGCGTATACACAATACGTCTCTACATCGGGAAAAAGCCCCACAGATACGAGTTTGGGTTCATGAAAGACGAGCTTAAACTTTGGTGGAGCCGGGAGCACAAGGAATGGTGTTTGGCCTACAATGTTAACAATCCAGCGGACGCATTTCGGCCAAACATGTCCTATCCCGATAACATCATCCATCCGGTGCCTCAAGATACAGATAACGGTGGGATGTGAGGGTTTTGGAAGCAAAAAAGCTCGCGGAGAAATCCACGGGCTTTTCTTGTCCACCTGCCTTTTACTTATCTATCACTAAAAGTTGCGGATCTATAAAAACCTGCCGAAACCTGATCCAGAGGAATAAGAACCGTATCGCCTTCCACTACTGTACCTAGCACATCGCCCGCCGTTACAACGTGAAACGACCTCCCTGCACCCAACCCGCTTGGCCTAACATAAAGCTTAAGGTACGAAAAACCTTTCCAATCATCCGAATAACTCACTTTTATTTCGCGAAGTTCTGTTGCGCCGCCACTAACCGTCGAGAGCCTCTTTCCCGAGCTTAAGGAAACCAAACAATCTTCCGCGGAAGCGCATACGTATTCAACCAAATCCCAGGCCGGGGAACCGGCAATAACCGAAACCATAACCCCCGGTACCGACTGTTCGGCAATACTGGTTGAAACTCCTTTTATATTTTCACGGGAATTTGTCGAAAAAAAGTAGAAGGCAAAACCTCCTAAAAGTACCACCACTATGAGCAATAATGGGACAGCAAATCCTCTCATTAATAAAAAGTAACATAGCCTATTTTCAAAAGCTATAGTTTTATTCGAAGTTTCGGGCCATCAGCTATAATGCACACATGAAAACTCCAAAAGTCGCCATAGTTCACGACTCACTAACCCAACATGGTGGCGGCGAAAAAGTGGTGGAGGCAATTTTAGATATTTTTCCAGATGCGCCGGTTTACACATCTGTTTACAATCCCGCGACGATGGGTGAGTCTTTCAAAAGCAGGGCAAAGAAAATTATTACAGGAACAATAGGTTTAAACTCTACATTTGGTAAGTTCCCCATTCTTACTAAGTACTTTACGTTTCTTCTACCGCTCGCTTTTGAAAACTTCGATCTTTCCGAATACGACATTATAATTTCAAGTAGTAGTTCGTATGCAAAAGGAGTTATTACAAGACCCGATCAACTTCACATTGGCTATATTCACACTCCCCCACGATTTCTTTACGGATACTCTGTTGAGAGCACCAAGCGCAACGCCTGGTACTACAAACCAGTTGTGATGCTTGTGGATCATTATTTGAAAGTGTGGGATTACCTTGCCGCCCAACGCGCGGATTTCTTAGTAGCTAATTCGCAGAATGTTCAAAAAAGAATCAAAAAGTTTTACCGCAGAGACTCAACGGTAATTCACCCACCTGTTGAAACTGACTTCGCGGACAGGGTTTACGCAAAGGATAGCATGCAGCAGCCTTACTACATCGCGATCGGCAGGTTTTCCGATTACAAAAATTTCGATCTTATTATTCAAGCCTTCAATCTTTTGGGCATCCCTCTAAAAATTATCGGAACGGGCGTGGAAGAAGCAAAACTTAGAAAAATGGCGAAAAGTAACATTGAGTTTGTTGGCCGGGTTTCGGACGAGGAAAAACACAGGCTTTGGCACAACTCTCTTGGATATATTTTTGCTGGGGAGGACGAAGATTTTGGAATTGTTCTTGTTGAATCTCTTTCACACGGAATTCCGGTTTTAGCACACCGCTCGGGTGGACCACGGGAAATTATTCGTGAGGGGAAGGATGGAATGTTTTTTGATTCTCTCAATCTGGAAAGTTTTGTTGAAAAATTAAAAGAATTCGACCAGAAAGTTCGCGGTAAAAAATTTGACACCGAAGGTTCAAAAAAACATGCGCAGAAATTTTCAAAAGAGGTTTTTAAGAAAGCGTTTGAAAAGTTTGTGATGGAAAGGTGGGGCGAGAAACAAAAACCTACTCTCTTGCCTCTCAACGATGCCTGAACTCCCGGAAGTTCACACAATTACATCTGATCTTAAAAAGCACATTTTAGATGCTGTGGTTAAAAAGGTGGAAATTAAGGCAGGCTTTTCCGTTTCGCCAAGTGCAGGTGTTTTTAAGAAAAAGTTGGTTGGGCGAAAGATTACCGATATTCACAGGGTTGCAAAAAACATTTTGCTGGGACTTGATTCAGGTGATTTTTTGGTAATTCACCTTGCTATGACAGGGCGCCTGCTTTTTAGAAAAACGGGATTTAAAGCCGATCAGTGGGAAAGAGTTATTTTTACGCTTGAAAAAGATGGGAAAATTGGCGAGTTAAGGTATACGGACTTGCGGATGTTTGGGAAAGTAAAAATTATAAACAAGGCGGAATACAAAACTTTGCAAAATAAATACGGCCCCGATCCGATTACTGAAACCTTTGATCACTACAGATTTTTGGAACTTCTCCAAAACAAACGGACAAACATAAAAAACGCACTTCTTGATCAAACAGTAATTTCGGGAATTGGAAACATTTACGCAAACGATGCGCTTTGGATAGCAAAAATTCATCCCGGAACAAAGACTTCGGACATAACTCCCCCAATGGCAAAGAACTTACTGGCCGCGATTAGAGGAATTTTAAACGAATCTATTTTCAATCGTGGTTCAACCCTCGATGATAAGATGTACGTGGATATTTTCGGAAAGCAGGGTGAACATCAAAATTACTTTAGAATTTACGGTAAGGCGGAATGCCCGAGATGTTACATTCCGGTAAAATTTATGAAGTTAAACGGCCGCGGTACTTACTTTTGCGAAAACTGCCAACTCAAGTCCGACCAGGAAAGCCTGCTGTAATAGGATAAACTAATGAAACTTAGCAAACTTAAACTTACAAATTTTAGGAATCACAAAAATCTTGAGCTTAAGTTTAGTGAAAACGCCACTTTAATAACCGGGCCTAATGGGTCAGGAAAAACTAATATTTTAGAAGCGATTCACCTTTTAGCAACGACGAATTCATTACGAACTCACTACGACCGCGAAATGATTTCCCACGATGAGAAATTCGCCAGAATTGAAGCAGAAATAAAACCAAACGGAGGTAAAAAAACCTTAGAAATGTTAATAACCAAAAGCGAACAGTTTCAGAACATGTCAAGTAAAAAAGTAAAGATTGATAAAGTTAACAAATCCCTAAGTGATTTTGCCGGAACCATAAACACAGTTCTTTTTACACCACACGATATTGAAATGCTCACCCAACCGCCTTCAATTCGTAGAAAATATTTAGATCTTCTCTTTTTTCAAATTGATAGAGAGTACAAACGAACCCACAGTCAGTATATAAAGGCCGTACGACAGCGAAATAAGATCTTGGAGAAAATCCGGGATTTAGGAACGGGAGGCGATGAAATCGAATACTGGACCGAAAAAGTTTTATCGATGGGAAGCCTGTTACAGGCAAAGCGCCGGGTGTTTTTTACTTTTGTGCAGGAAGAAATTCACAAACACACTGAAAAGTTAAATGCCGATGGCGGAAAGTATGAAATACACTACGATATTAGCGAAATTAACGAAGAGAGGTTAAAAAAGTACGAGACCGCTGAAATTGCTTCAGCACAAACATTAGTAGGTCCTCACCGGGATGATTTTATTATTAAACTTAATGGATTTGATTTAGCAAGTTTTGGTTCTCGGGGGCAGAAACGCACAACATTACTTGCTTTAAAACTTTGTGAGATTGATTTTATAAATGAACATTTAGACCGAAGGCCAATTTTGCTTTTAGATGACATCTTTTCCGAGCTCGACCACCCGCACCGGAAAGCTGTGATAAATATTATTGACCTCCAGCAGACTATTATTACAAGCGCGGAAGACTTGGATTTTAACGGAAGCTTAGAAAGAATTTCCTTGTAGGTTCAACTTAAACCTATTCTATTCGTGCGGGAAATGTGCGAGAATTCTTTTGTGTACGTTCCCGAATATACAATCACATCCGAAATATTAAAAAACGTTGCCAGCATTGAGCACAGCAAAGCGGTTATAGAATCGCAGGCTGTGCTTCCCCATTGGGAACAACAGCTTCAAAAAGAAGCCAAAATCCGTGCAATTAAATTTTCGCTAGCAACGGAGGGTTTAATCTTTGAAACAAGTGAGATTAAAAAATATCTGGATGGAATTTCAAAGAAAACTTCGCAGGAAATTGAAAACTTTAAAAACGCGCTTGATGAAGTTGATGAAGTTTCACAAATAAAAGAATTAGACGAAGTAGAAATAAAAGGAATCCACAAAACTCTAACAGAAAAGGTATTACCCGAAATAAAGCAGGGGAGATACAGAAGTTCAAAGCTGGAAGGCGGCGCAATGCCCGAAGAAATTCTAGCTTCGATGGTTGAGCTTTTTGACTGGTACAACAGCCTCGATGCCCAGGAAACTCACCCAATACTTACCTGCGGAATTATGCTTTCCCAGATGGAAAAAATAAAACCCTTTGATGCGATGAACTCTTCCATTTCAAAACTTACGGCAAGAGTTTGTCTAAAAGTTGGCGGGTACGGAATTAATGATTATTACAGTTTGGAAGAATTTTTTGCGAATGAGAAAACGGCGTATCTGAAAGCACTGCATGGGGCCGATGAAGAAGATTTGTCTGGATGGCTTGAGTTTTTTACAGATGCTATGGCGCGGGAAGTTTCGAATGTTAAAGAAAAGGTAGTACTTCTTGCGCGCGATACAAAGTTGGCGAAGGCTTCCGGCAGAGTTCATCTTACCGAAAGACAAGAAAGAATTGTGGAATTCTTACAGGATTATGGACTCTTGCAAAACAGGGCATTTCCTAAGGTGTTTCCTGGCATTTCAGAGGACTCTATATTACGCGACCTAAAAGTGCTTATGGATGCCAAGATTGTGGTGAGGCGGGGAAGTACGAAATCGTCAAGGTATGAGTTGAGGTAGGGATAGCCACTTGTATCGTTCAGTGACCATCCCTCTCTTGCTCACCATATAACCTCCTCCTTTCTATTTTGTGACCAGTACAACCCAGGCTACCAACGTAGAAAGAAAAAGATCCGACAAAAGAAATGCCGCTAGTATCTTCTGACCTTTCAAACCTTTCAAAATTTACCTCCATTTAGGTGAATGTAGCCATAGTATAATGAAGCAATGAAATTCTCACAACTGGCTTCGTATCTTCAAAAACTCGAAAACACACCAAAGCGCCTCGAAATAACCTCTATCCTTGCCGACCTTATAGAAAAGCTTTCGGCCGATGAGATTGATAAAGGTATTTACCTTTCGCTCGGATATCTTGCGGCGGAATTTGAAACAGAAAAGTTTAATATCGCGGAAAAAATGATGGTGAGGATTCTTGCCCAGGCTTACGGTGTTACTGCCGCGGAAGTTCAAAAGCAGTATTCAAAATCCGGAGATTTAGGAACGGTTGCGGAAAACTTAGCAAAGAAAAATAAAAAGTTTGATTTAAGCGTAAACGATGTTCACGAAAAGCTTTTGGAAATTGCAAAAATCGCGGGCTCCGGTTCGCAGGAAAAGAAAACCGCCGCTTCAGCAAAGTTGTTAAACCAAGCCGATGCTCTTTCGGCAAAGTACATTGTGCGAATAACCTTAAGTCTCGTTCGTCTTGGCTTCACAGAGCTAACGGTTCTTGACGCACTTGTTCAAACAATAAACGGCGCAAAAGACAAGAACTTAAAAAAGAAGCTTGAAGACAGATACAGAATTCATCCGGACATTGGACTTGTCGCAAAGAAAGTAAAAGAAAACGGGCTGAAAGGACTAAAAAACGTAAATATGGAAGTTGGAGTTCCCGTTCACGCGCAAAAAGCCCAAAGGTTGGAAAGTGTTGGGGAAGTTGTGGAGAAAATGGGTGAGGTTTGGGTTGAGCAGAAATTTGACGGAACCCGCGTCCAACTTCACATGGATAGAAATAAAAAAGTTAAGGCTAGTGATTCAACACAACAAGAAATGTTCGTTGAAGAAATCTTTGGAAAGAAAAGTACCTTTTTAATTAAAACCTTTACCCGAAACCTTGAAGAAACCACCCACCAGTTCCCGGACATAGTTGAGGCCGCAGGTAAGCAGATTAAAGCCGATTCAGTAATTCTTGACGGCGAGGCGATGGGCTACAACAGGGAAACGGGAGAGTTTTTGCCATTCCAAGAAACTATTCAAAGAAAACGAAAGCACGAGGTTGCCGCTTTTGCCCAGCAAATTCCACTCAAATACATGGTCTTTGACATTTTGTATCTCAACGGAAAATCTCTGGTTGATGAGACGCTGCTTAAGCGAAAAGAAATTTTGAACGCTGTGATAAAAGGTGGCGAAAAGGGCGGGGGTTTAATAGAAATTGCCAGCCATGTTCAGACTTCAAAAGCTGAAGAAATTTCAAAATTTTGGGCGAAGACATTAAAAGATGGTTTCGAGGGAATAATGATCAAAAAAGTAAATTCGCCTTACGAAGCAGGCGCCAGAAGTTTCACTTGGGTAAAGATGAAAAAGACAGACAAACAAATATTGGGCGATACGGTGGATTGCGTAATTTTAGGCTATTATCACGGCCGCGGCGCTAGGGCTAAGTTTGGCATTGGTGGGTTTTTAGTGGCAATCTGGGACGAAAAGCAAAATATGTTTAAAACTATTACAAAAGTTGGCTCCGGGCTAAAAGATGAAGATTGGGTAAAGCTTCGCGAACTTGCCGACAGCATTTCCACAAAAGAAAAGCCTAAAAACGCAGACATTGCTCCAAAGTTTAACTGTGATGTTTGGACACGTCCTAAAATTGTTGTGGAAATTGCCGCCGACGAACTTTCAAAATCAACGGAGCACTCAGCAGGGTACGCGCTAAGGTTTCCGCGTTTAATAAAATTCAGAACCGACAAAAGTCCAACCGATACCACAACACCGGAGGAAATTGCCCAATTATATAACGCGAAGTTTGGGCGATAGTTGACAGGGATTAATTTGTGCTAGGATCTATATATGCCAAAACAAACCACGGGATCCATAAGCCAAAAACCTTATGATCTAGAGCCAAACGTTGAAGCTGTCCTCTCTTACTTAATTCCTCCATTTACCGGCATTGCAGTTTTTGTAATGGAAAAAAACAACAAATTCGTAAGGTTTCACGCTATGCAGTCGATTCTTTTTGGAGTTGCCGCTTTTGTTCTTACCGCCATTGCAAACGCGTTAATTGTGGTTTTTATTGGGATAATTATTGTTCCACTTTTAAGTCTTGCCCTTTTTCTGGGCTGGCTTTTTGTAATGTGGAAAGCTTATCAAAACGAAGAATACATGCTTCCGGTAATTGGACAGTTAGCTAAAGACCAAGTTAATAAGACTACCAAAGCTTAAAGTAAGCTTAAGTGCGAAGCCTAAAAGACATCCTCAAAATCAAAAGTTTATCCTCCGACAAACGTAATACTTACGAATTTCAAGCCTACGGCAACAGGCTCGCTCAGGAACTTCGCGATGAAAAACACCGCTCCCTCTACATAAAGCTGGCAAAAACCGAGGACCGCAACCTTTTAGAACAAGCCCGCGACTTTGTAGTTAGTCAAACTCACGCTGAAACTCCTGGAAAGCTTTTTATGTGGAGGCTAGGCCAACTTCGCGATGAATTGCGCAAGAAACCCAAATAACCTATTATTAAAACGATGTACAGAATTGCCTTACTTTTGTCCGTCACACTAGCAATTGTCTTAACCGCCCTGCGCGTTGAAAAAAACGTGCTTAACATAATCCTCATTTTCACCGGTAGTTTGCTTGGAACTTTTGTTCTCGATCTTGATTACATTATTCACGCCTATTTTGTAGACCCCACCTCTGAATTTTCAACGATGATAAAAGGTTACGTAAAGCACAAAGACGTTCACAACCTTTTAGCCTACGCTCATCTTCACAAAGATAATGTTCCCGATAAAACTTTAAACAGCGGGCTTTTTCAAATTGTGCTGGCCGGAGCAACTTTTTTTGTACTTTCGTCAAGCATTAACGTTGGTATAAAAGCACTTGTGGTTTCGGCATTCTTAAATTCAATTTATAGATTCTGGGAGGTATATATGCAAGGGAAAGTTAATCAATGGTTCTGGTCTCTAAAAGTTGGGACGAACAAGGGATCAATATACGGATACACTTTAATTCTTGTAGTTGCGTTTTTGTATACCCTCTTTTTGTTCTGATGTACGGGTTGTTAATTGCTTCTGGAATTTTGGTTGCCATTCTTTTTTCCGAAAAACTTACACGGGCAAGAGGCTTGGATAGCGAACTTTTTTGGCGCGCAGTTTTTTGGACAATAGTTTTTGGGGTGGCCGGAGCGCGACTTTACCATGTAATAGATCTTTGGGAAGTTTACGGCGCTGATTTGTGGTTAATTCCGCAGGTGTGGCGTGGGGGTTTGGGGATTTTTGGGGCTTTAATTGCAGGTGTAATTTTTCTGGCGTTTTTTCTTAAAAAGCATAAACAAAATGTGTGGGTGTGGCTGGACGTTTTTTCATTGCCAGTTCCTTTCGCTCAGGCTGTTGGAAGGCTCGGGAATTACTTCAATCACGAACTTATGCCTTACGCCATCTACGAAGCAGTCGCGGATTTAATTTTGTTTTTCGTCTTGTTTATTTTCAACAGTACTTTCAACAGAAAATTTGGCAACGGAAGTATTTTTCTTGCCTACATAATAGGCTACTCCCTAATTCGTCTAATCCTCGAACCCTTTAGGACAGATGCCTGGACTATTGCCGGATTGAATATTGCTCAATTCATTTCTATACTTCTTATACTTGCCACAATAGGAACTTTAATAAAACGCAGAAAATCAACAAATGCTTAACAAAATAAAAACCCAATCAAAAAGAATTATTCTGATACTTTCGCTGGTTGGGCTTGTTATGTCGGTGTATTTAACAAACTTAAAGCTTTCAAACAATATTGGTCTTTGCGCTTTTGGACAATGTGAAGTTGTACAAAACAGCGAATACTCACAAATCTTTGGAATTCCCGTTGCAGCTTTTGGTGTAGGATTTTACGCGCTACTTTTTGTTTTTACAGCAGCAAACCTTAAAAAATGGGTTAAGGTGTGGGCGTTGTGGGGGCTTATTTTCTCAATGTATCTAACGGGTCTTGAACTGTTCGTCATAAAAGCGCTTTGTGGTTGGTGTGTGATTTCTTTTGTTATCGTTATCTTGGTAAACTTGTTAGAAGAATGATTTATTTAGCTGCCGATCATGGGGGATTTAGTTTAAAAGAAGAGATAAAAGCCGCATTTGATGGCGTTGGCTTAGCTTACGAAGATTTAGGCGCTTTTGACCTTGTCCCTGATGACGATTACCCAGATTACGCAATTCCCGCCGCAAAGAAAGTTTCTGAAAGCCCAAAGGAAAACAAAGCGATTTTGTTTTGCCGAAGTGGGACAGGTGAGGTAATAGTTGCAAACAAATTCCGCGGGGTTAGGGCAACCTTGTCTTGGAGTACTGAGCACGCGAAGCTGTCGCGCGAAAAAAACGATTGTAACGTTTTAGCAATTCCAGCTGACTTCATAGATATAAACACAGCAAAAGAAATTATTGGCGCGTGGTTAAATACAGACTTCTCAAAAGACGAACGGCATATTCGCAGACTGAAAAAAATTGCGGAAATAGATAAATGATTATCCCGGCTATCACGGAAAAAGAATTTGAAGAGGTAAGGCGCAAGGTTGGGATTGTTGAAAAGCAGACTCAGTCAATTCACATAGATATAGCAGACGGTATCTTGGTCAACGGAGAAACTTTTTTAGATGTAAGCCTGTTGAACACTCTTGCCACCGAAATTTCTTTGGAACTTCATCTTATGGTTAAAAACCCGTCGGATTACTTATCGGAGCTTAGAAATATCAAAAAAGTAATTACCCAAGTTGAAGGAGAGGACATTATGGCCTTTGTGACAGCCTCAAAAGAACTGGGATACAAAACAGGTGTTTCTATAGCCCCAAGTACTTCGCTAGAAACTTTAAATCTTTTTGCCACAAATGTTGATTTTGTACAATTTATGACGATAGAACCAGGTGCGCAAAGGAGACCTTTTCAAGAACTTGTTTTGGAAAAAATAAAAACCTTCAAAAAAAACTATCCAAATATGTCCATCCAAGTTGATGGCGGCATAAATAGCGAGACGTTGAAAAAAGTTTTGGAAGTCGGAGTTAATGATATAGTTGTAGGGTCAGCAATTTTTGACTCGGAAGACCCGGTTCAAACCTTAAGGCAACTTCAAAAGCAAGTTGAAGAATATAAATCATGAATGAACAAATAACACATTTAGGGCACCACCCGTCAAGCGAAGTTCACAGAATCGCCTTTTTAGGTGGCGCGCAGTGGAATGAGGACAGTGAGGTTTATAAAGGTGCCTTTGAAACTGCAAAGCTTCTAGCTCAAGAGGGCTACCAAATCGTAAATGGTGGGGGACCGGGAATTATGCGAGCCTCAACAAAAGGTGCGCACGCAGGCGGAGGCGAAGTTTTAGCTGTCACATACATTCCAAATTACAGACATAAAAACTATGAGGGAATTGATTTGGAAAATGATTTTGACGATGAAGTTGTAGCGCTGGATTACTTCGACAGAACAAAAATCATGTTACAAAATTCAGACGTGCACGTTATTTTTAAAGGTGGGACTGGAACAATCAGCGAGTTTGGAATGTCATGGGCAAGTTCACGAATTCATCAAGGGCACAACAAACCTATTATTTTATTTGGCAAATTTTGGGAACATATTGTAAAAGAATTTCAAACTCACATGAAAATGAGGCCGGATGAGATGGGCCTTATAAAAATCTGCACTTCCCCCGAGGAAGTTATTAAATATGTGGATGAAATTAGGAAATTAAGAGAACAGAAGCCGATAGAGTAAATCAACAAATAAATCACCAATACATTAACAGTAGAAAATAATAAAGGGCAACTCCGGATTGATCCGAGGTTACCCTTTATGTTAAACAAGGCGCTTAACGTTTGCTAGTCGTTAAGCCTTCGCCGATCTAGGTCCGCAGTTGGATGGCCGGGCGCAGGATGGAGCGCTGGAAGCCAGTCACAGAGCGGCGAGTAGAGGCGGTCAGGTTGGCGGCTGAAGTGCGCAGGTTGCCGAACATCTTCGAAAAGCCCATTTGGAACGGCAGCTGCACGAACGTAGCGGCGCGGGCGCGGACGAGCGGGTTGATCACCAGGATAGCGGTCAGGATCAAAAGGCTCGAAACGGCAATCGCCTGCATTGGCGCAGTGCCGAGAACCAGGGCGCCGGCGGCCAGGATGGTGGCCAAACCGATCAAAGTGTACTTCACCAGGTAGTAGGTTGTCTTCTTGTCGTTCGCGTCGCGGGCCAAGCCCATGGTTGCCCAAGCGAACAGACCGATGCCAAGCACGGCGGCGGCCATCAGTGGCAGCCAGGCGGCGATCGGGGTCGTGATGGTAAGTAGGATGAGCGTCAACAGAGCGAAAATCATCAACGGACCTGCACGATTGTGTTGCATACAACCTCCTCGAAATTGGTCTCTCGCCATCAGAATCATGCGATTGGGCGTAATTGTATATGTTCCCAAAGCCGCGTGTCAAGCTATACTATAAGATGATGCCCACCACCTTAAAATTCGCTATAATTCACCCAATGCCCACAAAATCTGCCCCTACTACCCAAAAGTCTCTTCACGAACTTGAAGAAATCGCTGTTGAACTTCGAAAGTCAGTTATAGAAATGCTTCTTGAAGCAGGTTCGGGGCATTCGGCAGGCCCCCTTGGAATGGCTGATGTTTTTGCCGCTCTTTACTTCAACATCCTAAACATCAACCCCAATAACCCAACAGACCCAACCAGAGATCGTCTCGTACTTTCAAGCGGACACATCTGCCCAATCCTTTACGCTGCTCTCGCTCACGCGGGCTTTTTTCCAAAATCTGAACTTAAAACTTTGCGCAAACTTGGTTCGCGGCTACAGGGGCATCCGCACTTTGGTGAGCTTCCCGGGATAGAAGCAACCGGCGGCCCACTCGGGCAGGGTCTTTCACAGGCAATTGGTATGGCACTAGCATCACGCCTTAACAATCAAAAATACGAAGTTTATTGCCTTGGAAGTGATGGCGAACTTCAGGAAGGACAAACCTGGGAGGCGGCAATGTTCGCGGGTAAAAACAGAATTGCAAATCTTACCTGGATAATAGACCGCAATAATATTCAGATTGAAGGCTACACGGAAGATGTAATGCCGCTTGAACCCCTTCGCGAAAAACTTGAAGCGTTTAACTGGTACGTCATTGACATTGACGGGCATAACTTGGAAGAAATCATAGATGCGTGTAATATGTCCAAGGCGATAGTTGAGCGGCCAACTGCTATAATTGCGCATACAATACCCGGAAAAGGTGTGGACTTCATGGAGTACAAATTTGAATGGCACGGAAAAGCCCCTAACGATAAGGAAGCAAAAGCTGCGCTTCACGAACTTAGAACGCTTAAAGGCCGTATAGAAAGTGAACATGAATAATAATTTAAACCAAAAGCAAACGAACATGGCGGGGATGGCCAAACTCCCCCTTATCATTTTGTTAGGACTTGTTATAGGAGCAGGGTACTTTTTACTTCAAGGCGACGTTAAAATCCCATTTTTCAACGATGATAATACTGTAGAAGTAAGAAGGCTCGACGACTACCCAGCAAAAATAGCTCTTACCGAAGAATTAGAAAAAACTCAAACTGTAATTAAAAGTGAAGAAGAATTAGTGAACTTTCTCGCGACGGTTGATCCAACAGGCACACTAACGCTTGATGAAAAAATTAACTTTGACCGCGAGTACCTTATTGGAACTACCTCAAAAACCTTCAAAACAGACGGGTACGAATTTAAAACTCGAAGAGTTTATGAAGATAAAGAAAAAAATGAGCTTACAGTTTCTTCGGTAATGAGAAAGCCGGCGGACGATTGTATTGTAACTGAAGAACTAAATATGTTTGTGGACATTGTAGCCATAAGCAAAACTGACAAAGTCGTAAACTTCGAAACAGTTACAGAAACTTACACCTGCTCAGATGAGTGAAAATCTTAGTGAAAACATCTTTACCTCGAAATTAGAAAAGATTGCCACACGCGATGGCTATGGTGATGGAGTTGTTGAAGCCGGGGAAAAAGATGAAAACGTTGTAGTTCTCTCTGCCGATGTAACTGAATCCACCCGCAGCAATAAGTTTGAAGAAAAATTTCCACAAAGATTTATACAAACAGGCGTTGCCGAACAAAACATGGCAGGAATTGCCGCAGGCTTAGCGTTGAGTGGAAAGATTCCTTTTATTGCTTCGTATGCGGTTTTTAGTCCCGGAAGAAATTGGGATCAAATTAGAGTTTCCATTTGCTTTTCAAATTTGAATGTAAAAATAGTGGGTGGGCATGTAGGCTTTTCTGATGGAGGGGACGGAGCAACTCACGAGGCTCTGGAGGACGTTGCCCTCATGCGGGTTTTGCCTAACATGACGGTTTTGTGCCCAGCTGATTATGAAGAAACAAAAAAGGCCGTTGTTGCTGCCGCCGAACACGTAGGACCAGTTTACATAAGAACCTCTAAGGCACAACTCCCAGTATTCACAACCAAAAAAACGCCATTTAAAATCGGTGAGGCACGGATTTTTATGGAAGGCCGTGACGTTACAATAATTTCGTGCGGGCCAATTTTGTATGAAGTAATGAAAGCGGCGCGGGAATTAAAACTTAAGCACAACATTTCGTGCGAAGTAATAAACGCTTCAACAATCAAGCCACTCGATAAAAAGACTATACTTAAATCAGCCGAAAAAACCGGACGTGTAGTAACTGTTGAGGAACATCAAGTCTTTGGGGGATTAGGAAGCGCGGTGGCAGAAATTTTGGCGCAGGAAAGCTCGCCGCAAAAACCAATCCGTATGAAAATAATCGGGGTTGAAGACACTTTTGGTGAATCGGGAAAGTTTGGCGAACTTTGGGAAAAGTACGGAATTTCGGAAGCGAACATAATTTTGGAAGTGAAAAACTTTTTCACAAAAACTAATGATTTTTGACATAATAACAATCGGAGACAGCGTAATAGACGAGTTTATGGAAATTGATGATGCAACCGTGAACTGCGAAATAGACGATAAGGAATGCAAAATCAGCTTTAACTATGCCGATAAAATTCCAGTTAAAAACTTTAGAAAAGAGGTTGGAGGGAATGCCGCGAACATTTCCGTAAATTGCGCAACTTTAGGCTTAAAAACGGCAATTTATACTGAGGTAGGAAACGACAGCGATGGCAATCTTATTTTGGAAACACTAAAGCAAGCTGGAGTTGATACCAGCCTGTCCGGACAGACAGAAATCCCAACTGACATTCACCCCGTCGTGGTTTTTAAAGGCGAGCGCACAATATTTTCACATCATTCAAAAAGAGATTACCGCTTCCCTAACTTTAAGTCTCCAAGATTTATTTATTACACCTCAATTGGTGAGGGTTTTGAAGAAATACAAAATGAATTGGAGAAATGGTGTGAACAAAATCCCAACACTATTCTTGCAATGAATCCAGGTTCGACACAACTTCACACTAATATGAAGGCTGTACAGAATTTCTTGAAAAATGTTGATGTACTGTTTGTAAACAAAGAAGAGGCTCAGGAAATTGTTGGGAGCAAAGAAAAAAACGTTGTAGAGCTCCACAAAAAACTTGCGGAAATGGGTGTGGGGCTGTCTGTAATTACGGATAGCATAAATGGCTCAAGCGCGTACGACAGCTCAAAACAGGTAAAAATTGGAATTTACGATATAGACGGCACGGTGAAGGACAAGACGGGCGCGGGGGATGCCTTTGCCAGCGGCTTCATAAGCGCAATGTTCTACGGAAAAGAGGCGGAAGAAGCTCTAAAGTGGGGCGCAATAAATTCGGCAAGCGGAATAGCTGTTGTTGGAGCAACCACAGGAGCGTGCACAAAAGAACAAATGGAGGAAAAACTTACCAAAACTCTTTTTACGGAGCCTAAACTATGAAAGTTTTAATCACTAGAGAAATCCCGCGCGCTGGAATTGATCTCCTAAGAAAACATGCCGAACTTGAACTTGATTATAGAAAAGGCGCACCACTTTCTGACAGCGAACTTAAAAAAGCGATAAAAGATGCCGACGCAGTTATTTCAGTTATTCCTGATCAAATCACCCGGGAAGTTCTGCAAAGCGCAAAAAATCTTAAAATCGTTTCTAACTACGCCGTTGGCTACGACAATATTGATGTTAAAGCCGCAACCGAGATGAAAATTTACGTTTCCAACACGCCGGGCGACCTTACCGAATCGGTGGCCGAACACGCTATGGCTTTAATGCTAACGGTTGGGCGAAAAATCGTTGCCGCCGACAGATTTGTTCGCGAAGGAAAATATAAATATTGGGATCCAATGATTTTTCTAGGACCAGTTTTTTCCGGAAAAACTTTGGGGCTTGTCGGGTTTGGAAGAATCGGTCAATGGTTTGCGAAACTTGCTAAAGGTGCTTTCAACATGCGGATTCTTTACACCGATATTTCTAAAAATGAGTCTGCTGAAAAGGAATTTGGGGCAATTTACGTTAGTATGGATGAGCTTTTGGAGCAATCAGATATTGTTTCTCTTCACGTGCCGCTTCTTCCTTCAACAAAACATTTAATTACCCGCCGCGAAATTAAGAAAATGAAACCAGCTGCGATTCTTATTAACACATCGCGTGGGCCAATTATTGATGAGGACGATTTATGCGTGGCATTGCGTGAAAACTGGATTTCGGGTGCGGGCATTGATGTTTACGAGCAAGAGCCCAAAATTTACGCGGGGTTAAAAGAGCTGAAAAACATTGTGTTGACGCCGCATATTGGTAGCGCAACTCACGAGGCAAGAATAGAAATGGCTCGAATGGCGGCGGCAAACGTAATTGAGGTTTTAATAAATAAGAAGCCTCCAATTAGTTTAGTAAAATGAATTTTATAAAAAGAAACAAACCTATTTTTGCAATTGGGATTTTATTCGCGGTAATTTTTATCGTCATAATTGTTATGTCACAAAGAAATACATCCGGCGTCTCTTTGGTAGAAAGTATAGGAGATGTCTTTAACAATGAGAAAGAAGTAATTTTTAATCCGGCCAACGATATTACTGGCTCAAATTCATACGTGTCCGCCGAAGAAACAACTGAAAGTACGACAGCAGCAACTACCACTATTACCCCACAAATTCCTGGAACTCTAGAAATTACTTTTACTGCAAGTGGCTTTTCGCCAAATATCGCCAACGTTACTAAAGGTCAGGTCGTTAGGTGGAAAAATGGTACAAACAAGGAGATCGTGGTGAGGGAATTGATTAAAAAGCACACCGAGTTTGCCAGTGGAGTTGCTATTGCACCAAACGCATTTTTTGAACTAAAACTGTATGGAACAAAGCTTTGGACTTTTGAAGAAGTGGGAAGCGGGAAAATAGGCCGGTTGTATATTGCCGAAGGTAACTAACTTTACTCAAACGTAAAAGCCGACGGGCAAATCTTGTTTAAAACACACTCTCCACACTTTGGCTTTCTAGCAGTGCAAACGTAACGCCCGTGCAAAACCATCGCCCCTGAAATATTTCGCCAGGACTCCTTTGGCAGCAGCTCCATCAAATCCTTTTCTATTTTCACCGCGTCTTGATACTCTGTTAACCCAAGTCTGTTCGAAACCCTTGTCACATGAGTATCAACAACAATTCCCTCGGCAATATCCCAAAGCTCCTGCATAATCACATTCGAACTTTTTCTTGCAACTCCGGGAAGTTTCATCAGATCAACCATGTTTTGCGGAAGCTTGCCTCCAAAATCATTAATAACCATTTGCGCCATTTTTATAACCCGCTCGGCTTTTCCACGGTGAAAGTTTATCCCGTGCATATCCAACTGCAATTCTTCTAGATTTGCGTTGGCAAAATCCTGCCATGTTTTGTATTTTTTGAAAAGCTTCTCATTAACTTGATTGACTTTCTTGTCAGTAGTTTGGGCTGACATAGCAACGGAAATAGCCAGTTGCATTTCATTTTCGTGATTTAGTTCAGTTTTTGGTTTCGGGTGTTCTTTTTTGAGAAGTCTGGCAACTTCCAAAGCGCGTTCTTTACGATCCATTTGGAAAATTATAACAGCAAAAACTCGCACCAAGCGATGCGAGTTTTTTTGCAGTTTATTACCTACACTAGGCGTAAATGTCTTCCTGCACGATTTCGAGCATTAGATCCATTAGCTCAAACACGTTTTGCCCGTTAAGAACTCCGTCGGCTTTATCTAAACCTTTTTCCCGGGGTAGCATAAGCCACCCGTCCAAAACGTAGATCTTAGCGTGTGGGAAAGCATTTCGAAAATCCGATAGCCATTCGGAATTGGACTTACCCAAGTTTAAATCTGCTTGGATCAAAACCACGGGAACAATTTCCTGCATTTGGAGCGCTTCCGCTGGGCCATCGTCGAAAATTCGATACTGCAGTTTGGGCAAACCGTTCTCCCCGATTTTGCGTTCCAAAATATCCATAATACCGTACGCGAAACTAATTGATTCGGGGTCGGGGCGGGGAATAACTATCATCTGCATGGCTTCTTCTCCTTTTATAGCAAGCTTAGTTGGTCTTTATCTTCTTCCTTCTTATCACCACTTATATCAAATCCCAACCTTTTGATCAAACTCTTAAAGTTGTACTTTTGCAGAACGTCTTTTACTTTGGCGCGGTTAAAATCGGTGTACTTGCACTCATCCAACGACACTTCCATAGGCACATCGGTAATAATTGTCGCTAGATGCTTACTCATCACGGCCTCTTCAGCGTTGTTCGCAAGTTTCTCGCGTAAAGATTCTGGCTTAACTTTTGAAATGTTTTTATAAATTTCTTCGACACTTCCAAACTCTTCAATTAATTTCTTGGCAGTCTTTTCACCAACTCCGTAAACTCCAGGAATATTATCGCTTGGATCACCCCGCAAAGCCTTGAAATCAATTAACTGCGCGGGCTTCATTTCCAATCGCTTCTCGGCCTCCGCCGGCCCTATCCAATCTACATCGTTTCCCTTTGTCGGAATCATTATCGCAACCCCATTACCAAGCAGCTGCCACATGTCTTTGTCGTTTGAAACAATAATCACATCAACATCTTTTGAAAATCTTTTCACAGCGGTTCCAATTATGTCGTCGGCCTCATAACCGTTAACCGTAATTTGTTTTATACCAAATGCCTTCATAATTTCAAAAACTTTTGGGATTTGGGAAGCAAGGGCATCTTCCATAGGTTTGCGATGAGCTTTGTAGGCAGTAAAATCTTCGACACGGAAAGTTGGCTCTATGCTATCCAACGCTGCCACAACATAGTCGGGCTTTAACTGGCCAAAAATGTTGATTAACATTGATGTAACGCCATAAACAGCGTTGGTGGGGTTTCCTTCCGAATCGGTTAAAGTAGGCGGTAGGGCGTGGTACGCGCGGTGGAGAAAGTTAAATGTGTCTATCAAAAGTAGCTTTTTTCTCATGCCAGTAATGTTACGCTAAAAGTTTTTCGTATTCCGCACCTCTTACAGTTTCATGGTCCAAAAGGGCATGAGCTATTTTATCCAAGATGGTCTTATGCTTCTGCAAAATTTCTTTGGCCTTAGCGTAGGCCGCGTCCATAATCTTTTTTACCTCACTATCAATCTTTGACGCCATGTCTTCACTGTGATTTCGCCCGGAAGATATTTCGCGGGCAATCCAGCCAAACTCTTCCTGCCCATCGTAATTTACCGGACCTAAGTCACTCATTCCAAATTCTGTTACCATTTTTCGCGCTAAACCTGTTGCCTTTTTAATATCATCGCTTGCACCAATGGTCATTTCGTTAAACTCCAGCTCTTCGGCTGCGCGGCCTCCCAGCATCGTAGCGATCAAAGACAAAAGTCGGGTTTTCGTTTCGTTATAACGGTCTCTTTCAGGCGGTAAGCTCGTATGCCCAAGCGAAGCTCCGCGTGCCACAATTGAAATTTGATGTACCGGATCCATCTCCGGCATTTTAGAGGCAACTAGTGCATGCCCCGCTTCGTGATACGCAACCATTCGCTTTTCTTCGGGAGTTTGTAAAGTCTTACGCTCACTTCCCATCGTCACCTTCAAAGCTGCTTCCTCCAAGTCTGCTTCGGTAACTGTTTTTCTATCTTCACGGGCTGCTAAAATTGCCGCTTCGTTTACCATATTCTCAAGATCAGCTCCGCTAAACCCAACCGTTCTTTTAGCTATCTTTTCAACTACGACATCTTTATCAATAGGCTTACCCACCATATGAATTTTTATGATTGCTTCTCTATCTTTCAAGTCCGGCATAGGAATAACTATCTTCCTATCAAACCTTCCTGGGCGGACAAGTGCTGAATCTAACATGTCGGGCCGGTTCGTGCTCGCAATGACAATAACGCTGGTTCTTGTATCAAACCCGTCCATCTCAATAAGAATCTGATTTAAAGTCTGCTCGCGCTCGTCATGACCTCCACCAATTCCCATTCCTCTTTGTCTCCCAATCGCATCAAGCTCATCAATAAATATTAAACTTGGCTGTGCAGCTTTTGCTTTTTGGAACAAGTCCCGCGCACGAGCCGAACCAACACCTACTAACATTTCCATAAACTCACTTCCCGCAACCGAGAAAAACGGAACGTTAGCTTCGCCGGCAATAGCTTTTGCAAGTAAAGTTTTTCCAACTCCGGCAGAACCTACAAGCAAAACTCCTTTTGGAATTCTGGCCCCAAGCTTTCTATATTTTCCCGGGTTTTTTAAAAAATCTACAATTTCGTACAACTCCCTTTTCGCATCATCAATTCCCGCCACGTCCTTGAAAGTAATTTTAGTGTCTTCCTTGTTAAAAAGTCTCGCCCTTGACTGTCCAAACGACATAATATCGCCGCCAGCTCCTTTCATTTGCCTAAAAATGAAAAGCAGAATTAATAGCGGGAATGCGAACGAAAGAAGGGGAACTATAATGCCAGCGACATCAAATCCCTTTTCAATTTTTATTTCTCCGGCAATTTTTGATCTATCAATCTGATTATTTGCCAACATTTCATCAAAACTTATGCTGGGCTCTTTTTCCGATCTAAAAACTGTTCCGTCCCGCAATAAAACTTCCAGCCTATCTCCGGAAACTGTAATGTCTTGAACTTTATCCTCCCTAATTAACGAAATTGCTTCGCTGATTGGTCTTACATCTGCATTCATTTCACTTTGAACAAAGGTGCTAAAAAGCACATAGCCAATTAAAAATACGAAAACGTAAAAGAAAACATTTGAAAAAATGCTTCGGGGTTTGAACGTTTTCATTGTTATTTGAGATCTTTTCTTGCTGTTTTTCTTTTGGGTTTTACCCGTCTTTCGAGCCATAGCTAGGGGATTATACACTAAAAGGTAAGCTTCATTGCCTGCTTAACCTCAACCAAAACGCCTTGAACAACTTCTCTTGCTTTTTGCGTTCCCTCACTTAAAATCTTCTTAACTAGGTCAGGATTCTTTTCATACTCCTTGCGTCGCTCTCTAATTGGCGTTAAAAATCCGTTCATTGCCACAAATAACTTTTGCTTAACTTCAACGTCCCCAACCGTACCTTTTTCATACCTGGCCTTTAAATCGGCAACCTCTTCTTTGTTTGGATTAAAAGCATCGTGATATATAAAAACCGGATTTCCTTCCACTTTCCCCGGGTCGGTTGGATGGATTCTGTTTGGGTCGGTGTACATTCCCATAATTTTTTCCCGCACCGTTTCTTCATCATCCGAAAGATAAATGCAATTTCCTAATGACTTGCCCATTTTTGGACTTCCGTCAGTGCCAACAAGCTTGGGAACTTCGCCAACTAGACCTTCTATTTCATCAAAAACGTTACCGTACATGCTGTTAAAGCGGCGAACGACTTCGTTTGTTAGTTCGAGATGAGGAAGCTGGTCCACTCCAACCGGTACCAAAGTTCCTTTTACACCCAAAATATCGGCAACCTGAAAAAGCGGGTAATTTAAAAGGCCCATCGAAAATTGATCGCCCAAACCTTTTGAGACGATTTCGTCCTTTATTGTCGGGTTTCGGAGAATCCTGTTGTGTGAAACTAACATGCTAAATATTGCGGCAAGTTCGTAAATTTCCGGAATTCCTGATTCCACAAATATTGTGGCTTTTGCCGGGTCTAACCCCGCGGCCAAATTATCCATCGCAACCTGTAAAGTGCTTTCAGCGATTTCGTCTGGTTTATCAACTTTTGTGGTGAAGGCGTGAAGATCGGCCAAAATTATGAAAGTTTCATACTCGTTTTGAAGTTTAACCCGGTTGGCTAAGGTGCCAACATAGTGGCCAATATGAAGTTTTCCTGTAGGCGTATCGCCCGTTAGTATTCGTTTATTCATAGTTTAATTATTACACGAACAGAAAGGTTAGGGTAAGGTAATTTCTGGTGCCGACGCCTGGAATCGAACCAGGGACCTGTCGCTTATGAAACGACCGCTCTTACCAACTGAGCTACGTCGGCGTAGGTAAACAAAACCGATTGTACCAAATTCTAGCATCAAAAAAGCCACCTCGCGGTGGCCACAGTTTTAGCTTCTGGTTGCGGGACTCGGATTCGCACCGAGACCTCCAGATTATGAGCCTGGCGAGGTACTGTTCCTCTATCCCGCGTTGTTACAGCAAGATACTAACAGAAGGCATGGATATTGTCAAAACGGGAATAAAAAGGCTTTCGCAAGGTAGCCGCTAAAGGAAAAGTTCAAACCAAAGGTGTAAATTATCTAAGTTCTTTTTTGCCACAACGTCAGCTTCTTCGTTATGGGCTGCTGTGCCTAAAACTTGCGAAACCACAAAGAGTTCTTCTCCAGGTTGTACTAGCCCTAACTTGTTTCTAGCCTCCTTTTCAACGTATTCGTTAGACTGCTTGTATTCAAGCTCTTTCTCCAAGTTGGCCTTTTCGTCTTCCAACCCAGAAACCTCTGTTTTTGCTTCATCTAGACGCTTACTGCTCTCTATTACGCTTAGGGTGGTTCTGGTGAAATTAACCGTAGCAACGGCAAAAAGTATGGTGAGTCCTATGTATTTCAAGTAGGCAGGCAGGGACATCGTTGATATTATAGCAAAATATAGGAGTTGACATTGGTGTTTTCGAATGGTACTCTATCCTATAGGAATACGAATATGGTTAAACTTGAATTAGCACACAAAAACTTCATAAAAAACCTTGAGGACAAGAGCAGGTCTGAATCAACTGTTATTGCCTACAAAAAGGACATTGAGCAGTTAATTGACCACCTTTACAAAGCGGGTGTAAATGATGCTTCAGAGATTAAATTAAATCATCTCGAAACGTTCATGAAAAACCTTGCGGAGAAGAATTACACAAACAAGTCTATTTCCAGAAAAACAAATTCTACAAAAACCTTTTTTAGATTTTTAATCGCTGAGGGGCATATCGAAGAAAACGTAGCTGACAACTTGAAGCACCCTAAAGTTGAAATAAAAGCCCCAAGAATTCTTTCCAGACTTGAATACGGTGCGTTAAGAGATGCCGCAAAAGAGGACGCTAGGACTTTTGCAATTATTGAAGTGTTACTTCAAACAGGTGTAAGAATTTCGGAGCTTTCCAAAATTAAAACGGAGCATGTTGAGATGGAAGACGAAGGAAAGCTTTTTGTGCCAAAAATGGGTAGACATGAAGCAAGAACAATTCCTTTGAACAAGGCCGCTACAGAAGCTATCAAAAGATATCTTGAAGATAGACCACAAATTGAAAATAGCGTGCACTTATTCATTACCAAAACCGGAAATCCGTTGTTGGTTAGAAATATCAGGGCTACTTTGAGCAGATTCTTTGACCGCGCTGGTGTTGAAGATGCCACAGTAAACGATTTAAGGCACACTTTCGTTGCTTTCCACTTGTCTCAAGGAACAAGCTTGTTAACTGTAAGTAAAATTGCGGGGCACAAAAGAGTTTCCACAACCGAAAGGTATTTGGATCACATTGAAAGAAAATCTGACGAGGAAAAGCAAGAGTTGGGTATTCTATAAAAGCCTTTGGTGGGTGATCCTGGACTCGAACCAGGGACCACTCGTGTATAAGACGAGCGCTCTACCAACTGAGCTAATCACCCTCGCACCGATACTTTAACATTTCAAAAATTAAACAACAAATTGGGAAAATCAAGGCTACTGAGCGGTGTAAAAGTCGGATATATACTTTTCACCAGTATTATCTTCAGCAATTAGTCTGAAAAAGTGGGGCTTCCCAGGTAGCAACCCTATCACCTCGGTCGCATGTGTCGTCTCGAAACTTTCGGTGAAATCGGTTTCATTTAGATAAATCTGCGAAGTGCCGTACTCAATGCGCGTTCGAGCCGGAAATTTTGTTTCCCACTCAACTTTCATTTCCGAACCTTCGTAAGCGTAAGATACGTTGTTAAAGGAGCCGCGGAAAGTATCGCTAAAAAGATAATATCCAAGTAAAACTCCGAGTGTTGAGAAAGTGATAACAACCAAGACAAGTGTGTTGTTTCGAAGCCTTCGCAGATCCTTTTGGATCCAGTTTTTTCCCACAGTAGTTTTTTCCATAATAGCCCTGATCTAGGTCAATTCTAGCATTTTCATCTTTCGCCTACCTTCCCATTCCTCTTTGGTCCGTTTTGATTTCATCTTTTCGTACTGTCTAAGCGCATCTTCAACTGCCTTTATCAAGGACGATTCAAGCGTAAAATCTGTGTCTTCACCTACAATCATCTTTCCAGCAATGGAAAGTTCTATTTTTGTATCGAAGGTTCCCTCACCATCGCCTTTGTTTAAGACAACGCGGGTATTAATAAGGTCGCCGGGCGTATCTGTAAGTTTATTTAAAATCTTGGAAAGTTTATCTTCAGCGAGAGCCTTCATACTAGGAGTAACTTCCATGTTGTCCGAGGTTACCTGGAGGGGCATAGGGTAACTACATTATACATAAACAAAAAAGGGTCCGGCAAGCGACCCTCTTATGTAAAAACAGTTTCACAGTTTAAATACGATTGTTCCCTGTCAGTGGGGCATTGAGGTGAAAAATGAACCTTCCAACACCACTTGGCGCAGTTAGTACGGCACGAATTTCTGTTACCCTGGTTCCACACACCACACATTTTCGGTGCCAACCGATTTTGGGAACCCACACGTCCGGCCTTGTAGCTTGAACTTTCTTGCAATTGGGGCAAGTCTCATTCCTATATGCCGAGTGCATGTCCGCATGTCCTTTCTTATAGTGTTATATAGAAGTGGGGAAGTTTAGTCAAATGCTATTCACCATGCTCAATGACTTCATTAACCCTATCAATCATTTCCTGGATTTCCGTTTCCGTATAGCCATGAACCTTAGCCCCTGCCTCAATTGTGTCAAAGCCGCTGGCAATGCAACCAACACAATGCAAACCGTAGTCTAATAAAACCTCCGCGGCTTCCGGATGTTTGAAAATTAGTTCGGCCAAGTTTGCTTCTTTTGTAACTTTTATGTGTTTTACTTCAGTCATAATTGTTTTAAGGCAGATTGTAGCGCTTCCAAAATAAGTATCGCGCACTTTACTCTGCTGGTTGTAAGTTCTACACCCAGCATTTCCAGCAAGTCCTCTTTTGTGATTTTACCAGCTTCCTCAACAGTTTTACCCTTTATCTCCTCAGTTAGCAACGAAGACGAAGCAATGGCCACCATACAAGCATCTCCATCAAAAGCTACGTCTTTAATCACGCCGTTTTCAATTTCGAGCTCCAATGTAACGACATCTCCGCAAAACGCGTTCTTTTCTGTAACTTTTACCGAACTACTCGCCAAACTTCCACGGTTTGACGGATTTTTATAAATCTCTAAAAGTTGTTCGCGGTATAAACTGTCGTTTTGAATATCTTGTTTGTTCATTACGTTCATTTTTATTTCTTACGATAACAATTTCTTCGCCTCTTTAAGTTCGTGAATTAATTTGTCGACATCTTCTTTGGTGTTGTAAATGTAGAAACTTGCGCGAACTGAAGCCGAAATTCCAAGCCTGTCGTGCAAAGGCATTGTGCAATGCTGTCCGGATCTTACGGCAATTCCTTTTTGGCTCAAAATTGCTGCGATGTCGTGCGGGTGAATTTTTTTGATGATAAATGAGACTAAACCAGATCTTTTCTCGGCTTCCTGCGGGCCTAAAATCGTTAAGCCCTCTATTTCGCCAAGTTTCTCTAAAGCATAAGTAGTTAGTTCGATTTCATGCTTGCGGACATTCTCCATGCCAATTCCCTCCAAGTAATCTATTGCGGCCGAAAGGCCCACAGCGCCTTCAATGTTCGGAGTTCCTGCTTCAAATCTTTGCGGGATCTCGCCCCAAGTTGAAGTATGAGTTTTAACTTCGCCAATCATTCCACCACCGTATTCGTAAGGAATCATTTCCTGCAGCAATTCTTTTCGCTCCCATAAAACTCCGATTCCAGTTGGCGCTAACATTTTATGTCCCGAGAATGAATAAAAGTCACAACCCAAGCTTTCAACATTAACTTTCATGTGTGGGATTGCCTGCGCGCCATCTACTGAAACAACTGCACCTGCCTCTTTCGCAAGTTTGCAAATTTCCTTAACGGGAAATATTGTTCCCAAAACATTTGAGGCGTGGGAAATTGCTACAATCTTAATTTTACCAGCAAGCTCATCAAACTTTTGCTTAATCTGCTCCAAAGAGATTTCGCCTTTTTCATCAACCTGCAAAACTTCAAGTTTCGCGCCGGTCCTTTCCGCCACCTGCTGCCACGGTATTAGATTGCTGTGATGATCACTTTCCATCGCCATAATCATATCCCCAGCCTTTACGTGCTGAATTACCCAGCAAAATGCCACTCGGTTAATGGACTCGGTAACTCCTTTTGTAAAAATAATTTCTTCCGGATGTTTCGCGCTAATAAACTTCGCAACTTTTGCCCGCGAGTCTTCGTACATATTTGTCGCACGTTCACTCAACTCATAAATTCCTCTATGAACATTTGCGTTGTGGTGAGAATAATAATCACTTACTGCGTTTATAACCTGCTGTGGCTTCTGTGAAGTTGCCGCATTGTCCAAATACACCAGGCCCTCATTAAACTTTGGGTCGTTTAGTATTGGAAAATCTTTTTTGATCTTGTTTGCGTCAAACATATTAGACATTTAGCTTTTTCCTAACTTGCTCTCTAATTTTTTCATCTACTACCTTCGAAAGCAACGCCTCAAAAAAACCGCTAATTATAATCTTTTCCGCAGCCTCTTTAGACAAACCACGCGACATTAAATAGTAAATCTGATCCGCGTTGATTCTGCCTGTTGTTGCGCCATGAGAAGCCTTTACATCGTCAGCTTCTATTTCCAAAATAGGCTGGGAGGCGTTACGGGTTTTATTTCCAATTGAAAGTATATTGTCTTCCAAATATGAAGTTGTTTGCTGAGCCGGTTTTTCAATAATTATTTTTCCAATGTAGTTTGAAACTGACGAATCAAAAAGCGCACCCTTCACATTTATTGTGCAGGTTGTATGTGGAACTTTATGAACTGATCTTGTGGAAAGAAAAACATTTTCGCTGCCTTTTAGTGCAAAAAGTGCAAAAAGCTCTGCCGAGATTCCCTGTTTGTTCAAAATCAAGTCAATCGAAGCTTCACCACTGGGAATAATAACGTACTGAGTGTCTTCTTGAGGCTCAAGTATGATATTTTGCTGAGATTTTAATAATTCGATTTTCATAATTCATATTGCGATTATCCAACGCTCCCCTCCATCTCAAGTTCAATAAGTCTGTTTAACTCAACCGCATATTCCAAAGGCAATTCTTTAACGATTGGTTCAATAAAGCCCGATACAACAAGACCCATGGCTTCCTGCTCGGTCAAGCCGCGTGACATTAAATAAAACATTTTTTCCTCGCCGATTTTACTAACGGTTGCTTCGTGCTCAATATTTGCCGAAGAATTGTCAATTTTCATAACCGGGTACGTATCTGAACGGGAATCGGCGTCTAAAATTAACGCATCGCATTCAACACGGCTTTTCGCGTTGTCTGAAGAAGGGGATACATTTACCATTCCCCTGTAACTTGATCTTCCTCCACGCACGCTTACAGACTTGGAAATAATTTGCGAAGTTGTATTTGGCGCAATGTGAAACATTTTTGCTCCCGCGTCTTGGTGTTGACCTTCGGCCGCGTACGCAATAGACAAAACTTCTCCGTGCGCGCGTTCACCGACTAGATAGCATGAGGGATATTTCATTGTAAGCCTGGAGCCTAAATTTCCGTCAATCCATTCCATAATTCCATCCTCTTCAACTCTTGCGCGTTTCGTTACCAAATTGTAAACATCGTTGCTCCAGTTTTGAATTGTCGTGTATCTAAATCGTGCACCCTTTTTCACAATGACTTCAACAACGGCGGAATGTAGCGAATCTGCCGAGTAAACAGGCGCCGTACAGCCTTCGACATAGTGAGCTTCACTGCCCTCATCGGCAATAATTAAAGTTCTTTCAAACTGACCCATGTTAATCGCATTAATTCTAAAATATGCTTGCAGTGGCCTTTTAACTTTTGCTCCCTTTGGAATATAAACAAACGAGCCTCCCGACCAAACCGCACTATTAAGCGCTGCAAATTTATTATCGTGAGAGGGGATTACTTTTCCAAAATACTGCTCAAAAAACTCCGGGTGTTTCTTTAAAGCCTCGTCAGTTCCCATAAAAATTATTCCTTCATCAGAAAGCTCCTTCATTAAAGATCCGTAAACAACTTCCGAATCAAACTGAGCTTTTACTCCCGCCAAATGCATTTTTTCCGCCTCTGGAATTCCCAGTCTATCAAAAGTGTTTTTTATATCCATCGGAACATCGGCCCAGTTTTTACCCTCGCCATCGGAGGGCTTTAGATAGTAATAAATATTGTCAAAATCAATGTTTTTTAAATTCCCTCCCCATTCGGGCAAAACCTTCTCGTTAAAAATCTTCAAGCCCCTAAGTCTAAAATCTAGCATCCACTTGGGCTCTTTTTTCATTTCGGAAATCTGTCGCACTACGGTCTCATTCAGCCCCCTTTTTGTCTTAAACACGGCATTTTCGGGAACATTAAACCCGTATTTGGCCTTGTAATTGGAGTTTACTATCCCAACGTTACTTTTCTTTGTTTTGTACGTTTCTTGTACTTGTTTTCTTCCCATAATTTTATTCCCCGAAAGGTTCGTAACCTTGGCTCTCTAGTTCATCTGCCAACTCTTTGCCTCCCGACTTAACAATTATTCCGTCCTTCATAACGTGAACAAAATCGGGCGTAATGTAATTTAGAATTCGTGTGTAATGAGTGATTACTAAAACTCCCATTCCGGTTTGCTCCTTCAAAACATTTACTCCATGTGAAACAACTTTTAGCGCATCTATATCCAAACCGCTGTCTGTTTCATCAAGAATCGCAAACTTTGGGGCTAAAACCAACATCTGCAAAATTTCCATTCTCTTTTTTTCGCCGCCCGAAAACCCTTCATTCAAATATCTTGTCATAAAGCTTTCATCTATACCCAAAACCTTCATCTTTTCCGCCAGAAGTTTTCTAAACTTAACGGGCGACAAGTTTTCTTTGTTTCTCTTGTTATAAACCATTCGTAAAAAGCTTGAGATTGTAACGCCTGGAACCTCACTTGGGTATTGAAACGACAGGTACAGACCGGCTAAAGACCTCTCATCAGGCTCTAAATCAAGCAAATTTTTGCCATCTAGCATCACTGAGCCTTCTGTAACCTCATATCCCGGGTGGCCCATTAAAGATTGCGCCAAGGTGCTTTTTCCCGAACCATTCGGCCCCATCAAAACGTGAACCTTATTTTCAGCCAGACTTAAGTTCACACCCTTTAAAATTTCGTTCTCGTCTATTTTTACGTGTAGATTTTTAATTTCCAACATGTGCTATTTCCGGAAACTTTAAACTATATAAAACACACTCTTGACCAAAATGGGGGCAGACTTTGTTTACTGAATAAAAAACTTCTTTCCCAACCTTTTTGCTTTTTAACAAACCTGTGTTTTTCATTTCCTGAAGGTGATAGGAGATTGTGGGTTGGGTAAGCCCGACATGGTTAACTATCTCGCCAACTGTAGCCTCCTTGCCTTCAGTTTTGTTTAAGTGATTATAAATGGCCATTCGCGAAGGTACACTTACAGATTTGAAGCAGTGTGTGCACCTGACTACCCGCGTATTGAGACCATTTTTGAATTTTGTGGTGTGGTTACCCATCGCATCGATGATAGTCGATGCGAGCTGTCATGTCAATGAAATAACCTAAGGGCAGGTATTGTCGGTAGGCCCTGTTGATAACGGGCAACCTGGCGCTATGGTTGGCCAAAGAACAGTAACAAAAGTCTCGTAGAAAGCCTCTATTCTTGCCTTTAATCGTTGGTAGTCACTTCCACTTTGATTCCTATCTCCTGCGATATAACAAGCAAAATGTCCATATAGCTTACTTGGCCAAGGAGGGATACCATTGGTTGCGCAAAAATTATGTGGTGTTCCAGTTAAGGTAATAAGGGATCTTTCTATCTGTGCATTAAAACCCACAACACTTGCAAGATTAATACCAAAATCTTGATAATTGCCAGAAAAGTTACTTGCCCCAGATTCGCCAAGCCAAACAAAAAGGAGATAAGCGGGGTTTACCCCCTTGGCTACCGCTCTTCTTACAGTGTCGTTGTAGCACTCGTCCGCAAAGTTCTGATTGTTAATCCATCTATCTGCAAGTTGCCCAAAAGCCTCTTTACTTATAAGCCCCGCAATGTTTACATCCGGAGCATTGAGATCACAATCAATTTCTCCCGGCGGCACTGGTGGCCCACCACCTCCAATGTAAAATGTGGGCTCATTTAGGGATGCGTTCTTGGAAACGACCGGCTCCGATACAAACTGCCGCAGCCTATCTGCGTAATTTACCGCCCCGTTTAAACCATAATCCAAAAATACATCTTTTCCTTTCCCAACATCTTGGCCGTCTTCATTGGTTGCTTCAACATCTATCGTGTACCCACCACCCATTGCCGGTATCTCCGTAAATGGTGGTTGAAACGCGGCCATCATTTGCCTCAAACCCACAGCAACTTCAGCGCCCGGACTCTTAGCAACAGTAATTTTTGTCTCCAAAGTGTCCTTGATATCCCCCTCACAAATATATGGTCCTGGAACTTCAACAATAATTGGAGGGCCTGGTGGATCTGGTATCTCTATCTCGATCATTGGGGCACACGGTCCGGACTCTTCCCCATCATAAGGAGGCTGAAACACCGAAAGTACATGATCAACAGCCCCTATAAAAAACCTTGCCACGTCAACTCCGAAAAAATTCGTAAGCGTTGACCCCGGGGGAACATAGGCGTAACCTCCGGCATCCGTATCTGCCTCACCTTCGATCCTAAACAAACTTATATTTGCCGGGCCTTGATTGGTACCACTACCCAAGCACTTCCCATATACACCTTCTGTTTGAACACAGCCACAGAGGGTTTCCGCCAAACCAAGTCTGTAGTAGCTGCCTTCTTTTGGAAATTCTAGATCGGGATTAATATTACCGGCAGAATCTATACCTTGAATCTTAGTAAACGGCTGGCTTATGTAAGCAATTGGGGGAGCGATGCTGTCGTCAAAGTTAGTACTTGTTATATTTATACCTTTGGGCAAGCTAAATTGCTCGGTATTTTCCTTGGGTAGAATGCTAAATATTTTTTGCTCAAACGGTTCGATATAGTTTGAGTCGTAGGAGTCATTAACCGCTTCTGAATCCACCTCAACTTTGGCACTGCTATTTGGCCCTCTACAAAACCATGTTGGGTAGACATTGTATCTACTTATAAACTCGTCTAGGCTAACATCTGCGCCACCATCCACACATATGGTCTTACTTCTGTCAGTGCGGGCGGGGGAGCACACTTCTTTACTCTCGTACGGATCCATTAACCCAGTGCCTATATTTCCACAGGTTTGCATATTCTTGTTACCACAAATTCCTCCAGTGCTAATTCCCTGAAAGCAACATAAAATATCCTGGCAACTTGCGAGTGGGGCGTCCTCGGAACCAAAATCTTCATGCTTTGGCGAGGACACAACACTATAAACACTTCCAACTACGCTATAAATCAAGGAAGGGATGTCCTGGAGTGCAAATAGGGTATCTTGCGCAAACTTTCCTATTAGTGGTTCGCTCGCTTCCTCTGTTTGCGAAACCGGGTAATTATAAGATCCCAAATACTTGGGGTCTGCATTGGGATCAATTAGAGGGACGTCTATTGTCGTCCCCGCAGATTCAGAGTACCCAACCCCAAACTCCTCCTCCTTACAAGATAAAAAGCCTTCCCTGCTTGCGTGTGTTAAATCCTCTGGCGCAGGAACGGGCTGGCCCGCATCAGTTCCGCACGGAACAGCAATGTCAAAATTCACAAAGTCAGACGATGTATCAAGCGCATACAAATCTTTTAGGGCTCTGCCGCAAATTACCGCCACATAAACTTTTCCATCTACCCCCACACCCTGTGGAATTCCCAAGTTAAAAATGCCATCAGCGTTTGTTACTGCCTGCTCAAGCCTTTCGGTAAGTTTTCCTTCTTTCTTTCCAGTAGTGGTGCCGTCGGCTCCCAAATACACGTTTATAGTGGCATTTTTCACGGGGCGATTAGTATGTTTGGTATCGTCCCCTGCTATGGTACTGCTTAAAATGGCAGTTTGCCTTACCTGCCCACATATTGAGATGAACCCGGAATTAGCCTTGCTACATCTGTCGTTCGTGCCAGGGACAAATTCAGAATTAAAGTCAACAAAAACTTCATCTGTTGTGTAAGCAAAAACGTTTTTACTGTAAGGAAAAAACAATATAACTGACAGAAAAACCATGGATAGGACTGTTTTTAACACCGATTGTTTCACTATGAAAATTATATCACCCAAACTATAAAACCGATTCAGGCTTTGTGCTAAAGTTGATGTACCATGAAAAAGCTAAAAGCCGCTATATATGTTTTCATCAACAGCCTTACTTCACCAAAATACTATCAACACATTGTAGAAACCCGCTTTAGCTTTTCGCTTAAATACTTTGCCGTTCTGGCTCTAATTGCTTCACTAATTACCTTTTCTTCTACCGTAAAACCAATAACCCGCGATCTTAGCGAAGGAATAGGCGCCCTCGAAACCACAGTTTTAAGTGCCTACCCCAAAGATTTGATAATAACCTTAAAAAGCGGCGAACTGAGCATCAACCAGCCAGAACCTTATATTTTTGTTATGCCAAAAGATTTTGCCGCTGAACCTGAAGATGCTGAGCCCGTAGCTAAAACCCCATCCAACTTCCTGGTTTTCGATTCTAACGGAACCCTAAACGATCTGGAAAAATACGACACCCTGATTTTGGTAAACAAAACAAACATCCTTGTTCAAAGCAACAATAAAGTAGAGGTATACCCCCTAAAAGATTATCCCGATGGCGAACTGACAGCCGAAACTTTAAGATCGCTAGCAACCGAGATAAGGCCGTTTCTGAAGGCTATTCCTTATATTGTGCTTGGATTTGCTTTGTTGGGAACCGTGCTTTATTACTTTGGATTCAGACTTGCTTACTTATTAATAGTTTCTCTACTTTTAATGGCGTTTGGAGCCTTACGAGGGCTAAAGCTTAGTTTCTCGAAATACTACCAAGTTGGCTTGCACGCTATTACTTTGCCCCTGATTGTTGAAGTTTTAAGCGACGCCTTTCAGTACCCAATAAATTATCCGTACTGGTTTCTGATGCTTAACGTTTTGGTGGGAGTTATTGGGATTTTTTACATAAAAAATGGCGCGGCTAAGAGCAACGTTGATGCCAATACTAAGCCGTGATAGCATACCTCACGATTCAGGAATAAACTAAAAGTGAATCAAGCATTCCCCGGTGGCGCAGTGGTAGCGCGGCAAGCTGTTAACTTGAAGGTCGCTGGTTCGAATCCAGCCCGGGGAGCCATAACCCTATAGCATTGACATTTCTGATACTTTAATTTATAATGACCAGCAAAAGCAACTCTCACAAAGGAGACTCTCATGAGTGGTTTAGTAGATGCAGTGATTGCAGTAGCAGGGTTAGCGGAGAGGCTGTTTAACAAAGAGACAAATGTTGCTGATGTGCCCCAAGAAATCTCCAAGGACATCATCCTAGGGGAACTCTTGGCACGTCGCTTCGTGGGTATGAAGACGAAGGACGACAGCTATGATGGCCTGCTCGAATTTGGGCCAGGTCTCAAGACGGTGCGAATGCAATACACACCTTTGCAACCAGTGCCCCCAACAGAACCTGACACATCAAATACCCCTTGGATCGATGTGCCAGAAGAGGTTACCCAGGCGCTCCTGCGCCTCTAAACCTCTGAACTAAACAAAAAAGCCCCTCATTCGTGAGAGGCTTTTTTCTTTCTATACAAATCTATTCAGTGGCCCACTCTCTCAAATCCGGGATATAAACATACTTCTCTTGCCCCTGTATAATTGTTCTAACGTCCCTTACAATTCGGAGCCAATTTCATAAATTACCTTCACACGCTATAATTAAACTGCACATCAAGCACTCATGAAATTTTCATGGCTTTCGAAAAATAAAATTCTTCTTTCTGCCCTTCTTATCATTGTGGGTGCCGGAGCTGGATTTGCAATTCTTCTCTACAAACACTACAACCCTCCCCAACATCCCGGAAATGAAACCTATGAATTGGGTGAGTTTAGGAAAAATAACTGGCCATACTTAGATAGTTCCCTACCAATTGATGAGAGGATTAATGATTTGCTAAGTCGTATGACCGTCGACGAAAAGATAGGCCAAATGGCCTTGGTGGAAAAGAACAGCATCAGCGACCCTCTTGATGTCGCCAGATATGGACTGGGTGGGGTAATGAGCGGGTTTGGCGGAAAACCCGAACCTAATACCCCTCAAGGTTGGCTTGACATGGTAAACAAGTTTGAATCGTCCACCGGATACAGTCGCCTTGGAATCCCAATACTTTATGGTGTCGACACTAACCACGGTCACAGCAATGTTCCCGGTGCTACAATTTTCCCCCACTTTATCGGCCTTGGGGCAACACACGACCCGGACCTTGTCAGCCGAATCGCTCAAGCAACAGGACAGGAAATGCGGGCCACAAATATTTACTGGAGCTTTTCACCCAGTCTTGATGTAATTTCGGATATCCGTTGGGGTCGTACATACGAATCGTTCGGATCCGATCCAAACACGGTTGCGGAATTAGGAAAAGCGTATGTGGAAGGTCTTGGAGTATTAGCAACCGCTAAGCATTATCTCGGCAACGGATCGATGGAATGGGGAAGTTCCAACAATATTAACTTTGCCATAGATCAAGGCGTAACAAGAATAGACGAGGAAACTTTGCGAAGTATACACTTACCACCCTTTAAGGCCGCGGTTGAAGACGGAGCCAAAAGCGTTATGGCAGGTTTAAACACATGGCAAGGCCAGAAAATGTCGGCAAACCACTACCTACTAACCAAGGTTTTAAAAGAAGAGCTAAACTTTCGAGGCTTTGTGGTAAGTGACTGGTACGGCGTATATGAAATTTCATTCAGTAAGTACAAATCATTAGTTACCGCTGTAAATGCCGGAGTGGACATGATTATGCTACCCTTCGACTACAAATCTTTTGTGTACTACATGGAGGAAGCTTTACACAAAGGTGATATTAGTGAGGAACGGCTTAACGATGCGGTGCGAAGAATACTTCAAGTCAAATTTGAACTAGGTCTTTTTGACCCCATTGCTTCTGATAATCCAGACTTATCGGTTTTGGGTTCCCAGCGTAACCGGGACATCGCGAGAGAAGCAGTTCGGAAATCACTCGTGCTTCTTAAAAATGAAGGCAACACCTTGCCTTTGTCAAAAACGGCGGACCGGATCGTTGTGGCAGGATCGGCCGCAGATAATATTGGGAGGCAGTCGGGGGGCTGGACAGTTGAGTGGCAAGGTATAGATGGGAATTGGATTCCTGGAACAACAATCTTGTCCGGCATTGAATCTGCAGTCTCGGGTCGTACTAATGTCGAATTTAGTGAAACAGGAGATTTTTTAACAGCTGGGAACAAGGCTGACATTGGCATTGTTGTTGTTGGGGAAAAACCCTACGCCGAAGGGTGGGGAGACTCCGCGCATCCGTCACTAAGTGAAGCCGATCTTGCAGTCATCCAAAAAACAAAGGCGGTAAGTGAAAGGTTGGTAGTGGTAATAGTATCCGGCAGACCGCTCGATGTTAGAGGGCACCATAAAGAATGGAACGCACTCGTTGCGGCGTGGTTACCCGGAAGCGAGGGGCAAGGTGTAGCCGATGTCCTATTCGGCGATTACCCGTTTACAGGTAAGCTACCTGTTGTCTGGGATTTAAACTAAAGAATAATTTCAACTTGAGGAGAAAGTCCTTGTTTGATAACTTCTAAGTCCTGCTCGGCGTAGTCGTTTCCCGACAAATTAAGTATCTTCAACTTCTTAAGATTTCCAAGCTCGTGCGGAAGCCCGGTCAATTGATTATTTGAAAGATCCAGTACTTCTAGATTTTGTAGTTGGCCTACTTCTGCTGGAACCCCAGTCATTAGATTATTTGAAGCATTAAGAATCCTTAAGTTTTTCAAGCCACGAATTTCCGCTGGTAAAGCACCAATTAGTTTGTTGTTGGAAATATTTAACTCCTCAAGACTTGAACGATCTAAAACGTAGTCCGGCAATTTTTCCAATCCTTGACCACTAAGGTCCAGAGCATTTCCCGCCACGACATTTAGGCTGATCTCTTCCTCAGCTTTTTTCAAGGTGTTTTGTAGCCTGAAGGTTTGGTTGTAGAAAATTCCTAACGCGGCCAGAATGATTATTACGAGGATTATCTTAAACACATACTTATTATACCAAAAGGCATTTTATAAACGGGAATCGCGTTTTAATGCACAAAACATCTTCTCAAATCCAAAATATTAATATGCTCCTTTTGCTACTGTATATAGTTCTAATATCCTTTACAGCCCTGAGCCAAACAGGACTTATACAAACTAACCCTTATCTACCAGCAAAACCTTTTGCTAATATGAAAAGTATGCAAAACTACTTACCCCTAGACGGACTACGCTTTATAGCAATTGTTATGGTAGTAATGACTCATACACAGGTTGGGAATGCGGGGGGCGTAGGTGTGGCATGGTTTTTTGTACTAAGTGCATTTGCTTTAACTTACTCGAGTCTAAAGCAAAAAACAGACTTCAGAGATTACAAACAACTAATTTCCTTCTTTAGAAAACGGGGTCTTAGAGTACTTATCCCTTATTGGATTGTGTTATTAGTGTATCTTTTGTTTCTTTCGGATAAATTTATATTTACGGGGTTTTTAAAGAACTTAACACTTATAGAACCATTTGGGTATAACACGTGGTTTCTTAGACCTCTAATAATCTTCTACCTTTTGTTCCCATTTCTATTCATGTTTAACAAGCATGTGTTAAAAGACAACATTTTTCTCATACTGTTGTTTACTGGAGTAATCCCCCTAATAGCTCACCTGATCCTATTAAGTACTGAAAGTAAGTTGCTTTACCTTTCCGACTTTAGGGCTCCTATGGAACTTCTTTCGGTGGGCATGCTTATCGCATACTTGTTTTTAAAAAAGAGAAGTAAGTATGTGCATTTTAAAGAAATTTCTCTGCTCTGCATAATTTTATTGGCAATAATACTTTTCATGACACCTATTTGGGAATTCTATTTATCAAACCCTGCTATGGAAACAGTTAAACGCGCTACTTTTGGACTGTTTTCAAATCCAATTAGAATTCGTGGAGCGTACACTCTCCAAGCTGTGCTGTTTGGAGCCTTTTTATTGTTTTACCTTTGGGAAAACGGGCCAGTTCAAAAAATCTTAAACAGTAAAGTTATGAAACACCTTGGGGCGTATTCCTACGAGATATATTTGGTGCACACAATCATATATCTGGAAGTATTGAAACCTCTAGTATATCCAGAAACAAACACAATCAACTCAACGACAATCTTTCTATTTCTTCTAACACTCGCGCTAAGTTACCTTGTGTCGTTGCTTTTTAAGAAAATTGTTAATTTTTTGGACTCGGGGTTAGGAGCCAAGATAGATTTGTTAAGATAACTTCATGATTAAAAAAAGGGTTTCGGGTGGCGTGGTGCATAAAGTTCCAACAGACTTAAGGAAAACTTTAGTTTCTGACCCAAAAGCTCTTTTAGTGTGGGAAGATCTTACACCGCTCGCCCGTAACGAATGGATCTGCTGGACAATTAATGTCAAGAGGGTGGGCACCAGAAAAGGACATGTGGGTAGGGTGGTGAAAGAGCTCAAAGAAGGAATGCGAAGACCTTGTTGCTGGGCCGGGTGTAAACATCGCTAAATTTTATAGCTTCGAATGGGACCAGTTTTTGCTAGACTAAAGATAGTGAACAAAGGTTTTGCCCACATTATTGTAGTCTTGGGTTTAGTCGGAATTGCTGTAGCCACCATCTTCATTTTAAAACCCTCAAAAACTTCTATCGACAATCCATTCCAGCAACAAAACACCGAACGAGTAAGTTGGGAGTTTGATAATAACAGTAAAAGTTGGCGATCGCTCGGCACTCCCCCAGTTTGTCGTGAGCCCTTAGTTTTTCCTTCACCTGTTGATGTAAGTTTGGTGAGCGGAGTCCTATACCCCGGTCAAGTCAGGGGCGGTGACTACAAGGCGCACGGTGGATTTCGATTTGACGGACTTGAAAACAACTTGGTAAATGTCTACGCGCCAATGGACGCAAATCTAATTGAAGCGGCACAACACCCATCCGCCGGTGAATTTCAATATGTACTTTATTTTCTTGACGACTGCGGAATCATTTACAAACTGGATCACTTAAGAGAGCTAACGCCAAAATTTGCAGAAATTGTAAGTAAAATCCCCATGGGTGGTGAGAATGACACAAGAACAACACGAATTCGCCCCACAGTTTTTACCAAAAAAGGTGAGCTTGTTGCTACAAAAGTCGGTCTTGAGTCGAATAAAAATGTTTTTGTGGATTTTGGAGTTTATGACCTAAGGCAGCCCAATGGGGTGAGTTACGAAGGCCGCAACTATTTCAACATAGAGCAATGGGGTAACCACGCCATCTGCTGGCTCGACAATTTAGAAGAGGCGGACAAAGTTATTGTCAAAAGCTTACCGGGAGCTGATGGGCAAAGTGGTAAAAATAGCGACTATTGCCACTAACCACACGGTCTTTCCCTTTTTCGTATACAATTATTCCTAGTGAAATCTCAAAAGGGTTTTGCACATACTGTCCTTTTAATATTGCTTGTAGCTGCTGTTGGTGTGGCAGTTTATATTTTTCTCCCGCGCAAATTGCCACAAAATACAAAATCAGCCATTGGGTCTTATGATTGCCCGCAAGTTACAGGCCCCACATTCGACGATTCGTATTACAAAGGACCGCTAATTGATACTCACTATCACATCCCAAACCTTCCTGAAACGCCTTTTTTCAATGACATACAACCGATCCTTGGAAAAAACATGACGATCAGCGATATCATCTGCACACTAAATCAGGAGGGGACAAAAAAAGCTTTTGCGTTCTTCCCGGTTTTTCCCGGGATGGATAAGGAGTACTTGGATCTTGCCAAAGAAACAATGGAATTATATCCAGACACACTTGTTCCATTTATTATGCCTCCGGAAAGCGACAACGATCCTGGTGGATTCCCAACTGTTGATGCAGAGTACTTGGAAAAAATGCTAACAACATATCCAGGGCTATTTAAGGGGTTTGGCGAAATCGGGCTTTACGAGCGCAAAGGCGGAGCTAAGGCTCTCCCACCAGATAGCCAAAGGCTTCTTGCTATCTACCCAGTTGTAAGAAAACACAGTTTGGTAGTTTATTTTCATCTCGGCGAGGGTCAGCAGGAAAGTTTTGAAAAAATACTAGATCAAAACCCTGATATAAACTTTATCTGGCACGGAGATCAATTAATTCCGTACGAAGATGGGATCCAGAATTTAAAACATATAGAAGAAATACTTGAGCGACACTCAAACGCTTTTTACACAGTTGATGAGCTTTACGGTGATCAATGGATGATTCGTCCCGAAGTAAAAAAGGATGAGTTCTTAAAGTATCTGCAGAATTATGAGGAGCTGCTCGAAAAAGATGTCGCCACATGGAAGGCCGCAATCGAAAGACACCCAGATCAATTTATGTGGGGAACGGACAGAAGTCCTCAGATTCTCTGGAGCCACGACCCGGAAGTGGGGCAGGCGTTGTCAAATTACGGAAGATTTTTTATCTCAAGGCTCAACCCGACAGTACAGGAAAAGTTTGCTTGGAAAAATGCTGAAAGATTACTCAAATAGAAACTTGACACTAAACTGCTGGAATCTTAAACTTGTCTAGTGAGTTTGCCCAACCCTATAAAGAAACATTCAATTAACTTATACTCCTTTCTCCTGCCGATATTGCTCGTTTTAGCGCTTGTTGTTGCAGGATCAACGGCAAAATTAGGCTTTAAGAATCCTCAAGAAAAAAGCGATGTTCTAAGTTCCAAAAGCGGAGAAGGTGGTGGCGACGATGAGGATGATGAGGAGGACGAAGATGAAGACGAGGATGAGGATGACGAGGATGGCAATGACAACAGTGGAAGTGATGAGGATGAAGATAGTGATGATAGCGATGAAGATGATGAGGAGGACGAAGACGATAATAACTCCAACAGCGGATCCGGTTCAGGTGGGACTTTAAGATCCGAAGAGAATGAAAACGAGGACGAGCTAGAAAACGAGGGTGACGAAGATGAAACAAGAGAAACTATTATCAATCCAGACGGCACCACAACCGAAATAAGAAGAAAAGTAGACGATGGGAAAGTTAAAGTTGAATTTAGGACATTTGACGCAGTGGGAAACAAAGTAATGGTTGAGAAATATGAGAATGAGGAGGGCAAGGAAAAGGCGAGGGTAAAAACATACGATGAGACCGGAACCAAACTAACAGATTTGGAATTTAAAACCGAAGACGGAAAAGAAATTGAATTTAGAGTTAAAGAAGGAGAAACGGAACTCTCGAGGGTTAAATTTGACGCGCGAGATCAAAAACTGGTGATTAGAACTGATGATGAAAAAAATAGCCTGACCATAAAAACAAAAGGCGAAAACTTCATCTTAACAAGAGGTGGTATTAACGCACTTTCAAACTTTCCTATAACAATTGATGACGAAACCGGGCAGGTCTTTGTTGAAACTCCAAATGGAAATGTGGAACTTAAAACTATGCCTGACAGCATTATAGAAAGAGCGCAATTGGCAGGTACGTTGGTGGGAGATGAGGATCTGGAATTAGAATCAGAAAATGATTTGGAATACAGACTAACAGGCGCCAGATCAGAAAGACTTCTGGGAATATTTCAAATTAATATCCCCGCCCAATTAATATACAGTGCAGAAACGGGTGCGTTTCTCAAATCGGATCAGGGATTTGTTGCCAAAATACTAGACTTATTTAGCTTCTAATGACTTTGAAACAAAAAACATTTCTTGAAATAATACGTGCAATCTTTACAGTAATCGCCGCTCTTCATGTATTAAGAATCGTGCTAAATTGGCAAGCAGCTGTTGGTGGGATGGAGATTCCGATTTGGATAAGCTATTTTGCCATTCTCCTAGCCGGCTATCTTGCTTATTCCGCACATAAACTTTTGAAGTAGTACAGGCATTTTTCCATCAAACTCCAAATAAAATTTTGTATGGGGGGCAATCAGTCTGATGATATTTAAAAGGCGGAGTAATCCTGATCCAGTTGATTCAAACCTTCATCAAGCTTGTCGGGGTTAGTGTTATCAAGTTCTGAAGAGGCGGTATTGAGGCCCTTTACATCGCTTATTTCGGGCATGATTTCTACAACTTCCTCCTTTTTCGGCGAAAATAGCACCAAAGCCAAGGCACCAACCACCCCTAGTATGATAATCAGTAATATTAAGCCAATACCACTTTGCTTTTGTTTATTCATTGTTTTCTTCCTGCGTTTTCTCTCCCACAGCCGTATGAACTGCCACAATCAAATTCTTGATGGATGTTCGGTAATCTTTTAGTGCTGATTTAACAGCCTGCATGTCTTCTTTGTATTGAGTCAAAAGGCCTTTTGGATCGTCACCATCGCAGGAAAATCCGTTTATACCATCTTTGGCTTTGTCTAGGGCATTTTGAACAGCTTCTTTTTTGGCATCAATATCGTCAAGAAGCTCATCATAATTCTCAACGGTGTTCCCTTCAGGTACTACTTTTGTGTCGTAGAATTCCTTTACCCGCTCGGTGATGGCGTCAAACTTCTCCATCATGTTTGTGGCCAGTCCTTGTAAGCTATCTGCCCGGGTTTTTATGGAATTTTCCCTGGCTTGGCACGATCTAAGTTTTGCCTCGCCTAAGCGATTTTGTGCTAGTTCTCTTTTTTCTTGTGAATTTGAATTACCCGCATAATCGGGTCTTTCTATAGCTAGAGCTGAGGACGTAAGTAGTATGAAAAATAAGGGTAATGCAAGAATTTTTGTCTTTATCATCTCGTACTATGATTTTATCATAATACTTTCTAAACTCAAACCACAACAAACGCAGTCCTACTTTCCTGCTAAACTTACATAACAAACTTACAAAGTAGGCAGGTGATTCATATACAGTTTTATAACCTTAAAACAAAAGAAAAAGTCGAGGTTCCAGACAGTCAGATAGAGATAATAACCATGGAAAATGGCAGAAAAGCGGCCAAAGCAGAGGTCAACGGGACAAAGCTTTTCAAATTCTTAAGCAAAGCGGACGCAGAGAAATTAAGCGCCTAATCCTTCTTAAGGTGATAGTATTTCCTTAGCAAAGCTATGGGATACAACGTGTTACCCACTACAGAAGTTATCAATGAAACTGCCCAGGCACTCCGCTCGCTGATACTTGAGCAGATAGGGCTCTGATGAAAAATAAATTTCTTTACTTACTAATAATTATTGTGGCCATACTCACTGTGGCATTTGTATTCTCAAATAAACCAGTAAAAGAAATTACCAGTTTTGATGAATGTATCGCAGCAGGAAATCCAATTCTAGAATCTTATCCAGCACAATGCATAGCCAACGGCAGGGGGTTTAGGCAAGACATAGGAAATGAGTTGGAAAAGATTGATCTGATTATGATTGCTTCCCCGCGTCCAAATGAAACAGTTTCAAGCCCATTGGAAATTAGTGGCGAGGCACGCGGCACTTGGTACTTTGAAGCGGATTTTCCCGTTTACCTATATGACGCAAGCGGCAACAAAATTGCAACAGGCATAGCTCAAGCGCAGGGCGAGTGGATGACTGAGGAGTTTGTTCCGTTTAGCGTTACACTCGTGTTTGATGAGGCAACATTAGGTAGTGGTACCCTAGTGCTTGAAAAGAATAATCCATCAGGGCTTCTAGAGCAAAACGATGAATTACGCGTCCCAGTAAAATTCTAAATCTTATAAATTAAACCCCATTTGACTGTAAAATCCATCTAAAGTAAGATCCTTTATTACTAAAGATTTTTGTCTGATCAATTCCATCAAACAAATTTGCACTCCTGAGGAGGAGACTAAATGAACGCTAATCAGGCTTTTCAAGCAGCATTGGGTCAGCTCCAAGTGGAGATGCCCAAGGGAACTTACGACACGTGGGTTCGCGACGCTGAGTTGGTCGCATACGAAGATGGCGCTTTTGTCATTGGCGCCAACAACGCTTATGCTCGCGACTGGCTGGAAGGTAGGCTGAAAAGCACCATAGCGCGAATGCTTACCGGCATGATGAACCGCACGGTGGAAGTACGCTTTGTGGTGTGGCAGCCGACTGAAACCGCCGGGAAAGCAACCCCTGTGGAAAACGGCGAGTCCCCAGTCTTCCAAGACCGCACGCAAGAAATCGCAACGGCTCTGGAAGCTTTCACAAAACTCGTTAGGTGGTCCGGCAATCAAATTGCCCTGTCAGTTAGCCAGAAGATTGCGGAAAAGCCAGGGATTATGTACAACCCACTGATTCTTTATGGCGAACCAGGAGTCGGAAAGTCAGTTACTTTGGCGGCAATCGCTAAAGTTGCCACAGCCTACGGCGTTAACGTCCTTCGAGCCTCGGCCGAGGAATTTACAAACGGTTTTGTGGAGGCACTGCGTACCAAAAATATGCAGGAATTTCGCGAAAAGTACCGCCGTGCAGACATGCTGCTGGTTGACGACTTTCACTTCCTTCAGGGCAAAGGGAAAACGCTGGAAGAATTTCTCAGCACTTTCAATGCCCTTTACAGTGAAGGCAAGCATATCGTGCTCGCTACTAACAAGCCGCCACAGGACATGGAGCTTGAGGAAGCGCTTGCTTCCCGCTTAAAAGGTGGGTTGCTCGTGGAAGTTGAGGAACCAGACTTCGAAGCGAGGCTTGGCATTCTGCAACAACTCGTGGATAACCAAGGGTTGAAGATTGAACCTTGGGTGCTTGAGAAAACCGCCTCAACCATAACCCATGATAGCCGAAGCTTGATCGGGGTACTAAACCGGATCGTTGCCACGACTGGATACATGGGGAAGAGTTTGGAAAACGGCGGCCTGGAGAAAATCCTCGGCGAGTTTGTTTCCGACCTGCGTGAGAGGGATCCGAAAACCGTGATCGAAGCGGTGGCCAAGGAGTTCGGTATACCCATCGGGAGGCTCCTTTCGGACAGGCGTGAGTATCCACTCGCTATTGCCCGACAAGTGGCCATGTACCTACTTCGTGAGCATGAAGGCAAAAGCCTAAACGAAATAGGCAGCCTGCTCGAACGCGATCACACCACAGTTCAACACGGTGTGGAAAAGATCGAAGAGGAGTTAAGGGCGCAGAACTCTCCTATTACAAAAAAGGTACGGGCACTTGAAAAAAGCCTCTACGGACTCGTGCCTGTAAAAGCTTAAGCTGCGCTAACAAAAACAGACGACTGGAATTTCCTTCGGGATCTTTCAGTCGTTTTTGTAACGTGTTTATAAAGATTTGGAGGGATCAAATTCCAAAACACACGAGTTTATACAATATCTTTTGCCGGTAGGGTCCGGGCCATCATCAAAAACATGGCCCAAATGTGCACCACAATTTCCGCAAACAACTTCGTCTCGTACCATTCCCAGACTATCATCAACTTTTGTTTGAACAGGAGATTTTTCCATTGTTTCATAAAAACTTGGCCAGCCAGATCCGGAATTGTATTTTGTAGTCGAAGTAAACAAGGCTTCTCCACAAACTGCACACTTATAAACCCCCTTATCATGAATATCAGTGTACTTTCCACTAAACGGGAGTTCCGTACCTTTTTCAAAAGCTACATGGTATTGCTCGTGGGTAAGTTTTTTCCGGGCTTCATCCTTTGTTGGGGCTTTGGGCATATTACAAGTATGTCGCGAAGTATCTTTTGATGCAACTGCGAAGGTATACTTAGGAAGTTATGAGCACAAAAGCTTTTTTAATATTAATTGCGGTAGTCGGAGTTTTGCTGGTTTTATTTATTGCAAAAGAATTTCTTACGAACAAGTTGGGCGGAGTTAAAAACATTTCTCATGTGAAAATTGGCGAGGCAATTGTGAAGGTTGAGCTTGCTGATACAGTTGCTAAAAGAGCAAAAGGCCTGATGTTTAGAAAAGGTTTGGGCGAAAACGAGGGAATGCTGTTTATCTTTCCATCCGAAGGCAAACATACATTTTGGATGGCCAATACTTATATTCCGCTGGACATTATCTGGATTAGTGCCGACATGAAAATTGTACACATTGAGGAAAATGTTCAGCCTTGTGGTGTGGAAGGCTCCGCTATGGATAAACTACGCAATATGTGTAGGACTTATGGACCTTCGGAAAATGCGAAGTATGTGCTGGAGGTGGGGGGTGGGTGGATAAAAAACAACGAAATAGCGCATAGCGGCAGTGTAGACTTTTTCAGCTCCCAGACCCTATAGTTTGACTTTTCGCTCCTTTTGCCTTATACTCGCGCCCAGCAAATTAATCTACGTTGGAGGACGAAATGGCAAAAGTTCATTACGTTCCGACAGGCACATTGAGCCTTCCGGAATACTTACCCCAAACTCAGTTTGGGCCAATCTTCAACGCCCTGGGCATGGCTAAACACCCTAGTCTGGAACCTCCCGAGGAATACAACATGACTTTGTGGGAGGCACTCCGATGCGGCCTTTGTTACAAAGACGGTACCCCCGTTAATTCCAGATCCACAGATTGGAAGTGGGACGGTGGAACTGGTCGTTTAGAAAGTACAAAAGGCTTCGGTGAAGTAGGTGTTCTGATCGTCGCGAAAAAAGACGCCAGTGGAAAACTGTATGCATCCCACGACAGTCACTACATACATGAAGGCCCGCTGGTTCTCACCAGTTCAGACGACCCTACGTCTACAAAGAACCTGCCGCAAATGATGGGGGTTAAGGAGCGGGCACCTAGCCTTTCTATCGCTACTGTGGAATTCGTAGGAGATACCCCCTATCTGCATGTTCGCCTCCAATGGCGAGCGTTTATGCAGCAGTACGCGCTTACCCTGGCCGGTGGGTACTCAAAGCCAAAACTTACCTTCAGGGAGGCCGTCGAGACCGAGACCAAAGAGGAGATAGGCGGAAAGCTGGTCAGGATCATCAACGACCCAGACGACGCCGGCCGAGGTATCGCAACGGAAAAGGTTTGGCTGAACAGGGCTCGAAATGTCGACGGAATTAAGATCCCGATAGTGATCATTCGTCGAGTCGAAGAACTTCCTCCCATGACTCCACCAGAAGAGGATGAGGCATTTCTCGATATCCGAATTGCTATCCCCCTGATGGACCTGGATCACGTGCTTTTGCCAGACAACTACTGTAATGCAGCAAAAGAGCTGGCAATTGGTATGTTCGTTCGGGGCAAATTGCCCGCGTTTTAACTACCAAAAGCTTGGAATAGCGCCCCCTGTTTTGTCCTTCGGACAGAGCATGGGGCGCTTTCATACTTAATTACGCTATAATTACCCCATGAATCTTCTGTCCCAAAACTCTCTAATCAAAAAATCCGATTACGACAAGGCTTTCGAAAAGCTTCTTCCCTACATTCAAACACTAAAAAAGGTTGCAAAAAACGCCGGCGATGAAATTTCGTACGAAGAACACGAGTCCACAATAAATCTTCCTTTCGACGAAAAAATGGTTCGTGAGGTTCTAACTGTGAGAGACAAGATGTCCACGGACAGGCTTAAGTATTTCGTAAACATTGGGATTGGCGGTTCAAAACTTGGAGCTAAGGCTGTTTATGATGCACTTCTTGGCCACTTCGATGTTATTGAGCCGGACAGATTCCCAAAACTTATTTTCTTAGACACGGCCGACTCCGAGTTTTTATACAAATTTACAAACTTGGTAAAGCAAATTGAGGATCCGCGGGATATTGTAATAAATGTGGTCACAAAGTCGGGTACAACAACCGAGACCTTAACCAACCTGGAAATTCTCGCTGGTATTTTTCCCCAAATAAACGAACGTCTTGTAATAACAACGGACAAAGACTCCAAGCTTTGGAAAGCCGCAAACGAAAAGGGCCTAGTTAACTTACTCGAAATTGAAAAAAATGTAGGTGGGAGATATTCAGTTTTTTCTCCTGGTGGACTTTTCCCACTGGCAAGCGCGGGGATTGACGTGTTTGAACTTCTCGAGGGGGCGATGGAAGCAAGGCAACAGGGATTAGAAACTTCTTTGGAAAAAAACCTCTCGGCTGTATCGGCAATCTCAGCTTACTTAAACTATCAAAACGGCAAAATTATAAACGACACTTTTGTGTTTTTGCCTCAGCTTGAGTCCCTTGGAAAGTGGTACAGACAACTTTTGGGTGAAAGCCTTGGTAAAGACAGGCTGGGCATAACTCCAACCACTTCTGTGGGTTCCAGCGATCTACATTCAGTTGAACAGCTTTACATTGGCGGGCCAAAAGATAAGTTTTTTAACTTTGTGTGGGCGGATCCAAGAGAAAGTGTAAAAATCTCGGATCGGCCTTATTTCCCGTTAGACACAAACCTTAAAAACAAAACCGCTGGCGATATTATGAAAGCAATTTATAAGGGCGTAACACTTACCTACATTGAGGAGGGTATTCCTTTTGTCGAAGTAGATTTAGGAAAAATTGGCGAAAGAAGCCTTGGATACTTTATGCAGTTTAAGATGATTGAGATGCTGTTTCTAGGCCGGCTTACGGGCGTAAACGCGTTTGATCAGCCAGACGTCGAAAGCTATAAAGCCAAGACCAGAGAAATACTTTCAGGCAAAACTAGCAAATGAGGCCTTTACTAAACAAGTTTACGAACAGGGGTGCGGCGTTATCTGCGCTACTTATCTTTTTGATTCTAACGTTAGGATTTTTCCTTCGCCTCTACCACATAGAATTTGGCCTTCCTCAAAGCTTCCGCGCCGATGAGCCCGAGCTTGTAGAACCTGCAATTTTTTACGCATTTCAAATCCGAAGCATTATCGCCAACAACGACTTTTATAAACTTATCCCTATCTCTTATGTATACGGAACTTTTCCCGCTTATCTCTTCACAATTTTAATAATGGTCGCAAGCAAAATTCACAATCTTCTTAACATCCAGTTTCCAAAAGAAAATATGTATTTGCTCATTAGAATCTTTCACGCTTTTTTGTCTTTGGGGATTGTGATTATAGGCGCTTGGCTCTATAAAAAAGTTTTTAAGAATCACGAAGGGGTTTTGTTTTCACTACTCTTTCTTTCGTTAAATTGGATGTTAATCGTTCACGGGCATTACGCAAACGCGGATTTAATAGTTACATTCCTGCTAACGGCATCATTTATTCCTTTTTATAGTTATTTCAAAAAAGAAGGCCCCGACACCCTGCTTACAGTCTTAACGGCAATTCTTTTTGGTCTTGCGGTGGGAACTAAAATAACGTCTCTCCTCGCCCTTCCATTTTATCTTTACATTTTCGTTCATAAAATGGACTATCGAAACCTTTTCGCCTTTATTCTTATTATTCTTGCGACTTTTCTTTTTACGAACCCCTTCGCGTTGGTCTTTAGTGATAACTTCTTGCTTCGGGTTTTGGAAATGGTAACAAAAGAGTCGGGAATTGCACTGGACTCGGTTGATTACAATCCTTTTAAATATGTTCTCGCGCTTTTTTACATTTCAACATTTGTTATTGCCGAACTTTCTTTCGTGGGAATCTTTAAGAAACTTCGTGAAAAAGACGAGCTTCCTTATCACATATTTCTTATTGGCCAAATAGTTATTTATTTGCTTTTCTTTTCACTTGGAAGTAGAAGGGTGGATAGATGGCTTTTACCAATTCTGCCAATAATAATTCTTTACGCCTCTTATGGCCTCTATAAAATCAACCAAAAGTTAAGCAGGCCTCTGGCCGTATTGCTCACTACCATCGCAATTGCCGTCGTAGTCTACTTCCCGGCTACTCTTCTGGGTCAGTTTAGACGTGAGGTTCCAAAATCAGAAACTTACTACTGGATGCAGGAAAACATTGATCCTCTTTCAACAAAACTGGTTATAACCGAGGAGGGGCTTGATGCCATGAATAAATTAGGGGCCGTTACTCTCATTCAGTACCCTGTGTACACTTCTGAAGGTGCACAGTTTTTTGCCCCACCCGATCCGAAACTTTTTGATTACGTGGTAATTTCTTCACGACCAATGGAAAACTTCAAAAGACCGGAAGTTAAAAAAGAATTTCCGTTCTATGTTGAGAAATTGGAGAACTTCGAAAACATGCTTCTTGATCCAGAAAATTTTAAACTGATAAAATCTTTTACTCTGCCAAAACCTAACCTCATTCCGCTTTCCGATGTTTTTATCTATGAAAATGTTACGAAGTAAGAACTACAGGTAATCTCTAAGTCTTTTGCTTCTTGACGGATGTCTTAACTTCCTCAGGGCTTTTGCCTCAATTTGTCTAATTCTTTCTCTTGTAACACCAAACTCCCGGCCAACCTCTTCTAAAGTTCTGCTTCTCCCGTCGCGCAAACCAAATCTTAGCTCCAAAACCCTACGTTCTCTATCATTCAAAGTATCTAAAACCCCTTCAAGCTGCCCCCGTAGAAGTTCATGGCTTGCCATATCAAAGGGGGACATGGTAGTTCTGTCTTCAATAAAGTCTTTCAACCTACTATCCTCTTCTTTTCCAACCGGCGTCTCAATCGAAGTTGTATCCTGCATAATTTTTACAATTTCCTGTGCCTTTTCCACTTCAATTTCCATAACTTTAGCGACTTCTTTTGGCTTTGCCGGGCGCTCCAACTTTTGCTCCAAGTCTCGAGCAATCTTTTTATACTTATTAATTGTTTCGATCATGTGAACCGGAATTCGTATTACTCTTGCTTGATCGGCAATAGCACGGGTTATAGCCTGCCTGATCCACCAGGTTGCATAAGTTGAGAATTTAAAACCCCGTCTCCAGTCAAACTTTTCAACTGCCCTCATTAAACCTATGTTTCCTTCTTGGATTAAATCCAAAAACGACAAGCCCCTACCCATATACTTTTTCGCGATAGATACAACTAATCTTAGGTTCGCCTGCGTAAGGCGCTGTGTAGCCAACTCACATTCCTTCAAAGTTACTTCCTTGGAAAACTTATCAATTTCTCTGATCATCGCGGTGTTCCAATCACTTACTTTTTTCAAATCCCTGACCGTTGGCTTTCTACCAAGCTCTTTTCTCTGCTCATCCCGAAACTCTTTGATTCTTAAAACTTCAACTCTTTTGGCAAGCATTACTTCTTCTTCCTTTGTCAGAAGATCAACTTTTCCAATTTCCCGCAGATACATTCTTACAGGATCCGCGGAAAGGCTTTTATCAAGTTTTACTTTGGATAAGTCTAAATCAGATTCAGTTTTTATCTTTTAAGCTTATTTTTCTGATTCGACGTCGTAAACATCTACACCAACTTCCAACAACTTCTCGTAAAGGGAATCGAGTTCTTCAAGATTATTTTCAGCGTCCGGATAAAATTCTAAGATTTCTTTTTGGGTAAGATAGCCTCTTCTTTTACCCTTAGTTATTAGTTTCTTTAGTTTTGGGTCTATTTTTTCTTGAGTATTCTTTTTTATCCGCGGCAATCTTGGTGCTTTTACGGTTTTTACAACTTTTGCGACTTTCTTTGCTTTTTTAACTGGTTTTTGTGATTTTTTTTTGCTTTTCTTTGCCATATGCTCCTTACTTTACTTGCCTGTCAATTGTATCAAATTAATTTCCCTGAAAGTTCCCCAAATTGCTCAGATAAATCCTTCAAAAGCGCCTTGTCTTTCGCAAGCTCGGCTTGCTTTATCTGCTCACCAAGGCCTTTAAGCTCACGCCTTGCCGTTCTTTTCTTAACCGAGTTATATATACCCTCAAGTTCCCGGTTAAAATGAACTTCGTTTTCGTTAAGTTCGCCAAGATCCCAAAGGTATAGTTCATTTACCAATCCATTTAGCTCTTCATCAAACTTTTTGGTAAAAGACTGAATATCAAACTTGCGCTTTCTACCCGTAAGATAAGCTTTAAGCTGTGTAAAAATTTCTTGAAGCTTAACGTCAACAAAATCTTTCTGCCCAAGTTTATACAGCACAGTCTGCGAACTTTCAATTGGCGCTTTAAGAAGCAATGCCAAAATATACTCCTCCGGAGACTTTTTTGAAAGCCCAAGCTTTTGCTCCACCCCCTTATTATCCTTTTCGCTCTTTTCCCTAATTGAGACGTATTCCCGTGCCTCCTCTGAAGCCGTACCGGTCAGCAAGCTTGCCACGACAGTCTCGGTAATATCCAGTTTATCCGAAATCTGTTTAATGTAGTGATCCCGCAAAACCGGGTCTGAAATCTGGCTAAAGATGGGGACAAGTTCGGCCATAGCTTTCTTTTTGCCGATAGGGCTTTGCACATTATGGCGCCTTAAAGCCGAAACTAAAAAGAAATCAAAAGCAGGAATTCCTTCCTCTAAAAATGACTTCACTTTTTTGGGCGCGCTTTGAATAAACTCATCCAAATCTTTGTATTCTTCCGGAATCATTGCGATCTTAATGTTAAACCCTTGCTTTTCGGCAAGTTCTATTGCGCGATGCAGTGCGTTAAGTCCCGCTGTATCTGAATCAAAGGCAAAGGTAATGTCGGTAGTGTAACGGGAAAGAAGTTTAAGCTGCCCAACCGTAAGGGAGGTTCCAGAAGTTGCTATAACATTTTCAATTCCAGCTTGATGGGCGCTAATTACATCCATTTGTCCTTCCACAAAAACTGCCCCTTCTTTTTTAAGCGCAACTTTAGCCCTGTCTAATCCAAATAAATATGAGCTTTTATGAAAAACTAAAGTTTCAGGTGTGTTTAGGTACTTTGGCTCCCCGTCATCTAAAACCCTCGCGGTGAAACCAACAACATTACCTCCAATATCCGTTAAGGGAAACGTAATTCTTTTTCTAAATTTATCAATAAAGCCTCCGGACCTGCCCTGAACAATAAGGCCCGCAGCTAAAACATCTTCTGCTGTGTGTTTCTTGCCTTTCAAGAAGTTCGACAAGCTATCCCATGAATCGGGAGCGTAACCAAGATTAAAATCCTTTATTGTTTCGTCACTTAGCTTGCGTTTGTCCTTCAAATACTTCAAAGCCTGCTTGCCAACTTTATGCTTGGTTAGTAAATAGTTATAAAAGCGACCTGATAAATCGTTCAAAGTATAAATTTTCTTTTTCTGGCTTTTGTCGGGGTCGTATGATTTCTTGGGTAATTTCACACCGGTTTTCTCGGCAAGGTTTTCTAAAGCCTGAGGAAATTCCAAGCCTTCAATTTTTTGATAAAAGCTAAAAACATCGCCACCTTCACCACATCCAAAGCACTTAAAAATCTGCAACTCGGGGGAAACCATAAAAGAGGGGGTTTTTTCGCTATGAAACGGGCACAAACCTCTGTAATTCCTACCAGCTTTCTTAAGATCAACATACTCACCAACCAAATCCACAACATCTATTTTTTGCTTGATTTCATCTATAGGAGTCATTTATGACTGTATAGCACGAAGAAATACCAAAAGCAAAGCTATGTTAATATAATTTGATGGGGCATTTCGAAACTGAAATTATGGAAGAGGCCCGCTTAATAGCACAGAAGGATCTTCGCTCATGTTATAAAGAAAATGGTATCGTGGCAGGAAATCACCACTTTACAGACTATTGGGCACGAGACGGATACTTTGCTGCCTTTGGCTCTTTGGCACTAGGGGACAAGGAAATAGCACAAAAAATGGTTGGTATGTTTCTAAATTTCCAAAAAAACAGCGGTCTCATACCCTACCGAATCATGCGTGGGCCCGTAACACTCGGGAAATACTTTGGCCACCCAAAATTCTACAAAACTCCAAAGCCAACCTACCGATTACGAGACTTCGGCCCCGAAGTGCTAGACGGAACAACTCTAACTCTCCTATTTTTAGCCCTCCTTGGCCAAAGCGGGTGGGAAAAAGCAAAAAATCACCTGACACAAGTTGAAAAGGCTTTAAATTACCTAACCCTGAAGGAGAAACATGGCCTACTTTGGGATGGTTTTATGTGCGAGTGGAACGACGTGGCCTACAAGTTGGGAAATCTTCTATATTCAAATGTCATCTACTGGAAAATGTATGTGGAACTTACGAATTACTATAGAAGTATCAAAAACGTCAGGTGGAAAGAGTTTGAAAAGAAACAGTCGGACATTGCCGTGGCATTAAGAAAACGTTTATGGAATGGTAAATTCTTTTCAGACTGGCACGATTACAAAAGACAAGATTATATGTATCCGTTTGGTAACTTGTTCGCAATTGCTTGGGGACTGACCACTAATAGCGAGAGCAGTTCAATCATCAACGAGGTTAAAAAATATAGAATGCTGTTTACGATCGAAACAAACGCACCAAAGTACCCATGGTGGCGAATCGGCATGCTCGCTCACTTAACGGGAATGTCGGGGTATCAGAACATGAGCCTTTTATGGCTACAGCCAGCTACAGCTTATCTTGAGGCGTTAAAGGCTGTTGGTAATAGCGATGAGTTTGATATCTTTGCAAGCCGGATAGCACAAAAGGTAGTTGAGGACGGGATTATACATGAATGTTACGAAAGGGACGGCAGGCCTATGCAAGGAGCTCTATACACAGCCGAAAAACCCTTTGCTTGGTCTTCGGGTCTTTTGGTAAAAGCACTAAACACGTAATTGGCGGAGGGAGGGGGATTCGAACCCCCGTGCCCCTTGCGGAGCGCATCGCTTTCCAAGCGAGCCGATTAGACCACTTTCGCATCCCTCCAAGATACGCGTCAAGACAGGCAAATTCTAACACAAAGTGGTATCATAACCGCATGAAAATCGTAATATTTGCCGGCGGTTCTGGTACTCGATTTTGGCCCCTTTCACGAAAAATCATTCCGAAGCAATTCAAAAGAATCTTTGATGGAAAGTCCACGCTTCAACTTGCCGTAGAAAGAGTCGAAAAAACCTTTGGTATAGAAAATATTTACATCAGCACCAACGAAAAGTACACTTCGCTTGTTAAAGATCAGATTCCGCAAATTCCCACCGCAAACATTGTTGGCGAACCTGAAAGGCGCGATGTAGCCGCAGCAATTGGCTATAACCTAATTCGCCTGCAAAAACTTGGGTACTCTGGTTCTGTTGCAATACTTTGGTCAGACCATTTAATGAAAAATCCTAAAAACTTCGTCTCTGTCTTAAAAAGCGGCGAAAAGTTAATTAAAGAAAACCCAAAACAGTTAGTGTTTGTAGGTGAAAAACCAAGATATGCAGAAAATAACCTGGGGTGGATTCATATAGGTAAACAAATTTCCCAAGATCTATATAAATATGTGGAGTGGTATTACAAACCACCTCTCGAAAAGTGTAAAAAGATGTTTAAGTCGGGTGAGTGGGTTTGGAATCCTGGTTACTGGATTGTTGATTTGGACTTTGTTGTGGGACTTTACAAAAAACATATGCCTGGAATGTATAAGAAACTTATGCAAATACAAAAAGCGGTTGGGACCACAGAAGAAGCCCATGTCTTAAGAAAAATTTATCCAACACTTGAGCCAATTCATTTTGATAACGCCATTGTAGAAAAAGTTCCGGCCGAGCAGGCTGTTGTCTTGGTTGCAAACATGGGCTGGTCCGACCCCGGAAGCCTGTACGCGTTAAAAGAAGCGTTGGTCGGCAACGGAGGGAAAAATTTTAATAGCGGCATGGTCTACGATTTAAATACAACAGATTCGCTCCTAATAAACGAAGAGAAGAATAAAGTTTTGGCAACAATTGGACTGAAAAATATGGTTGTGGTGAACACGGAAGACGCGCTTATTGTTGTTCACAAAGACAATGTACTTGAAATAAGCGATCTTATTAAAAAACTTGAAGAGGACGATGAACTAAAAAAGTTCGTTTAACCGTTTAGATTAACCCTTTTTAATAACCTTGCCCAAATGGGTCAAAACGCAGGCCATCAAATACCAAAAAACTAAATCAACGGCTAGATAAATCCAAAAAAACGTAGCGAAATTAGTTCCTCGAAAAAAGAATGGGAGCGGAAGGCCTGTTAAATGCGCGTTTAATATTAAGTATCTATAAATTAATGGTGAGATAACTGCGGTAAAAACAAAAAGCGCCGTTGCCAAAAGAAGTTTAGAACGTGTTGGGGCTAAAAACTGTTCGTGTTTCTTGTGAAGCTTGGGAAACCGCATCTTATAAACCCCTATTTAATATTCGCGTAGTCAACACCTTCCCACGTTAAAATTCCACTAGTTTCATTGTAACTAGCTGTTATAGAACGGATTGGAGTCATTTCGCCGCCATAACTAATTTGAGCTTGTATAACACCGTTATCGCAGGTATAAGTCCCGTTTTCACCATAATCGGAATGTATCCAGCTAAAGGTTCCGTTCTCAAAAGTTAAACTCCAAAATCCCATGTTTACATTGCCACCCGGACCCTCTCCAAGTTCCTGTAAACCAACTGAGGTGAAGCTTGAAACGTTGTCGAGACCGCAATTGTCTGCTTCTTCATTCCAAAGCGTCCTCTCAACAACAAGGCTGGCGTAAGTTTCGTAATCACTTTCTACCACCGTAACCTCAAACCCAAAGGCCTGAACAAGATCCATGCCCCTCTCAACCTCCCCGTTAAAGCGATATTCAAACTCAATGCCTTGGCCGGACCAGAAACACTCGGCTCCAGAGGGACAGCCGGAATTTGCAAACCCAACAATCGTAACTTCCAAACCAGTATTTCCTATCTTGGCGGTCTGGCCTTTTTCAAGGGTAAAGTTAGATCCTAGGGGAACTGTTATAGAGTTAAAATTTATAGGGGGTCCGAGAGGGTCCTCCTTCAGAGTTAGAAGATACCCAACCGTGCCGACCGCGCCAATAAAAAGAACAACCAAAGCAATGATTATTACGTTGGCAAACCCTTTTGTATTCATGTGTTGATTATAGTGGGAATTGCGAATAGATGTAAATCTTGGCTTAAATTCCATACTGCTATTTTACTGCCTAAGCAACTAATCTTCCGTGAATAAACGAGTATTCAACTAGCTTCTCAGCTCCGGAAAACTCAGAGGCAGCCATTATTTCCAAGGCCTTGTCTTCGAAGGGCTTGAAACTTTCGGGTAATATGTTTATCAGCCTTTTTGCATATAAATCTTCACTGAACGAATCATGCTTTAAGTGGCCAAGTCGAAGTAAATACCAAGCCGCGATAAATAAGGAACACGGATATTTCTTAGACTTTATATAATCCACTAACTGTTCTTTTATCTTGTTGTCTCGAAGTTTGCTGATTACTTCGTCGCATAGAGGTATGAGTTGCGATTCTCTAAGTACTAAATCCGGCTTAAACCCTTTTCCAGTCCACCAAGCGATTAGAGCGCCATAGTCGAAGGTGGGGTCTGGGAAAGAATAATCGTCAATGAGTATTAACAAAGTGGCCGATAAATTCTTGCTATCCAATTCTTTTTGTAAATTCCCTAAAATCTCAAGCGAAAGCTTTTCTTCGTCTCCGATTTTATTATTTGTATAAATGTGGGCGTATTCGATTGAAACATCTTTCTTTTGATTTGTACGTGCCGGCATATAGTATTACTTAATTCAATTCGCCCATTATCTTGTCGTCTATCTCAATCTCTCCTTTTTGTTCATTTTCTTTCCTAATCCTAAAAGATTTTTCTCCCGGAACCAAAATCTCATCAAAACCTTTTTGCTTTCTTGAGTTTTTAACGATGTTTATTAATTCCGAGCATTTCTTTTTAAACTCCTCCGTACCAACCAATTGGTTTGGATCAATAGCGATAAAAAGGTTGCTCCAGTCACCACTACCGTCTGGAGTTGCAAATGTTCCACCAACCAAAGGCCCTGTTAGTATTTCGACCATGAAAGACAAGCCCGAGCTTTTATAGTCTTTCGCAAAAGGTAGTATGGCGCCTCCCTTCATCGCCTTTTCTGGATCAGTTGTTAGATTCCCATCACTATCAATCGCAAGTCCTTCAGGTAGTTTTTCGCCTAAAGACTTGGCTCTCACTAATCCGTACCAAGTGATTGCCGATGTGGCGAAATCAAAGATTAAAGGCTCGTCCATTGTAGGAAAGCCAAAAGCTATTGGGTTGGTGCCAAACAAAGGCTCTATCCCTCCATATGGCGAAACGCCGCCCGGTGATCCAGCAAACACTAAACCAATTTGGTCATTCATTGCCATTTTGTTTGCGTAAAAACCAATCGCTCCAGAAGATGCAAAGGTATTGTTTGTGCCAACAATTGCTAAACCATTTTCCTTACATTTCTTTATAACTATCTCTGTCGCCATCTGGCATACCAGAGGTGCTGCATTTCCACCACCATCAATTAGAGCTGATAATTTAGTTTCTTTTACTATTTTCGGCGCATGTTTTGGCTTAACATTTTGCATTGGCTCGCTACCAATGAGTTTCATTACTCCTTGGGTATTTTTGCCCGAGAGCTCCGCGTACATTAGAACTTCGGCCATCTGCTCTGCCTGTTCAACAGTGTAATAGGAAGATACAAACTTGGTGGCCAGCAATTTTTTTAAATCGGGGATTTTGACCTTCATTTTATGACTTTTTAGCCGCGACAACAGCTATCTCAATACTTGCTCCAAGGGGGAGCTCCTTAACACAAACGGCTGTTCGAGCTGGGTAGGGTGCTGAGAAATAAGTTCCATAAACTTCATTTAGAGCAGGGTAGTCAGACATATCTGTAAGGTAAATTGTGGTGTTTACCACATCGGATAGCTCTAGCCCAGCTTCAGACAGAATTTTCTCAACGTTCTTCATACACTGATGAACTTTCTCTTCAGTTGTTTCTCCAACTAACTCTAATTTTTCATTTATATGAATTTGCCCTGCAGCAAAAACCAAACCGTCAGCTTCTCTAAATCTTGAAAATGGAACTGCCATATTACTTTCTATTGTAACAAAATCTGTTGGCGGAGGGGGTGGGATTCGAACCCACGTACCCTTGCGAGCGCATAGTTTTCGAGACTAGCCAGATAGACCACTCCTGCACCCCTCCAAAACTACCTAATTATAATATATGTATAAATATAGAAATTATCTTTTGGTAACTAAAGGTTAGTTTAAAGACCAACTGCGGTAAATCGAGGGGCCGGCTCTTCCTGACCCGGCTTAACTTCCTGCATCTCAGGCAATCGCCCCAAAGCAACTCCACGCAAAACTTCTCTGCCGGATAGTACTTTCCCATCCTCAGTGAGCTGAACTACAGCTGTATCATACCCCTCTCTAGTACCATCATCTCTTACATAGCGCTCGTATGAGGCTGTGCAGTTTCCCCGCACATCTCTATTTTCTGGATCGCTTGCATGGGTCATGATCATCTCTGACGAAAAGTGTGCACTTCTAGGCATTTTATCTACCAAATCAAATAATTCAGGGTGTGATGGTAACCGAAAATCGTGTATAAAACCAGCTACCCCACTAGCCCGCTGTCTCAACAAATCCGCACGAGCATCGTAAGTAAGCTCGATTCTACGCATAGGATTATCCATGGGGTTTGCCTGCTCAAAAATTACCTCGGTGCTACCGTCGGCATAAGCCGTAACTACTCTTTTACCCCAAGTGTGTTGCTCATATGTTGTAACGGACTTTCTCTTGTCTCCACTACTCTCAGAGATATATGGATCCGTTTCAGAATAACCTTCTCTGTCATTCAAGTTTTCGGAGAGATCCGCAAGAAGCTCTTTACCTAAAACACCCTCAAATCTATCGAGCACCTCAAAAACTGCACCTCGTACCTTTTCGGGCTGAACCTCTGCTAATTTGGACTCTGTTGAGTCTGAGCGCTCTACTTTTATCTCACCGGAAACCTCGGCAACACCTTCTCCTGGTTTTTCTACTAAAGATTCTGAAGAATTTGCGACAGTCATAACATTACGATAACATCAACCTATTATCGGCACAAGTTTGGTATTATAGCCTAGCATGTCGGCCTTTACAGACAAAGTTATTGAAATAACAAACCTAATTCCAAAAGGAAAAGTCGTAAGTTACGGCCAAGTTGCCTTAATGGCGGGAGTTCCACGGGGCGCAAGGCAAGTAGGTTGGATCTTGCATCAATTTGGTGATGAAACTCCTTGGTGGCGGGTAATAAATAACGCGGGAAGAATTAGCACAAAATGTTTGGAGCACGACGCGAACATGCAAAAAGAATTTCTGGAAAAAGAAGGGGTGCAGGTTACGAAAAGGCTTAACATTGATATAGAAAATTATCGCTGGAGACCTTCGCACGAAATTTTGGGCAAACTTGCCCTAGACGACCAATATGTTTTCGAAATTCAGGAAAAGTTTAGCTTATCTTAAGGTTTTAGAAAAAAAGGACTTCTTCGCTATCATCTGAGCTATCCAAACAAGACTGCAGCTCCTCTGTCATTGTCCAACCGCACTCACCACCCGTCTGTCTTTCACAAGAGGCGGATTTGTAGCAGGCATATGACTCGCTATATTCACAGGTTGTAACAATATTGGAAGCTTCGTTCTCATCTACACATAACTGACCGCTACAGCCACCAGGAACGCAACCACCTGCAGTTGGTGTACCGTTAGACGTACCATTAGTTCGGTTTAAATCGGAAGAAACAAGCATGACAGACAAAAAGCTGGCGACAAGCACAAACACAAGAATGAGAGTAGTGTTTTTGAAGTGTAGTTTCATAATCTAATAAGTAAATTCTACCACATTGGCACACGATGCAAGCAGTTTATGGTGGACCGTGTGGGAATCGAACCCACGACCTCTACAATGCGAATGTAGCGCTCTACCAACTGAGCTAACGGCCCCTATACGTTCTTACGCGCCTGATTATAAACCAAAATAATTCATCTTGCCCGGGTGGGTGTGGCCAAGCTCTTTTCGCTTTTGCAGATACTTAACGTGCTTTTTCTTTTCTTTATCAAAATGCTCCACATTAAACCCAAACTCTTCTACCATTTCGGAAATAACCCGCCCACCAATAAAATGGGGCAAAATTACATAATCCGCTCCTGCTTCATAAAGCTTTAGAGCATCGTCGATACTGTACGAAACCATAACAACAATTACGTCCGGATTGTGTTTTATAACGCCCAAAAGAAACATACTTGCTTCAAAATCAGGAATTGTCGAAATAATAAGTTTTGCTTCAACAACATTTGCTTCTTCCAGAAATTCAATATCTTCAACATCTCCATATCTGCAATTCAAACCCTCATCGGTTAACTGCTTTATAAGTTTGGGGTCATAGTCCACACACAAAAACCCCTGACCCAAGTTTTTAAACGCCTCCACAAAATCATACCCAACTCTGCTACAGCCAAACAAAATTACATCGTATGAACCCAAAATATCAAATTCTTTTCTTGTACTTTTTCTTTCGAATAGTCCAATAAAATCTTTTATACCTGAATAAATCCTGTCAGCATAAATTATCATGTAGGAGGCCCCCGCAATTGTTAAAAGGCTAACTAGAGTTACTAGAGACAAAATAACGTTGTCTACGTGTCCTATTTCCAGACCCAGCAAAATTAAAATTAGAGAAAACTCACTAATTTGCGCAACCGTAAGGCCGGCCATAAAACTTGTCCGTTTGTTATATCCCAAAAGTTCCATGAGGATTAAGACAATCAATGGATTTCCTACCAACACAAACAGCGAAAATGTTAAAACTTGCGGAAGCAGGGACAAAATATCGGAAACCATAAGCCTTGCCCCCAGTAAAACAAAAAACATGATCAAAAAGAAATCCCGCAAAGACCTAAGTTTTGAACCAATTTCCCGGCTGTATGGGCTTGCCGAAAGGGCAATTCCAGCCAGCAGCGCTCCGATTTCAAGTGAAAAGCCAATGTAATTAAACAAAATCGCAAGCCCCAGTCCCCAGCCAATAGAGAATAAAAACAAAAGTTCTCCGGAAGCTGCGAGAAAATTGCCTAGCTTTGGAAGAAGTTTGGCGCTTACAAAAATGAGAACCGCGAGCAAAAGCAAACCCTTAAGAAAAACGAACCCCAACGAATCAAAAGCGCCCGGAGACTTCGCAAAAGTGGAAATTGCCAAAAAGATTATCGTGGCTACCAAATCCTGAACCAGCAAAAAGCCAATAGAAATTCTTCCGTAAAGTTTTTCCGTGTCGCCCCTGTCGGTAAGAAGTTTAAGAATAATTATGGTGCTACTAAAAGTTAAGGCAACGGCAATGTATAAAGCAGGTACTATTTCGTAACCAAAGAGTGTAGCGATCAGAAAACCAAAAGTTGTTGTAAGGGTTATTTGCCCAAGCCCTGTAATTAAAGATACTTTACCTACATCACGAATAATTTTAGGGCTAAGCCCAAGACCTACAATAAATAATAATATGGCAATACCAAGCTTAGAAAAAGCCTCAACAGTTTCAAATGATCGAAGAAGATTAAAAACAGTAGGGCCAACAAGAATTCCGGTAATAATGTAGCCAAGAATGAGGGGCTGTTTGAGAATCCGCATTAAAACGGAAAGGGCCGTCGCAATAAGAAGTATTACACTAATTTCAACAAATAAACTTTCCATAGGCAGATGTGTTGATTTTAGCAGGAATAGTAGTGGTGGGGTTACTTAGTCTTATTGAGCCAAGTCTTTTGTGTAGAAGATGCTAACTACTTTAACTATTATCCACGAAAAGAAAACATAAAATAGAATTGCAACAAGTGCCGTCCAGTCAAAAACCGCTCCTGCAGCCTGACCTGTTGGAAATATGAACCTAAAGGGCGCCATAAGCATATCTGTGAAGGCATAGATGAAGTTTACGATGGGACTTGCCGGATTTGCACCAAATAACCTAAACGCGAATCTAATTGCGATTAAACCTTCAATTATTCCAAATATCAAATAAACGATTTGAAAGTGCGCAGCGTATTCTGCGGTCTTTTTGGTGGTGGGACTTGACTCTCCTGATCCTGTACTGTCCGTACTGGTGGTTATTACTTCTTTTTCAATAATTTGATCGGCCATTGAATGAAGTATATGCCTGTGGGGGAGTGGATGCAACTGAACTACATAACAAACATGGTATAATGCCCACGCGATGGGGTGGGTAGGGTTTATTTCTCCAAACGAGCGCTTGGCCCTTTAAGCTAGTTTAAAGGGAAACGAGGAGGAAGGTCCCTAATTTTAGGGAAATCGGACTTTTAGCACTTGCTAAAAAGTATCAGCGGAAACCTTCAGGTTGTAACTGTCAACCTAAAAGATTCTTTTAAAACCTTTGAGTAATCAAAAGACTAAAGATTAATCTACACAGCCAATCCTATTTATAACCCCGTGTAAAAAATAAATATGTGTGGAATATTTGCCTATATAGGATCTAATAGTAACGCTCCTAATCTTGTTCTGTCTGGATTAAAAAGACTTGAATACCGGGGATACGATAGTTGGGGGATTGCCGGACAAGCAAACAACAAAATATTTGTTCAAAAGAGAGCAGGAAAAATCAGTGATGCAAAATTATTTCTCCCCGCCTGCAATACAGCTGTCGGGCATACAAGGTGGGCGACTCACGGAAAGGTCTCCAATATTAATGCCCATCCTCACTTCTCGACAGACAAAAGCTTTGTCGTGGTTCATAACGGTATTGTAGAAAACTACCTCCCGCTTAAGAAGTCTCTTATAAATAAAGGTTTTAAATTTGTATCAGAAACTGACACAGAAGTTATAGTTAGGCTTGTGGAAAGCTATCGTAGAAATTCCAACGCTTTGTTGGACGCAGCAAAAAAGGCTTTTTTAAAATTGTCTGGTAGAAACACTATAATTCTTTTAGCTAAAAACGGTGATGTTATTGCAATCAGAAACGGCTCTCCTCTTGTTGTAGGAATAAATAAATCAAGCAACGAGGTGTTCTTCTCATCCGATACTCTTTCGTTTGCAGACAAGGTAGAGCTTTGCGCTGTTGTACAAAATGGAGAAATTCTAAGCTATCAAAACGGTAGCAAGATAGTGGCCTTTAATATACTTACCGGAAGAGAAGCCTCTCTCGAGTGGTTGCCTTTAAATTTTGCAGGTGCCGACGTTGGACTTGAAGGATTCCCACACTACATGATTAAGGAAATAAAAGAAATACCTTTTGTGGTTAAACAAATTACAAAAATCAATAAAAAGGATTATCTTTACCTTGCTAAGCAGATAAAAAAGGCCCAGACTGTTTACACTGTCGGATCCGGAACGACGGGGATCGCGGCTGCACAAATAGCATTTTACCTAAGAGCTTTTGCAAACATAAATGCCATTAGCTTAGTTGGTGCCGACGCAAACGAATATCTTCCCTTAATTACTCAAAAAGACTTAGTTATTGTACCGTCCCAAAGCGGAGAGACAGCCGATGTCTTAGAGTTCTTAGAGAAAGTTAAAAAAAGTAAAGTAAAAATAGCTTCCCTTGTAAACATGCCCGGTTCAATGATAACTAGACTTTCCGATTTTAAATTTATGAACGATGCTGGACCGGAAATCTGCGTAATGTCCACAAAAGTTTTTGTGTCCCAGATTTCTTGGGGATACCTAGTTGCAAAAACTGTATCTGGAAAGTATTCCGAGGGCATGAAAAATTTAAATACACTTTCCCAAGTATCTGGAAAGTACCTTTCCAACAAAAAAATCTCCGCTACAATAAGATCCCTAGCAAAGGTGGTTTCCAAGAAGGCCGATATCTTCCTGCTTGGAAAAGCCGACAATTTTCAGATAGCTAAAGAGGCAATGGTAAAGATCATTGAGGGCTCATACATTCATGCGCATGCGATCCCATCTGGAGATCTTAAACACTATGCCATTACCTTAATGGAGAAAGGGATGCTTGTGATAGCTATAGTTCCGCAAGACTCCCTCAAATCTGACGTTCTTAATGCTGTTGACGAAGTGAGGGCAAGGGGAGCCTGTACAGTAGGGGTGTCCACACAATCCTATGAAGGTTTCGATCACTTCCTGCCGGTTCCAGATTGTGGAGAAGTTAACTCAATTATAAATATAGTCCCGTTTCAACTTTTGGCTTATTACACTGCTGTAAAACTAGGAAATAATGTAGACAGGCCTAGAAACATAGCCAAAAGCGTAACTGTAAAATGAGGGGAGTGGGGTGGCGTGCCTGAAGGGACTCGAACCCCCGACCCCCACGTCCGCAACGTGGTACTCTATCCACTGAGCTACAGGCACACGCTAAACCATGCCGATTATGGCGACTGGATATACCTTTTGCAAGTTTGGAGACACCGAATTAGTTTTAAAACTGTACTGCCGGAAAATCTAAAATAAAGGCAGCCAGGGTAATTACAAAGATGGCCAAAACTACAACAATTTTCCAAAAAGCAATATAACCATTTTTCGCGATAAAGTCTCTGCTTGCGAAAAAAATGAGCGAGAAAACAAAACCCCAAACCACAAACAACTGCCAGGCTACCAGCTCTTCCTTATAAAAAACTCTTGGCAAGAGACTTAAAAGATTGTGGAAACCTGGAATTAAGGTTAGAAAACCGCCAACAAAAAAACTAAAAAGAAAATAAGCCATGAAACTACTTATCTATAGAAATCCTGCTAGCCGCAAAATCGTAGACTTTGTCAAAAAAAGTCTTTGGCTCCTCGGGAAGCATTGAAACATACTGACCCACAATATCTTTGACTTTCTCTCTGTCGCCAGAACTTAGCAGTAGATAAAGCCTTCCGGGAACTCTGTTGGTCAGGTTGAGACAAAGTACATCAACACCCTTGTCCTCAGCTAAGTAAAAGTTTGAAAACTCGCCCCAACTATAAAACTCTCCAGAATAGCTGACCCCATGGTTTGTGAGATCGTGATGAACAGCCTCCGCCGGAGTCGCCGAGAGCACTTGTCTAAGAAAAATGATACTTGCAACTACAGCTATAAGTAAAAACTCTCCCATCGCAACAAGCAGAAATGCTACAACAACACCAATTATTAAAAGTGTGCGGCTAAGCTTTGGGTTGCCACGATCTGAATAACCAACTCGGCTGACTGTGTCCCATGAAAATAAAATCCTACGCTCGCCCTCACTTTCCGGTGTGGCTGAGGGCTTGACCGGAAGAATAGGCTCTTTCTCTTTGGTATTTGTTACTCCTAGAAAATCTGTTATATCAGTGAACCTTGTGGCCATTGTAAAAATGATAGCACAATTTTTATGGCGGAGGGTGTGGGATTCGAACCCACGCGCCGCTTGCGCAGCACAGGTTAGCAACCTGCTGCCTTAAACCACTCGGCCAACCCTCCAGATCCACCGAATTATATCACCATAATGGCAAAATAAACCTACAGCACACGCGAAAGCGTAAAGCACCTCACCTCCCTTGCTCCCGCCCCGTATAGCACACCCGAGGCTTCAAGTAGTGTTGAGCCTGTCGTACAAATATCGTCAACCAACAAGAAGTTGCGGCCCCTCACCGCACCGACGCTTATCGCAAGCGGGTTAACAGCAAAGGCCCCTTTCATGTTTGCCAGCCTTTCTTTTCGACCAAACTCCGCTTGAGCAACTGTATCCTTCTTTCTAATTAAAATAGAACCTACTACCTTCAAGCCCAAATTTCTAGAAATTTCATCGCAAATAAATCTTGCCTGATTAAACCCGCGCTTTTTAAGCTTTTCACGGCCTAGGGGAATGGGAACGAGAATAAAGTCCGAAAGATAGTAGCCGACATCTAGGGCATACTTAACAGCGTAAAAACTTAGATCTTTGAGCGAACCGTATTCGAGGGGAGGGTATTTTGACTTCATGATGCACTTGCGAACTTTCTCACCGTATTCGAAGCAAGAAAAAAGCTCGGTCGGAGTAGCCTGCTGATTGCCTGAACCCAGACACTGAGCATGGGTCTTACCACTAACGGCAGGTTTCTGGCACACTACACAAACTGGCTCGTTTATCGCCTTGCATTCATAGGCACATTTGTAGCAAACCATGTCTCCAGTACGGCCACAAAAAATGCAAAACGAGGGAAAAACTGTCTTTATTAAGTTCTCCATAGGTTATCCACAACTGCGCCTGTATTGTTGCTGCAGCCTCCGGGAACCTCAGTACCCATAGTTATTCTTTTGCACGCCCTGTAGTTATAATAGCTGGCCTTTGGGAAATTTAAATACAGAAAACTCTAGTTAAAAGAGAAAATTGGTACAATTGCTAAAGTAATGAGCACTAAAAGCCTTATTTCAAAAATAAATAGGAATATGTTTGCACTAGCTCTTTTTGCACTTTTTCTTCCTATTATCTTTGCCTCCGTACTCCTACCCAAATATAGCGAGTACGTTGTGAATAGTGACTTCCGCGCTTTTATGGTTGGGGCAACTATTATAAAAGACCAAAGGGCTAGCGAACTTTATGATCTAGAGGTTCAAAAGACCTACACAAGAAAGGTCGCTGCGGGCCTTTACGATGGGGATGACAACCTCAACGAAGGTGTGCTCTCATACCGTAATCCGCCAATAGTAGCCGCGGCGCTTTTACCCCTAACGATGCTATCACTAAGACACGCCTACTTGGCTTTTATGTTTATAAATGTATTAGCCGTCTTTCTATCTATTAACTACGCGTGGAAATTTGCAAAAAATGAAAATGCGATACCTGTCTGGTTTGTGTTCTACATACCGATATTTATTTCCGTAATTTACGGACAACTTTCCCCGATAATACTCGTTTCGCTTGCATTTACGTTCGGAAGCCTGTCCAAGAAGCCCTTTGGAGCCGGTCTGCTGGCGGGACTACTGTTTATAAAGCCCCAGTTCCTAATACTTTCGTTGATACCCGCTCTTGTTACAAGCAAAAGAAAGTTATATCTTTCGGGGCTACTTACCTCTCTCGCTTCTTTGATTCTCGTAAGTTCAATGCTATATGGTTTTAACTTTGTTCCGGACTACGCACATTTCTTGCTGGACAGCGAAAGGTTTACAGCTGGCACTAACATCAAGGAAAATTATAATATCCAAACTATATATGCCTATCTAACAAATAGCGTAGAGCCTAACATTTATGGCACATACTTAGCCCTTCTTGGTCTTGGCACATACTTAGTCATTCTTGCGATTTTGCACAGGCAGAAACTTCCTAGTGACACCATCATAGCGATAGGTATAACTTACGGACTACTTCTAAATGTACATACAATGCCGGCTGATTTGGTTATCATGCTAATACCCATGGCAATAACATATAAAATGTTTGTGGTTAGCGGAAATAAGATAGCAAGACTGTTTTATCTGGTAATGCTTTTGGCACCTGTGTTGGGCTTTTTTGGGATCCTCCGCGCAGGGGCGGTTATCCTGCTACTAGCAGTATGCGGTATTTTCTGGCTATATAGCATCCAAAAACCAGCGTCTGTTAAATAATTTTATAAACAGCAAGACCTCGTTCGTCTGAGTAGACTTCTTCGGTATGTACCACAATAAAGTCGTTAAGAGACTTCACATAATCCTCGGCACATTGAGTTGTATAAAGAGAGGGCCAGTCTGAAACATACTTTCTCACTACAAGGTACTGTATGCCCGCCCGCCTTATCTTCTCGTAACCACCCCGCTCGTTAGAATACTCCGGATCAGAAAACAGAAAGTCTGCTTTTACCACTCTCTTCGAGCTTTCCACAAAATACGGGTAAGTTACTCCCCATTGCTGGAAAGATGTATCAAGTATGAGTCCTTCTCCAGTTTGTGTTTCTAAGAAGTGGCTTAAGCTTCTATTTGCTTTCTCCATGTACCTATCTACTGACAGCACAGCCTCAATGTTTGATGGGAAAAATACCGCAAGGAGGAAAAGGGAATTAGCCAAAATAAATGAATATACATACATGGAAAGTTTTGTATTAAAGATGTCCTCAAGAATTTTGTATGAAAAGTACATGCAGAGTGGAAGTATGGGAAACAAATACCAAAAAATGTTTCTGACCATTATGTAATAAATTACTATTTGGAATAGCATCGCTGTGTATAAATACTTTTCGGGATCGGTCTTTTTCACCCTCCTAAAAAGTGGCCACAGTGTTGAAAGCAACACAAACAAGTAAAGGGTAGGGCCCAGGGTGGCCATGTACTGCGACCCATTGGGGTGCATTTTATATCCGGAAAGATAAAAAAACGGCTGTGCCAACACCAACGGGAACTTTCTACCGTAAATATAAGAGTCGTAATCATACTGCGTCACTTTCTCCTGACACTGACGGGTAATATCCTTATTTACTTCCAGCAGCGTTATTGTTTTGTCACCTATTGCTTTCTGGTACATGGGGATGGTTGAGCCATTATAAAAAGCCCACAGAAAGTAAGGGCCAACCACTAGCAGTAGAGCTATGGCGTGTAGATATAAATATTTTCTCTTAAACTCTGAGAAGAATACCAACCCGGAACAAAAAAATAGTATTAGTGAAAAAGGCGCAATTGAAAGTTTGATCAAGATGCAAACTCCAAGTAGTATCGAAACGATTAGATACAGAGATGGTTTCTTGCTAACAACAAGTTTATAAAAAATGATATATGTAAGAAGAATGAAAATGAAAAGAAATATATCAGTTTTAAATTCAAGAAGAGACAGGCCAATAAATATTGGGGACGCAACCAAACAACTTATTAAAAAAAGAGACTTCCGTTCACTTAGCTGAAGTAGTCTATAGAGCTGGTAGCATAGAACCAACGACAGAACTGCTGCGGTTCCGAAGGCCAAGTTTATAACAGAGCCTCCCAAAATTCTTCCAGCACTCCCGAGCACAAACTCAACTGCGTAGGGCTTAACCTCCTCATATATCGGATTAAAAGATCCGGTCTCCATAACCGAATACACAACCTTAAGATGGAAATAATCTCCATCATAAGAACCATGTCTGCTATACAGATAACAAAAGGACAAAATAACCAACGCGACTGGAACAAATACCAAGCCGGCTAAATGTTTTGATTTAAAAACACTGGGTAGTCGAAGGCAGATCGCCGGAAGAGACAGAGCTGTGGCGATAGCGACGGCAAATACCATAAAATCAAATCTAAACGACCAGAACAAAAATGAGAAACCTAATATCACAAATCCCAAAACACATGCCTTTAACTGCTGTCGAGTTATCTTCACTTTTCAAGTATATCTCACTGGAAAGTTTCCGTTGGTGGAGATGGCGGGAATCGAACCCGCGTCTTGAAGACCAGAAATACAGAAGTGTACAAGCTTTAGCTAACTTTACTTCAGAAGGTAAGGTAGTTAACAAACCCTAAACCCCTCATAGATTCTTTATTTGGTTTTGTTGTCCCTCGGAAATCTTGGTCGAACCAGCTCCAAAACTCCTCATCCCGGTTGTATAAGACTTTTTAATCTTCTCCGGGCGGAAGATCAAAAGTCCCGCAGACCAAGTATAAGCTTAGGCTGCGACAGTGGCCATTGCTGGCACACCTACTAATTCGTTTGAATCAGCATTTATGTTTTTGCTGGCGTTTTACGAGAATCCGGCAATCTCGGCTTGCTCCCATATCCTAAATCCCCAATCAAATCCAGGACATCCCCACGTTAAAAACGTTTGAACTCTTTTGCTTCAAGTTCCATGTCTTTTTTCATTTGCCGTTCTTTCTCAGTTTGCTTTTTGCCAAACTGCTTTTTACCTTTTACCACGGCAAGCTCCAATTTTACCATGTTATTCTTTAGGATCAAGGCAAGCGGGACGGCCGTTTTCCCCTTCTCCTCAAGCTCTTTCCTAAGCTTTTGAATTTCACGCTTATTTAATAAAAGCTTACGGGGTTTACGCGTGTCTTGTTCACCAATTTCCTGACTTTGCCGCGAATAAGCTCCAATATGCAGGTTTTCGACAAAAACATTTGTTTGGCGAATGGTAATGTACGAACCATCAAAATTGGCTTTTTTCTCGCGCAAAGCTTTTACTTCGTAGCCCTTTAAAACGATTCCTGCGATAAATTTTTCAATTATTTCGTAGTCGTAATAAGCACGACGGTTTCTAGCTAATAACATGTGGGGATTATCGGCGAAAGAAGTTTACAAGGCAACTTCGTAAACTTTGCTTCCACTTAGAACAAAAAGGGTGGTTTCGTCTCTTGAAACTCCAATACTTCGAATGTTATTCCAAGTGTCTCCATTAGCAACAAACTGTTTAACAAGATTTCCTGCCTCATCTAAAACCACAACTCTGTTGTTTCCGCTATCGGCAACGTAAATGTTTACCAAATCCACATCTTTCACAACTTTGGTTGGGTTTAAAAAGCCTTTGTCCAAACCTGTTACTTCAAACGAAACTTGCTCTCCCGTATAAAACTTTAAAAGCGAGCCATCTGACTTCAAAACATAAATATTTCCATCAATCGCTAAAGAAATCGCACCCTGCAAAACAGACGATTGCGCCCACACACTTTCATCCAAAACATCCGTTGATTTTTCATATTTATTCAAAGTGTCACCCACAACTGCATATACAAATGCCAAGTATGGGTGCGAGGGCCCAAGATCAGTCTGCGCGTAGCTTTCCAATACTTCTGCCGGTTCATCTTCTGAATAAACTTTATAACCTTCGTTGTCCACAAATGCTAAATCGCCACCCCAGTAAGTGACCGACTTGATTCCCGGAAACGCCAACCCTTCTTCAACAAACTTTGGTGTTGTGGTGCTTGAGGTAAAAACCTTTCCGGAACTTTGATCAACTACAACAACTGAGCTATCTAAGACGGTAATGTCGGTGGGGGAAGCCGCCGCATCAACAATCTTTATATCGTAAAAGGCTTCGGGGTCAATTCGTGAAATCTTAAATTCTTCATCTTTTGAAACATCGGGCTCCGTAACTCCCAAAACGCTTTCTGTGGTTTCCGTACTTTCCGAAACCGCTGTTTCCTTGGCCGCCTTGTTTCTGCTTTGAACCGTCCAAATAATTGAGCCTCCCAGCAAAACTAAGATAGCGATAACAGCCAGGTACGCGGGTTTAACTTTAAACGAACGGGTGGAGCGCAATATGATTTTTGGAAGTTCGGCGGGAACTTTTCTGGCGATACTCAAGGTTGGTTCGGGCCGCGAACTTGGCGGTGAAGTTTTCTCCTCTGAGATAGAGCTCGTGGCCTCATCAAACTTAATTAACAAAGCCGAGGCTCTTTCCGGCAAGTCGCTCACCGAAAAGGAAACGCTACCGGTAACTAAATCGTTGGGGTTGTACTTTTCGATAAAAGATTGGGTGCCAATAATAACTACGTCATCGCTTCTAACAACACCCGACGCTTCCGAAAAGTTTCCTTCGGTCGCGGAGTTCACGGATTTAACAACCCCCTCCCGAACCAAAAAGCTTCCGCCTTTTCCAAACTGAACCATGTATAAAACATTTCCCCAAAGAGCTGCGGCTATAATATTAAAGTCCAAGGTGCTAAGTTCAGTAACTTTATCTTTAACTGCAACTATTGATTTTTCTAAAGATTGAATTGGCGAAACTATTTCGGAAGTGTAGTAGGAATCATGTAAAACATCGTGAACAATTTTGGTAACAAGAAGCGGATCTAGGGAAGTATTGCTTGAAACATCAAAAGCCGCGTAAAGAGTTCCTTTCTTTTCTGAACCCGCCACATCGTCAGCCTCAATTGTAAGCGTAGAAGAAAACTGCTTCGCAAGCTCGGGTAGAGGTTTTGAAAGTTTTTGAATTCGTGTTGTAAGGTTCATAAAATAATTAAGGTCAGTACAAATAGCCCAAGTACGGCAAAAAAGTGCGTTCTTGAAAAAAGATTGAGCAGAAGCCCTGCGCCAGTTTGAAAAGTTTTATTCATTAAAGAAGTCTGCCTAACAACTATAAAAGCAAAAATTGCGTAAAGGCCCTCTGCGATTAAAATCGTTACTTTCACTAGCGGCAATAATTCTGAGGGGTTTATTAGATTAATCATTGTTTTTTTAGTCGTCGTGGCGCGGGCCAAGCTTTCTGTGAGCCTCCGCCGACAAATCAGATACTATATCATGGACCTTGGTTGGGGTCGGAATGTCCTCAAAGTCCAACTCTCTATGTTCTCCAGCCGTTTGAATATGTAAAGTTCCATAATTAAAAATCACTTGAAGCGCCCCGCTAATTTGGTGTGTTAAATCTTCGACATTTGAAAGAAGCGCGTCTGAAAATCTTCTGTGAATTAGCCCTTCAAAATCAATATCCACAAGACGTTTATTTGTTACAAGATACACAGTAAAGTACCAACCTAAAAATGAAGTGAAGAGATAACCAAAAAAGAAAACGTACCAGAAAGTTCCGATTATAAATCGATACGAAAGAGGGAGCGACGAAAAGAAGGTTATTTGATTGAGTCTTAAAAGTATTGGCAAGAAAATCGGGGCGAAAAGAAGAAAAACAGAAAAAAGAATCCATGGCGTATTTGTGATGAGATGCTGACGTAAAACAAGAATAATTTTTTCATCCTTATCTTCACCTTCAAAACAAACATTTTCCGGATCGCGCAAAAACGAGCTATAAAGTATCTTCATCATTAACGGGATTATAACACCTGGCGGCGCTTCCTACAGGTTAGTCTCTTTAATTTTCCATCTCAATATCAAAAAGCCTGCTTCTTAGAGAAACGTAACCTGGCGCTCTTAAGTTGAAAACTGTTTTAAAGTCCTCTCCGCTAATGTTTACCGATCCGTTATCTGTTCCAAAGTGAACAGTTGCGGTACGGCCGTTATTGCCTATATCGACGGACACGCTGTTTACACTGCTGTAAGAATCTCCGTGATCGTCAGCCTTGTCCTTCATCTCATCGTTAGAGTATGGATCGCCTCCCCAACAGCTTGTGGTAACAGGGGAGATATGATCCCTTTCATCGCCTGAGCCTTTTGACCACACAACCCAGGAATTCAAGATATCCGCCATTTCTTCTTCGTCTAACCAAGGGGTTGAGCGGCCACATTTGTCGGAATTGTCATTGTAGGTTTGGGTATACCAGGCTTTATAAAACCACGGCGATTTGCCTTTTTTCTCATATGCATCTCCTGGCCAATCTCCATCAGCATCCCAACCAGATTGATTAAGATACCCTCCGGTTGTTGAGGAATATTGCGAAGTTTCAGGGTCGTCTAAAATTTTCCCATTCGTATCATCAACTGCATCTCTCCAAGCACCAGATGAATTATACTTTTGCTCGCAGTTCTCATCAGTAGTGCCATCCTGATATTCCCCAGTCGCTTTACAAATACTAAAAACTTGGCAACTATCACTCGTACAAATCGGCTTACCGGCGCGGTATGCGTATGTTCTTGCGGCAACTGCTTGTGCTTTGAGCGCCTCTTCGTGCCAACTACTTGGCATTTCAGCAATTCCATAAAGATATTCCTGAAAACTCATTTCTCCATAACCCTCAACGTCTATCTCTTCATCTCCATCGTCGTCCCACTCATCTTTCACATCGGTTTCATAATAATGATTTAAAATCTTTTCGTAACTCTGCCCATCTTCCGCACGACCTCTTGCACCGTATTGGCTCATGCCGTTGTAGTGTGTGTAAGCTCCGTAACTCATTGCCGCAAATGCCGGGCTAAAAGGAGGGTCTGGTAGCTCATATTCTCCTGCTTCATATCCACTAACAACACCTTCGCCACCCTTGGCCGCCAAAATTGCCTGCTGCTTTGCCGAAAGATCCGCAATTTTTTGCTCCAGCGAAGCTATTTCCTCACCCAACTCAGCCTTTTCCGCTTCGGCCTGAGCACGTTTCGCATCAATATCAGTCTTTAGCGAAATTAGCCTCTGTTGTGCTGTTTCTAATTCAGTTTTTAAACCTTCGGCCTCCGCCTTATCTTTTTCAAAAATTGTTATTTCGAAATGTAGTCGCTTAATAATATTTAAGGCCTCCTCCGTGACTGATTTGTCGTAAGCGTAAACCAAGGAGGAAAGTCTAAAGCCATTTAAACTTGGGGTTTGTAAAACAAAGAACTCAAGAGCTGAAAGCTTTCCCGATTGATAGTAGGCTCGAATAACAGAATCTCTTAACGAAACGCTATCTTGCAACCTAACCCTTCTAACTTCCAAATTATTATTTATTTTATAAAGCTCGGCATAAACACCGTTTATGTCTATCTGCAACTGATCTATCTGGCTTTGTGTCACGGAAAGTTCGCTAAGGTACTTGTTAATATCATCTACAACTCGGTTTAGGCTGCTTCTTGCAGACGACAGGTCTTCGCTGGCAGCTGATTTTGCATTGGCAAGGCATTCATCTAATTCGGTCCCCTCCTTGTCTTTACACTCATGAGTTGCGAAAACTACAGGTACAAACAACGCAAACGTTATAACAAAAAATGCTATGAAAAGTAGGGATACTTGACTCGTAGTATCATAACCTCGATAATTCCTGACAGTGGGCATGAACGCATTATATCAAAGCAAATCAGTCAGAGTATTTTTATTTGTTAGCATATTGCTGATAGTGTTTTTTTCGTTAAGCACCAAGGAGTTTGCCCTGGGTGCATCCTGTAACGCTCAGACAGAAGCCACCTGCAGGCAAACGTGTGACACCTTGAATCAGAGTTTTGTTGCTTGCTGTATGACTAACAGCGGGCATTTCGAATGCCAGTGCAGTGGCGACCCGCCCATTAACTGTGGGGGAACGGGCGGTACCCCAGCCTGCAACCAGGCGTGCAGCGCCGCATGTATTGCAGGTGGATATATCGGCGGGCAATGTGATGCCTCTGGTAACTGTCGGTGCACGGGGCCACAACCTCCTACCCCCGGGGACCCAGACGCATTTGAAACGTTTATAAACATTATCTTTGACATACTCCTACCCATATCAATAATAATAGGGGTGCTCTTAATAGGAAGGGCCGGATACATGTTAATGACCAGTCAGGGAGATCCCGCGAGAACACAGGAAGGCAAGGAACATTTAACTTCTGCTATAATGGGCTTATTATTTGTATTACTAGCTATTGGAATTCTGCAAACAATAGTTAAGACATTGATTGTAAATTAATTTAAAAGGGGGTGTATTCTTAATGCTAGCGAATCTATTGCAACCGGTATACGCAGTCACTCTTAAACAAGTAACAATAACAAACATAACTTCTCTTACTGATGTATTTACATTGGCGGTGAACGTTGTGCTTGGAATTGGTATTTCCTTAACGATAATTTTCCTAATTCTTGGAGGTATTCAGTACATCACCTCTAAAGGCGATCAAAAGGCGGCACAAGAAGCACGCACTTCTTTGACCAACGCGGTAATTGGATTCATCGTTGTTATTGGAGCCTTTACTATTAAAACAGTGATGGTCTCGATACTTGGGGCCTCGGGCGGCGGAGTTGAGGAGCCAGTTCCCAATATCGGTCTCTAAGCTTTAGTGGAGAGGTATGCGGCCTCGCTTGCCGAGGCCGCGGTGTTTTGTAGGCTTTGAAATTTATGTTTGATAATTACCTTAATCCGATTGCAAATATAGGGGAATTTACTACGCTTGGGGACTATGTAGCCGTGGCCTTAAATGTTGCGTTTGGTATCGGGGCTGCCATTTCTTTAATCGCCGTAATACTTTCAGGTATAAAATATATTACAAGCCGCGGGGACATAAAAGCCGCGACGTCAGCAAAAAATGCATTAACTTACAGTATTATTGCTATGATATTAACTATCACTGCGTACACAATAGTTGGGATAGTGTCGGGTGTTTTTACGGAACAGGAAATACCAATACTGCCCGTGGGGATTTAGAAACTCCTGTAATTAATAATTAATATGAGCAAAATAAAAGTACTAACAGCAATAATTTTGATTTTGATACTATCTACTAATACGGCCCATGCGCAGATAACAGACCCTGATACGTCTTTCTGTAATATATCCGAGAGAAATCTGGTGGAAAAAAACAATTATGCGCCCTCTCCGTTACAGATTATATGTCCGATTGTTGGAATTTTAAACGTTCTGACTCTGCTCGCTGGGGCTGGGTTTGTACTTATGATTTTTATGGGCGCTTACAAATATGCACTGTCGCAAGGAGATCCAAAAGGCCTGGATGGAGCAAAGAGCACCCTAACTCACGCTTTATTGGGATTTGCGGTTATCATAGGAATGTATCTAATACTAAGTTTTATCCAAAGAATTTTTGGCTTAAAAGAAGTGGTCGTTCTGGCACCTTTCCAAAGGTTGCAACAGGGGCTTGAGAACCTCTTCAGGATAGCAGGCATTGAGAACTATAAGTAGTCAGCCGCAATCAAGGGTGCTGGAATAGCGGCTCTTCTACGGAGGCTGCACCACCCCAAAACTCCAAAAACCTTTCGGCGGTTGTTGGCGTAAAGTAAATGCGCCTTATAATGCCCCCAGAAATTTCATTGGCTCTAAATGCCAAACCCTCACCCAAAAACACATACATTTTTTGTGCAAACTCATCTACAACATACAACTCAAGGTCTGGTTCTCCTAGATTGTTTTCCTCTATTACTCTCTCCAAATGACCCTGACTTGTATTAAGAACTGGAACGATAATATAATCCACAACTCCGGTATCTTTCTTCGAGTAAACCTCTGTCGGAACATTGGATGCTTCGGGACCCTCTAACTTGTACATCGAGACCGAGTACAAATCATTGTAACTTTCCTGATTTAAAAATTCTGCCGATCCAACATCTTCGCCCTCAATAAAACTACCGAGACCGGCAGAAAACTTCCAAACACGGCGATCAACCGAAACGTCCAAGAAGTTATCATTTCTCCGGCGGCCTTCGTCGTATCCTTGCACAAAGCCACCAGCCACATGCAAACGGCTATCCGTGTTTGAAATAGTGGCCTCAGGCGCGATATTGATGCGATAGATGACATTCTTGCCCCAAGGGTCCAGAGCGGAACCCAGGTTAAGATTACCCTCTCGCACCCTCCGCACATGGACGGTCTTTCTCATGGGCACGATCGGAATATCAAGAAAAACCACACGGGGTCTTTTGGCTATAACCGTGGTTTGCTGCGGATCGGGGTTGGATACCAGGCTCGGAGTAGGCTCCTGGGGTGGTGCTTTAGCCCACCCTGGGAACTCTGTCGGCGCCGTCTGTCCAAAAACGCTATATGCCGCCAACACCAGAAAAAGCAGCACCAGGAAGAGAATTCTTAGCATTGTAAATGATCCTTTTTCTTATCCTTGTTCCAATACTATATACAAAATAAAAGATCCCGCAATGGGATCTAATTTTTAAAATACTTTTGTAAGATTTCTAAACGTTTGGTGCCACAACCGACAAACCGGTCCGGTCTGTCCATCGTTTCCGGTAGGCACTGCGATTCGATTACCGCCCCGCCCTCTGGCAATTCGCTATAGACCACGAACGGTCCGATGTCGTCGTAAATGGTTCCCATGCCGCGTTTGATGACTTCGGCACCGTGTTCCATTTCAGCATGTGCGCGCGGATACATGGAGGAGCCACCATCACGGTCCGGGAAATTCGTATCGTCATAGGCCGCCTGAAAGGTGGGAATGAACAGATATTTCCTTCCGGTTTCGGATTCAAACCGCTGTATAAGCTGGCCTAATTCTGCCGAAGCCGCTTCGTATTGCCTAATCATGGTCAGATAATTATCCGGCTTGGGAAGTCCGTTTTCATCCTTGTCAAAAACAACATTCGCGTATTCCATGAAACCATCCAAAGCTCGGAGATTTTTCAAGGTCTGGGTATCAGTAGGCATGCCGCCCATGATACCCGACGAACCGATGAAGAACACCGGATACTTGAGCTTCACCGCCAGTAGCAAAGTGGCAAA